>TARA_R110002111_G_scaffold157951_1_pt1 | contig 54694 bp, 43 predicted proteins | sample TARA_R110002111 | Tara Oceans TARA_R110002111 (sample SAMEA4397363) | marine metagenome | biome: Polar Biome; feature: [ZZZ] marine water layer (ENVO:01000295); material: water (ENVO:00002006), including particulate matter (ENVO:01000060) such as... | depth 199 m
GGCGAAGAACAGATCTACCTGCACGCCCAGCGCGACTGGGATGAGAACATCGAGCACGACCAAAAGATCCGCGTCGGCAACGAACGCCATGACCGCGTGGAAGCCAATAGCTATTCGGAGTTCATGGCCGAAGAACACCACACCACCCACGGCGAACGCAAAACCGAAATCAAGGCCAACGACCACCTGACGGTGCGTACCAGCCAGCATATCAAGCTAGGCACCGGCCAGTTCATCGAAGCGGGTAACGAGATCCACTACTTCGCCGGCAGCAAAGTGGTTATCGACGCGGGCATGGAACTCACCGCCAAAGGCGGCGGCTCCTTCCTGAAGCTCGACCCCAGCGGTGTGACGCTGAGCGGGCCGGGGATCAAGATCAACTCCGGGGGACGTGCTGGACGGGGGGCGGGTCTAAACATCCTCATACCGATCATGCCTAGTAACGCTGATAGTGACCTTGCAGGTCAGGAGCTGGCCAGAGTGCAGGGTAACCTGGCGCCGGTTCAGGACGAACAGGAGCCTCGTGAATATCGTTTTAACATGCAATTGAGGGATGTGCCCGGGGATGAGGGCTTTCCCTTGGCACATACCCCTTGGCAGTTGATCGACGGCAATGAAGAGGTTCTGTTTGAGGGCACTACGGATGAGCGAGGCCAAGTACTTCTGGATGATAGCCAACAACAGGAGCTGTCTGACGCTTACTGCGCAGCGTCTGGCAATATTTGGTTATGCTTCCCAGGGCAGCATGTCGAGCTGAGTATGCATCTGGAGCAGGCAAACTGGGACGCTGAGCGTATGGCCATGGCGGCCTTTGATTATACAGACACTGCCGCAGCTCAGTGCACTGCCCCAGGCATTGAGCAAAAACGTAGCGAAGAGGACAGCCAGTGCAGCGGCGATCTTTACACCCATTTGCAATCCAAGGATTGATTGACAATGCCCAGTACTCCTGTCTACAACGGCGTGCGCGCCAAACAACTTAACCAGATCAACCGTCACGATGGCGAGGCATGCGTCGCGTATTCCGCGCCTGACTTTTTCATCAAGGATGAGTCGGCATTCGCTCCCAAACGCTCCGGGAACCAAGCGCAGTTTTTCACTACCGGTGAGGACTACTTCAAGGATCTTGCCGACGCAATAGGTCAGGCTGAACGCTGTATTTTCATCACTGGCTGGCAAGTAAACTACGACGTGCTACTGGATGGCCAGCGTACCTTATGGCAGTGCCTGTACCAGGCACTGACCAGCAAGCCACAATTGCGGGTCTACGTCATGCCTTGGTTAAGTCCTAGCAGCAGCGTTGGCACCTATGATATCGAAACCATGCTAGCCGTCTTTCAATTGAATGCGGGCCTGGATGGCGGGCCGCGAGCCTTTTGCACCCCGGCGATTCAGCGGAGTGACATGAATGGCCTGGGTGCCGCCTTCTCGCACCATCAAAAGAGCGTGGTGATCGACAACAGATTGGGTTATGTGGGCGGTATCGATCTGGCCTATGGACGCAGGGATGACAATAACTTCAGCCTGGACCCCACGGACAGGCAGGGTAATGACGCCTATAACCCTGGGGTGCCCAAACTGGGGTGGATGGAAATGGACAAACATGTCAGCCGCACCGGGCTGATCATGGCGGCCCTGTTTGATCTGTCCAAGCCCGCCATTCCCGGGCCCCTGCCAATGCCTAGCAGAGCCGAGATTGGCAACAGCATCAACTACATACTCGATTTCTTCAAAGGTCCGCCGCTGCCCTTGTTCGAGGCCATCCAGCAGCGAGGGGAAAGACTGGGGGACGCGCTGGAGCAAGGCCGCAGAAAGATTGCCGAACTCAAATACGCGATCATGGAGCGCAGCATACGCACCATCGCAGAACTGATTGAGCAAACGCTGGATGACGAAGCAGTTGATCCCAGACTCAAGGAGCGGCTACGGGAGTGGTTGTCGATCCTGAACCAGACAACCGGTAACTTGTCTGAAGCATTGCGAATCCAGAGCACCCATTTGATCCACATGTGGCTTGCAGAAACGGAAGTCGGTCGAGTTTTTGCCATGTTGTCCAACGCTTCATTCGATAGCGTGCCGGCCAGCGTCATACATCAGGTCAATGAACTAAGCACATCGGTGATGTGGTCTCTCTACGGTATTTTGCAGGCACAGGCTCGTAGCAACCAGGCGCCATTTCCCTACCTGCTTGAATATCCTCAGCCAGTAGCCTCTAGCGACAACAGCTGTCTGGGTGCAGACCAGCCGAGAATGCCCTGGCAGGACGTACACTGCAGTATTAAGGGCCCCTCGGTATATGATCTGTCGCGCAACTTCATCGACCGCTGGAATGGCCAGCAAGCCTACCTGGCCAATAGTCCTCCACCGCAGGATACAGCAGTCGGCATAAGAGTCCTTGAAGCCATCATGACCTGGCTTAACCGGCTGATCCGCAGCGTACATTTGCATCACTTTCTTGATGCCCGATCGATTATTAGCATCAACTGGCGCCAGCCCACACCGGTCTGGATCAATACTCCGCAAGCGATACCCCATTACCCTGAGCGCCGCTCCGGTGGTGTCAGCGTACAGGTGCTGCGCAGCGCAGGCACGGCCATGCTTCGCCAGGAGCAAGTGGGGCGCAGCCAGGCAGGCGTGCAATTACCGGCGCTGCAGGGTTTTGAGAGCAACGGCATCCAGGCCAATTGCAAAAGCGCCATGCTGCAGGCCATTTCCAGCGCTCAGCATTTTATTTATGTCGAGAATCAGTTCTTTCAAAGTGAGTTTGGGGCGGAAGGTGAGCTGAACCCCCTCGTGCCACTTTCCGCCCCGATGGCCAGTCTGCGGGACCCCAGCACCCTTCAGCAGGATCTGGTGCGCCGAGTACGCCTGCGCGAAGCACTTGAGGCCCGTGATATCTGGCAACTGGACTGGGTGGAAATTGATGCTATCTCACGCAATGCGGATACGGAGCGCAGCGATTTCCTCAAGCAAATGTTTGGTATGTGGTCACTCAACGCCCAGGGCTGGCTCAGCCACTTTCTGGGGGCGGCTCAGGAAAGCATCCTCAATGATATTGGCAAAGCATTTGCCGACCGCATCGGCCGTGCCATCGACGAGCACCGCCCGTTTCACATTTACATGATCTTGCCGGTCCACCCAGAAGGGCCGCTGAATGTACCGAACATCATGCACCAGGTTCACCTGACCATGCAGAGTCTGGTATTTGGTGAGGAGAGCCTGATAAAACGAATTCAGCGGCGTATGGCAGTACGCGAACTTCTTGACCGCGGTGTGGACGAACAGGCAGCGAGCACCGTTATTGAGCGGCTAGATGCGAACAATCGTCCCGTCTATGAACAGCAGGACTGGAGCCGTTACCTTACACTCCTTAACTTACGCACCTGGGGTGAGCTGGAAGGAAACGTGGTTACCGAGCAGATTTATGTGCACAGCAAATTGCTGATTGCCGATGACCGCGTAGCTATTCTGGGCAGCGCCAATATCAACGACCGCAGCCTGCTTGGCCCGCGCGACTCGGAGTTGGCGGTGATTGTTCGCGACAGCACGCCTATTACGGTAGCGCTGGATGGGGAATGCCCACAGCAGGTTGGGAAAGCTGTGCATGAGCTACGCTTCGCACTTTGGAAAAAGCATTTTGGTCTAAGTCTGACTAAGGCCTCGAGGATACAGCCAGCGACTGCACTAGAGAGCTGCCTGACGCAACCTGCCGCGGAGAGTAGTTGGCGGGCGATTCAGGAGGTTGCGGAACAAAATACGGGGTTTTACCAGCGATCCTTTGATTTTATTCCACAAAATGTGAGTCAGGTTCAGTCACGGGTGACGCCAGACATGCAGGAGTTTCCAGATGGGTTTCCTGCTTCGGTGTGGCCAGCTTGGGCTTATCGTAGCCTTAGAAATCTTGCAGGCGGAGGTGATTTGAAAGAGCCTATGCCGTATGAGGAGCAATTCTGGCGCGGAGATATTCACCTCCCACCTCGTGCCTATGCGCCACCTTTTGGTGTGCAAGGTTTTATCTGCCAATTACCGACCCAATGGACGCGTGGCGAAAACAACGATTCCGGTATCAACCTGACCATTCTGGCCCAGTTGATCAAGCAGCAGAGCGACCAGCTTCATGCTATGGCACTGACTCCAGTAACGCAGCGAAGAGACTCACAAACATGATCAGACCTATTCTCGCTGGCGCGCTCTGCATCGCCACAGGCCTCGCCAACGCAGAATCGCCGCGCCAGGAATGCCTGGGCAGACTGACCTTCGACGTTCCAGAGGAGATGGAATGGGCGACTTTTCACGCTGATTATACGCACAGGATGTCGAAAGGAGGGGGGCACGGATTTAGTCTAAAGGTAGGCGCCAAAGGTGATCTCGCCGTCTACGACTTTCACGATCTAGTAATTTATGTAAGCGATATCGTGGATCGTTCTGAGTTTGAGGGAGCTATTCGCTACCAAAAGGGAACAGGTAGGCTTTATCAGAAAAGCCTCATTAAGAAAGCTGAAACTCACGAGGGTATGATTGAGTCGCTCAATCAACAGGTAGCAGATGGCATTGATATCCCGCAAGATTATATAGATGGCGTTAAGCAAGACTTGTTAAAAATCAGGAAAGACATTCCTCTTGCGATTCCAAGTGAGCACGACCTCGGCATCTCTGACGCCTACTTTATTGGAGGCCGAACAGCTCCTGTCGATGCTTACTTATACCGTGATGGGCGAGTGTATTTTTTTGCGATGAACAAGCCTGAAAAACAGTCGGCCGAACATTTCAAAGATCTGGTTAGCCGTTTTCGCACCCGTGATCTGTATGAAGTGCCTGAAGGCCCAGGCATTTGCTTCCCCTACGGCTTTATTGCCGACGATGGCAAAACGGACTACTCGATAAAGAACAGCTTGCGCTTTACCAGAACGCCCAACGTGATCTTCACTTTGGTCACTACTTCGCCTGATAACCCGCGGGGTACAAAGCCAACTTTAGGCACCTACGACACCGACTACAACCCCGGCTACGATGGCAAGAAGTGGGAGCTGAAGCGCTTTATCGAGCCCAGCTATATCGGTGGTCATCTGGCCGGACTAGAAGGTTGGCAGCTAAAGCCCAAGCCCGACTCGGGCGAACAGGAGCGCGCCTGGTTTGCCCTGGCCCATACTGGCGGAGGCATGCGACCGATGGTGGCTGTACAGATATTCACCTTTCAGAAGGGGGTCGATGATCTCACTGAATTCACCCCACCTCCGGAAGAGGTCCTGCCGCGCTGGAAGGCTTTGAGCAAAACCATTGAGGTGACTCTTGATAAATAGATCTGGTTTCAGTCAGCGCCAAGAAAACCACCGTATGCTTCGTAGATGTGCAGGGCGTGGGCACAGCTAGATGATCAGACCTATTCTCGCCGGTGCCCTATGCCTCACCACCGGCATCGCTTTCGCAGAAACGCCGCGGCAGGAATGCCTAGGCAGACTGACCTTTGATGTGCCCGAGGCAATGGAGTGGGCAACGTTCAATGCCGACTATACAAACAGGGTCTCAAAAGGTGGCGGCCACGGTTTCAGCTTGAAGGTAGGGGCTAAAGGCGACTCAGGCTGGTATGACTTTAACGGGGTGGTAATTCGTGTAAGTGATATCGTGGAAAGATCCGAATTTGAAGGGGCTGTTCGCTATCAAAAAGGGACAGGTAAGCTATATCAGCAGACACTGCGAGAAAATATTGAGTCCGATAAGCGTCGTTTGGCAAGGCTGCCGGATATGGGATACGGCCCAGAAGATATTGCAAAGCTTGAACGGAAGGGGCTGTCATAAATTTTGTGTTAATGTTTGGGAATAACAATTTTTTTCGCGCGCGAGGATGCTTGTGAACGGACGCTCACCTCTTATAGGTCATCTTCAGGCGGCACAAAGCCCGCCGGGGCCTTGCCCTTGAGATACCAGGCAAAAGCGATAATCTCCGCGATGGTGCGGTACAGCGCCTCGGGGATCTGATCACCCAACTCCAGCCTTGCCAGCACACTGGCCAGTTCCGCATTCTCGTAAATCGGCACCTCGTAGGCCATCGCCAGTTCGATAATCTGCTCAGCCAGGTCGCCCTCGCCCTTGGCCGTCAGTGTCGGTGCCTGATCGCCGTCGTAGACCAGAGCAATGGCTTCACGGGGCTTTTTCATCAGGTCACCTCATCTATCCAGCGCTGCTGCAATGCGCGATTGGGTTGCGGCGGCGTGCCCTGGTGACAGCTCAGATCACCTACGTCCAGACCCTTGGCCAGCAAGCGGTCACGCAATTGATTCAGCTCGCCGTGCAACAGGGTTAGCGTCTGCGGCTGTTGTGCCCAGAATTCACTGCTGACCCGGCCCTTATAGAGTTTGGCGATGGCCTGCAGGCTGCCCAGTGGATCCAGATTAAACGCCAGGCGCACCTCCCAATGCGGGACCTGCTCGGTTTTCTTTTCCTCAGGCGAGGGCTCATCACGCTGAATGCGCACCTGCACATGGCTGAACTGCTGGCCGTCACGCAAAGGGATTTCCAGTTGCCAGACCGTCTGGCTGCTGCCGTCGGAAAAGGTCTGCGACTGGCCAAGGCTTTGCAACTGGTGATGTTGAATGCGCGACAGCAATGCGGCCGTCAAACGGAGCAGGGCGCCGAGGTCCGGCGCATCGGTCATACCCTGCACTACACGTGTGGCCAGAGGGAAGCTCTGCTGTGCTGGGCCGCCTACGCTCTGCTTCCAGGGGCTAAACGGCAGCGCCAGTTCCTTGATCGCTGCGGGTGAAAGGTGCTGTTGCAGGTTTACCGCCAGGTGCAGCAGTGTGGCTTTCAGATCAGCGCCAGGCAGTGGTGGGGTAGCCGGGCTGACCGGCAGACTGGACAGCGCCGCCAGCAATTTACCCAGTGCAGGCGTAGGGCGGGTGCCGGCCGCCAGCGCCGCGGTTTCTGCGCTGGCGCCCTTGAGCAGGCCAGCTAACTGGGCCAGGCTGGGCTCGAGAAATACGCCACTGCGCTGTACCGCCTGTTCCACGCCCGTAGGTGTCATCAGTTGCTGGAGCGACGCGACCTGCTGCAATACCTGGTGCATGGCGTTCTGAACGCTGGCCGGCAGGGCAGCAGGCCCCGCGCCGGTGGTTGTGGCGCTGGCCTGGCTAAGCCGCTCGATACTGGTAAACAGGGGCTCGGATGAGCCCTGGCGCTGCAGGCTGTCGCGCAGGCCTTGGAGCAGCGCCAGTGTCATCTGCTGGCGCGCCGGGTCGGGTATTCGCAGCTCGCCTTGGCTGCCGACCAAGGCGGTGATCACCGTACCGGGCTCGATGGGTTTGCTGCTGGTCAGGCTCAGCGTGCTGCCTGCGGCCGCTCCGGCCAACAACTTGGCAATGATCGCAAAGCGCTGCTGTTCGCCCTGGGCCAGCGCCTGCTGGCTGATCACCTGAGCCTGGACCATGGAGCCGGTAGGAAAAGCGGCGGGATCCAGGCGGGTAATCAGGTCAGCCGAGGGTGCTTTGCTGGTCGGTTGCAATATCGCCATCAATTGCGTCTGGCTGATAGCGTGCAGCACCAGCTGCGCACCGCTGCTCAATGCTTGGGGGCTGGTGGCGACTAACTGCTGGGGCGCAGCGCCGGCGTTTTGCATTACGCGCAAGAGCAGTTCAAACTCGGCGCCCTTGGGGGTGCTGGCAATCACTTCAGCACGCGCCGTTTGCCCAGGTGGCAACAGCAGTGCGTCAATCGGACGCAGCGTTTGCAGTGCCACGGCGGCAGGATCTGCCGGTCTGGCTGCAGGCCCCGTCGCTGAGGGGCTGGGGCTGGGGCTGGGTGGAAGGGGTCGGATGTCTGAGCTCATGTAGTCACATGTTGACGTAAATCACGGTCCTTGTCAGGGGGGCTGTATGTATAATGGCATAGCTGCAATTCAGCGTACTTTTATGCGCTGCTCCAGTCGCCAGTCAGGACCGTGCGCGCCTCACTGGTTAGCGGCCGGCAGCCGGTAAACATGAATAAATCAGGTACAGCCTGACAGTTTTGGAGAACAGGTGAAATCACTGCCCATCACATTGCAACAGCTTGCCTGCGAACGCGATCAGCGTGAGTTGTTTGATGGGGTGTCTCTGCGTCTGGAGCCCGGCGAGGTGCTGCAGGTGGCCGGACCCAACGGTTCGGGAAAAACCAGCCTGCTGCGAATTTTAGCCGGGCTGTTACCGCCAGCGGCGGGCGATATTGGCTATGGCGATCAGTCGATATTCAAGCTGGCTGGCCGTGAGCGCTGGCGGCGTGACAGGCTGTTTATAGGTCACGCGCCGGCGGTCAAGGGCGCGCTGAGTGCCGAAGAGAATCTGGCCTGGTTATGTGCGCTGAGCCAGCCCGCCAGTGCCGAGGCTATCTGGCAGGCACTCGACAAGGTCGGTTTGCGCGGTTTTGAGGATGTACTCTGCCAGCATTTGTCAGCGGGGCAACAACGCCGTGTGGCCCTGGCCAGGCTTTACCTGGAGGCGCATCCGGTGTGGATTCTGGATGAACCCTTTACTGCGATTGACCGCAGTGGGGTTGCCGCGTTGGAGGCGCATTTGCTGGCGCACGCGGCCAATGGCGGCACGGTGATACTGACCACGCATCACAGTCTCGATCATTTGCAGGGGTTGCGTACCCTTGATTTGGGTCAGGTAGCCTGATGCGGCAGATCGTCTGGCTATTATTTTGTCGCGAGTGGCGCCTGGCATGGCGCCGGCCAGGCGACCTGCTGAATCCGCTGGTGTTTTTCGCCATCGTGATCAGTCTGTTTCCCCTGGCGGTGGGCCCTGAGCCGGGCATGCTGCGTACCATGGCCCCGGGCGTGATCTGGGTTGCGGCGCTGCTGGCCACGCTGCTGTCGCTGGACGGCATGTTCCGCAGCGACTACGAGGACGGCTCGCTGGAGCAATGGGTGCTGTCACCACACCCACTGGCGTTGATGGTGCTGGTCAAGGTGCTGCATCACTGGCTGATCAGTGGGCTTGCGCTGGTGCTGCTGGCGCCGCTGTTCGGGCTGATGCTGTCGTTGCCGACTTCGGTTCTGCCGGTGCTGTGCCTGAGCCTGTTTCTGGGCACGCCGGTATTGAGTCTGCTCGGGGCCGTCGGCGCGGCGCTGACAGTAGGCCTGAAAACTGGAGGGGTATTGCTGGCCCTATTGATTCTGCCCCTGTACATTCCGGTGCTGATTCTGGGTACCGGTGCTGTTGAGGCCGCGTTGCAGGGGCTGCCGGTTGCCGGTTATGCCTTGTGGCTCGGCTGCCTGGCAGTGCTCAGTCTGAGTCTGGCACCTTTGGCAATCGCGGCGGGCCTGCGGATTGGGGTAAGTGAATGAGCGGAGAAATAAAGCGATGAACTGGCGTTTTTTCCATATGTTGGGGTCACCCAAATGGTTCTATGACATCAGCGGGCGCTGGTTGCCCTGGTTTGTCGTTGCCGCCGTCGTTCTGCTCGGTGTGGGTACTGTCTGGGGGCTGGTTTTTGCGCCTCAGGATTATCAGCAGGGCAACAGCTTTCGCATCATCTATATCCACGTGCCAGCAGCCTTTCTCGCCCAATCATGCTACATCATGCTCGCCGTGGCCGGTGTGGTTGGCCTGGTCTGGCGCATGAAGCTGGCGGACGTCGCGCTGCAATGTGCTGCGCCTATCGGGGCCTGGATGACTTTCATCGCCCTGGTCACCGGGGCCATCTGGGGCAAGCCGACCTGGGGTACCTATTGGGTCTGGGATGCCCGGTTGACCTCCATGTTGATTCTACTGTTCCTGTATTTCGGTATCATCGCGCTGGGCCAGGCGATCAGCAATCGTGAAACCGCCGCCAAGGCTACGGCCGTACTGGCTATCGTCGGCGTGGTGAATATTCCGATCATCAAGTATTCGGTGGACTGGTGGAATACTCTGCACCAGCCCGCCACCTTCAAGATTACCGAAAAGCCGGCCATGCCCATCGAGATGTGGTTCCCATTGCTGCTGATGGTGTTGGGCTTCTATGCCTGGTTTACCGTCAGCCTGCTGCTGCGCATGCGCCTGGAAGTGCTGCGCCGGGAACACAAGACGCGCTGGGTGCGTGACCTGTTGGAGAAAACATCATGACAAATCTGAGCGAATGGCTGGCCATGGGCGGCCACGGCCCCTATGTCTGGTCCGCCTATCTGATCACGCTGATCGTACTGGTGCTGAACATTGTTCAACCGGTAATGGCGCGGCGCAGTCTGGTCGCATCTGAGGCGCGTCGCCGGCGCCGGGAGGAGGTGTAATGCATCCGCAACGCAAGAAAAAACTGGGTCTGATTCTGCTGGTGGTGCTCGGTGTGGGTATTGCTGTGGGCCTGGCGCTGTCGGCCCTGCAGCAGAATATCAACCTGTTCTATACTCCTAGCCAGATTGCGGATGGTGACGCACCGGTAGACACGCGCATTCGCGCCGGTGGTCTGGTGGTAGAGGGGAGCGTCCAGCGTGCTCCGGATACGCTTGAAGTCCAGTTTGCCGTCACCGATGGCGACAAGCAGGTACTGATCGCTTATTCCGGCATTTTGCCCGACCTGTTCCGTGAAGGTCAGGGGATTGTTGCGCTCGGTCGGCTGAACGAAAACCGCATGCTGGTCGCCGACGAAGTGCTGGCCAAGCATGATGAAGAGTACATGCCGCCAGAAGTGGCGCAGGCGATGGAAAAAGTTAATCAGATGAAGCGGGATGCCGAAGCGGCATCCAGCTACTAGGTGGAGGCAAGATGATTCCCGAGCTTGGCCAGATTGCCCTGATCATTGCCTTGGTATTGGCAGTGTTACAGTCCACAGTACCTCTTTATGGCGCCTGGCGCGGCGACTCGCTGGCCATGGGCTTTGCCCAGCCAGCGGCCATTGCCCAATGTCTGTTCGTATTGTTCGCCTTTCTATGTCTGGTCCAGGCGTTTGTTACCAACGACTTTAGCGTGACCTACGTGGCCCTCAACTCAAACTCGGCGCTGCCCTGGTACTACCGAGTCAGTGCGGTGTGGGGCGGCCACGAGGGTTCCCTGCTGTTATGGGCGCTGATTCTGGCGGCCTGGACCCTGGCGGTAGCCGTCTTCTCCCGCGATTTGCCGAATGAAATGCTCAGCCGCGTGCTGGCGGTGATGGGCATGATCAGTGTCGGCTTCCTGCTGTTCATGCTGATGACCTCCAACCCCTTTGACCGGCAACTGCCTTTCTACCCGGCAGACGGGAACGACCTGAATCCACTGCTGCAGGATTTCGGTCTGATCGTGCATCCACCGATGCTCTATATGGGCTATGTCGGCTTTTCAGTCGCCTTTGCCTTCGCCATTGCGGCGCTGCTGGGTGGCCGGCTGGATGCGGCATGGGCACGCTGGTCGCGCCCCTGGACCATCATTGCCTGGGCCTTTCTGACCCTGGGTATCGCGCTCGGCTCCTGGTGGGCCTATTACGAGCTGGGTTGGGGCGGCTGGTGGTTCTGGGACCCGGTAGAGAACGCGTCCTTCATGCCCTGGTTGGTGGGTACCGCGCTTATCCACTCCCTGGCGGTGACGGAAAAACGCGGCGTATTCAAAAGCTGGACGGTGTTGCTGGCGATAGCGACTTTTTCGCTCAGCCTGCTCGGCACTTTCCTGGTGCGCTCCGGGGTGCTGACCTCGGTACACGCCTTTGCCACGGATCCTGAGCGCGGGGTATTCATTCTCGGCTTCCTGTTGCTGGTGGTCGGGGGCTCCTTACTGTTGTATGCACTACGCGCCCCGGTGGTCAAAAGCCAGATCGGCTTCGCGCTCTGGTCGCGGGAAACCTTCCTGCTGATCAACAACGTGATATTGGTCGTTGCTGCCTTGATGATCTTGCTCGGCACGCTATATCCCCTGGTGCTGGATGCGGTCAGCGGCACGCTGGTATCGGTGGGCCCGCCATACTTCAATGCGCTGTTCCTGCCGCTGATGGCGTTGTTGATGGCGGCGATGGGCGTCGGCATGCTCAGCCGCTGGAAGGATACGCCGGTCAAGTGGCTGTTTGGCCAGCTCAAGTGGGTGCTGATTGGCTCTGCGATTGGCGCTGTCCTGATTGCGATCTGGATTGGCGATCATCATCTGGCCGTTGGCAGCATGCTGCTGCTGGTGTTCTGGGTGGTCGGCATGAGTTTCAAGGATATCCGCAACAAGATTCGCCACAAAGGCACGGTCAAAGGGCTTAGAGGCCTGAGCCGCAGCTACTGGGGCATGACTGCCGCGCATATTGGTATCGCCGTCTGCGCAGTAGGTGTGGTCGGCGCGAGCCTGTTCGACAGCCAGCGTGATCTGCGCATGGTCCCCGGCGATCAGTTGGATCTGGGCGGCTATACCTTCCAGTTCGTGGAAGTACGGCACCGTGAGGGCTCCAATTGGGAGTCGGACAAGGCTGTGGTCAACGTCTTCAAGGATGGTCGGCAGATTACCGTCCTGCGTCCGGAGAAACGTTTGTACACGGTACAGAATCAGTTGATGACCGAAGCCGCCATTCATGCCGGCTTCACCCGTGATCTATTCGTGGCCATGGGCGAACCCCTGGGCGATGACGCCTGGGCCATGCGCGTACATATTAAGCCCTTTGTGCGCTGGATCTGGTTGGGCGCGCTGTTCATGACTTTCGGCGGTCTACTGGCGGCGAGTGACAAACGCTACCGTTTGCGTTCACGTCAGGCCAAGGTCAAAGCTGAAACCCTGGCGACGGAGAACCCGGCATGAAACGCGCTTTGATGATTCTGCCGCTGGCGCTGTTCCTGTTGTTGCTGGTGTTCCTGTTCAAAGGCCTGTATCTGGATAATGAAAACCTGCCTTCGGTATTGATAGGCAAGGATTTCCCGGCCTTCCAGCTGCAATCGGTGGAAGAGGGCCAGGCAGATATCAGTCATGAGGAGCTCAAAGGCCAACCATCTCTGGTTAACGTGTGGGCTACCTGGTGCGTCGCGTGCCGGGTCGAACATCCCGTGCTGAACAAGCTGGCGGAGCAGGGCGTGGTCATCCATGGCGTCAATTACAAGGATGACACCGACGCGGCGCGCAAGTGGTTGCTCGATTTGCACAACCCCTACCAGTTGAATATCAGTGATCCCCAGGGCCGGCTCGGCCTGGATCTGGGTGTCTATGGCGCGCCCGAGACTTTTCTGGTGGATGCCGAAGGGGTGATTCGCTACAAATTCATTGGCGTGATAGATGAGCGCGTGTGGCAGTCCGAACTGGCGCCGCGCTATCAGGCCCTCGTTGAGGAGGCTCAGCCATGAAGCGGATTTTATTGGCCATGCTTGCCCTGACCATGTCCGTCGCGGCCATGGCCGCGATTGACACTTATGAGTTCGACACCGAAGAGCAGCGCGCGCGCTTTTATCAATTGAGCAATGAACTGCGCTGCCCGAAATGTCAGAACCAGAACATTGCCGACTCCAATTCGCCGATCGCCACTGATTTGCGCCGGGAAATCTTTCGCATGCTCGATGAAGGCCAGAGCAACGAGCAGATAACCGAGTTCATGGTCATGCGCTACGGCGAGTTCGTGCGCTACAAGCCGGCCTTGACCGCGCAGACCGCCGTGCTCTGGTTTGCCCCGGCGTTCTTTCTGCTGGCTGGGCTGACTGGCCTGGTGGTCATGTTGCGTCGCCGCCAGCGCGCCCTGCGCGCGAACGAAGGTCAGCATCTGAATGCGGACGAGCAGCAACGTCTGAAATCCCTGTTGGAGAAGAAGTCGCCCCATGACTGATTTCTGGTTATTGAGTGTTCTGTTGTTGGTTTTGGGTGTGGCAGCAGTAATCTGGCCGTTGTGGCGGCACCGGCAGCACAAGCGGGTCGACCGCACTGCGTTGAACGTCGCCCTGTATCAGGAGCGGATCGTTGAGCTTGATGCTCAGGTTGCCGCTGGCGATCTGAGCGCACAGCAGCGCGATGAGACGCTGGAAGAAGCCAGCCGCCTGCTGCTTGAAGACACGGCCCGCGCCGATGGCGACGAGCGCCCCACCCGTCGTGGCGGCCCCTGGATGCTGATCATTTCCGCCGGGCTCCTGCCGGTGATCGTGGTTGGCTTGTACTTCGCCTGGGGCAACCCCGCCGGTTTGACACTGTACCGCGAAATGCAGACCAGTCCGCAGCCGGAAAGTCTCGAAGCCATGATCGATCGCATGGAGCGCATTACCGAGGTGCAGCCGGAGAATGGTGAGGCCTGGTATATGCTGGGCAGAGCCTACCTGTCAGCTCAGCAGCCCGATCGCGCCGTAGAGGCGCTGGGTCAGAGTCTGGAACGTTTGGGCGAGCGCCCGGAAGTGCTGGCGCAACTGGCCCAGGCGCGCTATTTCGCGGCGGGCAATCAGCTTGACAGTGCTGCCGTGGCCGCGTTGGACAAGGCGCTGGAATTGGAACCGCGTGAACCTACCGCGCTTGGCCTGCTGGGCATCGCCGCTTTTGAAAGTGGTGATTATCCAGCTGCCATTGAATACTGGAGCCGCCTGTTGGCCGGTATGCCGCCAGGAGGCCAAGGTGCTCTGGCGATTCAGGGGGGGATAGACCGCGCGCGCGAGCGTATTGCTGCCGCGGGTGGTGAGCAGCCAGCACAGGTAGAGCCGGACAGTAGCGAGAGTATCAGTGTGCGCCTGGAACTGAGTGATGAAGTGGCGGCGCAGGTGGGCGGCGATGCCGTGGTATTTGTGTTTGCCCGTGATCCTGCAGGCCCACCCATGCCCCTGGTCGCACGGCGCTTCACGGTAGCTGAGCTGCCCGTGGATGTGGTGTTGAGTGCGGCCGATGCGATGCTGCCCGATGTTGAGCTGAGTGAGGGGCAGGTGCTGCAGCTGACTGCGCGCTTATCGCCCAGCGGTGATGCCCTGCAGGGCACTCATCAGGGTCAAGTCAGTGAGGTTGAGGTAGGTGATCCACAACAGGTGATGTTGGTGATCGATCAGCCGGTATCAGCTACTCCCTGAAGGATCAGAACTGCACCGCGGCCTTCGCGGTGCAGTTCTTGTTAGTATCAGACCCCGAAGACCCAGCCGACCAGCGCATAGCCTGCCAGTGTCACCAGTACGATACCCACCAGATTCAACGCAAAGCCCGCCTTGATCATCTCGCTGATATGCACATGACCGCTGCCGAACACGATGGCGTTAGGCGGTGTTGCCACCGGCATCATGAAGGCGCAACTGGCGGCAATCGCAGCCGGCACGGTGAAAAAGATCGGTGATACGTCCTGCGACATCGCCAGGGCGCCCAGCAGTGGCAGAAAGGCTGCGGCCGTGGCGGTGTTGCTGGTGACCTCGGTGAGGAAGATGATTACCGTGACGACCAGAGCAATCATCAATATCGCCGGCAGCATGCCCAGTACGCCCAGACTTTCGGCGATCCAGGTCGCGAGCCCCGAGCTACTGATCACTGCAGCCAGCGCCAAACCACCACCGAACAGCAACAGAACACCCCAAGGCATATCCTTGGCGGTTTCCCAATCCATCAGAAATACCCGGTCTGCTGCGCGCACAGGGATCAGGAACATGATAATCGCAGCGGCAATGGCGATCACGGTATCGTTGAGCCAGGGAATCAGGCTGGCCGACAGCAGCGGCTGAAATATCCAGGCCATGGCGGTCAGCACGAACACGGTGCCCACCAGCTTTTCGCCCCGGCTCATCGGACCGAGCTCGTTCAATTGTTCGCGCAAGCCGGCAGAACTGTGCGCCGACTGCTCACCCAGACCAAAGTCCTTGCGCGCCAGCCAGACCCAGATGGCCACCAGCATCGCGGCCGACACCGGCACACCGATCAACATCCACTGGGCGAAACCGATCTCGATACCCTGATTTTCCGACAGATAAGCTGCCAGAAGCGCATTCGGCGGGGTGCCGATCAGCGTGGCGATACCACCAACACTGGCTGCATAAGCAATGGCCAACAGCAGGGCACTGGCGAAGCGCCTTACTGCCTCTGGATTGGCTGAGCCCATCATGCTGATCACCGACAGACCGATAGGCAGCATCATGATGGTGGTGGCGGTGTTACTTACCCACATGCTGAGAAAAGCCGTGGCGATCATGAAACCGGCGATCTGCCGGCGTGGCTGGCTACCGACGGCCAATAACGTCATCAGCGCAATACGCTTGTGCAGATTCCAGCGTTGCATCGCCAGGCCCAATATAAAGCCACCCATAAACAGGAAAATGATCGGATTGGCGTAGGGGGTAGTGGCGCTGGCTACGGTACCCAGGCCCAATGCCGGAATCAGTACAATGGGCAGCAAGGCCGTGGCGGGAATGGCGATGGCTTCTGTCGACCACCAGGTCGCCATCAACAGCATCATGCCCAGTGCCAGCCAGGCTTCGTTGGACATGCCGCCGGGTGCGGGAAGCACCAGGGTGGCAACGATGAAGATGGTGCCCAGAATCAGACCGATAATACGGCTGGCTGGCAGGCCCTGCGGGGCATCGGTGGATGCGTTTGTAGACATGGAATGTTTCCGTATAGACAGTTGGGACGCTCAGGATTGAACATCGTTAAGGGTAAAGGATAGCAGCGCTCCAGCCAGACCAATGCCCGACAACAGCACTAGCATACCGGCAGCGCCAATCAGCGAACTGAGCAGGCCAAACAAGCCGGTGCAGAGTAACAGCAAGCCGATGATGCTGTTGCCCACGGCGACATAATCGGTGCGTTTATTGCCACCAGCCATGTCAAGAACGTAGGTCTTGCGGCCTATGCGCACGCCGGCATGGGCAATGCCCAGCACAAAGAAGGCCACCGGGAACAGCCACGCGTGCAGCGCAGCGGGTAACCCGACCCACAAGTGTATGGCCACTACTACCGGGCCCAGCAGGCTGGCCAGAAAAGCGGCGCGGATCAGCACCTGTTTGCTCGACTTGTCCGCCATGCGGCCCCAGAACAGCGCGCTCAGGCTGCTGGCCAGGCCATTGGCAACCAGAAATGCGCCTAGCATCCCAAGTCCGGTGTTCAGTTCCTGCCCCAGCAGCACATAGTAGGGTGCGGACAGGGCGGAGCAGAGCAGCAAGGCACGGGTAATGACAAAGCGCCGAAAGGGCGCATCGTCGCGCATCAGGGTGATCTTGCCCAGGGCCTGCCGCACGGCGTTGTCGCCACCCTCGGTTGCGCCAGGCGCTTCATCGATCAGTCGATAAATCAGGCTGGCGGCGACCCACAGCAAGGCGGATGCGACCAGCAGGGTGGCGTAAAACAGGGTGTCGTCATCTGCCGGCGGCCAGATCAGGCAATACACGCCGAAAGCCAGTGCCAGCCAACCAGAAAGACTGCTGGCCAGGCCATTCATGCGCCCGCGGCGGGTCTTGGGCACGGTCTTGCCGATCACATCCTTGCTGGCAACCGAGCAGAGTCCGCGCGCCAGGCTGAATACGACCAGACAGGCGAGGATCAATAGCCCGGCCAGCAGGCCGCTGGTGAGCCAGGCAGCCAGGCCCATGGCCAATAACGAAGCCGCCTGTATCAGGCTGCCGGCTATCCAGATGTTTTTACGCTTAGGTAGCTGCCGTATGTAGGCTGCGATAAACAGCTGCGGCAGCATCGACCCGGATTCGCGAATAGGTACCAGCCAGGCGACCAGCGCCACCGGAGCGCCAACGATACCCATCAGCCAGGCCAGTGTGGTCTTCGGGTTGGTCAGCGTATCGCCCAGCGTCGTCAGAGTGGCGGCGGCCACCTGGCGAAAGAAATTCTGCGGCACATTGCTGCAGGCGCTTTCGGGGATATCCTTGCAGACGCGGGTATCCTCTTCCTCCATCAGGCTGCTGTAGAGCTGATCCATATCCGCTGGTATGGGCATTCAGGCTTTCACTTCAGAGGGGTTGTCGTCAGGGTGGATTTAAAGCGCCGGCAATTTTGCCGTACTACGCCGGCCTTCGCCACCTTTGCGCTGCCTGCGCACAGGGTATTTCGGCCACGGGGCTTCTCATGGGCATGCTTAGTGGGTAAAAATGCAGCCTTGAGCGGCAATCCTCAAGGACAGATGATTCAATGCGATTGAAATGCATCAAGTTGGCCGGGTTCAAGTCCTTCGTGGACCCGACCACCGTGTATTTTCCCACCAATATGGGCGCAGTGGTGGGCCCCAATGGCTGTGGAAAATCCAATATCATCGATGCGGTGCGTTGGGTCATGGGCGAAAGCTCGGCAAAAAACCTGCGCGGCGAGTCGATGACCGATGTCATCTTCAATGGCTCCAACTCGCGTAAGCCTGTCAGTCAGGCCTCCATCGAGCTGATATTCGATAACAGCGATGGCACGCTCAAGGGCGAGTACGCCGGTTACAACGAAATTTCCATCCGTCGCAAGGTCACCCGCGAAGCGCAGAATCAGTATTACCTGAACGGCACCAAGTGCCGGCGCCGGGATATCACCGACATTTTTCTCGGCACTGGCCTGGGGCCGCGCAGCTACTCGATTATCGAGCAGGGCATGATCTCCAAGCTGATCGAGGCCAAGCCCGATGAGTTGCGGTTGTTTATCGAAGAAGCTGCGGGCATTTCCAAATACAAGGAACGCCGCCGTGAGACCGAAAACCGCATCCGCCGCACCCACGAGAACCTGGCGCGCCTGACCGACCTGCGCGAAGAACTGGAGCGCCAACTGGCGCACTTGCAGCGCCAGGCCCAGGCGGCCGAGAAGTACAAGGAATTCAAGGCCGAAGAGCGTCAGCTCAAGGCCCAGCTGCAGGCGTTGCGCTGGCTGGCGATGGACGCCCAGACAGTTGAGCGCGAGCACCGCGTGCGCGAGCTGGAAATTGGCATGGAGGCCTTGATTGCCGAACAGCGCAATGCCGACAGCGAAGTGGAAAAGCAACGCGACCAGCATGCGGACCTGACTGAATCCTTCAATCAGGTTCAGGCCCGTTATTACAGTGTTGGTGCGGATATCAGCCGCATCGAGCAGGTGCTGCAATTCAACCGCGACCGCCAGCGACAGCTCTATGACGACATGGAGCAGACCGAACAGGCCTGGCAGGAGGCGCAAAGCCATCTGAACCAGGATCAGGCGTTGCTCGGCGATTTGCAGAACGAGTTGGCCGAGATCGAGCCCGAGCTGGAAATGGCCAGTGCCGCCGATGAAGATACCAGTGGCCTGCTGCAAAGTGCGGAAGAGGCCATGCAGACCTGGCAGTCATCCTGGGATCAGTTCAACCAGCAGGCCGCGGCACCGCGCCAGCAAGCGGAGGTTGAGCAGTCGCGCATACGTCATCTGGAGCAGGCGATAGAGCGCCTCAGCGAGCGTATTCAGCGTCTGGAAGATGAGCGTAGCGGTCTAACCGCCGGCCCTCTGGATGACGAATTGGCTGAACTGAGTGAACAGCTGGCGGAAATGGAACTGCGCAGCGAAAGCGAGCAGCAACAGCTGGAAGACCTTTCCGAGGCGCTGCAGCAGGAGCGGGAAACCCTCAATGCCCTGCATCAGGAGCGCGACATCCGCCGCGGCGAGATCCAGCGCAGCAGCGGTCGTCTTGCGTCCCTCGAAGCGCTGCAGCAAGCAGCCCTGGATCATGGCCAGGGCGTGCAGCAGTGGCTGCAGGAGCAGGGTTTGCAGGATCTGCCGCATCTGGCCGCGCAACTGCAGGTCGATGCTGGGTGGGAGCGCGCGGTAGAAACGGTGCTGGGTGACGATCTGCAAGCGGTCAGTCTGGACGATCTGGATAGTCTGGCGGATCAGCTCGGTGCTTTTGATCAGGGCAGCTTGCGGCTGCTGGATAAAAGCAGCAGCCCGGATTCCTCCGGCGCCAGCGATAGCCTGCTCGGCAAGGTACGCTCGGGCGTTGATCTGCGCGCCTGGCTCGGCGCGGTGCGCACTGCAGAAAGTCTGCAGCAGGCCCTGGCGCTACGCCACGAACTGGCCGCGCATGAATCGGTCATTACCCGGGAAGGGCATTGGCTTGGGCCTAACTGGCTACGTTACCAGCGCGGCGAAGGCAACGAAGCCGGCGTGCTCGAACGCCAGCAGGAAATCGAAACGCTGGAGGCGCGCACCGCCGAGCAGGAGGCCGCGCTGGAGGAAGACAATCGCCGCGTCGATGCCCTGCGCGAACGCATTCGACAACTTGAGCAGCAGCGCGATGCCTTGCAACAGGGCTTGGCCAGCCAGAGCCGTGAACAGGGTGACCTGAAAGCCAAGTGGTCGGCGCGTCAGGTTCGCCTGGAGCAGGTCAACGCCCGGCGCCAGCGGATCACTGATGACCTGGAAGACATCAAGGCGCAGCGCAGCGATGAGCAGGAGCAGATCGGCGAAGCGCGGATGACATTACAGGCCGCGCTGGATCACATGGCCGCCGATGCCGGCCAGCGTGAAGAGCTACTGCGCCAGCGCGACCAGGTGCGTGAAGCACTCGACCACGCCCGTCAGCATGCTCGCCAGCACAAGGACAAGGCCCACCAGTTGGCGCTGCGTGTGCAGTCGCTGCGGGCCCAGCAGGATTCGACCACCCAGGGGTTGGAGCGACTCAGTGCCCAGGCCGAGCGTTTGGGCGAGCGGCGTGAACAGCTGAAAATGACCATCGAAGAGAGCCAGGCCCCAGAGGAAGATCAGCGTATCGAACTGGAGAGCCTGCTCGAACAGCGCATTCAGGTCGAGAAGGACCTGGGTTTGGCGCGTCAGGCTGTCGAAGCCGTCGATCAGCAGATGCGCGAGCAGGACCGACGCCGCACGCAGGCGGAGCAACAGGCTCAGCTGTTGCGCGGCCAACTGGATGAGCAGCGCCTGATCGCCCGTGACCTGCAAACCCGGCGCCAGGGCCTGCAGGAGCAGTTGTTGGAGTCAGGCTATGACCTCAAAGCCGTATTGGCGCTGTTGCCCGAGGGCGCGACCGAGGCGGACTGGGATCAGCAATTGGGCCAGCTTGATGCCCGCATTCAACGCCTCGGCGCGATCAACCTAGCAGCGATCGACGAATATCAGCAGCAATCCGAGCGTAAACGCTATCTGGATGCGCAGAACGCTGACCTTGAGGAGGCGCTCAACACCCTGGAACAGGTGATCCGCAAGATCGACAAGGAAACGCGTAACCGTTTCAAGGAGACCTTCGACAAGATCAACCATGGCCTGCAGGCATTGTTTCCCAAGGTGTTTGGCGGGGGGCATGCGTATCTGGAGCTCACCGGAGATGATCTGCTCGATACCGGCGTGACCATCATGGCCCGGCCGCCCGGCAAGAAAAACAGCACCATTCACCTGCTGTCGGGTGGGGAAAAGGCGCTCACTGCTATTGCCTTGGTATTTTCCATCTTCCAGCTCAACCCATCGCCGTTCTGTATGCTCGACGAAGTGGACGCACCGCTGGACGACGCTAACGTGGGCCGTTACGCGCGAATTGTTAAAGAGATGTCGAAGCGAGTGCAATTCATTTACATTACGCATAACAAGATTGCGATGGAAATGGCCGATCAATTACTCGGCGTGACCATGCATGAACCAGGCTGTTCCCGGCTGGTCACAGTAGACGTGGAAGAGGCGGCAGCGCTAGCGGCAGTGTAAAGCTGCGCGCGGGCATGTTAATGTCGCAGCATTAACTTACTTTAAGGTTCGAGCCCAAGGGCTTGAGCCAGAACAGAATCAGAAGAACAAGGTCAGGATATTCATGGATTTCGGTTTGCGTGAGTGGCTCATTATTATCGGCCTACTGGTGATCGCCGGCATTCTTTTTGATGGCTGGCGGCGTATGGGCGGCCGTTCGAAGATCCGTTTCAAGCTGGACCGCAGCGCCAAGGATCTGCCAGATCCCGAGGACGCTCCGGACCTGCTCGGCCCGCCGCGTGTGGTGGGGCGCCGCGAGCGCCCTGATCGTCCGGAAAAACAGGATCGGCAGCAGCGCAGCGAGCTTTTTGATCGTGAAGAGCCGTCCTTTGATGAGGAAGATTTTGATCCGGACCCAATACTTCAAATGCCCGCTGAAAAGCGTGCGCCTGAGCAGGTTGGCCTGGATCTGGAAGAAACCGTTCCTGCGCCAGTGCTGCGGGACCCGCTACGCGCCAGTGGCGTGACCGACAAGCCAGCCAAAACCAAGGCACGTGAGCCCAAAGCCCCGATCAAGGCAAAAGAGTCAGAGCCCGCCAAGGAAGCTGCGCCCGTTGAAGAGGTTCTGGTGATCAACGTGATCGCCCGTGACGAAGAAGGCTTCGCCGGCTCGGCCCTGCTTCAGAGCATCCTCGAAAGCGGCCTGCGCCATGGCGAGATGAATATCTTTCATCGGCATGAAAGCATGAGCGGTAACGGCGACATCCTGTTCTCCATGGCCAACGCGCTCAAGCCCGGCGTTTTTGACCTGGACGAGATGGACAATACCCATGTGCGCGCCGTCAGCTTTTTCATGGGCCTGCCTGGCCCGCGTCATCCCAAGCAGGCACTGGACCTGATGATTGCTGCCGCACGCAAGCTGGCACATGAGCTGGGTGGCGATCTGAAAGATGAGCAGCGCAGCGTCCTGACCGCGCAGACCATCGAGCATTACCGCCTGCGCATTGCCGAGTTCGAACGCAAACACTACGGCGCCCGCCGCTAACGCTTCGCGGCGAGGCCGCCGCTCCTACCTTTTGGGCACGCACTGCTTTTTTGGTAGGAGCGGCGTCCCCGCCGCGAACGCGCTTCACCAGTCAAACAGGTAACCCCTAAGAGGGCAGCGCTGCCGTGTACCTTGAGGCTTTGGCTTCCGTCACCTCTTTTCGCAGCGAGGCCGCCGCTCCTACCAGAGTGCGGTGCCCGGTTTTGCCGGTAGGAGCGGCGGCCCCGCCGCGAAGGGCCTACACCCAAACAGCATCCCAATGCGGATAATCCCCTACGTTCTCCACCAACCCGGCTCGTAACGGGTTGGCGATGATATAGCGAGCGACTTTCTTCAAATCCTCCTCCCGTCGCAATGCATGATCATGAAAGCCCGCCTGCCATCGCAATGGCTTGATCTGATGCGACGAGATTGACTTGATCCGCTGCATCAGCGAATCCAGCTGATCGTCCTGAAGCTGCACCAGCCAGTGCAGGTGGTCGGGCATGATGACGAAGGCGTGGCTGATAACGCGACCCAAGGCCTCCTGCCGGGCGAGAATCTGGATCATGTTGCGGGCAGCCTGCAGATCGGAAAAAACAGGTGCCCGGTTCTGGGTAACAGTTGTGAGCAGGTAGAATCTGCCCGATTCTGAAGTGCGGCCAAGCCTCAGGCGGTGGCTTTTTGCCGTGCGATCCATATCCATGGTTATCATCCTTGATGCTTTCTCAGAACCTTAACCGCTTGGCCATGGGGGAAGAAGTTGGGATGGCTGGATCTGTGCATCAGCGCACACCTTTCGCGGCGAGGCCGCCGCTCCCACCGACCCAAGCCGTACCGCATCGGTAGGAGCGGCGTCCCCGCCGCGAAGGGTTTTACCAGACAAACACACAATCCGTGACCAGCTCGGCTGACTAGCTCGACGCCTTTGGGTACAATCGGCGCTTCGATCCCCGACCGATATCCCCCATGACCCAGACTCCGGATCCGGCTGCCCGCGCGATTGAGCTACGTGAGCAGATTGACCTCCATAATCATCGTTATTACGTGCTTGATGAACCCTCCATTCCGGATGCGGAATACGATCGGCTGTTCAACGAGCTCAAGGCTATTGAAGACGCCCAGCCAGACCTGATTACCCCGGATTCACCCACCCAGCGCGTGGGCGGTTCGGCTTTGTCTGCGTTCGGCACGGTCAAGCACGAAGTCCCGATGCTCAGCTTGGGTAATGCCTTCGATGAACAATCGATGCGCGATTTTGATCGGCGCGTGCGCGAGGGTCTGGACTTGCCCGCCGGCGATCTGTTTGGCGGTGGAGCGGAGGTGGAGTATTGCTGCGAGCCCAAACTGGATGGCCTCGCAGTAAGCCTGCTCTATGAAAACGGTCAACTGGTACGCGGCGCTACGCGGGGCGACGGCAGTACCGGCGAGGATATCTCCAGCAACGTGCGGACCATCCGCAATGTGCCGCTGAAGCTGCGTGGCGAAGGCTGGCCGGCGGTGCTGGAAGTGCGCGGTGAAGTCTTTATCAACAAATCCGGCTTCGAGACGCTCAACGAACGGGCCCGCGAGGCGGGCAGCAAGACCTTTGCCAATCCCCGCAACGCCGCCGCCGGCTCATTACGCCAACTGGACCCGAATATCACCCGTGCCCGCCCGCTGGAATTCTGCTGCTATGGCATCGGGCGGGTGGATGGGGATCTGCCAGATACCCAGGTCGGCATTCTGCACCAGCTACGTGAATGGGGTTTGAGCATCAGTCGCGAGCTGAAACTGGCTGCCGGCGTCGACGAATGCCTTGCCTACTATCAGGATATCGGCGCGCGACGCGCAGCACTGGGCTACGAAATTGACGGTGTGGTGTTCAAGGTCAATGCGCTAGCTTACCAACGCGAACTGGGCTTCCGCGCCCGGGAGCCGCGCTGGGCCATTGCACATAAATTCCCGGCGATGGAAGAAGTCACTGAGTTGCTAGACGTCGAGTTCCAGGTCGGCCGCACCGGTGCCGTAACCCCCGTAGCTCGGCTGCGGCCGGTGCTTGTTGCCGGTGTGACGGTCTCCAACGCGACGCTGCACAATATGGACGAGGTCGCGCGCCTTGGCCTGATGATCGGCGATAGCGTGATCATTCGCCGTGCCGGCGATGTAATCCCGCAGGTCATGCAGGTAATTACCGAGCGACGCCCGGCTGATGCCCGACCAGTCGAGATTCCCGAGCATTGCCCGGTATGCGGCTCGGATGTCGAGCGCACTCAGTTGATCAAGCGTGGTCGTGGGCGGGAAACCATCAGTGAAGGCGCTGTATATCGCTGCGTTGGCCGTTTGACCTGTCAGGCGCAGCTCAAGCAGGCGATCATTCATTTTGTCTCACGGCGTGCGCTGGATATCGATGGGCTGGGTGAAAAGATTGTCGAGCAACTGGTCGATATCGGGCTGGTCAGTTCACCCGCCGACTTGTACTTGCTGACTTACGAGCAGGTCCTAGCGCTGGAAGGCTTCGCCGAGATATCCACAAAGAATCTGCTCGGCGCCATACAGGACAGCAAGAAGCCTACGCTGGCGCGCTTTATCTATGCCTTGGGGATACCCGACGTGGGCGAAGAGACTGCCAAGCTGCTGGCACGCTCGCTGGGTTCACTTGAGCGTATCAGCCAGGCATTGCCGGAGGTGCTGGTGTACCTGCCGGATGTGGGCGCAGAAGTCGCCCACGAGATTCATTCGTTCTTCGCCGATGAGCATAACCGCACAGTGATTAGCCAGTTGCTCGAGCGCGGTCTCGAATTGCAGGAGGAGGGCGATCTCAACCCGGAATTGGCTGCCAGCGTAAGCCTTGCCGAGTTTATCGCGCGGCTGGAAATACCCGGTGTGGCCAAGACTGGTGCCGAGCGCCTGGCCACCACCTTGGGCAGCCTGGACGCCATCATGCAGGCGGATTGGCTGGAGCTGAAGCGGGTCGAGCGCTTTACAGAAAAAGCGCAGATCGGTTTGCGCGATTACTTCACAGATAACCAGCGTCGTGATCGGGTGATGCAGGTTGAGCAACAACTGAAAACCTTTGGCATGCACTGGGATAGCCCCAAGGCCAAGCAAAGCGAGGGCATGCCGCTGAGTGGCCAGACCTGGGTGTTGACCGGCGGTCTGGAAGCCTTCTCGCGTGATGTGGCCAAGGATTACCTGGAAAGCCTGGGCGCCAAGGTCGCTGGCAGCGTATCGGCCAAGACCCATTGTGTGGTGGCCGGGCCGGGGGCGGGCAGCAAACTTGCCAAGGCAGAGCAACTGGGTGTGCAAGTGCTGGATGAGCAAGGCCTGTTGGCGCTGCTGAAAAGCCATGGCATCTCAGGCGTTGAGGGTGCCGAGTCTTGAGCAAATCACTAGACCAGGCTATGCCGCGGATTGTGCTGGCGCCGATGGAGGGGCTGGTCGATCCGCCCATGCGCGACATTCTGACTCGGATTGGCGGTATAGATCGCTGCGTCAGTGAATTCATGCGCGTGACCGATACCGCCTTGAATCTGAGCACCGTCGAGCGCTTTATACCTGAGATGCACCAAGGCTGGAAAACCCGCGCCGGCGTGCCGGTACACCCGCAACTGCTGGGTTCGGACCCCCATTGGCTTGGCGTGAATGCCGCGCAACTTGCCGAGTGGGGCGCCCCTGCAGTGGATCTGAATTTCGGCTGTCCGGCCAAAACCGTCAACCGCCACGGCGGCGGCGCCACGCTGCTGCGGGAGCCAGAGCAACTGGCGCGGATCATCACTGCAGTGCGCGCGGCAACGCCCTCTGCGGTGCCGGTGACTGCCAAGATGCGATTGGGCTACAGCGACACCAGCCTGACGCTGGATTGCGCACGTGCATTGGCCGAGTCCGGCGCGGCTGAAATCGCAGTGCATGCTCGTACCAAGATGGAAGGCTACAAGCCGCCGGCGCACTGGGAATGGATTGCGCGCATTCGTGAGGTTTTAGATGTGCCGGTGATCGCCAATGGCGAGGTATGGGATATGGCGGATCATCAGCGGATCACCGAGCTGAGCGGTTGCGAATCGGTGATGATCGGCCGTGGTTTGGTGGTGCAGCCCGATCTGGCGCTGCGCATCAGTCTTCAACGCAGCGGACAGATGCTTGAGCCTTTGACTTGGCAGGCACTATTGCCGTGGATTGCCGAGTTCTTCACCCAGACCCGAGCCCGCATGATCGACCGCCATTCGCCAGGGCGGATTAAGCAGTGGCTTAGCCTGATGACCAGGCAATATCCGGAAGCCGCCGAGCTGTTCGCGCAACTGCGCCGGGAAGTGCAGGCGGATGTGATTGAACAGGCATTGTTCGAACTGGCGGGTCTCAGGCGAGCTGCTTAGGGCGTCGCTGCGCTGGCATTGACCATTTATTTTTCCCTCTAAAAACTAGGTCAAGATGGATTCCCGCGTTCGCGGGAATGACGGGGTGGCGATGAGAATGACGGGGTGTGCCTGGGAATGACGGAGTGGTGGCGGGAATGCCGGCGGGGGTTGGGGTTAAGGGGGGATGACGGCTGACGCGGGAAGTGGCGGAGTATGGACGAGGGGGCTGAGCAGGTTTGGACTCTGGCTCCTCAGAGGACGCGCCTGCTGCGACCCGGGATTGCGGTCTAGCAGGACCGTCATCCTCGCGAACGCGGGGATCCATTTTGGGTTTTAGCAGCTAGTGCGTGCATGCTCTGATGACCGATGTGCTGGCTGGCGGGATGTGCTTGGATTCCCGCCTTCGCGGGAATGACGCAGTGGTGGCGGGAATGACGGAGGGCTACGGAGTTGCGGTATAGCGGGACCGTCATCCTCGCGAACGCGGGGATCCATTTTGGGTTTTAGCAGCTAGTGCGTGCATGCTCTGATGACCGATGTGCTGGCTGGCGGGATGTGCTTGGATTCCCGCCTTCGCGGGAATGACGCAGTGGTGGCGGGAATGACGGAGGGCTACGGAGTTGCGGTATAGCGGGACCGTCATCCTCGCGAACGCGGGGATCCATTTTGGGTTTTAGCAGCTAGTGCGTGCATGCGCTGATGACCGAATATGCTGGTTGTCGGGATATGCTTGGATTCCCGCCCCCACCCCGTCATTCCCGCGAAGGCGGGAATCCAAGCGGTATCTCAGCTACTTCACGGCCCACCTCATACCACCTCCGGCTTGTACCCCAACCGTATCCCACCCCAATGCCGCCCACGCACGCGAATGGGTACTGACAAATCGTGCATGATCTCGCCGGTGTCGCGCTTGTAGGTCTGCAATAACAGCGTTTTTTCATGGCTGCCGCAGCGTGCACCAGTGCGATCATTAAACAGGCGTTTGGTCCGGCAATACTGGGTGTCGTGCTGAAGATTGCCGTTCGGCCGCGCGCAGAAGGCGCTGTTGTGGGTGGGCACGTAGCCGGCGATGGTGGTGGCAATGGCATAGACCAGCGCGGGGTTGTCCCTCAGCAACGGCTCCTGAATGCCTGGCAGTACCTCGTCGGTATAGCGGTCAAATTGGCTGCTGTACTGCTGTGGCCGGGTGCCCTCAATGGGTTTGAGCGTGGTATTGAACAGGCCATCCAGGCTGAGGTCACCGCTCTGGATGTCCGCCTCGAAGCGCTCCTCTATGGCTTTTGCCGCCGCTTGGGCGGCTTCATAGCAGCGCTGATGGTAAGGATCCAGCGCGACTTCGGCGAGCATCTCGCTAACCTGCTCGGCAATCTCCACCAGCTGATTGGCTTCATTGCCAAGCAGGCGCGTCTGTTCATCACTCCCGGCCAGGTCGGAGCGCACCTGTTCAACTGCAGCTGAAAGGCTGTCGAGCTGATCGCGGTTGGCTGCGCTGCTGCGTGCGATCCGTGCTGTGGCCTGTTTAACCGCATCGCCCTGTTCATTGATGCCTGCAAGCTGCTCGTCAGCCTGTTCGATCAGCTCGACGCCCGCTTGTATCTGCACCGCCAGATCGTTGATGCTGCTGGTCACCAGCCCGGCTTGCTGATGCATTTCGTCGATGATGGTAGATACTTCGGAAGTGGATTGGCTGGTACGGCTGGCTAAGGCGCGAACCTCGTCGGCCACTACCGCAAAGCCCCGGCCCATTTCGCCCGCGCGCGCCGCTTCAATAGCGGCGTTCAATGCCAATAGATTGGTCTGGCTGGCAATGCCTTCAATCACCTGCGTCACCTGCACAATCTTCGCCGCTCGCTCGTTCAACTGCGCGAGCATGGCCAGACTGTTGTCAGCTTTGCTGGCCAACTGCTGCATCAATGCCGTGGTCTGGTCCAGTGCCTGTTTGCCTGACGCGCTGCTGGCCAGAGCCGCTTCGGCGGCTTGGTCAGCATTGGCCGCAAAGCCTGCGGCTTGTTCAACCTGCTGCGCGATGGCCCCGGCGTTATTGGCTGCCTGGGTAGTGGCGTCGAGCTGCGAGGAAATACGCCCGGCCAACTGCTCGACCGAATAGGATACTTCAGCGGCGGCAATGGCGTTGCTGCAGGTGGACTGGGACAGTTTGCGCGCGAGCTCTGCCAGGCTGTCGGTATGGTCTGTCACGGTGGGCGGGCCTGCATAACGCAATACCAATAGCCAGGGCAGAGCAGTCAGGGGCACGGCGAACCAGAGACTGTGCAAACCCAGATAGAAGACGGCACCGGCGACAATCAACAACTGGGCGATCAGGCAAAGCATTTTATTATTGGAATGGCTTGGCATGGCTCTTTTCCTTGGCCAGTTCATCATGCTGCACCAGCCTGATGGTTCGAAGACAATGATGTGCCGAAGATGCTCAGCCAAGAACCGGGGTCCATGGTGGCGCGGCGAGATCATTGATGCTTGAAAGTCTGATTATGGACTTTGAATGCGCGCCCCGCCAATTCGCCTTTGGTCTAGCGCCAAAGGTGCCCTTTTCAGGTCGATAGACGAGGCGAGACAGAGATCTATCAGGTGGTGTGGTCTGGGTCGGGTAACTTTGCGCGGCCTGCTTCAAGCGTTCGCGGAAAATTACAGCCGATGCCGGCGCATAAATCCGATATCCAGCCGATCCTTCCACCAGCCAAACAAGCGCCCTGAGGCGCCCCAGCGGCCGTAGCTCATTAGTGCACCACCGTCAGCTGTCGCCAGCAACGCCAGCGCATGCTGCTGAGGCCGGTAATCCTGTAAGGATGCCTGGCTTAGCTTGGCTGCAAGATTATCTGCCAGTACTGAGCCCTGGCGCACCGCGTAAACGCCTGAGCGTATCGCGCCAGACAGGCTTGCACAGTCGCCTGTGGCAAACACATCCGTGTGGCTGGTGCTGACCAGAGCAGGACCGATATGAGCGAATCCGCCCGTATCCACTACCAAGCCACTAGAGCGCAGCCAATCGGGGGCGCTTGCGCCAGTCGCGGCTACCAGCGCCTCGCAGCGCATCAGCGGCTGGTCGCCATTGTATAAGTGCCCTGCCGCTACACGGGTAACCGACTGTTGTTCGATCAGTTGTATGTTCCGCTGCGCCAGCAGGCGCTGGGCTCGTCTTGCCAGCGCTGGCGAATGGGCTGCCAGCAGCGCAGCGGAGCAGATCAACGCCAGCTCGGCATCCGGCAGGCTGGCGCGCAGCGCCAATGCGAGCTCAAACGCTGCGGCGCCCCCACCCAGTACAGCAATGGAGCCAGGCGCGTTCTCAGGCTGCTGAAGCCATGACTGCCAAGCGCTATGCAGTGTGGGGAAAGGTTTCGCCGGGATCAACTTCACAGTCTGATCATCCACTCGGGGTAAAGGCGGCACCGAGCCGGTGTTCAGCGACAGAAGGTCGTAATGCAGTTCGCTGCCATCCTCAAGCCGCAGGCGGCGTTCGTCAGCGTTCAGTTGGGTAATTTGACCGAGACGCAAATCCACACCGCAGGCCTCGCACAGCGGCGCCAGCTTGATAGAACAGTCCTCGGCGGTGAAACGACCAGCCAGTAAGCCAGGCATCATGCCGGAATACCAGGCTGCAGGGGTCGGGCTAAGCAGTAGCGTACCGGGGGGCGGACGGAAGCCCTTATCTATCCAGCGGCGCAAGGTGACCAGATGAGCATGGCCCGCTCCAGCCAATATCAGCGGTGAATTCATCGTCGATCCTGTGTGCAGTCCCGCTAGCTTAGCCCCTTACCGGCGCACCATACAGCCTCTTTCGACAGTATTCGTCCGACGCCGCTAAGAGCCACGGAGCATTTCCTATTCCCTGGTTATAGCTGCGAATGATGAACACGCATGCCACTGATCAATTGATCAATTTCGGAATCGACTTTCGCACTGCGAACCTGATAACCTTTTTTGACACCAACTGTCTCTCGTCTGAATGGAGCTATCTGTGTCTAACAATAATAGTTTGTATCCAACGACGGCTCGTGCCTGGGTTACTGTGTCGATCTTGTTGTTGTGCTACGTACTGTCTTTTATTGATCGGCAGATACTGAATTTGCTGGTAGGTCCCATTCGTCGCGATCTGGATATTACCGATACCCAGATGAGCCTGTTGATGGGCCTGTCATTCGCCATTTTTTATGTCATCTGCGGTATACCCATGGGCCGGATCGCGGATAGCAAAAGCCGTAAGGGTCTGATTGGTGCAGGGGTTTTCTTCTGGAGTTTGATGACCGCTGCCTGTGGTCTCGCGCAACAGTATTGGCAGTTTGTACTGTTCCGTATTGGTGTTGGTGCCGGCGAAGCCGCATTGTCCCCTGCGGCATACTCACTGTTGGCTGACAGCTTTCCGCCGGATAAACGCGCTACGGCGATCAGCGTCTATTCAATGGGTATTTACCTCGGTGCCGGTCTGGCGTTCCTGCTCGGCGGCATGGTCGTTACCTTTGCTTCCGCACAAGGCGATGTATTGCTGCCGATTGTCGGCATGGTACGCCCGTGGCAGTTGATCTTCTTGATTCTCGGCGGGGCAGGTATAGCGTTCTGTTTAGTGCTATTTGCTCTCAAGGAACCGGTGCGCAAGGGCGTGGGCGCCGGCGTAGCCGTTCCGCTGAAGGATGTCGGCGCCTACTTGCTGAGCATTCGCAAAACGGTCATCTGTCATAACTTTGGTTTTGCTTGCCTGTCGTTCGCCTCTTATGGCGCCTCGGCCTGGATTCCGACCTTTTTCATCCGTAACCATGGCTTGACCCCCGGTGAAGTGGGTGTGTACTACGGTACTACGGTCATGGTTGCGGGCTCTCTGGGTATCGTCTTTGGTGGTCGCCTGGCCGACTTCCTGGCTCGACGTGGTTACACCGATTCCAATATGCGCGTCGGCCTGCTCTCAGCCATGATCACACTGCCCTGCAACGCGGTCTTCCTGCTGGCTGATCTGAACGTGGCGTTCTGGGTCCTCATGTTCTTTAATGTGTTCACCGTAGCGATGCCCTTCGGTGTAGCCCCTGCGGCGATTCAGGAAGTGATGCCTAACTCCATGCGGGGCCAGGCTTCTGCGATATACCTGTTCACCATTACCCTTATCGGGCTTGGTATTGGGCCTACCGCAGTGGCCCTTATGACCGACTATGTGTTCATGGATGACATGGCCGTGCGCTACTCGATCTTCTGGGTCGCTAGTGTTATTACCCTGGGTTCTGTCATTCTGCTGTGGATGGGACTGAAACCCTATCGAGAGGCGCGAGAAACGCTGGCGCGATGGGGCGAAAAACAAGGCCACCCGCTTTAATATCATCTGACTTCCGCGCCGGGTTCGCCTGGCGCCCCTTTTCAAGAGGAGCTACATCATGTCTGACGCAGTTATCGTCTCCACCGCCCGCACCGCCCTGGGCAAATCCTATCGCGGCGCACTGAACAACACCCACAGTGTCGATATGGCGGGTTATGTTATCGAGCATGCGGTCAAGCGCGCCGGTATCGATCCGTCACTGGTTGAAGACGTGATCCTCGGCGCGACCTTCCACGAAGGCGCCCAGGGCAAGAACATGGCGCGTCTGGCTGCGATCCGCGGCGGCCTGCCGGTGACCACCGCCGGTATGTCGATCAACCGTTTCTGCAGCTCCGGTTTGCAGTCCATCGCGATCGCCGCCCAGCGTGTGGTCAGCGAAAAGATTCCGGCGATTGTTGCTGGCGGCGTCGAGTCCATCAGCCTGTGCCAGAACGACAAGCTGAACAACTTCCACGGCGTTAATCAGTGGATCAAAGAAAACAAGCCCGATCTGTACATGTCCATGATCGAGACAGCGGATATCGTCGCCGCCCGCTACAACATCAGCCGCGCATCGCAGGATGAATACGCGCTGATCAGCCAGCAGCGCACTGCTGCCGGCCAGGAAAGCGGCAAGTTCGATGACGAGATCGTGCCTTACCTGGTCAAGATGATGGTCCAGGACAAGGAAACTGGCACTATCAGCGAGAAGGAAGTAAATCTGGTCAAAGACGAGTGCAACCGCCCTGGCACTACGCTGGAAGGCCTGCAGGGTCTGCAGCCGGTGCGTGGTCCTGAGCACTTCATCACCGCCGGTAACGCCAGTCAGCTGTCCGATGGCGCCTCCGTCTGTGTGGTCATGAACAGCACCATCGCCGAGCAGCAGAACGTTGAGCCCATGGGCATCTTCCGCGGCTTCAGCGTGGCTGGTTGCGAGCCAGACGAGATGGGCATTGGCCCGGTCTTCGCGATTCCGCAACTGCTCAAGCGCAATGGTCTGACCATGGACGATATCGGCCTGTGGGAACTGAACGAAGCCTTCGCCTCCCAGGTCGTCTACTGCCGTGACAAGCTGGGCATCCCGATGGAAAACCTCAACGTCAACGGCGGCTCCATCGCCATTGGCCACCCTTATGGTGTGACCGGTTCACGTCTGACCGGCCATGCGCTGATCGAAGGCAAGCGTCGCGGTGCGAAGTTTGTTGTAGTGACCATGTGTATTGGTGGTGGTCAGGGCGCTGCAGGTCTGTTCGAAGTGCTGTAAGTCGCTGCGGCTAGCAACCAGCCGCTCGCTTTAAACAAACCCGGGCTTATGTCCCGGGTTTTGTTTTTTTGGCCATTGATACACCAGGCTAGTGCTACCGAGTTGATCGCAGATCACAGTTTGATCAAGTGACCTTTCTGAACGTCAGGTTATAGCGCAGCGGCCCGGTCCTCGGATGTTCGGCGCGCTTGCCCAGTGGCGCAACTCCGTGAAAAAACAGCCGGCTCGGCCCACCCCAGACCACCGCATCGCCATGTTCGAGTTTCCAACGTGAGGCCTTGTCTGTGCGCGCGGCGCCACCAAACATGAAACTGATCGGTGCGCCCAATGAGAGCGACACAATAGGCGCGCTGAAATCCGCCTCATCCTTGTCCTGATGCAGGCCCATGCGGGCGCCGGTTTCGTAGCGGTTGATCAGGCAGGCGTCGGGGTCGAAGTTGTCGTATCCACCGGCAGTGGCCGCCCTTACTGCTACCTCGCGCAGCAGGGCTGGCATTGCAGGCCAGGACTGGCCCGTCAGTGGGTCGGTGACGCTATAGCGATAACCCAGCCGGTCGGTTACCCAACCCCAGTCACCACAACTGCTCATTGCCGCTGACATGGTATGGCCACCGGGGGTCACCTGATGCCGGAAGGGCGCCTGTTGAGCGACCTGATTGATGGCCTCCAGCAACTGATCTGCCTGGGCGAGGACAAACCCACGCAGCAGCCAGGCGCCGTCAGCTATTTGTTCGGGTGCGGCGGGGTCATGGGTCGCGAACAGGTCATCGCTAGGGGGCATCGAGGGGCTCCGGGTACTGGGTATAGGCTTGATTTTACCTCGGATGAGGGCGCGGACTCACGTCGGGGAACCATTTCATGACGCTGATTGGTGGGAGTGCCGCGGGCTATGTCGGTTGCGGAAACACCGCTTGGATTCCCGCTTGCGCGGGAATGACTGTATCTGGGGACGCTCGGTGCTGACGCTGCACCGTTACAAAATGGATCCCCGCGTTCGCGAGGATGACGAGTCTTGCGCTCCGTCATTCCTATACCTATAAAGGCTGGATCCCAACGGCCTGGTACTCGGCACGGAAGTCACCCAAGCCCCAGAACCGTCATTTCCGCGGAGGCGGGAATTCAAGCGGACTCGAGCACAGCCCCCGAAAGTCGGCCCAAACCCCAGAACCCGTCATTCCCGCGAAGGCGGGAATCCAAGCAGACTTGAACACAGCCCCCGAAAGTCATCCCAAACCCCAGACCCCGTCATCCTCGCGAACGCGGGGATCCATTTTCAACGGTCTCAGACCTTCATCCCAGGCAAATTCAACGACGCCGTATTGCCCCCATCCACCGCCAGCGCCTGGCCAGTCACATAGCTGGCGTCATCGCTGGCGAGAAACGCAATCGCCCCGGCAATCTCGTCAGGCCGGCCATAGCGACGCAGCTCGCAACGGGCGCCGAGCTTCTGCTCCTTGTTGTTGGAGCGGGCATAATCAAATACTGGCTTGGTCATCCCAGTCTCGATCAGCCCCGGGCACACCGCATTCACCCGAATATTGAACTGACCAAGGTCACAGGCCGAGGTCATGGTGAAGTTGATCACACCGGCCTTGGACGCGCTATAAGCGTTGCCGCCCGCGCCGGAGCGGATACCCGCCACGGAGGCGGTGTTGACGATGGCGCCCTTACCCTGCGCCTGCATCTGACGGGCAGCGTACTTGGTAAACAGCATCACGCCATACAAGTTGACCCCAATAATCTTCTGCCAGGTCTCCAGGCTCTGCTCGGTGGCGATGTTGTAATCACCGCCGGCAATCCCGGCGTTGTTGCACAGCACATCCAGTTGGCCGAAATGGGCGACGGTCTCGTTAACGCACTGCTCGACCGCAGCCTCGTCAGCCACATCCACAGTGCGGGTCTGCACTTCGGCTCCGGCGGGCAGTTCATCAACAGTGCCCTTGAGACCGTCTTCATTGCGATCAACCAGCATCAGCCGCGCGCCCTCGGCGCCCATGCGTTTGGCGGTGGCACGGCCGATACCGCTGCCCGCGCCGGTGATGAGTACTACCTTGTCTAGAAATCGTTGCATGCTGTTCTCCTTGGTTTGAGCTTCAAGCGGCAAGCTTCAAGCTGCAAGATTAAGATCAATTCAGTTAGTCGAGCGGCTACGCCGGGCTATAATTTTGCTTGAAGCTTGCCGCTGAGTTTAATGATCAATGCTCGGATCCTGTCCGGCCCCCGCCAGTTCATCGTCACTCTGGTAGGTGATGCCCAACTGCTCGGACATTTTCTGGTTATCCACCTGCCAACTGGCAATATCGCGCTCGAATCGCAGCGGCGAAATGCTGATGCGCCCGGCACGCAGCGCGCCGACATCGGTATCCAGCCCGATAATGCGCTCGGTCTGCCGTTGAAAACCCAGCCAGTAGTAGGGAATGTCGCGGGTATCGCGGCGGCTTTCGATATTGATGCCGCCAATACTGCCGCCTCGGGCACGGCAGGTAGCTACACCAGTCACATCGCCCGGCGGGCTGGCGGGAAAGTTGACGTTCATCGCGCAATCAACCGGCCAGCCTTTTTCGAGTAGTTGACGGACCACGCCAGCCCCGAAGTGCGCGGCGGTCTCCCAATGAATCTCGTTACCCTTGTGGTACGCCTGCGACAGCGCGATCGACGGAATGCCCATCAGCGTGGCTGTCAGTGCCCCACCGATGGTGCCGGAATAGGCCACGGAGTCGCTGATGTTCGCCCCGGCGTTGACGCCGGAGAGCACCAGATCCGGCGGCACTGGCATCAGTTCGCCCACGGCCAGCAGCACGCAGTCACTGGGCGTGCCACTGACGCTGAACCGGCGCTCATCGAACTGATGCACGCGCAGAGGCGAATGTAGGGTGATGGACATGGATACGCCGCTCTGGTCCAGATCCGGCGAAATGATCCAGACCTCATCGGCGATCTGCTCGGCGATCTCTTCCAGGATTTTCAAGCCTGGGCCGCGCCAGCCGTCGTCGTTGGTCAGCAGGACGCGTTTGATTGGTTTGGACATGCAGTCTCCGTTTGCTAATGAATCGAATGGCGATACATCTTCGCCGCGAGGCCGCGGCTCCTACCGCGCAGGGCCGGCGATAACTCCACCCCGGTAGGAGCGACGGCCCCGTCGCGAAACAAACTACGCTTCGCCGCGAGGCCGCGGCTCCTACCACGGAAGGTCGGGCCTCACCTCAGGTAGAAGGGCTATTTGCTCTGCGCGATCTCCCAACCCCGCTCGGCCAGCAGCCCCGCGCGCTTGCCCACCTCCAGCGCGTCGGCATTACTGGCATTACCCTGTACCGCACGGTGATAAACACCCTGCAGAATTGCCGCCAGGCGGAACAACGAGAAGGCCAGGAAGAAATTCCAGTCTGGAATCTCGCTACGCCCGCTGTACTGGCAGTACCAGTCGAGCACCTGTTGCTCCTCAGGCAGGCCCATGCCCTTGAGATCTGCCCCGAGCATGCCTTTAACGCCATTCACCCCTGAGGGTAGATGGTAAGGCAGGCAGCAGTAGGCCAGATCAGAAAGCGGGTGGCCCAAGGTCGCCAGTTCCCAGTCCAGGATCGATACCACCCTGGGTTCGGTTGGATGCAGAATCAGGTTGCCAATGCGGAAGTCACCATGGGCAATGGTGGTGTGATCGTCCTTGGGCATGTGCTCGGGCAGCCAGGCCATCAAGGCATCCATTGCGGGCATATCGCCGGTACGGCTGGCTTCGAACTGGCCACTCCAGCGTTTGATCTGGCGGGGAATGTAGCCCTCGGCCTTGCCATAGCTTTCCAGGCCGACGGCTTTCCAGTCCACGTTATGCAACTGCGCCATGGTCTCGATCATCGAGCGGTAGATCGGCAGGCGCTGACTTTGCTCCACATCGCCCAGCAGTGGCTGGGTGTGCACGCGGCCTTCGACGTAGTCCATGACGTAAAACGCCGTGCCGATCACCTCCGGGTCCTCGCACAGCAGGCGCGCGGTAGGTACCGGCACGTCGGTGCTGCCCAGGGCGTTGATTACCTGGTATTCGCGTTCGACCATATGTGCAGAAGGCAGCAGTTTGCCGGGTGGCTTCTTGCGCAGCACATAGCGCTGCTCGCCAAGGCTCAGCAGATAGGTCGGATTGGACTGCCCGCCCTGAAACTGCTGCACGCGCATGCCCTGCTCAGCGCCGTCAATGCGACCGGTCAGATAGGACAGCAGGCGGGATTCGTCGATACGGTGTGCGGGTAACACATCAATCAGGGTCGCTTCGCTCATCTAGAAGGTCCTGTTCTATTGGAATTGTCAGGCCCATAACCTATCACGCCAGACCTGAGCCTGGCGCGATAGAAGGCGGGTGAATCAAGCGTCATTACCCTCAGGCAATGGTATCGCCGCCATCGGCGACGATGGTCTGCCCGGTCACGTAAGCGCCGGCAGCCGAAGCCAGGAACAGCGCTACCCCGGCGATATCAGCCGGCTCTCCGACGCGACGCAGCGGCAGTCTTTCTTCAACTTTGCGCAGGCGGTCGGGATCGTCCAGCAATGCCTGGGCAAAATCAGTACGAATCAGCCCGGGAGCGATACTGTTAACGCGAATATTCTTCGGGCCCCATTCCAGCGACAGGTTACGCGCCAAGCCTGCTTCGGCCGCCTTGGACATACCGTAAACGCCGATATTGGCGCTGGCACGCAAGCCGGCGATGCTCGACAGCAATACAATCGCGCCACCACCTTGCTTGACCATCTCCGGGATGACCATATTGCACAGCCAGAAGGTGCCTTTGACATTGGTGCCCATGATCTTGTCGAAGGCTTCGTCACTGACGTTGTGCGTTGGGCCGTACACCGGGTTGGTGGCGGCGTTGCAGACCAGGATGTCGATCTTGCCGTAGGCTTCCAGGGTCTTGTCGACCAGGCTTTGCAGCTGTGCCTTGTCGCCGACATGGCAGGCGACGGGGAGGGCATCAAAACCCTGAGCTTTCAAATCGTTGGCGACCTGCTCGCAAACGTCCGCCTTGCGGCTGGAGATAACCACCTTGGCCCCGGCCTTGGCGTATTCCTCGGCAATAGCCTTGCCGATGCCCTTGGTTGAGCCGGTGATGATGGCGACCTTGCCGGTCAGATCAAAGAGTGTGCTCATTTTTATAGTCTCGTGTTCGTCTGGCTACTGATGATAGATACAAGCCCGCTTGGAGCCCCGCCTGCGCGGGGATGACGGCATCGGGTATGCGCGACTGGACTGGCGTGTTCAACCAGCGTCATTCCCGCGCCCCCACCCGTCATTCCCGCGCACGCGGGAATTCAAGCGGTCTCGCCGGATACGCAAACCCCAGCTTACAAATACCGACTCATCTCAAGCTTGGCGATAGTCCCCAGATGCACTTCATCCGGGCCGTCGGCCAAACGCAGGGTGCGGGCTTTTGCATAGGCGGAGGCGAGGAAGGTGTCCTGGCACACGCCAGCGGCGCCGTGCACCTGAATCGCGCGATCTAGCACGTTACAGAGCATGGTCGGCGCCACAGCCTTGATCATCGCGATCTGCTGCCGCGCGACCTTGTTGCCGAACTGGTCCATGCTGCGTGCGGCCATGATGGTCAGCAAGCGCGCCTGGTCGATTTCGCAACGGGACTTGGCGATGTTTTCGGAGGTGCTGCCGTGCTTGTACAGCGGCTTGCCAAAGGCGACCCGCTCGGCTGCACGGCGGCACATGGCTTCCAGGGCGCGTTCTGCAACGCCGATGGCGCGCATGCAGTGGTGAATCCGGCCTGGCCCAAGGCGGCCCTGGGCAATTTCAAAGCCACGGCCTTCGCCCAGCAGGATATTGGAAACCGGCACCCGCACGTTCTCGTACTTGATCTCGGCATGGCCGTGCGGTGCATGGTCATAACCGAATACGTGCAGATCCCGTACGATGGTCACGCCAGGGGTGTTTAGCGGCACCAGAATCATGCTCTGCTGCAGGTGCTTAGGCGCGTTAGCGTCCGTCTTGCCCATAACGATGGCAATCTTGCAGCTGTCAGCCATGGCTCCTGATGACCACCACTTGGTGCCGTTGATCACATACTCATCACCTTCACGGCGAATCTCGCACTGGATATTGGTCGCATCGGAGGAGGCTACATCCGGCTCGGTCATGGAGAAGCACGAGCGGATCTCACCCGCCAGCAATGGCTTCAACCAGGTTTCCTTGTGTTCTTCGCTGCCGTAACGCTCGATGGTTTCCATATTGCCGGTGTCCGGCGCGCTGCAATTGAACACTTCCGGTGCGATGGACGAGCGGCCCATGATCTCGCACAGGTGGCCGTACTCTTCGTTATTCAGACCAGCACCGCGCTCACTGTGCGGCAGGAACAGATTCCACAGGCCCATGCTTCTGGCCTTGGCCTTGAGCTCTTCCTGAATCGGTGGAGCGCCCCATTTGTTCTGTTTGACCTGCTCATAAAACAGGGCTTCGTTGGGGTAAATATGCTCATCCATAAAGGCTTCGAGCTGCTGTTTCAGATCTTTGACGCGCGGGCTGAGTTCAAACATGGGTAAATCCTTGCGAAGGCGGATGGATAAGCAGCGGCGTGGCTGGATAAACGTGACCATATAGTCAGCAGCACAGGCGCGAAACTAAGTCCCACAGATGGAATGGATCTGCATAAACAACTGTGATGTTGGCCGCACGGGACTATAAGTGGTCGGTGACCGGGTGCAGAAGTCTCCAGCCCTTTCGCGGGTTGAAAACAGCCACGTTAGAGGGAGGGCAGTTTGATATTGGTCAAACGCGGCAGGTCTTCAGGTTCATCCAGATCCCAGAGTATTGGGCCTGTCCACAGAGTCTTGCCGGCGGCAGCAAGGCGTGAGCGGGTGTCCTCCATCACCTGTGCGTGGCTCCAGGTCATAGCGACGAATGCAGCCGGATCGGGCTGACGCTGGCCGATCATGACATAGCCGCCATCTTCACTGGGGATAATGGCGGTGTCATGCGAGTTTAATGCCTCATCGGCGTCTGCCAACAGGGTGGTACTGATAAGCGGGCAGTCGGTGCCGATCAACAGGCCACCTCCAGGGTGTTCGGCCAAGGCCTGTTGCATGCGTGTACCAAGGTCCTGGCCGTTTTGCTGGCGCAATTCCAGCTGATGTTCAGTGGCCAGGCGAACAAATAGCGGATGGGTTATATCCGGTGCGCAATACAGATAGCGTGGGCCGGGCCAGTCGCGGGTTTGATTGAGTGTATGCATCAGCAGTTGCTGATAGAGCTGGCAGGCGCCCTCTGCGCCCAAGGCGGGTATCAGCCGGGTTTTGACTGTGCCGGGGAGGGGTGCCTTGGCGAAGATCAGCAACGGGCGGGAAGTTTGCGGGCGCCTCGGGCTGGGCTTTGCGACGGCATTTTTGCTCGCCGGTGCCGCGCCGTAGTATTGCTGCACCAGCCGCTCAGGCGGCACGCCCGCCCAGTATTGCAGGCGTATCCACCACATCAGGCCGATAGTATGCAGCACACCGTGTTTCTGCCATTTGCGGCTTGAGGTGGTCAGCGCGGGGCGCAGGCAGGCTGGGCGGGAGATTTTTCTTAGGCGGCGGCTGATATCTATATCTTCCATCAACGGGATGTCCGCGTAACCGCCCAGTTGTTCAAATAGCTCGCGGCGCACGAACAGGGCCTGATCGCCGGTGCAGATGCCAGTCAGGCGCGAGCGCTGGTTCATCATCCAGGCCACCAGGTTGAGCATTGGGGAGGAGGGTGACAGGCGCACATCGAAGCGGCCCCAGTTGCAATGAGGGGGAAGGTCAAAATGGATTCCCGCGTTCGCGGGAATGACGGGGTTGTTGTTGGACGCGTGGGACTTTTTCGCGGCGAGGCCGCCGCTCCCACCGGTTTGGTTTGGGGTTGGGTGTTTGGGGTGTGCATTCGCGGCGGGGCCGCCGCTCCCACCGGTTTGGGTGGGGATTGGGTGGTTGGGGTGTGCATTCGCGGCGGGGCCGCCGCTCCTACCGGGTAGGAGTGAATTGGGGTTTGGGGTGTTCGGGTTTGGTGGGAGCGGCGGCCTCGCCGCGAAAGGGGCTTGGCCAACTACAGCGGCCGTTACCATTCCCACAAACCCCTCAGGCAACCGGGTATCGGCATGCAAAAAAACCAACACATCCCCGGTCGCCACTGCCGCACCCGCATTCATCTGCCGCGCTCGCCCTGGGGCCGAGGTCAACACCTTGTCCGCCAACGGCGCAGCCAGCTCACGAGTGCCGTCAGTGCTACCACCATCCACCACAATCAGTTCAACTCCGTCACGCACGGCCTGCAGTGCCAGCAGGGCATCTTGTATCCCTGCTGCCTCGTTCAGTACCGGTATAACGACCGAAAGCCGCATCGCTAGCGGCCCAATCGCCAACGGTGCAAGCGCTCAACCCAGCGCAACACACCCGCTGGTGCATGCGCGCGCTTCCACTCGCCGGCGGCATATTTGTTTGCCTCGGCCATGGTTGGGTAGCTGTGAATGGTGCCCAGAATCTTGTTCAGCCCCAGGTTGTGCTTCATCGCCAATACGTACTCGGCAAGCAGCTCACCGGCATGCTGACCGACGATAGTCACGCCCAGAATTCGGTCCTTGCCGGGCACGGTAAGCACCTTTACGAAGCCCACGGCAGCCTGGTCGGCAATCGCACGATCGAGGTCATCAATGTTGTAGCGGGTGACTTCGTAATCGATTTCCTGGGTACGGGCTTCGGTCTCGGTCAAGCCAACGCTGGCCACTTCAGGATCAGTAAAGGTTACGCGCGGGATCACCCGGTAATCGACCTTGAAACGTTTGAAGGTGCCAAACAGCGCATTCACCGCCGCATACCATGCCTGGTGCGCGGATACATGGGTGAACTGATAAGGGCCGGTCACATCGCCTACGGCGTAGATGTTCGGGAAACGCGTGGCCAAGTATTCGTTGGTCTGCAAGGTGCCGTTATCGCGCAACACGAGCTCCAGTTCCTCGGCGCCGTAGCCGCTGGTATTGGCCTTGCGGCCCACCGCGACCAGCACCGCATCAAAGGGGATCACCGCATACTCACCGTCATCCAGTTGTTTGGCGATCAGCTGTTGTTGCCCGTCTTCCAGCAGTTCGAAACGCTCGGCCTGATGGCGCAGGCGCAGATCCACACCTTCATCACGCAGGTGCTGCATAACGATCTCAGCGGCGTCGGCGTCTTCGCGTGGCAATAGCCGCGAGCCCATCTCCACCTGAATGACCTGGCTGCCCAGGCGCTGAAACGCCTGGGTCAGTTCACAGCCAATCGGGCCGCCACCGAGCACCAGCAAGCGCTTGGGCTGCTCGCGCAGACCCCAGAGGGTATCGGAGTTATAGGCGGTCACCTGGTCCAGTCCGGGGATGTCCGGCATCAAGGGTTTAGCGCCGGCGGCGATAATGATATTGCGCGTGGTCAAGGCGCGGCCGTTGACTTCGATCTGCCAAGGGCTGGTGATACGCGCCTCGCCCTGAATGACTTCCACGCCCAGCTCGGTGTAACGCTCTACCGAGTCATGCGGTTCGATATCGCTGATTACCCGCTGGATACGATCCATTACTCGGGCAAAATTCACATTGGCGCTGGCTTGGTTATAGCCCAGCTCGTGCGCCTTGTTGATCTCCGCGGCGAGCTTGGCCGAGCGGATCAGCGCCTTGGACGGCACGCACCCGGTATTCAGGCAATCGCCGCCCATGGCGTGCTTTTCAATCAGGGTGACATTGGCTTTGACCGCCGCCGCAATATACGCGCTGACCAGCCCGCCACTGCCGGCACCAATCACCACCAGATTACGGTCGAAGCTCTCCGGTTTGTTCCAGCCCTTGTATACCCTGCGCGCCTTGACCAGATCGAGAATCTTGCGGGCGATCAGCGGGAATACGCCGAGCAGTACAAAGGCGCCAATCAGGCCTGGAGACAGGATACCACCGAGCGATTCCAGCTGACCCAATTCACGCCCGGCATTCACATAGACGAAGGTGCCAGGCAGCATCCCCAACTGGCTGACCCACCAGAAGGTGGTTACCTTGATGCGGGTCAACCCCATCGCCAGGTTGATGACAAAGAATGGGAAGACCGGCACTAACCGCAGGGTGAACAGATAGAAAGCGCCTTCGTTGTCCACACCCTGATTGATTGCCTCGAGCCGTTTGCCGAAACGCTTCTGTACCCAGCCTTGCAGCAAAAAGCGGCTGATGATCATGGCCAGAGTGGCGCCCAGTACAGAAGCAAAGGACACCAGCAACAGCCCCCAGCCAAGCCCGAACAAGGCTCCACCGGCCAGCGTCATCAGAGCTGCGCCTGGCAAGGAGAGGGCAGTTACCAGCACATAAACGCCGAAGAAAATCGCCGCTGCGAGCATCGGCTTGGCCGCTACTTGAGCATTGAGGCTTTCCTGCTGGCTCTTCAGCCATTCCAGGCTGAGGTACTGGTTCAGGTGGAACACAAAAAAGCCGGCTATCAGCGCAGCGATCAGCAGAACAACGACGATTTTTCCGGCTTTCATGGTGCTGGATACTCCAGGCTACAAAAAGGGCTAACAACAGGCTTAGCGGTTATACAACTCGGTCAGGCGTTCATAGCGCTTGCCATTCAGGCCCATGTCAGACTTGCCCGCACGGCTGGCGGAGCGAAAATGTACCTGCCTGGTCTCTGCATCCAGGTAGAACTCGGCATCGTCGCGAAAACGCATCTTCTCTGTGACGAATACCACTCGCAGATAATCTGCTTCCTCGCGCATTATCTCGGCGCCACCGTAAGCGGCCACGGCTTCCCTGATGGCGCGCATGGTGCTGGCCTGATCCTCCTTGAAGGGCAGGGGCACAACCGACTTGGCTGGATCTGTCGACTGGGTCGAGACCCCATTGGGGTTGTCGCTCAGGGGCTTCAATTGGCCTGCTTGATGCCCTAGCTCTGGCACCCTGCTGTTTTGCCAATAGATAAAAGCAAAGCCAGCGAGCAACAGGGCGATGATCACAATCAGAACGGTCTTCATGGTATGCATTCCTTTAGCAATAGTTGCAGAGATAATTAAATGATTATCTTGTGCGCAAAATAGTAGGTGGACAGGCTTGACCGGTCAATACCTTGCGCGCAAAATAATTGCCGACTTCATCCTCCTGTCGAGCTGCCGATGACCACCGTGACTGAACCCTGTACCGCTCTTTTGCTGCGTAATCAGCTGTGCCACTCACTTTACAGTGCCAGCAACGCGATGGTCCGCGCTTACCGTCCTCTGCTTGAACCTTTAGGGCTGACCTACCCACAGTATCTGGTGATGCTGGCGCTCTGGGAGCACGATGCAGCGGCAGGCAAGGTGCCGATCAAACAGCTGGTCGAAGATACCCGGCTGGACTCCGGCACGCTGACCCCTATCCTCAAGCGCCTTGAGCAGAAGGAATTGATCCTGCGCTGCAAAGGCATCGACGACGAGCGCCAGTGGTTGATCGGGCTAACGCCGGTTGGACGCTCCCTGCGCGAACAGGCCAGTGAGATCCCGCTCAAACTGTTCTGCATGACCAGCCTGACTCTGGAACAGGCTCAGGCTCTTAAACAGGCCGCCGAGCAGATCTACCATGATGTGTTGCGCCAGGCACCCGGCGCTGAAAACCCTAATCAATAGCGCCCATGGCGCAGAGCGTCTGGCCCAGATCGAACCCGCCCAATAGCGCAGACTGTGGCGCGTCTAACGTGCCGCGCAGTATTCGCGCGCGATAGGATTCCGCCGCCGCGCTGCCTGCCGGCCATTGCCGATCAAATTCGTTGATAAACTGGTCGTGGTTGTAATTAAGCGGCACAGCTTCAATGACCAGCCCCTGCAGGTGAGCGCGGTATAAGGCCGAAGGATGAGCACGGGTGGCGATTCGCGTCACCAATCCATAGCAGCCGTTGTTGAAATTCGGCATGCCGGCTGCGCCGTTATTGATCACCGCATGGCCTGCCTGGCACAGGGCCGCCGCGCTGCACGTGTGGCTGGTCGCCAATACCTTGAGTTGCTGCGCAGCCATCCACTCTTGTAGTGCCTGCTGGCGCTCGGTGATTGCCAACTGATCACGCGCGCATTGCCAACCAGCAAGTGAGCTTTCGTCGCCATGGGTGATCGCAATGCGTTGCCCGGCGACACTGACCAATGCGGTGGCCGGACGCGCAGCTAACTTCGCCGCCATGCCGGGCAACTGAGCAACGGTCGTGCATAGCTGGGCATGTATCTGATTGGAGAGGCTGACAGTATGATCGTCCACGCTGTCCGGGTAGGCACAGCCGCAACCAGCTTCATTGTTACCTTCGCGCCCCAGTTCAGTCTCAACATTGCCGCGCAGCAGATGATGCGCCTTCACCCGCGCTTCTATATCAGCAAACACTGCGGGGTCGCGGTCAAACCAGTGCAGGTCGCCATTGAACACAGCGCGTGCTTCGGGCTCGGCGATCAGGCGCTTTTCCAATGCAGCCAGTGCCTGTCGGTTGCCGTACAGGCCGCCGACTACATAGAGCGTTTGGCAGTCGAACAGTGGCTCGCCGGCAAAGCTGTCTGCGGGCAAGTGGTAATCCAGTGGACAGCTACGGCCGGCTTGCATGGGCTGCGCTCATTTTAAACCAGCCGGCCAGCACATAACCCGCAGTGCATAGCATCAAGCCATAGAGGTTGGTGCCCAGCAGCAAGGCATGTTTCCCATCGCCGATGGCCCAACTGGCGGGTATCCAGCCAAGGGTCAGGGCTATGCCCAACACCAGCCCAGTCCAGAAGCTCAGATGAAAGCCCAGCCGGGTCGGGGTGACCAGCCCGTGCAGTAGAAACACCGGGGCTATGCCAATGACCATGGTGCCACTGATGGTCGTGGCCTTGAGGATGTCGGTTCCTGTCAACATAGGCAGATTGCCGAACAAGGCGAAGATCACCATGGCGGCCATGCCGATGCCGATAGCCTTCTTGCCCAAATCCTTGCCAGCCATGGCGGGTAGTTCGCGGCCGACCAGTTTTGCCAGGCTGGAAAAGGTCGAATCCAGGGTCGAGCCCGCAGCAGAAATCATCACCACCGTCATCACCAGCAAAGCACCGATGCCCAGCGTTTTGGCCAGTGCCGCCGGTACGTTGCCGGACAGGCCCACGCCGACCAGGTCCGCATGCACACCAATCAGGCTGAACGCCAGTATCGCGACAAAGCCCAGGGCGCCGGCAAGGCTGAAAGCCTTCACCATACTGCGCTCCTCGGTGATAAAGCCGCGGTCGGTCAGCACCGGATCATGGAAGGGATAACTGACCATTTGCAACGCCGCGACCAGCAACAGGTCCACCCCGGCGTTCATCGCCCAGTTGCTGGTGCTCATCAGCTCGGCGGGCGAGTGTTGCGGCAGCACCAGACCCAGCACCCAGACCAGGGCGATGATGAATATCGCTGCCTGGGCTGCGTCCGTCAGGATCGAACTGCGCAGGCCGCCGCGCAGGCTGTAGGCAAGGGTGACGGCGGTAAACAGCAGGGCCGAGCCGATAAAGGCAGGCGTGCCGGTGTCGCCGTAATAGCCGCCAACCACCGCCGTGTTGCTCCATACCTCGTTGAACAGGCGGATCAGAATGGCAGCCGAGAAAGCCAGCGCTGCTGCGCGGCCATAATGCGAGGTGAGAAAACTGACCATTCCGGTTGCGCCGAAGCGCCGGCGCAGACGATAGATCACAAAACCGCAGAGCGGGATGGACAACCAGTAAGTGGCATAAGCCAGGCCGCCAACCAGGCCGTATTCGGCGCCCAGGTTGGCTGCGTTGGTTACCGATTTGGCAAAGATCCAGCTGATGAAGATGCTGGCGGTGAGCAGGAATGGCGACGCCTTGCGGCCTTGGCTATCTTCACCATGGAAGAAACCGCCCAGCGTTACCGCGCGCGGCGACAGGCAATACATCAGCACGCCATACAGCACCAGAAATCCCCAGAAGAAAACGCCCATCCAACTGGTCACTTGCATACTTATCTCTTAGTCAAAATGGCTGTAAACCCTTTCGCGACGGGGCCGTCGCTCCTACCAAAAAGCCTTGTACTGGCGCCGACCCTGGTAGGAGCGGTCGCCTGACCGCGAACAGGGCTTACCCCAAAGCACCACCACAGCTCGAACCCTGTCCGGCGGTGCAGGCGAAACAATGGTCACGGGTCACAATCGGGTTATTGCGCATATCGCTGCCGAGCAGATCGCGCAAATGGCTACGATCCCTGGCCACTATGCTCATCGGCAAATCAAGCATCTGATTGAAGTCGCAGTCATACAGATACCCCTGCCAGTCCACACTCACCGTGCTCCTGCACATCAGATCGGCCATGTTTCCTTCGCTGAAATTGTCCCGCAACAATCGCATGTAATCATTGAACTGACCCTTGCTGACCAGAGTACTGCCAAAGCGCGCAATCGGCTGATTGGTAATGGTGTGCAATTGATTGAAGACGATGCCGAAGTCTTCCGCCAGATGAGCTTTGTAATCAGCCTGCAATGCAGCCTGAGGCGGCGGCAGGGTAGGGCCCTGGGGGTTGAAGACCAGGTTCAGTTCCAGGTCGCTGCCGGGCTGGCCGTAACCAAGCCTGTTGAGCATTTGCAGGCCTTCGATGCTGCGCACAAAAACGCCATCGCCGCGTTGCTTGTCGACATTGTCTCGTGAATAGCAGGGCAGGGAGGCGGACACCCGCACCTGATGCTCGGCAAGAAACTCGGCCAGCCCCTCGTAACCGGGCTCGCTGAGGATGGTCAGATTGCAGCGGTCGATCACCTGCAACCCCTGCTCGCGGGCGTGCTGCACAATGTCACGGAAACGCGGATGCATCTCCGGCGCGCCCCCGGTCAGGTCAAGCATTTGAGCCGAATGGGCATCAATCACGTCATACAGGTTACCCAGGACCGCATCGCTCATTGCTTCCGTGCGGGTTGGCCCCGCATTGACATGGCAGTGCAGGCACCGCTGGTTACAGGTGTAGGTGAGATTGACCTGTAGCGTATCCAGTCCTTTGCGGGCGATGGCAGGGAAGGACAGATTGTCCAGCAGGGGTAAGGTATCGCGCACGGTGGGTGTCCTCTGGCGGTTTGCTGATTGGAGTCAGGCTGGAGCTGATTGTTACAGCTCGGCAAGAAAAAACCCATCAAGAACATGACCCTTGTGTATCCAACTGTTAGGGTAATAGTAGAAATTCAACATTATTGAGTTAAGGAGAGAGAATGCGGTTTTTGTTGAGGCGATTAATGCTAGGCATCACCTGTGTGGCTGTAGTGACCGGGGCCCAGGCACAAGTGGCACCCAACTCGGACACCGCGCCTCCGGTACTGCAGTATGAGGAGATCGAGGTCATACGCCAGGCGGTGGCCAGTACCTCACGGTCGATTTCCAACATCATGCGCGATGCCCATCGTAACCCGGCGCAAACCCTGAGCTTTTTTGCCCTCAAGCCCGAGCACACCGTAGTCGAAATCTGGCCCGGCGGCGGTTGGTATACAGAGATTCTCGCGCCCCTGCTGCGTGAGGATGGCAAATTGATTGCCGCGCATTTCGATCCCGAAGGCGGCCCAGAATATTTCGCCAAGTCGCGCAGCGAGTATGAGCGCAAGCTCCAGAGCCGCGCGAATGTCTATGACCGCGTCGAGCTGGCCACGCTCAACTACGACCCCGAGCTGCAGATCGCCGAGCCCAACAGTGCTGACCGGGTCTTGACGTTCCGTAACGTGCATAACTGGTTGGCATCGGGCATGGACGATACAAAGGTAGTGTTTCAGAAGATGCACGACGTGCTCAAGCCTGGCGGCATGATGGGCCTGGTAGAGCACCGCGCGCGCCCAGGCAGTTCACTGGAAGATATGGTCAAAACCGGTTATGTGGATGAACAACTGGTGGTGGATCTGGCCGAGGAGGCTGGGTTTGAACTGGTCTCGCGCAGCCCCATCAACCAGAACCCGCAAGATCTGGCGGCCCACCCGCACGGTGTGTGGAGCTTGCCGCCGACCTTGCGCGGCGGCACGGAAGACCGGGCTCGCTATATGGGAATCGGCGAGAGTGATCGGATGACGCTGCTGTTTGTTAAGCCGGAGTAATCGCGAAGCGAATGTCCTGCCAGGTTCGGGCCCGCTGAAGGTCGGAATGGATTCCCGCCTGCGCGGGAATGACGGGGCAGGTAGGTAAAGGGGCGTTGGGTACGGGAATGACGCGGAGAGTGCTGAAATCCTTTTTGACTTTGAGGGGGCTGACCGCTAGGTCCGGGCCTTTACCTCGAAAATGGATCCCCGCGTTCGCGAGGATGACGATGTTGAGGCTGGGGTGAAGGTATGGGCCATTGCACTGGCTTCCCCCACACATCGTCATTCCCGCGAAAGCGGGAATCCATTTTGACTTTCGGGGGCTGGCTGCTAGCTCCAGGCCCTTACCCTGAAAACGGATCCCCGCGTTCGCGAGGATGACGGTGTTGAGGCTGGGGTGAAGGTATGGCCCATTACACTGGCTTCCCCCACACGTCGTCACTCCAGCCCCCGCGCCGCGTCACTCCCGCCCCACACCTCGTCATTCCCGCGCAGGCGGGAATCCATTCTGACTTTCAGTAAGGTCGCAGCCCTAATTCAAGAACTTGCCAGCTGTCGTTTGAAAGCCGTCGGGCTCATATCCGTCCAGCGGCGGAACGCTCGAGTAAAGCTACTGGGGTCCAGAAAGCCCAGCTCATACGCAATGCTGGTCAAAGATAGCTGCCCCTCGCTGATCATGCGGATTGCAGATTCACGGCGCACTTCATCCACCAATTGCTCATAGGACGTACCTTCCTGGCTCAACTTGCGGCGCAAATGCCGGGGGCTGATATTCATCGGCACCGCCACCCGTTCTTCAGACATGTCGCCAGAACCGAGCATCACGTGAATTCGCCGTTTAACCTGCTCAACCAGATCATTGCTTGGCATATTGGCCAGCAAATCCTGCATGGCTTCGGTGAAGCGGGGCAGCAAAAACGCATCGGCAGTCGCCAACGGCTTATCCATCAAGCTGCGTTTGAGCTGCAAGCTGTAATGCTCACCTTCCTCAACCTCGATAACGTCCAGAATGCGTGCGCACTGCTTCGCGTCTTCAATCCGCCGGCCCAAGGTGACACTCTTGAGCAGGCCCTCATCATCCAGATCCAGTTGATTGAGCTGTTTGCACATGTATCCTGTCAGCGCTTCCAGATGCTGCGTATGAGGCGCCCCTTGAGGTTGAAGAATAATATGCACCACGTCGTCAAAAGCACGAATTTCCAGTTTTACCTGAGTACTGACAATCGGGAAAAAGCGAGTCAGATTATTGATGGCCGCACCAAGATTAGGGCAGGCCTGGGCCGCAAGGGCAATGGCGTTGAAAGGAGTAGGGCAGAACAGCCGCGGCAGACGCAGGCCAAAAAGCGAATCATCCGACAGGCGCGTAGCCTCCTCCCATATCAGCGAACAGGAGGCCTGATCGATAAAGCCGCTACCCTGAGCGTTGCCGGTCAACAGGTTCTGCATCAGGTTGGAATGGGCCAAAGCTCGCTCATACTGCTTCAATGCCTGGTCAATAACAGGTATCCAGAAAACACGTTCGCCTACGCGCATTCCGTTCGTTGATTTGAATTCTTCAATCTTCATCGAATACCTTTTGTCAGAGCAATCGACCCATTCCGGGAGAGCTAATGGATGAAATGCAGTTTCGCACTGCGATACGTTGCGCAACAGCGTGCAATGGCAAAATCATTCCTAACCCAAATGGGTGAAGAGGTTGAAATACAGCGGCATAACTCAGCAATATCCCTCTGTATTACATTATTTTGACCGACTGATCAGTCACGAGTGCCGTTGTAGCGCCTGTATTTGCTGCTAAAATTCCAGCAGGCTGTAACAGAAGGTGTCCAATAGAGTTTGGTTGGCTCTCAATATTGCAAACCATAATGCCAATTCACCTCCTGAATGGCCGTCTAAGTTAATTAATTTGGCCTTCTGGGGCAAGTCTTTACTGCGGAGTGCGTGCCAGACTGCTGCTGTCCTGAACGTGTCTACTGATACACAGGTTCACGTCACCCAAACGGAGCAGCACAATGACAAAAAAAATGCATGCTTGGTCGCTCGCGGCCTTGCCTCTGGCTATCGGCCTGGCCAGTTTCACAGGTTCTGCAAACGCAGCTAATTTCAACATTGGTCCTGTTAGTGGTCAGATCGACTCACAGATGTCGATCGGCGCAAGCATGTCGACCGCCAGCCCTGACAGTCGTTTCATCCACATTGATAGCGGTGGGCAGGCAGCTGCACGGACGTCGGATGACGGTCGTCTGAACTACAAAAGCGGTGATATTTTCTCCAAGATTTTCAAGGGCTCGCACGACGTAGAGCTGCGCTATGGTGACTCGGGTGCCTTCCTGCGCGGTAACTATTGGTACGATTTCGAGACCAAAGACGGCAGCCAGCGTTTCTACGACATCAGCGACTCAGGCCGTGATCCGTTGCAGAAGGGTTCCGGCGTGCAATTGCTGGATGCTTTCGTTTATCACAACTACACCATCGGCAATAACCCCGGCAACGTTCGTTTGGGCCGCCAGGTAGTAAGCTGGGGCGAGGGTCTGTTCATTCAGAACGGTATCAACTCCATCAACCCGGTTGACGTCTCTGCATTCCGTCGTCCAGGCGCAGAAGTGAAAGAAGGTCTGCTGCCGGTAGAAATGCTGTATTTCTCCCAGGGTCTGACTTCAAACCTGAGCATGGAAGCCTTTTACCAGCTCAAGTGGGCGCCGACTGTAGTAGATAACTGCGGTACCTTCTTCGGTGCTGATACCGTTGCCAAAGGCTGTAATGACCGTCTGGTCTTTTTCGGCCCTGATTACCCACAGGGTAGCCCTGGCGCTGGTCCAGTCCCAGGCACTCCTGCCTACATCGTGCGCAGTGACAAAGATCGGGACGCGAGCGACAGCGGTCAGTTCGGTGTCGCGTTCCGTTACTTCGCCCCCCAGTTGGGTGATACCGAGTTTGGTTTCTATGCGATGAACTACCACAGCCGTGCGCCGATCTATTCAAGCGTCAAGGGCGGGTTGGTTGCTGCGGGTCAGCCGGGCGTAGACGGTATTGATGGCGCTACTGGCGGTGCTGCAGGTTACTTCTTCGAATATCCTGAAGACATCCGTCTGTATGGCGTGAGCTTCCAGAAAGATGTGGGCGGCGCGTCAGTAGCCGGTGAGATCAGCTACCGCCCCAACATGCCTCTGCAGATCAACTCTGGCGACATGAGCCGTATGGCACTGGCCGAAGCTATCGCTCCTGGCGATAACACCCACCGTGGCTTTGAGACAGCAGCTCCTGGCACCGAGATCGATGGCTACGAGCGTAAGGAATTCTGGCAGGCTTCCATGAGTGCAGTCCATTTCATTGATCGCGTTGCGGGCGCAAGCCGCTTGGCACTGATCGGTGAAGTGGGTGCCAACTACATCAGCGGCTTGGGTTCCAGCGATGGCACTACCAAGTTCGGTCGTGACTCGCTGTTTGGTCAAAGCCCCTTTGCTGACGGCACTTGTTCTTCCAACGAAGGTACAGCCGCTGCTGCCCGCTCGCCGAAAGCAGCTAGCTGGTGTGAAAACGACGGTTACTTCACTGACTTCTCCTGGGGCTACCGTCTTCGCGCTTCCTTGGATTACAGCAACGTTATCGCCGGTATCAACCTGAGCCCGAACGTAGCCTTCTCCCACGACGTTGAGGGTTACAGCCCCAACTTCAACGAGAAAGCCAAGTCCGTGAGCCTGGGTGTGAATGCTGATTACGGCAACAAGTACAACGCAAGCCTGAGCTACACCAACTTCTTTGATGGCAAGTACAACACCATGGTTGATCGCGACTTTGCCGCTGTCAGCTTCGGCGTAAGCTTCTAATACAGGCAACTGGAGATAAAAATAATGATCCGTATGCAAAAAACATGGCTGGGTGCTGGTGGTCTGGCGTTAAGCCTTATGGCATCCAGCGTCATGGCACAAAGCCTGACGCAAGAAGAAATTAACAGCCTGGGTGATACCCTGACGCCGATTGGTGCAGAGAAAGCCGGCAACGCCGCGGGTACCATTCCCGAGTGGACTGGCGGTCTGGACAGTGGTGCAGGTGAGGATCTGGGTAATGGTTTCCAATCCAACCCCTTCGCCGATGAACAGCCCGAGTTTGTGATCACTGCCCAGAACTATCAGGAACATCGCGATCACCTGACCCCAGGCCAGGTAGCACTGTTCGAGCGCTATCCAGAAACCTTCCAGATGCCGATTTACAAGAGCCACCGTACCGCAGCTTATCCGCAGTCGGTGTATGATCAAGTCAAGCAAACTGCAGGCCAGGCCAAGCTGGTAAACGGCGGTGACGGTATCGAGGGTTTCTCCCACGGCACCTTCGCTTTCCCGATTCCCAAGTCTGGCGCTGAAGTGGTGTGGAACCACAACACCCGCCACCGCCTGAACGTAAAGCGCTGGTACATGCAGGCCATGCCGCAGGCTAACGGTTCTTACACCCTCATCAAGATGGAAGAGGAAGTAGGTTATCCGGCTCAGATGTCCGATGTGGACGAGTCCACCGTCCCGAACACCCTGCTGTACTTCAAGCAGCGTGTGAATGCGCCTTCGCGTTTGGCCGGTAACGTGCTGCTGGTACACGACTCCCTGGATCAGTTGAAAGAGCCACGCATGGCGTGGGTTTACAACGCTGGCCAGCGTCGCGTACGTCGCGCACCTCAGGTAGCGTATGACGGTCCAGGTACTGCTTCGGACGGTATGCGTACTTCTGACAACTTCTCCATGTATAACGGCGCACCTGATCGTTACAACTGGGAGCTGGTTGGCAAGAAGGAAGTTTACATCCCGTACAACAGCTACAAAATGGCTGATCGTGAAGTCAAATATGATGACGTGCTCCAGGCAGGTCACATCAATCCTGAGCACACCCGTTTCGAGCTGCATCGCGTGTGGGAAGTGCAGGGTAACGTCAAGGACGGTCAGCGCCACATTTACGCCCAGCGTAATTTCTTCGTGGATGAAGACACCTGGATGATCACTCTGGCTGATCACTACGACGGTCGTGGCACTCTGTGGCGCGTAGGTGAAGGCCACCTGGCATTCAACTACGAGGCGAAGCTGCCTGGTTACACCATCGAAACCCTGTATGACCTGCTGGCAGGTCGTTACATCGCTCTGGGTATGTACACTGAAGAGCAGTCTGCTCCGCAGTTCGACTACAACCCGAGCTACAATCAGTTCACTCCGGCAGCCCTGCGGGCCTCTGGCGTGCGTTGATCTGACCACCTTCGGGTAGTCAAAGAAAAAGGAGCCTTCGGGCTCCTTTTTTGTTTGCCCGGCGAAGCCGGCAAACCCGTCCACCTGAAAG
>TARA_R110002111_G_scaffold19961_4_pt1 | contig 54300 bp, 65 predicted proteins | sample TARA_R110002111 | Tara Oceans TARA_R110002111 (sample SAMEA4397363) | marine metagenome | biome: Polar Biome; feature: [ZZZ] marine water layer (ENVO:01000295); material: water (ENVO:00002006), including particulate matter (ENVO:01000060) such as... | depth 199 m
ACTGAAATTGGAGTACCAAAAACTGAAATTACTCATGTAATTGGTAATTGGTATAAAGCTGAAGAAGGATTATTCACTGTTGGATTACATGGTGATAATTCAGGTTTATATTACATCCATATTGATGGAACTAGACATAGACCATTCCCAGACTCATCTAGTCATTATTACTTTTATGATGAAAATCATAAAGCACAATGGTGTAGATAACACATTAAACATCAAACAATAAAGGAGGGCTAAACCCTCCTTTTTTTGTTTTAAACTGTAGCTTCGTGAAAGACTTGCTTTCCATACCAAGAACGATTTGCATCTTTAACGTCCCATTCGGCAACGTTTGATAGGATTTTCTCAAAGTACTCTTCGAACCTTGCTATCCGTTTTACTGCCTCATGTTTACCTTGGTCATTAAAGTAATGGTCTGTCATTTCCCCATATTCGGATTTAGTAGTCACGTTAATTGGTCTTACCCAAGCAGTAACGTTATCACCAATGTGAATTCTTATACCATATAATTGTCCTTCGATTTCAACACTTAATACTTTATAGTATACATCGTTAGTGTCCTTTAGTCTAAATAGGTGTTTAGCTGTTTCAGTAAAATACCTTTCTGTTTTCTTTTGTAATTCTGTTTTCATCTTTTGTTTGTTTTAAATTTATTTATTGTTCATCGCATGGTGGGTGACCGAACTTGTGAAAGTATTTTAGTGGTCGTTTAAATTTCCCATCCACTAAGAAGCCCCATTTTCTTCTAGGTTTGAATGATATAACGAAGGTCCAACATCCATCCTTATGTACGTCTACATAGTGTGGGTGTTCTGCTTTTCTATACTTGACCGTACCAGGTGTCATCTCTTCTTTACCCTCTGGAGATACGTCTGTGTATCTACCTTTCAAGATAAAGGTGATGAAGTCCCAAGCATGGTCATGGAAATATCTTTTATCGTCACTTCGTAAAAAGTGGTGTACTCTAAATGTAATGAAGCTGAGGTTTAAGACCCATCGATAAGCATATGGACATTCTGGTTTCCCTAATGCTTCATTCCATCTGAATTGTAGTTTACTAAATTTCTTGAACTTTTTCATTTCTTAATCTTTAATATGATACATGGTACAGTCTTGCCATTCTCTTTGAATGGATTGTTTACTAATGGATTGTATTCGTGGTCTTTGTCTTTTAACCATTCTCGGAATACTTGGTGGATTGTCTCATTACCTTCAATCCAAGCTGTGGACATTAAAGAAATGATAGTTCCACCTTTTTTGGTGTCATGGTACATTTTAGCCACATGTTTGCAATCGGCACTACCTTGAAAATTTGGTAATCCGATAATCCAATCGTAAAGTTCTTTGGGTTTATATAGAAAGTAATCCGCTCCAACTACATTGAATCCTGAGTCTTTCAGTGATTCACGTTTAGCTTTGTTTAATTCTACACAATGTAATAGTGCATTCGGATTTTGTTCACGAATGACTTTTGCTACGTTACCGACACCAGCAGATGGTTCTAATACTAAGTCATTATACTTAATATCAGCGTAACTCAATAGCTCTCTTGCTACCTCTGGGGTAGTTTCTCTTTGTGTTAGCATGATAAGACCTCCTTTCCCATTAAAGGTAATGAACTTGTCAGCCTACGGGTTAAATCCGAAGGTTCAAAGGCTACCGCTGTTATTTGATTGTCTAAATCTGGCTCTCGAAAAATAGTGTGAGTGATTCCCTTTAATTCAGCTTTGTGAATTAACTTGTTCAGTTCATCTTCATCAGATGCTGATAGGAAAGCTAGATAATTTGATAGTGTGTGCCAAGTTTTGGCGATTTCAGCGTTTTCTAATACGAAATCCGCTATTGCGTGTCCAGCTTGGACAGCTTGCATACCGATAACTAAATCTCTTCTTGAGACTACGGTAAGTTTTCTGTTGTTAATCTAAGTGTTTTTCATAACTTTGTTTTTGTTTTTATAAATATACGAAACTTTTTGGAATAATCAAACTTTTGTCATGTTTTTTTTATATTCATCTAAATAATAGCCGTAATGTCCAACGATTCTACCTACAGCATGTGCAGATAACACCCATTCCTTTTTCTCTTTAAAATATTTTACAACTGTAGGCCAATCAGGATATTTCTCTTTACCAAAGTGGATAAATTCACCACCGAAGTTCTTGTTTTCTTCCCAATCATCAATTAGGTAATCACCTTTAACCATACCTTTGTCGGCACACATGATTAAACGGTCAGTCATCCTTTCTTCACCTAAATGTTTACCTATCCAGATTCTTTTATCTGTAAAAGATGTAACCTCTTCGTATGAAGGTTTAGTTAAGATGTAAATGTCGTAGAAATCTAAATCCCATAAGGCGTTGAATCCTTCGATAGCACCTTCCATAGGTTCTAGGTCTAAAAAGAAGTTAGTTTGTCTATATTTACCTTGTGTTAAAAAATCTTTAACTGGTATTCCCATCTCTTCTGATTGTGCTAATGCTTTCTTAACTAAGTCAGCTAAAACACCGTCCATATCTACAAATAACTTTTCTTTCATATCGTTTTCTTTAAATTATAAAACACAGTAAGCAGGTGATAGCGTTATTTTATGATGCTGCGGGTGTTTACATCTTGTGTTCTTCCCAGCCTGACCCCATCAACGGTACTTCTTACCTATGTTTATAATATTTAGTGACAATAACAGGATTCGAACCTGCGACACATCGGTCTAGGGATATCTCCCCTCGCCAACTGCTCTAACCAACTGAGCTATACTGCCCAAGTCATCATGAGTAACTTGTTTGTGCTCCTAGTGGGAATTGAACCCACCCCTTTGAGTTTTAGAAGCTCTAGGTCTACCCTGTAGGAACTTGTTTAGCAAATATACACATAATATTCTGCTCCACCAAATTATTTACAACAATTTACCTCTTCAACTGGCATTTCCCATTCTGCTTCAATTTCTTTAACTTTGAAGTATTTCTTAAAAGTTTCTCTTCTTATTAAATACCCCTTTGTGTTACTTCCTTGGTCACCACCAGTTGCAACATAAAAGTTACTTTGTTCTATCAAGTCACGTAGTTCATTGCTTTTAATAAACCATGCTTCTTTGAAGTTTGGATAATACATTATAAACCAATCAGCTTGTGATACGGATATACCAGATAACTTACCTCTAGATTCTTTTTCAACAAACATGTTGCCAGTGTCCCGTTCAGCTGAACAGTATACATCTGTTTTTATTTCTAATGTTGTTTCATTACCTAGATGGTTTAGCATCTTTAAATCGTAACGATTATCTTTGTTGTCATTAAGTAATTCGTACTTGTGACCTTTTAGGAATTCAGCAATTATTGCTTCTCCTTTTTCTCCGTCTTGGATATCATCTTTAAAATTATAATTCATGCTTAAGAGTAAGCATAAAAAATTTAATAGTCAATAGCAAAAAAGCCTCAACATATATGTTGAGGCTTTTATTTTATTTTTTATTGGTTGGTTACTTGACCTTACCTATCTCACCGCTAAGTATTTTAGCACCAAGTATCGATTCTAGTAAACCTGCTTTATTATTTCCACCTTGAGAGCCACTCATAACCGTAGTTGGTAGTGTGATTCCGTTTGGCCCAGCTAATGCTGTCATAATATTCACTTTAGCTTCTAATTCCATCTTAAGTCTTGTTTCTGGTGTAATACCAGCAACAACTTTCTTACGAATTTCGTATGCATCAGCATCTGCTTGAACTCTAATTCTTTGTGCTTTCTTTCTAGATGCCGCTAACAAGTTGATTTCTTCTTGTTCTTTGTATTTAGCAACCTCTGCTCTAGTTTCAGCTGCAATAGTTTGTGTTAACTTTTTCTTCTCTAAAGTAACTCTAACTTCTGCCTTTTCACGTTCACCTTTTGCAATTGTCTTTTGAGTTGCATAGAATTCCTTCTCTGCTTCTTGCTTTTCAATTTGCGTTTGAGCTACTTGTTCTTTCTGTAATTGTAATCTAGCATCGAAACTTGGTTCCCAATCGATATTCGTTACAGCTGCTTGTTGAATCGTTAAACCGTATCTCTTTAAAGAAACTGACTCATCTCTGATTGGTTCTCCAGCTAACTTATGTCCTTTTTGATACGTTCTGATACGATACTTCTTTTCTTGCTTATCATTATCAATTGTCCCTCTAGCTACAGTTCTTGATGAATCTCCACTAATCGGAACTACTGATACAACGTCCGCATAAACTTCTTCAGTTAAGTACATCCCATTTTCCATTTGGTCTTTTAACCAGAAATCAAACTGAGATGAAGCTCCAGAGATGTAATCTTGTGCATCCATTAACTTACAAGTATTTTTCAATGCTTGGTCATATACTGGATAGATACGAGCATAAACTAACTTCTTTTCAGACCTGTTCTTATCAGCCATTGTTAAGAATGCGTCTTCATCACCGTACTGTACTGATACAATCAATGAGGAAGCAATATCAGCTTTAATCGCATCAGCGAACTCTCTACGTTGTCCTTTTCTGTAATAGATACCTTCTTCAGTTGGTAATGGAACAATGTTTCCTTCTCCATCTTTCTCTTGAATGATGTCTTGCATCGCAATCTCAAAAGAAATAGGAATTGTCTTTCCACCCCATCTTAATTTGATACCTTGTGTTGTAACTGCTTTGTCACCACCCCAGATATACTGGATAGCTGTAGCAGTACCTGCTTGGTTGTAGAAGAAAATACTTCCTAAACTTGTTGTCACTAACCCTACTAAACCCATCATAACACTCTTCTTAATTGACCACTTGGTAATAAATGGGTTCTTCTCTGGGTTAAACATTTTCATTACGGACAGTGCTACTGCCAATAAAATAATTAATACTCCAATTGTTGTAAACATAATCTTAATCGTTTTTAGTTAATAAATTAATTTGAACTGCAAATATACACATTAATTTGACCCTATCAAACTTATTTGCAATATTTATTTCCGAAAGCAATAACTTTCTCTGTGAATTCTTCCAGAGAGCCATTGTTTGTTATGAATTCATCAGCATCATCTTCTTTAATATTAAATGATTCTTTTGGTTCTAATGGTAATCTTTCTGATGCATCAACCCAAACTACTCTATAAAAAAGTCCTTGTTTGATACATTCTGCTATTTCACCACTATCTCTCATACCAACATAACAATCAGTCAGTTTTAAGATGTCTTTAGCTAGTCTAGCTTTGTCGTCTTTGTTGTAATCACATATCATCTCATACCATTCAGTACGATGATTTGAACGGTCCTCAAAACATTCTTCTGATGTCTTGTAACCATACTTATCTTTTAACTCATCATAGATGAATATATCAGCTGCCGCTTGTGAAGATGACATAAAAGTTAACCCAAAATGTTCTTGCAGTATTTCAGCCATTGAATCTTTACCGTGTCTTCCGTTACCTACAATTAATAGTTTTTTCATATTTTTACTTTATAATTTTATTTGTTAACATTTGTAATAATTTAATAATACCAACAATACTTAAGACACTCATGAAGATAGGCCAGAAAACACTAAAGAATGTATAAGCTTCAGTATTACTACCCCAGTCATCGTAGTTGGCGTAAGTTCTTGGACCACTATAGTCCAGACCAATCTTTTTACCGAATTTTTTAAAGAATAGTAGCGTTAAAAAGTAACCAACCACATATATTATTATGTATAGAATCATATGTTATCCTTATCTGAAATTATTAAATTACTTTTTGTAATACCTCTAACACCTAATGACTCCCAATCTATTTTATCTTCCATGATTTTCCATGAAACTGTTTCTTCATCAGTTGGGTCGTAATGGTTATCTATATAGTATTGGAATTGTGTGTTATCAAGTAGTGATATGAACCCATGTAGGTATCCCCTAGGTACATATAGGTATGTATTCGGGTTTACTAGGTAGAAACACTGACTTTGTTGGTATGTAGGAGAGTCTGGTCTGTTATCATACACCATATCATACACCCCACCTCTAATACAGGTCACTAACTTACCCTGTTGGGTGTTAGGTTGGTGGTGCATACCCCTTAATACCCCTTTATGGGACACTGAGTTGTTAATTTGTACTATATCACCCTCTAAATAAGATGCTGGGTTAGGTATCGCACTAAAACTACCTCGATTATCTAAGTATATGGGTAAATTTATTAATTTTACACCCTCTAAGTTATCAAATGTCTCTATATTCATGTAAGTTCGTCTAAAATTGTGTACCAATCTGGATATTCATCACTTCCAATCAAGAATTGTTTACCTTGAAAGTCATCCCAAGGCTTATCATCGATTAAATAGTCACCAATTAGTAGCGATTTGTCTGGAGCGAGTATAAATTTCTCTACCCATTCCTCTCCAAGGTTGTTTTCAACCCATAATCTCTTCTCTGTGTAGCATAATGGGTTCTTAAATGACGGTCTACTAAGTAACCAGACATCATAACCTGCATGTTCTAACATTCCTAGGTGAAAATTCACCCTATCGAACATTTTTAAGTTCAAATAGAACCCATATACCGACTGTGGGTACTCTATTTCGGGTTTCATCACCTTAGAACGGTTGTACGCACCTGTATAATCACATATAGTGTCATCTAAATCTACATATATCCTGTTCATGAGTACAAATGTACGTAAATTAATGCAGCTTTGCAACTTTACCTCTTAATATATCCTTGTACTTACCACTTTTATTGGTTATATGGTCTAGTACTACCCCATCTTGTACCCTATAGGTCCTACGCTTGTCACCCCTAGAACCTTTACCTACCTGATTCCTACGTTCCTCTACTATATCACCATTGAATCCAGTACGGTAGTAGTCATTAACCCTTTCAGTTAATATCTTCATAGCCTCTAATTCGTTCTTGTGTTGATGACGACCATCTATACGGGCTGTGATACCAGTTGGTATGTGAGTTAGGTTAACACATGATTCTGTTTTGTTCCGATGTTGACCACCAGGTCCACTTCCTCTAGTGTATTCACGTTTAACCTCATGAGGATATAAATCAACATGTTGGTAATCGTTATTATCTAATACTACTACTGTGATTGAACTGGTATGGACTCGTCCACGTTTTTCAGTTGGTGGGACTCTTTGCCACCTATGACCTCCAGTTTCTTTTTCGAAAAACTCTTTTACACCACGTCCGCTAAAGACATAGACTAGTGAATCCATCTCTAGATTCTACTTCTTTACATTCGAAGTTATTAACTTTCGCTGCTTTAGTGTAAATGTTTACCATTTCACCTACAAGCAATTTTGAATCCTCTCCCCCTTCGGAAGCTCTGATTTCTAATACAATTGATTTCATTGTCGTAAGGTTTACTACTTGTTATAAATAAAAAAAGGTAACCGAAGTTACCTTTGTAGATGCGTTGCCTAGGAATCGAACCTAGCTCTTCGGGTTATGAGCCCAACGACTTACCATTTGTCCTGCCCGCAATGTTGTGTATATAAATATACGTAATATCAAAAAAGAACAGAATTATATTAAATTGGACTGCCGTGTCTACCAGTTCCACCACCTCCCTAGGTATCATAAATTAGTAGGGTGGGGAGGACTTGAACCTCCAACGCTCATACGAGCAGCAGTTTTACATCCTTGAATTTGCTGTAATAATTCTTTACTCTTTATTGGTGGGAGTGGGTAGCAGTGAGCCACCAATAACCCTGACGGTTACACTCCCATGTGGGGAACTCCGAAATGAATCAGACAGCTTACTTGCATGCCGAAGCACACCATTAACCAATTCCCCATTAATACTCTGAGACTACGAGTAAAACATCAACACTTTCGTTGCATTACCTCACAGGTGCAAACCCATAAGTTCTCAACTTATCCACATGACCCTCCCCACATTTAACTATGGTTCACAGGCATTCATGTCTGTTAACAATACTGCCGTTTAAAGTGTAGACATCACTTTTACCGTAACATTACTCAACCATTATCCTTCCCTCTGCCTTGCGAGCAGTAAATCCCTATTAGAGGAATGGTGCGGACTCTGATAAAAGATTATCAGCCTTGCGAGCTTCAAATATTCTAGATTCATCGTGAGATGCCTAGACTTAAGTATCTTATCATGTTACGTTAGTTGGGTCTTTGCTTTTGTGTTTGAAGATGCTGGAATTGAACCAACTACCTTTTCCTTAAGAGGGAAACGCTCTAACCAACTGAGCTAATTTTCAGTGTCTACGGAGATGTGCCCAACTAATCGCTTCATATCCTTTTGAGACACAAAATACGACACACCTCGATGCGTTCTGCCTTGCGAGCTTCTGCGGTCTTCTCCAATAATTGGGTTTAATATACGCCCAATACCAAATCGACTAACACACCGCCTTTAGTTTGCGAAACCTCAGACTTGCGTGTTTACTACTTATTCATCTGATGTCTTGAGTTAGTTTTGTTGGTTCCGACCACTACAGTCTTCATTATTAAGCTCCTTACCTCATTGCTGAGGGGCTTACTTAATTTATCCTTACCAAAGGACCAACAACTCAATTCCATCTTCTATCCAGTTTAACCTGAACTCTGTACGTGGATACAGCGAATCGTAGCTTGCTTAGATGGGCCAACCAGTAAACTGATTAGGTGGGAGCTTGTAGAGCTTTCCTTTTCGATACCTCGCGGTAACTTATCCATTAACTACCCGAAGGTAGAAGGTGACCTAAGCATCACCATTTTTTTGTAAAATTTTTATCAAAGAACGTTTTCTTTTTGCTGTTACAAATATACAAACTTAATTTCAATTAAGCAAGTAAAATGTAAACTTTTTTTTGTGCACCTCTCAGGACTTGAACCTGAACCTCTAAAAGCGTGCTAGAATAAGATTGGTACACACTAGTTGTTAAAAATCAAACTCTTCCTTACACAAGAAGTACGTTTGTCACAGGATGGGTTTGCATCAATTTATTGTTGCATTTAATGACACAGCAACGTAGTCTAACTACATTAACCATGTCTCACATTGGGAAACTGACACCAAAAACCTTCTATCATAGCTGTTTTTTTGATTGCCGAAACCACCCTTTTTGACAGTATCTAATACAATAGTTAAACCGTATTAAATGTTGTTTCAATTAAATAAAGAACGTATTGTTTAATTGCTTCTACAAATATACTACATTATTTGCCTAATGCAAGTAAAAAAGTGACTTATTTTCAATCTTTTTTATAACTTACTGATTACCAATCAAATAAAATGTAACTATGTAAATGATTAATCCAATTATTAATTGAATTGTTCTTAATTTAGGTGTCATTAACTTAGTTGACCATGCAGTTGAACCTTTGGATTGTGCCCACCACCTTTTAGGGTAGTTTTTATCTAGTAAATCATTCCTAGTTAAATACATCATTCCATTATGGAAAAAACTAAATACGAATGCATTAGCGAATCCAATTAAAGTTGGTATTAATAAACCATATGTTGGAATTATTAATGTACTCATCAGAAATAACACTAATCCTCGTTGTTGAGCAAATAATGAATGTAGGTTGATGTGTTTTAATCTTAGGTAATCAGAAGAGCTAATCCAGTGATGCCAGTAATGCGCTTCTCGCTTTCCTTCCATAACCGAATAGATTATCCATCCGATTAATATTATTAGTGGGTAAATGTATATCATGCTTGGTTAATTATTACCCATATAGTATAAGGTGTATCCAGTTTATGGATAATACGAGTTACTACATGGTATTCGTTTGAATCTGTTGGTAAGACTAAACTACCTTTTTGTGGGATGTACTTTAAATTGTAATGTCTTTCGATTATTCCGAATTGGTCGTCACAGAATATAGTCTGAACTTTATTTCTATATATTAATCTAGACACCCACGCTTTAAACTTCATCATCTCCGTACTTGTCTTGCTTATATGTCGCTTTAGCCATTTTCTCTCGTTTAGATTCCGATGGTTTGGTATATGTTTTACCGTTTCTTAATTTTTGAGTTTGCTTTGTGTTTCTAACCTTTTGTTTGAGTTTCTTCAATGCTTTCTCAATATTCCCTTTCACTAAGTCTACTTTTAACATATCTCTTTTTTAATAAATATCATTACCCTCGTATTTGTATTCTGAATGTCCTAAATGGTCTATTAAATCTTTAGCTAAGTCAATCGACTTTTGTACATTCTCTATAACAACATATTCTGACTTAGTGTGTAATCTTTCATACCCAGCAAAAATATTGATACAGTTGATACCTGTTTTAGGTCTTAATGCAAATACATCAGTGTATGGGTCATGACTTATCTTTGTTTGTCCATGTTTAGTTAGAATATCCATGATATTATCTTGGAAATTGTCATCAAATAGTTCTACACCATTACATGACTTAGAAACCCAGTTATCAGTTGGTGCATCGAATTGAATGAACCACCCTACATTTTTAAAATTTTCTTTATCAGCTGCTCTAGAACCAATACAACCAACTTCTTCAGATACAAAGAATGCTGCCATTATCTTTTCATGTTTTTCGAATAGTTGAAGCGCTATGAATATTCCAGCTTTGTCATCACCACCAATTCCAGTTTGTTCACCGTTGATTGGGTCGTATGCCCTTAAAGATGTTACCTCGTAGTAACCTTCACCATCTTTTATTTCATCAATTTCTTGCTTGATTACTAATCGTTTATTGGATGATACTAATTCATCGTGGTATACGTGGACCGTATCAGTATGTGCAACTACACACGGTCTGAATTCCCCTTCTTTCATTTCACCTTTATATAGGTAAACATTTCCGAATCTATCGATTGTGCACTCTACATTGTTCTCAATAGCGTAGTTGGTCAGATACTTGATAACTAGCTGTTCTTGCCCACTGTAAGTAGGTATTGATAATATTTCTTTCAGGAATTCTTTATTCATTATATTATTTTCGTATATTTATTAATACAAAGATACGAAATAATAACTAGAATACCTAAACCAAACAATTATGTGTGGATGTAAATCGGGAGCTCCAAAAGCCCCAAAAGGAAAAACAGTAAGTTCAACGGTAGTTAAACCAGCACCAAAGAGCTAAGAAATAAGGAACTTATATAATAGGTTCCTTTTTTTCTGTGTCTTTTCTGCCAAATTTCTCACTCGCTGTAAATCCAATACCAGTACCAACAATATACATTAATGTATCCATCGTGTTCGCTGATATCTCTTTATCAGTGAATAATTCAACTAGGATGCAAATTACCCAAGTCATTAATGCTACGAACGTAGCTACTCTTTTACTAGATACCTTACTACCTGAACTTAAACAATTTTTTAAAAAACTTTCACTTTCCATAATATTCTTTTTTAATAAATACATTAAAAAAGTGAAATGTCATTAAACTCAAAAGGCAACCCGCGATAGGTTGCCTTTTCATCTATGGTTATTCCTTTTTGGACCATAGGAGATGATTCTCGTGGAGGTAGAGGTATCGAAACCTCGTCTTTGATATTCTTCAAATGTTTTCTACATGTTTATCTAGTTTTTAACCCTAGCAAATCCTACAAATCTTTTTTAACGTTGTCTGCTTGTTCAACGCTTCCCTATTTTAGCAACTTGAGATTGTTCGTTCCTGTGGGTTGCCCCGTATAGCATCAACTAGGCTGCTACAGCCTCTCTTGCAGAAACGCTGCATGCAGCGTTTGCTAAGAAGTTTTCGTCAACATCAAAAATGTTTCCAGTTAAAATTGTGTATCATATTTTTAAACAGCTTATCTACTTCGCTGTACATGCTTACAGATTACGACTATATCAAATCTAATCCGCTTACCCCCATAAATTAAAGAACGTGTCTTATAACTATACAAATATACGTAAAAAAACGTAAAATGCAAGTATTTTTTAATCTTTTTTTAAAAAAAACTTTTAAGGGGGTGGTTAACCCCCTTTATAAAGTCTTATTTAATCTTTCTTTCTTGCAACCTCATCAATGATTCCGTACTCTAATGCTTCATCAGCATCTAACCATAAATCACGGTCAGCATCAATTAACACTTGTTCTGGTGTCTTACCAGTATACTCACTCAACATACCGAATAATTTAGTATTGTACTTTTTAGTTTCAGCCATTGAAATCTCCATGTCCTTAACGTGCCCTTGAGCACCAGAAGAAACTTGGTGTAACATTACTTTACTATTTGGTAAAGATGACCTTTTACCTTTAGTACCAGCACCCAATAGAATAGAACCCATTGAAGCTGCCATACCTGTATTCATTGTTGCAACATCTGATGTAATGAAATTCATTGTGTCTACCATTGAAAGTCCTGATTTAACTGAACCTCCTGGTGAATCAACGTACATCGTAATGTCTCCATCATCAATACTATCTAAGTATAATAACTGTGCTTGTACAACCGTACTCATTGCATCGTTAACTACACCTGCGACCCATAATATCCTTTCCATCATCAATCTCGAAAATACATCCATTTGAGCTACGTTCATTTGTCTCTCTTCTAAGATGTATGGAGTTAATGACCCTGATACCATTGTTGGTCTTGTATACAAAGTGTTCTGAAGCGAAGCCCAAGAATCAATTTGCATCTTACTACAACCTAATTTAGATTGTGCGTATTGTTCGAAATCGTTATACATATATTCCTACCTTAGTTTCTAATTATTCAGCGTTTTCAGCTTCTTCTTCCTTCAATTTGTCATATACTGACTTGATACTCTCCTTGAATGTAAGGATAATGTCATTACTGTACTTCTCGATAACACCCTTATGTGTCTTGAAGTTGAATCCTTCAATTTTTAATGCACCTGTCTCTAGGTTAACACTAATACCTGTAATAGCCTCATCAGCTAAGATTCTTTGTTGTGCATCATCTAATCTATCGAATACATCTTCGTTAATATAGATAACAACATCTACCCCTGACTTATATGATGCATATGGATTAGCTTTACCAATCTTATACCCCTCATCGTTCTTCAATTTCTTGTCGTTAACGATATCTACAGTGATAATTCTCTCTAAATCTCTGTCAGCTAAGATATTCTTAAATACTTCTCTTGTTTCGTCTGCTACGTCTTCGTACTTTGCCATGTTTTATAATTGTTTTTGGTTTATGTTACAAATTTACACAAATAATTCTAATTATTTTGCGTCTGAGTGAATTTCTTTTATTTTTTCTAGTAATTCACGTTCTTCTTTCGATATTTTGCTTGGAATATCAATATCTAACTCAATAACCATGCTTCCACGGTTCTTTTTACTCATGATTGGTAATCCTTTGCTAGGAATTCGTAATACTTTACCAATTTCACTCCCCTCAACCACCTTTACCTTGATTTTACCACCCTCTATGGTAGGAACTACTGTATCACCACCTAATACCATAGTAGTATAAGGTAGTTTACACTTAATATGTAAATCATTACCTACCCTAGTGTAGTGTTTATGTGGTTCTTCACTAATTCGGATGATTAAATCACCATACTGACCGTTTTTAATAGCATGCCCCTTACCTGACATGTGTAATTCAGCACCATTAGTGATACCCATAGGGAAATCAGCTTCTATAGTGTCCTCTTTAGTCTTAACCCCTTTACCATTACATGTACCACATTCTGTAGTAGGAGTTTCACCTAGACCCTCACACTTGGGGCAGCTTGTTACTTGTTGGAATACATTCGGTCCCATTTGAACTTGATGTATTACCTCACCTCTACCGTTACACCTTGTACATTTAGCGAAGTTTGTACCACCTTTACCATGACATGGTTCACATTCGATATGTCTATGGTATTTGAATGTTTTCTTATCACCCTTAAAGATGTCTTCTAATGTCATTTTAACATTGATAACTAAATGTTGTCCTTGTTTGTTTGTTCTTACGTCAAATCCACCGAAACCACCAAATCCACCGAAACCACCTCCAGCACCTGCACCTCCGAATCCACCGAACTCTCGTTTAGGTGTATCGTACTCTGCACGCTTATTTTTGTCTCCTAATGTTTCATATGCCGAACTTATCTCTTTAAAGACTGTTTCATTACCACCTTTATCAGGGTGATGTTCTTTAGCCTTAGCTCGATAAGCTTTTTTAATCTCTTTTTCGGATGCCGTTTTTGAAACACCTAGTATACTGTAATAATCACCCATTGTTTAGTATTTTAATAATTTTCCCTTTTAATCCACTTTGTTTAATTCCTTCAGTCTGATATCGCTTACAATAAACAAAGTTATCTTCAAAGAAGTCCTCATGTCCAGTATTAAGTAAGTTTAAGTCGTCTACAGCCACCCAATTGGTTAATCCATGTAATTCAACGTATTGTCTTATTTCGTAAGCTCTACCACCTTCTAAGAACCCATCTTCATAATAAGTTGAATTAGGTGTAAATGAAATTGGTCCTTTATCCACACCACAATACTCAAATATTCCTCTGATTTGTTCCAATGTGAAATGTTTTTTCCAATCTGAACTTAAAACAATAACAGCACCAGTTGCTTCAAGTATCTCATTTAAGACTTGAACTGCTTTGTCATCAAATTTCATAAATTTAGTGCTCCAGTCTAAATGGAATTTACTTTTTGTATACCCAACCGCTATCACACCATCCAAATCAAGGAATAATGTTTTCATACCACAAATATATGTAAAATTAATTAGACTTCAAAATACTTTGGACCTTTTTATTGTCTGCATAAGGTTTTTCACTCATAACTGGTTCTAATGCTACATCATCATCACTCTTTGTTGATAGGTATACAATTGAATTGTACTTTTTTTCTAGTTTTGCTATTAAATTTTTCATTGCTTTGTTTTTCTATTGATTATGACTTAAGATTACGTATTTTATATTTATTAATAAAGGTTATGGAGTATAAGGTTGTCCTACATAGTAATTTTGGTCGTAAGAAACATTTCAATACGTACAAAAAGTATGTTGATGCTATGATTAAGTTCAGGTATCTCAAAGGAAAGACTGTGCACTTCCCAAAAAAGTTAGTTAACTCATATGGTAAACTAAAGGATATTCATTATACATTGTTCGTAATCAAAACGAGACTTGATGAAGATGAACCAAGAGAGGTACGAGATAATATGGGTCGATTAATGAGTGAGGAACAACCTTACGATGGTTGGATTATTGTTGATAGTTGTGATTTTGATGTTGAAGAAGATGTTACTGTATGGAGTAATGTAATCGGTGAGGTTCGAATGGATATCGTTGGTGTTATCCGTTCAATTCTAATCCGAGGGACTAACGATAATAAAAATGTCAAGATTGTAACCAAATTAAAGAATAAGATTGTATTACAGGATAATAAATTTATGGATATCCTGATTTGTAAGTGTCCTGACGATGCAAAACGTTTGTACGATGTGCTAAACAAGAATGCATCCAAAACTAAAATGTCAAATCTATTGTTTATGGGTAATGCTACTGATAAAGTGGCTAGTGACCTTTATGAAGAAATACAGAAAATAACTGGTTGGTCCAAAGAACGCATCTGGAGAACCAACACTAGTCATTAAGCTGTTTTAATATCCAATAACTTTTGAATCCTGTCCAATTTTTCTTTAGTATCTGCGAATTCCTTTTCAGTAACTAATCTTGGGTTGATACAGTCAATTCTATCTTCACCTTCAGTTGGTAAGAAGAAATACATTCCTTTGAATCCAACTTTAGCCATTCCAGCTTTAACACCATCAGTATAAGCCTCTACAATTTCTGGAGTTTCAAAAGTGCTTGAATGTAAGTAGAAAACTAATAATAAAGTATCTTTTTCGTTTTCTTTGATTTCATCAGCTGTAGCTTTTTCTACTAAATAGATTCCATCTTCAGTCACACTATAACCATCAATGTTAAAAAATAAGTTTGTTGCGTCAGTTAAAAAATCATCTTCTGGAAGTAATGCATTTAATGTTGGTGAATACTCACCATTGTCCAAATAAGCTTGTTTGAACTCTCTTAAGTAGTTCACATATAATAATGCCTCAAAAGACGATACGTAGCCCTCTATGAGCTTTGATTCGAATTTAGTGAACCAATCAACTGGTGCACCTAATAGTTTGGTGCAAGCAATCTCAGCTACTTCTCTGTTAGTTTCTGTTTCAGCGTAGCTATCTAGTAAATCGTTACCGTTACTTACGACTTTGTTTGCGTTCTTAATAATATTTCTAATTTCCATACTTAAGTCTAATCCTTTTTTATTTTATGGTAAAGTCTATAACAAAAAAAGACCCACATTAATGTGAGTCCTTTAAAATTGATTAGTCATTAAAACAAAAAATCAATTAGAAGAATATTTATGTGAACTACACCTTAACATTATCGTATGGACCTGAGTTGATAATTTCCATCATCATGCTCATAGGTGTCATTTCACCACCACTTAATATTGATGCTAGTAATGCTGGACTGAATCCACTTACTAAAGCAGTACCCGTTTTATCGAACGCTACTGGTACATCACCTTGTGCATTAAGGTTCCAATATACAATCTTTGGCATTTTATAACCAGCAGCTGCGTATTGAGATTCAAGCATTGCTTGAGCAGTTGGATTCCAAGTCCCTTCAGACCTGTACCTACCGTTAACAGCTTCGTTGAACTGCATATCAGATAGAATCATGATAACAGATGGCATATCTTCAGCACTAACTTTTTGACTCTTTGCTTTAGCTAATAAAACATCGAAAGTCATCTCTAAATTAGTTGAACCACCCCAAGCTACTTTACTCACTTGGTTGTATCTTTCACTTAATGTACCTTTCAATACATTTAATGTTGGACTGCTATCGAAGTTGAAGAATGCATCCTTGAATGGTCCTTCATTTCTTTCACTGATGTACATCCCTAAAGAAATTGCAACATCCATACACTCTAATGATGGATTGTCACCTGCTGGGCAATTCATAGAGTAAGATGTATCTACTATTGGTAGTACGGTCTCAGCATTACCTTCCATGTAGTTAGGTAATGAGTTCCATTGTGCATCAGCACCTCTAGCGTTCCCTTGCTTAAGGTTTTTGATAACATCATATGGGTAGATTGCACTAGCGTTAATCTTAGTCTCACCATTTTCAAGTGCCTCTAAGAACATGTTGAACCTAGATTCATCATTTCTTTTGAATGCAGACATGTAATCAGACATCGCTTTAGATGGTATCTTAGAATAGTCGATTGAAGACCAGTCTTTTGAACACATAACTTGTTCAACTGTGTTTGAATACTCAACTAATAATTTTCTATAAGCTTTTGGATTCATTCCTAAGTACTTTCTTACAGTATTAGCAATTGCTCTCTTTTCAGCGTTCTTACCTGTTGGTCTTGGTAACCATTTAGCAGTTAAAGACCTAGTTGACTCATCAGCTAAACCAGCTTTGATTAAAGCTAACACATCATTTTCCAAAGATGTACCGATGAATACTAATAAATCATCCCATCTACCTAATTCTGGGATTAAAGCCAAATTAAGTTTGATGGACTTCTTGTTTCTACCTTTTACTAAGTGATTAGCAATATCTCTGAAGATTTGTCTTTCACCAGCACCACCTCTTGGGTTTCTTGCCCAGAAAGCTAATTTTAAAGCAGTCAATTTGTCCTCAGCATAAGCTTTAACAAATAAATCAAGAACATCTTCCACTTTCGCTTTTCCTCTCATCGCTCCGATGTTAAAGAACATATCCACACACGAATTCAATGACGTAGAATTACTAGTCATACCGTTTGCTGTCTTTGTGTCTTCAGTTCTTAAAGCATCTATTAATGTTCCCATGATGTAAAATGTTTTTGATGTATTATTTTAATGACTACAAAGATACTATATTATTTAAGAAAATGCAAGTATTTTTAAAGTTTTTTCATCCAAACTAAATATTTAGATGTAACTGCTTGATTATCAACGAATGTGGCACTATTAATAATTCCATCAGTAATAGACATTCCCCCAAATTCTCCAGAATAATGACTTCCACTTAATGAAACCCAATAATTCATGACTAATTGTACGTTGTTGGTTAATGGTAGACTTGAGTATTTGTAGGCCCTTGGTGAACCGAATCCACCGCCGATTCCTAAAGCTACCCTGTAAGATGTATTCGTATCGAACCAGATTGTATCGTTTGGTTGTGTATTAGTGAATCCAGTATTAACTTTAGTGATAACCCAAATCGTACCTAACATCGTTGTATCAGCTGAACCTATTATGTTGTTAGTTAATACACCACCATCTACATAAGTGTCCTCCCAAGTTGTTGTGTCTGGTGAAGTAGTTACCGCTGTACCTTGTTCGTAATTTGTTTTTGGTTTCTCACATGAACTAAATCCGATGATTACCCCTAAAATAAGTGCGAATGAATTTCTCATACCACAAGATAGGGAATTATATTCACTTAACCAAATTTTTCTTTCTTTGATTTGCTTCCCACGTATCTACATACTTAGTTCTATGGTAACTACATCTACCTTGCTCTCTAAGTCCAGCATACATCTTTGGACTACCATAACCTTTTGAAGTGTTGAATCCGTAGTGTGGATGAATCTCATGTACCTTTACCATGTATGCATCACGTCTGTACTTAGCTACAATAGCTGCTGCCGCGATAGATAGGAAAGTATTATCTCCCTTTGGTACTAATTCGTAAGGTGTGTTGTCTTGTGGTGTGTATTTATCTCCATCAATTAAAATACATTCGATTTCAGCATCAATTCCATTAATTGAATCATAGATACATTGAGTTAATGCTGGCATGGGTTCAATCTCGTTGATTACCTTTGCACTAATTGCAGTACAACTAACGTGGAGTGCATTAGCCATGATTAAATCATAAGCTTTTTGCATCTTAGGTTTTGATTTACAGATTAGCTTTGAATCGACAATTAATTCTGATTCGAACTCTGGGGGTAAAACCACAGCTGCTGTAACGATTGGTCCAGCGAATGCTCCCCAACCAACTTCATCAACACCTGCTACTATTTTAATACCGTTTTCTATAGCGTAATTTCTTAACATACCGCAAGATAGGAATAATAAACCTTTAAACCAAATTAATCGTGAATAAATCTAAAAGAAAATTCACCAGCATCGAACTCGATTACGTCTTGATAGGTGTATTCAGCGTTTGCTGGGTTGTCTCTGTAGAATAACCTTTGGTCTAAGTCCTTGTGGTCATCTGCTGTCATTTTATATTCAACTGTTAATCGATTCTTATCGATATTATCGTTGTTGGTAATCTCAGTTGCTAGTGCAACAATTTTTTCGTAGTCCATGTTAAAATAATTTAAAGAATTTTCTTAGTGCCCTCTTGAATCTTACTTTCCAAGGGATTTCTATCATACGGAATCCTCTACCTTTTTTAATGTCATTACCTAAACCCTCTTTTATTTCACCAATAAATCTCATTTTAGCTAATGCGTTTTTATACTTCACAGCTTTTAAATCATTTTCAGATGTTTTTATTTCGTGGTCTATGTTACTCATGCGGCTTCAATTTTTTTATCAGTGTTTGGAAAAAGTGGTGAAGGTAGTTCTGTTTTGTCAAACCAACCCCAATCCGTATTCTCTTCGTTCAAGGTAGGTTTAAATTCATTATCAGTAAACCCTAAAAAGTAATAAAATCTACCGTGCTCACCTTCTTCGATGTTTTTTAAATTGTAAGTAATTCTTGAAGGGTCTATTTGTAGTTCTTCATTAACCTCACGTTTCAATCCAGTTACAATATCTTCGTGGTCTTCGATTCCACCAGACACTAATGACCAAGTTTTTGGTTCAGAACATAGTTCACTTCGTTTGATTAATAAGAATTTGTTCGTTGATTTACATTTCACTAATACACCTGCTGATACTTCCATATTGTTTTTAAATAAATATTTCGTATATTTGCATTATATAAAACAATATACTATGTTACAATTATTATTATTTATCTTACTATGTTACGGAGCAACGAATATCGTTGTCTATGGTTCTATCTTTAAAGGTTTTAGAGCTTTCTGGATGAAATATAATCCATCTTTCTTTGGTAAGTTATTAACTTGTATGATGTGTTTACCTTTTTGGTGGGGATTCGTTACGTCAGTAACAATCGGTTCACCAATTGCAAATGCATTCGAAATGAGTGACTTAACTCATTTTGGTTTTACTATTCCAAGTGGATACATTTCAACATTCTTTGATTGTTGTCTAGCGTCAGGAACTGTATGGTTACTTCACACAGTTCAAGAAGCTTTTGAAAGACACGCAGTTAAATAATTACTTAATGTCAATACATGATGGACACGCATCTTCTGGTCCACAACTACATGTTCCTGTTGCAGGTACTTTAAATTCTTGTACCTCAACTCTAGGTTTTTTCTTCGTTGGTAATTCAACTCCCGCTCCATTAACCTTTGCTGTTGAATGTATTACATTGTTAACTGGTCCTCTTCTTTCGTTGGTTGCTGGTCTTTTACTATTAATCTCAGTGATTTCCTTAATCTTCGCTTCTGATACCATTACACCGTTATCAGCCATTGTTGCATCTCTAGGTTCGTCTGCTGGTACAGTTTGAACTACTCTTTGTGGAGCTTGTTCTACAACTGGTTCTTGTGTGATTGGTTTTGTAGATGCTGACCAAGGTGCTGCAATTGGGTCTGGCGTTAAAACTGGTGAAGAAGGTTCAGAATCTAAATCTAATTCTTCACCATCATTTTCCTCATCATAAGATGAAGTCTCTTCCTCTATTTTAGGGATGTTAGTAATGTACTGTAAAGTTTCAAGAGTTACCAAATCAGTTGTCTTAAACAATTCTTTTAGTTCAACTAATTTTCTTTGGTACAAAACATGCTTTAATTCACGTTCTTGATTTAATTCCCTTACGTATTGTACGAAATCAAATAATTCGTCGATACCAACACCTTCTTCTTTTGCATAAACCATGTAGTAATTACTTTTTTCATCAGCTATTGACGCTTCAATTCCTTTAACTGCTGGGATTTTCCAACCCTTCTTGAAAACTGCATCAATGATAGCCATTCCATCTTTTCCGAATCTGAAACTAACTACGTTAGGTCTTAGTGCATTAATTCTTTCTTGTATATTTGACATAAAACTATTTTTTTTTATAATGTGATACCTGTGAAGAATCCACTTATGATATAAGCAATTGATAATCCAACTAATATTAATTTTCTCTCTTCTAAAATGTATCTAATTGTTTCACCATCACCTTCGGTACTAGTCCAAGATGCAAATAACTTATATAGGTGTCTTGTGACGTTTAGACATGCTAAAATGTATATCACAACTAACATTCTGTTTAAAATTTCTATGAATATCATAATGGTTTTCTATTTTTTGCGATTTCTTCTCTTATTTCTTGTGCATTTTCTTTAACTTTCTGCATCACCTTTCTGATTCTGATACCAGCGGCCTTATTTCCGTTCTTGTCCACTTTAGCTACATCTTTAGCTAGGTCAAAAACCTCTCCATCTATCTCTACTTTACCATTGATAATGGCTTTTAATTTTTCAAAACTATCCATATTCTATTTTTTTACCTCTTCGGGTAAATATTCTTTATATTTTACTTCAGCTAAATCCAATACCGCTAATCTTTCAAATAATGAAGTTAATTGGTCTACCTTTAGTGCAACGTTAAATTCCTTGTTATTTATGACATTTTCAATATCTTCCTCTAAACGCAATTTTTTTGCTTTAAACTCTAAATCTACTAATTCAAATATTCTCATGTTCCAATAATACTACCAATACCACAAAGATAAATACTAAAATCTATGTTTTTGACCCTTTTTTAAAGGATTTATTAAAGATTTTATATATCTCAAGATAAGTATCCAACTCTGAACGAGTTTTTTTGTATTTTCTACTGAATAAATAATCCCACGTTTTTATGAGAACATAAAAACCCTTTTCTTTATCACTAGACAAATAAAACTCTTCCATAATGAAAGTGTAGAAATATTGTTGTAACTCCCCTTCTGGTTTGAAGTGTATATCTTCCTCGTTGAAGTTCTTGATTGTCTTATCCCAACACCATTTAAAGTGTGCTGGACGTTCTCGTGCTTGATGGTATTTATCACCAAGGTAAGTATCTGAAATAAGATGAGCTAAGGATATGATGAAATCGTGGAATAGTTCAGACTTTTGATTGTCTATACTATTCGCTTTAAAGATGGCATTAACATCTTCTATTTCTAATGGTTCACTCACATATTTTAATAAGTTTGCCATACGTCTAAATTTACTCATGCTTCAATATAACTACTAGATAAGCAAATTAAAGAGCTTTCAGCATTGCTACCAATTCAGGTTGTGGGTGACAATCTGATTTATCTGGTCTAACACTTACGTGAGTCCACACACCACTTTCACCTTGTAAAGCTGCCGTTGACATATCCCATAGTCCATCACCTTTGTAATCCAATGGAATTGCGTAGTTATCTCCCCAGTAATCGATTAACTGTCTTGTTGCCGCTATTTGTTCGTCAGTATATTTTTCGAATGCGTAGTAGCCTCTAAATCCTTCTGGATATAATTGTACTTGTTCTGTTGGAATAACTTTTCCTGTTGTAGATTTCCAATCATCACCATCTTTGGTTAAACCACCCCAGCTATCAATCTCGATACCAATACTTTCTTTGTTTAATTTAGAATTTATACTCGGTAAACCCAATCCTTTGAATACTGTAGATTTGATACCTAAATGGTGAGCCCAATATCTTGATGAGAACGCTTGGTATATTGTACCATCTCTGTCGATAATTACACATGTTGCAACATCTTCTTCAGTTTGATTCCACCAATTAACATCACCCATAACACCAGGTCCTGAAACCGTATGGTGAATAAATATTTGTTTCTTCTCATGCGCTACTTTCTTGTACTGGTCCTCTGGTAGAGCAACAGACTTAATTTTTGATACATCTAATTTTGTCATAACTTTAATTTTAATTACTTCTTTATTTACCACTTCATCAACCATCGTATCAATACGAGGTTTAACTAAAGCTTTATTCTTTGGTTTACTAAGACTCATTATGAACTTAATAAAACTATTTATCCATCTCATACGTATAAATATAAAAAAAGCCCCTAAAAGGAGCTTTTTTATGTGTTTATGTTGTTTTTGTTTATCCGTTGATGTTTACACCAGCGATTTTTTCGAACCATTTTGAAGATTCAGTTAAATCAATTGTCTTTTCTTTAACAGTACCTGTAATCTTAGCTTCAGCTTCAGCAATTAATTTTGCTTCTTCTTTTTCTTCAGACTCATTTAACATTTTGTCAGTTAAATCCCAAACTTCAGTAAAGTTATCGTTTTCAGTAATTCTATCTTCGTCTCTTAACGTTCCCATAGCTTCTCTAGAAGAATAGTTCATTAAGTGATTAATTTTATTCATATCTTCGTTGATATTCACTTTGTTTTCAGCAGTAAGTACTACAGCTTTACCTTCGTTAACATCACCTTCCCATCTCATTCTGTAAGTTTCATTACCATCTGATAATACGAATTCGTTAGAATCTAATTTATATGATTCTGGAATTAAGTTGATTGGACTTCCTAGTTCAGTAAATGACTTTTTGAATGTTCTTTTTAATGTCTTCATTTTTGTTTCTTTAATTGTATTGCTATTATTATTTGTGCTCTCTAGAGCAACTTTCTTTTTCTTACTATTTTGTTTAGGATTAACTTCGATGTCATCACCTAATGAGATTAAATCAGTTTGAGCAGCATCTTTAGCAACTTTCTTTTCTTTAGTACTCTTAACTAGTTTTTTACCAAAGTCATCAGATGATGCACCCCAAGTAGCTTCAGTGTTACCATAGTCTTCGTTTTTACCTTGACCATTACCCATTGTTGAGTCACCTTCAATTGCTTTTTCAGCACGTTCTTTAAATTGCTCTGATGGTTCTGAGTCATATTCTAACTCTTCCATTCCACCTCTTAATTCTGGAGATGGAGTAATGTCTTTTTTTTCTTCAGGCTTTAAAGGAGCTTCGTAATCCTTCATTGTTTTTTCCACATCTTTCAATGCCGCTTTGTTTTGTTTCTTAGCGATTTTCTGTACATCTTTTGTTTGTTTAACACCAGGTACAATTTCCTCACCAACTAATCTATCTCTAAGCGTTTGTTTTATATCGTATGCCATATTATTTCTCTTTGTTTAATAAATATCCTTCAATTATGGTTTCTACCTCTTTTTCTGACTTTCCAGTTTTTTTTGCAATCTCATAATATAATGCCTCTTTAGAAATTACAGAATTTTTACTTCCTTTTTCTTTAGCAACACCATCTACAGCCCCAGTACTACAACCTCCGTTCTGAGCGTCTTTATTGTTATTAAGTTTGGTGCAGTCATCGAATTCAACGAATTTCCCATCAGGATATGCAACATCACTTAAGTTAGATTCAGTTACTTGGATTGTTTTAGGTTCGTTGATGTTACTTAGGTCAGTAATATCACCATATTTAGCATCTTTTAAGATTGCATAATACTGCTTCAATAATGAGTTAGCCATTCCTAAGTTATTAGCACTAATATCTTTACCACGATTAGTGTCATTAGTTAATGTATCTTTTTTACCTGAGATATGTACCTTAGTACTAATAAGTGTATCTGAAATTTCAACACCTTCTAAATGGAAGTAGTATTTTGAACCACCAGCTGATACTAAACCAACATTTTTACCATCAGCTTTAGCTTTTTGGATGTTGTCATTTAATTCACTAAATAATTCTCTGTATTTTCCGAAATCATTAGATGTTGATTCTGCAACAAATTTACCTTTTGGATACATTGTCTTCTTAGCTGGTTTGTGACTGTCCTTATCTTTAGCCCACATCATAGGACCAACGTATGAACCACCAACAGAACCAGTAGTTGTTTCTTCGTCAACAACACCAATAACACTTTTGAATACTTTTAAACTATTTTGTAAACCTTCATTGTCTTTATTTGCGATTATCACATCATTTAACTTTGATAATAACGCTAAAAAATTATCATCCGTTGGGATTTGATTAAGTATGTTTGGGTTTTTAATTAACATTTGATAAACATCTTCGGAATTTAATGTTCTATCCAAATTACTTAAATACGTCGCTAATTGATTTGCCGAATTTACTAAATCATCACTTTCATTTATTTCATTTTCTTTAACGTCATCCATAGTTTTCATTTCAACCCCTGACTCATCAGAGAACATAGAAATTTTTGGTACTGAAGCTTCTTTAAGTTTACCTCTTATTACATCAGTTCCTAATGGAGCTACAAATGCACCAGAAGAACCTCCAGCAGTAGTTGTTTCTTGAATACCTAATACTTTAGCAGCATTACGGTCTAACTTTAAAATATAATTAGCGAATTCATTACTATTAATTAAGTTTATGTCCTTACCATCGTTGTAACCGTCTAATCCTTTTCCCATTGGGATGTATTTGATATTGTCATTTACATATCTTTCAATTACTTCACCATCGATATCTAATGTATCCATGTCGTATTCTATATCAACTTCATCATCATCACCTTGACTAGTTGTATATTGGGTATCTGAGTAATCAATGAATTCTTCAGGTTCGATATGACTGTAAGTGAATAAATATTTTTTACCATCCCTATCTCTTAAGATTGACAATTCTTTATTAGTGTAAAGTTCTTCAAAAAAACCATCATTAGGAGTTCTTGGGTTTGTTCTTAGTGCGTCTTTTTGAAATTCTGGATTTCTTGGGTCTTGATTTGCTCCCATTGGTGCTTCAACGACTTTACTGTAACGTGGGTCGTTTGGGTCTTTTGGTGTATTGTCACCATGAACTGTAGGAACACGTTTTTTCATTGTGTTTCTTTTCTTTTCTTCATATTTATCAAATATTTCCGCTGCACCTCTTTTGACTTGTTGCCAAGCTTTGTATTTCTTTTTAAGTACTCGGAAACCCTTCTCACCAGCAAATACACCAGTAACTAAAACACCAGCAGTTGTTAAAATCTTATTTAACTCACCATGAGTGAATCCAAGTTTTACCCAGAAAGGGTCTAAACCAGCTTGTGATTTATTAGATAGGAAGTGTTTAATTAATTCCCAAGTTGGTTTAACTAACTCTTGATAATCTAATATATCAGCGAAACCTTCGCTTATATCACCTTCATTAAATGACTTAGTTGTCTTTTTGTTTTGAGTTACAGTTTGTGGATTGTATTCCTTACCTCCTGAGCCTGCTACGGGATGCCCTAAAAGGTCTTCACCATCTTCTGTAACACCAGACTGTTTGAATGCCTTTGCTACCTTTATAGAAGGTCTTTTTGATTTAGGAATTGTGTTTAAGTCCGATTCAATTAATTTGAATTGAGCTTCAGTAATTTTAATTACTTTAGGAGTGTCTAACTCTTGAAGCATTTTTGCTTGCGCTTCTGTGATTTTTATTTTTCTACTCATTACGATGCTTTGTTTGATAAACCTGATTTCCAGAAACTACGTTTAGTCCATAAGGCTTTGAATAATTGTGTTAAAACATTTCTTGATATCTCTACCATTTTGTCTTCTAAACCTTTGTCACCTTTTATCTTGTCAGCAACCATTTTCTCAATCTTCTTTTGAAGTTCAGCAGTTCCTAAGATATTGATAACTTGGTCTTTAACATCAGCTTTATCTAAAGCCTCATGCAATCTTTGTCTAACATCAATTTTATTCATTATACTTTCTTTATTAATAAATATCTTTTTATAGTCAAAAAACCTTAGAAACTGAATATACTATACTGTATACCAACACCCACTTGTATTGAAGGGTTTATTGAATTGCTCCAACCGAATCCGATGTGTGGACCAACATGCCATTTCTTTTGTTTCGTGAACTTCTTAAGAACTGGGTGTTTGTTAGGGTCAATAATAGCTCCTTCGATTTTAGCAATATTAAAACTAGGATAATCTGACCTAGCAAATATCGATACAATACCATCCTTATCTTCTTTGATACCAGTAATTAAATTGAAATTGAATTCATCTTTACTAATCTCTGTTCCTAGAGAAGCAACTGAGTCCAAATGCATTCTGAATTTACTAACACCTTCTAAGTATCTAGAATTGTTCGCATCGAAAACCTTCTTATAAGTCCATTTAAGACCGTATGAACTGTCAGGGTACTCTATGACATCGTTTGTTACGTAAAGGGTGTCAGCAATCTTAATACCAGCTATGATAATATTTAACTCACTTACTTTGCCTTTCGTTTTCTTAAGTTCTACATTTAAAGCTTCACTATAGTCTTTTAAGTCCTTTTTTTCGGATACTAAAATACCTTGTGAGTATTCTAGGTCACCAAGTTTAGTTTTACCTATTTTAAGGCTATCACCTAACGCTGCATTGTTCTGTGTTGATATTACCAATGAGGTATTAAGTGAACCAATTTTGTTCAGTGCGATACCACCACCAATAAGCAATAATATAATGATGATTATCAATATATTTCTTTGTGTATTGTTTTGTTGATTCGTTTCCATAATCATTTTCTTATAAATATCTTATAAAACAAAACACACCCAAAAATGAGTGTGTTTATATCTTTTTAGTAGGGAAAATCTTACTGGATGTCGTCGAAAGTACTTGTCGTTTTAATGTTTCCTGAAGTATATTCTTTTCTAATTTTCGTTGACCACTCTTTAGACCAATTAGTGTAGTAACCCTGTAACTTACTTAACACTACTACATCGTCTTTACCAATTTGCATTGAGTTTGCTGTAAGATATAAACCATCATGGTCAGTTAATACGAATTGGAATTGTGCATCATTCATTCCAGAAATATTTCCTGTCATAACCGCATTTTTAGATTCTGGGTAAACAGTTAATGATGTAATCGTTGCAGTAGCTTCAATATCATTAATCTTATCTTGTTCATCAGATAAATCCGCTCCACTTACTTTAACAGCGTCTTCACCTTCACCAACATCTGTAATTTCATCAGCATCGATTGATTGGTCAGCTTCCATTTCTGAATCTTCAGTATCTTCTGTTTCGGTTCCTTTGTCAAAAATACTAGTATCTTCATTTAGGAATGTTGCATTCATCTTAGCTTTATTCGAACCTCTTAGAATATCTAACATATTCTTTGTTTGTTCGTGCTCACTAATCATCTCTTTTTTTTTGTCGTTTTCATTTTTCATAATTCTATTTGTTAAGTTCAACCCTATCTTTAAATGATAAATAGTCCCAAGCTGGACTTAAATCTTTAAAATCTTTGGAATAGTTTGATTTATAACAAATACCATTAAACTCTACTATTCTCTTTTTATGTGTGTTATCATCTATAACCGTTTTAGGGATGTTAAATTCATCGCAAAGTTCTTTTACTAGTTTGGCTAAGGAATCTAACTGTTTGTCGCTGTAAGGGGCCCAAAAGAACTTGTCACGCCATAATGCTTCACATACTTCTTCAGGTCTTTCGTATTTGTCTCCAATCCAATTAACAAAGTATTCACCTTGTGCTGTTAACCAACCTTCATTTTCTAATGTGATTGGAATTATGAATTTATCAATTGAATTGTTAAAGAAAGCACTATGGTACTTCGGGTCAAAGTGTTTGTATACTGTCCCATCAAGTGCTATTGTAAAAGGTGTCGTTTTTTTATACTTACCATTCATTCGCTTTGTCCAGCTTTTGAAGTGGGACATGCCCGTATTGAAAGAATGTCCGATAACAATCTGATGTTTAACGGACATTCTATGGTAATGATTATCTTTGGATAGTTTGTATTTATTGTTCACCTCTTTTAAAAACTATAGTGTCAGGTCTTAAGCTGTTAACAACTTTGTTGTCTCCGATTCTAGAAATAGATGACTTATCCTTTTTAACTGGAATGTCTCTACTGAAACCTCTCTTCTCCTTTATTTCTTTAATGTCTTCGTATGCAATATCCCCTTCTGCAATTGGTGCTGGAGCAACTGGTGTTTCAGTTTCCTCAATTACTTCTTCAATTTTTTCAACAACTTCCTCAATCGGTTCTTCAACAAATTCTGGAGTTTCTTCGATTATCTTTTCAGAAATTTCTTCAGCTTCTGGTGTAACCTCAAGTTCCATCTCAGCTGATTCTACCTCTACCTCAGCTTCTGGCTCTGGTTCTTGTGGTAATTCAATTTCCTCAGTCTTAGTCACAATTGGATTTAAAGTTGGTGTTCTTTTGAATTTTTCAATAATCTCTTTTAAGTATGGTTCAGTATCTGGTTTTACGTTGTCAGGAGAATGGTATTTAATTTCCGTATCAAGTTCAACGACTGGAATTCTTGGTCCTTTAAAAGTTAATGGCTCACCTTTCAGTTGTTCTTTAGCTTCATATAAATCAACTTCTTCAGTTGGTTCTGTAGGTGTTGCTGTTTCAGGGTCTTCAGGAGCTTCGTCGTTTCCACCCAATTTCTTATTAAACCTAACTAGTAATTCCATGAAAGATAATGAGATTAACGGTAACAGACCTCCACCAACATAAGCTAATGCTCTTCTGTGTCCGATAATATCATTTACACCACCAACTAATCCCATCGATTCAAACAAAGGGTTAATTAACTCAATCCATTCAGTTAATTTTGCAACATCAATACCTGAGTATTTGTAGGCAAAGAAGATGTTCCCAACTAATTGGATTAATGTTACGATGATGAAAGGAACATAAACGAACTTCGTTACATTCTTAACATTCATCCCAGCTAAAGCACCTAATGCCGCAATCTCGATTGCAACTGACAAATAGATGGCCCAAGATGCTGGGTTTGTTAATCCGTACCAATCGATAACGTGAGAAACTGAAATAGCCGCAACCAATAAAATTGGTACGATGTACGTTACTCTAACGATTGAATTATAATTTCTTTCTAACCAAGTCATTACTTATTACGTTTGTTTAATTCAGGAATGATGTAGTTCTTTTGGAAGAACATTTCTTCGTTTGTTCTGTCTTTAGAAGAGAAGTAGTTGTTGCAACTATCTAAAAATGAGAAGTGTCTTGTTACACTTTCCTCAGTTTCTAAACCCTTTGCAATAATCACCTTATTCAAACTGTCAACAACCATTGCATTTGCATCGATTGTTTTGTTTAAGCGTTTGATGTCATTGTTCTTACCACATGATTTGAACACGAAGATAACTAAGAATAATGCAACCACATATGTCTTATACTTTGCTAAAAAAATTTTAACTTTTTCCATAATTTGTTTTTTTATAAATATTACTGATTTAAATAATTGAATAATTCACTTGCATTATGTCTTAATTTACGAAGTGCTTTTTCTTTGATTTGTCTTACTCTTTCCTTAGTTAAACTATGTTTATCACCAACTTCCTCTAAAGTCATCATGCTGTAGTCTGGGTTTAAACCAAAATACAATGTGATGATATCAGCTTCTCTTGGGTCTAACGTATCCAACACTTTGTTAATTTCCTTTCTTAAGTTGTCATCAACTGCAATGTAATCGTTATCTTCAAAAGTTGACTCATCACCAATCAATTCAATTAGCTCGTCTCCTTCATCATTTATTTTCTTACTTAGTGATGTGCAACTTGGTAACATATCTTCTTTGAATGTTTCTTCAATACCTTCTTTGTTGATGTATGATTCACCATCTTCGATAGGTCTTTCGTTGTCATTCTCAAAACGAACTTTCATCTTCTTGTCTTGATATACCTTTGAAATTACATTCGCTGGTAATCTAACCATTCTTGAGTTATCGTTAAGACTTTGTTTGATTGTTTGTTTAATCCACCATACAGCATAAGATATGAACTTATAACCTCTTTTGTAATCGAATTTTTGCGCTGCTTTAATTAAGCCTTCATTACCTTCTGAAATTAAATCAGATAAAGGTAACCCTTGGTTTTGATAATCTTTCGCAACTGATATTACAAATTTTAAATTTGCTTTAACTAATTTCGCTTTCGCTACTTCATCGCCCTCTTGTATTCGCTTTGCTAATTCTACTTCTTCATCTGCTGATAATGTATTAGATTTTCTAATTTCTTTGAAATATCTTGTTATGTTATCATCGTATGAACTTATAAATTTTTTACTCATTTCTTTCTGTTGTCAAACCGCGTTATTCGTTATATATTTAATTAAAATATATAAATTATTTTGGAAAAGTAAACCCTATTTATAGGATTAACTAAACTTTTTTAATTTTCCTAATTCTAACTCACTCAATGCTTTAACACCACTTTCACTTATTTTAGCAATAATAGTATCAATCTCCATTTTCTGTTGTTCATTAGTAAGTTTACTGAAATCTTCAGTTGACTCTTCAAGTATTGTAATTTCATTTTCAGTTTCTCCACTAACCATAGCACTTTCCTTCCTAGTGTTGTTTAGTAATGTACTTAAAACATCATTTCCAATCTCATCGTCTTTTTCAACAATATCATTTATCAATCCACCAAATAAGAAGTTATTAAACTTCTCATTTAAATGGACACCAAAATTACCATCACCTAATTCAAATAACAAAAATGAACGAGTATTTATCTTAAAATACACGTTTAATTCATTAACATTCATAGCTGATTTGAATACAGAGATTACTAGTCCCTTAGCGTCCATATATTTTGGTGGTGTTTGTGAAACTTTACTTATCTCATCTTTAACACCTTCAACTTTACCTAATACCACAACGCAGTAATCTGTAAGTTCGATGTTCATATCATATTCGTCAAAATTGTCTTCCATAGTCCTACAAATATACTAAATTTTATCTTGGTAATGTTATTTAATAACTAGCTTAGATATATTATTATCTTTCCTGACAGTAATCAATTTATCACCCCAATCTTTTGCGATTTCGTTGTGAGTAATAAAGAAAACTATTTCAAACATATCTTTAATCTTGTCAAGCATAAGTTTTAATGAATCTAAATTGACTCCAGCTACCGCACCTAGTATTTCATCGAATATAATGAAGTTTGGTTTTGGTAATGAAGATAGTCTTCCTAGAACACATCTTAAACCTAATGACGCAATTGTTGATTCAAGACCACTAGTAGATTTAAGTTTTTTGGTTACACCATCCTTTATAATTAGTTTCTCAACCTCGTTTTTGTCATTAATATTTAATTCTATTGTAAAATCACAAATATCATCTAACAAACGGTTCAATTCTTCATTGATAACGGGTAATACAGAACGTAGTACTAATTTACAGATTCCTTTCTTACCTAACATCTCGATGTACAATTTGAATATCTTCTCTTTTCCTATTTCAATGTTAATCGTTTCAATTAAATCTTTTTTGGTTAAGATATCAAAATTATTTTGTTTGATATCACCCTCTCCTTTTTGGATTACTTGAATCAGTTTAACCTTTTCAGTTTCTTTAACTTGTATTTGAGTTTTAATATTTGTTACATTAATACTAACTTCTTCGTTAAATTTAATTGCATCAATGTTCGCTTGATACGATTTAAGGTCCGCAGTCTTATCTTTAAGCGTGTTTCTTAAAGATTCTAAGTCTACATCCAGTTTACTTGCTTTAAGCTCAAGAGAGTCCTTGTGGTCAACCGATTCTTTTACTTTATTGTGTAATTCAATTTCCTTAGTTAAGTATTTTAAAAACTCTTTGTCTTTATCAACTTGCTTAATTAATTCATCGTGCTCGTCAGCAATCTTTTTAATGTGGTCTGTATGATTAACGTTGTCTAGCGGTCTATTACATTCCGAACAAGTCTCTGAGTTCTTCAAATCTAAACTCTTTTTAAATAATCTAGCAACTTCATTTTCATTAGTGCTCTTACGAATCGAAATCTCTTTCTCTTCTTTTACCGCAGCTGTATAATTATCTTCATCAAAGTTAACTTTAGATAATAAAGTTATTTCTTCATTGATTTTAGTCAACTCAGCTTTCTTAGCTTTACCTTTAACTTTGATAGCTTCGATTTCAGTTTCCAATTTACTTGGGTTCAATGCTGTTATTGTTGCATCAACTGCTTTCTTCGATTCTAAAGCTGTATCACGTTTAATGTTAAGTACTTCGATTACGTCTTTAACAATCACTAACTTATTACCTTCTTCTGTATTGGTCTCCTTGATGTATTTAACCGTTTCTTCATGTTCTTTGATTTGGTCACCCAATTCAGTTAAATCATGATGGTTCGATTTCATTGTCTTAGCAAAGGCGTTGTACATCTTTCTAGCGGCAGACTCTTTGTTTTCGAATACTTCTAATCCAATGAATTTAGTTAAAAGTTTACCTGTTGTTGTTGCAGTATCTGAAATTAATGAATCTAAGTTCTTACTTGTTGCTAAAATAGTTACATAGAAATCTTCGACTGTTCCGATTGTTTCTTTAATCGTCTTTGTTGTGTCAACTCCACTCTCTCCGATTAATGGTTTCTCAGTTCCATCATGTAATAACTCAAAATAATCCACACTGTTAGTAATATCCCACTCACCATTACGTTTTGGTTTTCTAGTCATTAAACGTTCAATGATGAATTCACGATTATCAATTTCAATTAAACCCCTGACTTTAACGTGGTTCTTTTCTGAGTAAGTATTGAATATCTCTTTGTTTGTATCTGTTTTAGTTGTAATACCAAAACATAGGAACATTATTGCATCAACAGTGAATGTTGTTTTACCACCTTGGTTTTCTGGTAGTGAAGTTACTATGTTGAATCCCCCTAAAGCGTCAAACATTACAATATTGTCTTCACCGTAAGATAAGAAGTTATCCATTGTTAACCACTTTAAACGCCATTTACGGTGTCTCTTCTCATTTTCTTCAGAATAGTTTATAGCAGCATTCACTTTAGCATCCAACTTCATTAGTTCATCGAACTTAATATCCGTTTTCTTGCGAGCAATCCATTCTTTAAACAAACCTTCTTGATGAGTTGTGTTAATCAGTGTATCGATGTTAGCTCCTGTAATGTGAATTCTATTTCCATCATCATCAATCTTAGTAGCACGTTCTTGAATGTTTACCGCTTTTCTATCAACCCCATAATCCTTTTGTAATGATGTTTTAATTCTTTTTTTACCTTCTACTGAGAAGTTTTCTGGGCTATCATTCCAGTGTAATCTAATGTTTGCATTAGGCGGTACGATTGTAACTTTTTTATTTTCCATATTCTTATCTTGACCAAACACCCTCGGTGTCTCCCTCACCATAAATGTCATTTGGCTTTTGGGATATTTTATTATTTTCTTCTTTTAACCTGATAATCTCTTTCTTATTTTCAGCTAAATCAATTTTCATTAAATTAATTGCATTCTTTGAATTAAACTCTTTCGCTTTTAATTCCTTGTCTTTTGCGAGTATGTCAGATTCTAAACCACCGATTTTCTCTAACAGTTCACCAACCTTAGTATCATCAGAGACTTTGATTTCTTTGATGACCTCTTTTATTACTTCAACTTCCTTAGTGATTATTTTCTCAACAGGAACTTCTTTAATTACCTCTTTGATAACCTCCTTTTCAACCACTGTCGTTTTGTTCATTGGGGTTGAACCATATTTTTCAGCAGTGAATCCCTGTTTAATTAATTTTAGTGCAAAAGAGTTGATATCTGTGATGCTGTTCAATCGACAGTAATCCCACATCTCTTCACTCAAATCATTCGGTATGTCTACTTTTATGCTCATTCCTTATTGATTAGTTTAATCTTTCCATTTTCTAAATCATCCAATGAATCAATGGAGAATTGATAGAATCCATATGACGTTTCAATGTCATGCTCAGTGTATGTTAATGTCTCTACATTCCATATCAAATAACCGTGCTTATCAATACTCTCACCGTAGTTCTGTTGTATCAGTGATGATGGATATACTGCTTTGATACCTTTATGTACAAACTCTTGTCTTTTGTGGATATCCCCTAGTAGTACAACGTCACACCCTTCGAAGTGTTCCATATTAGCCCCACCCTTAAGAGTGTACCCCTTATCAGTAGTAGAACCTATGATAGGTGCATGGTATAAGCCAATATATGTCTTATCTGGACCATGTTCTTCTCTAGACGCTTCAATATCGGGTCTTTGGTTGTGTTCAAAGATAGAATAGTTACACCAAACGATGTTTGAATCCAAATAACACTCTCTCCCTTTGTAGTATTTGATGTTTGGGTTGTCCATTAAGTTAATAATCGGAGAAATACTATCCATTCTGTCTTGATTATCTTCTAAAAGGTCATGATTACCCGCAACAATTACAACTGGAGCAATTTCAGCACACTTTTTCAAGAACCAACCAGCGATTTGTATCTGTTCGTTTGATATTGTGATTTTTTGGTGAAGTAAATCACCTACAATAGCGATTCTAACCTCTCCGTACTCATAATCCTTACAAAATACCCTAGTCTCTTTAAAGAATGTTTTAAAAACCTCCTTATATACATCTAACATCTTGTAAGTTCTGATATGTATATCAGCGATGTGTATAATTTTCTTTATTTCCATATTACTTTTTCTTTTCGTATTTTAATACCTTAAAAATGTTAGGTACTATGTGTGATACATCATGACAATCTATCATAGCATCTTTATAGCGGTAGTGGGTATCACTAGTTGTATGTATAATGATGTTTACCCCAGCCTTAAATTCAGGTCTAAGTAATAGTGCCATTTCTTGGTATATTTTCAACTGTAATGAATAGTGAAAGAAATTCAAATCTAATAACTCAGAACAAGGACCTAACATGTAGGTCCAGTATTTCTTAATATTGATTTTTGGTTTGATATCAACACTAGCGTTTGTCTTGTAATCCAAAACGTAGATAGTTCCTTTGTGAAACAAGAAAATATCAGCTAACCCACCTAATTCCATATCGTGATTCCAAACCATACATTCAGGAATAACACAAATATCATCCATAGTGACAGTCATAATGTTTTTACCTTCGATGTATTCGAACCAGATTCCATTCCATTCATATCCACCATCCGAATATATTTCTTGCTCTCTTCTATCGTGTTCCGCAGAACCTTCAGTAATAGCCCTTAAGTTAGTGTCAATCCACTCTTGCTTAAGTCTAGGTATCATCGCATTTATGTCCTCATATAACTTAGGTGTTTCACGTTTAATTTCAGGTAACTTAGTTCCTAGGTTGTCAAATCCATCAACACTTTTACTTAGTTTTTTGTATTCATCTGTTCCGTACTTAGTAATCGAAGCTTGCTTAACCGCTTCATCTTCAATGGTTTTGAAGAACTCAGGTTTAGATGTTCTGATTTTGTTTAACTTTTTGTATAAGTTACCAAATCCAAGAACTTGTTTTTCCAATCCCATGTATGCTTCTTCCCCATGTACATTGGTTATTACATCCTTTATCACTTGATTAATTACATTTAAGTATTGGTACTGATATGCAGAACCTAACGTTTTTGCTAATTTATCGTAATTCTCTCGAATGACAAATTTACCAGCTTCTTTAACTCTAATGTCGTTGTATTTTTCTAAACCATAATAGTTAATTACACTATCTTTGATTGCTTTGTTTGTTGCCACCTTATCAGTGTCAAAATGGTCATGGAAACGTCCTAATAACGTTGTAATACCTGTATACCGAACACCCTCAGTATTAGTGTATGTATGTGTTGATTCAACAAATCTGATTCCACCAACATTGGTTAAATCAATACTTCTGTCTTGCCCATCATTATTTTCTATTTCTTTATTTTTTTCTAAACTCACTACTTCATCTTTCTACAAATATACTAAAAGTTTAGCAAAAATCAATGTATTTATAGTGTGACTATGAAAGAGAAAATTAAAATTGCATTACAAGAAATATCTAATTATCATCACGTTGATTCGGATGGTGTTGAGTCTGATGAATATAAAATATCATTAGAAGAGGTTGATGGTGCTGATGAAGTAGACTTGTCAGATTTCGAATCTCTTATCTAAACTAAGTTGATACAGTTCTCTATCACTTAACCTTCTAGCTAGTTTAAGTAACTTTAAAACCCCTTTAGGACCTTCATTTTGATTAGTTTCTGAAACATCATCATAAACAAACTTACCTGTTTTAATGTCGGTTCTACCTTGTATGAATATGATTTTGACCCTTCCTTTGAGTCGTCCTGTGTTTAATTGTAGATAAGCTCTCTTAGCATCATTTGATGCATCAGGGTCCATTAGAATGACTACAAATCCATTTGCTTTGTATAGTATGTTGTCTATTAATTTATCAGATAAGACTTTACCTAACACTGGTATTGAGTTTGGGACTACAATGTGGTCAAACGCACCTTCAACCAAATATATTGTTGAATCCCAGTTAACCATATGTTCATTGAATATGATTGCCATCTTATCAGCATCTGGGTTTAGGTACTTGTACGCACTATTTTCATAGAATGACCTACCAACGAAATAATTTAACTTGTTGTTGATATTGAATGATGGTAGAATGATACGGTATGAGTATTCACCTTTAGTAGTAAACCCAATTTTATAATCCTTAATCATTTGGTGGGTTACACCACGTTTAAGGAGATAGTCTAACGCATCTTTAAACTTGTATACTTTGTTGTACTCTTCAGTAAGTGGTGTGTAACCCTCTGGCATCTCCACGTCTGGTTCAGTAAGTACGATATCATCTACATCACCATCGTAATCATCAGGTTTTAATAGAAAGTAATCATCTAAATTACTTTTACTACCGTATCTTTTAATTAAAAAGGGGATAGTCCCTTGCATGTTGTTGTGATTACCACATACCCAACACTTAAATACACCTTGTTTGTAGTTTACAGCTAGTTTAGCTTTACCGTCATCACCAATTCGACCCTTTTCATCTGCACATGCTGGACATGCAAATGATAATTGTGATTTTGATTCATAATGATGTTTGGCTTCACCTAAAAAATCTTCTAAGACACCGATTACTAAGTCTGACATGTTACAAAGATAGTAAAAAAATCGGACTTACCAATTATTTTTTTCTAGGAGCTCTTTTTTGTGCTGGTTTTGAGTTAGGATTTTTAACTTCTGGCTTAACTGCGTTAACCCTTGGTTTAGCATCGTCACCCCACAACTGTTCTTTGTGCATATAACCTCTTACACAAGCGTAAGCATCAGCCATATCGTAGTTTTCCTTCTTAAGTTTTTGTTTCTTATCGAATAACCAATCAATCTTTGGTTCTAGGTCAGCTACTTTGTCCCAGATTACAGTTTTCTTGTCAATACCCCAATCGTAACCACCAAATAAAACAGGATGTTTCTTAGAAATCTCCTTTTCAGTGTATGGTTCACCTTTCTTGTTAACAGTTCTTATTTCCATCAAGTCAGGGAATGCATATTTTCTAGCATCATATGATGAAACAAACACAGGTACTACACCTAAAGTTTCGTATACTGCTCTAGCAATCATACCATTAAACCTTAATAGAGTTCCAGCTGTGTAGATATTATTTGATTGAAGTAATGGTTCTTCAATTACAACTATTCTGATGTCCAAATCCTTGTACTTATCCAAGAATTCAGCTTCAAAAATACTAACCTTCTCGAATTGTTCTTTCAATTTAGAAAGAGGTTTCGGCTTCACCACTGGTGAAACATGTGTTAACAAAGTTAATTCACCATCAGTTCCATTATCTTTCAATAAAGCGACACCTGTTGTTTTTGTCGAGACATCTAGTCCCAATACATACCCATTATCCATAAAACATTTTTTTACTATATATTAATCTTAACACCCATTGCAAAGAATCCATTTAATGTCTTCTCGATATGACCATTTGGTTTAGCTAATGCAATTAACGTATTGTTTGCGTCATATAAACCTACTTCACTAATTCTAACTGTATCACCTAGTGTGTATGTTGGGTTGTTTGATGTTCCAAACTCACCTCTATTCGCAATAAGTGTTATATTCTGTGCAACATCAAATGCTACACTATCAATCATTACTGTTGTTGCAGATGCATCAGCACTTACATAACTGTCAACAATCGTTGGGTCAGTTACAACAATAAATCCTTTATTCAATGAAACTAAACCTACTGATGTGTCAGCTGTAATACCAGCATCATCAACTATGTTATAAAACTCTTTGTTGTTTACTGAGAATGGTTTAGCTAAACCGAATCCTGTACTCCAACTCTTAGTAATGTTACCATTTGGACGTTTAATTTCATCTGAGAATAATAATGAATAATCATTACCTAAGACATTTGTTTGTTCCGATGTTTCAGTTATCTTAGCATCTTGATTAGCTGCTGGAATTCCCGTGTTTTGGTATGTGCTGTAAATGTTGTAAGTACCTGCACTCGTTGTAATTGAAGCATTAACTGCTTTTCCATCTAACGATTCACCATATAAACTATTATCAATTCCAATAACTAATACCTTGTTTGTACTAAAACCACTTATTGATGTATCCGAGAATCCACCATTAGCAATCGTAGAAGCTGTATATCTATTTATCTCAGTATCCAATATAGGAAGATTAAAAGAGAAATAAAGATTTGTTAAACTTTCAGTTGATGCATTTCTGTTTACGATGTTATGTGAAAGACTACTTCCTGTTACTGTTGTAAGTCCTAAGTTACTGAAAGTGGTGTTCACAGTGTTTGAACCAGCTTCAATGTTTTTAAATATTTCACCAGTATTATCTTTAAATAAATAACTATCAAGTACATAATTATTCGGAGCTCCGTTTGTAGTTCCTGAAATAATAGGTTTATCACCTCCCATTGTTGGTACTTCACCAATAGCTAATGCAGCACTAGTTTTATAGTTTGCATCTGAATCACCAAATGTGAATTTGCTAATTAAATCAATACCACTACTAACCAAAAGGGCCTTACCCTCTGGAGTTAATTTTGCGGCTAATGTTACTGTTGTTGCTGTTGAGTTAAATCCCATATTAAAAGTCTAAAGAAAGTTCTATCATTATTGTTGCTCCAGAATCTAATTTAGCTGGACGGCTTAGTTTTCCAATACCAATTAATTCACTAGCACTATCATAAATACCAACTTCAGAAATTCTGATAACTGGTGGATTAGTAGTTGGGTCCTTACTTCTCGTAGGATTACTAGTTGTATTGAATTGACTAGAATTTGGGTTAATCTTGAATATTGTTTTGTATATTGTTGCTCCGATGTAAGTCTCTAAGTTTCCGTAGAAGAATTTTTCATCACCGAATTGTAATATTTCTGGAGTTACATTCGGAACCATGTTTAAATCGTTGATACAACTGTATGTTGTTGCACCACTTGTGTTTCCATAAGATAATCTAAATCCATTTACCGCTGGGTTTTGATTTTCTAAAGCTATTGGGTCAATAGTTTCACCAAGTACTGTAGTTAATGTTGTATCATTAAAGTCAACCTCTTTCCAGTTGGCTGTGTTTGGTCTATCACTGACTGAGTTAACGATTTGATATAATACTTTAAGATTGTTACCGTAGAAACCTCTACCATCCCAAGCACCCTCTATTTTTCTCATGTATGGTAATTCACTAATCGCATTAATTCTGAATTCTACATCTTGAGCACCTGCCGTACCATTCACTACTTTAGTGTATTTTTGACATGCTAATGATGTTGTTAATCCTGAAGCGTTCGTGTTTGTGATACCATATGTAATGTACATTGTTTTGTTAGCTGCTAAAGAACCTGTCGATGTCCCACCTGATGGTGCTGCCAATGAAGGTGTTAAAACTGGTAACGTCCAGTTACGATTAGATTTGTAAGATAACGCAGCAACTATTTCTTCATCTTCTACCACTACCATTTTAAGTTGTGGGAATACTTTACCAACAACAACTGGTGTTGACGCTGAACTGATTAAAGAAGCATCTTCAAATAAGTCATAATAACTAATTGTTGTTGCACTAATTGTTTTAACAGAACCAGAAGATATGAATGACATACCCATTTTATCACCAGTAGCTGTTCCACCAGTAAATGTCCTTCTGTGATACATTAAATCTGGTAAATGTAATTTCACAACTTTATTTGCAGTAGTATCAATATGTAAAAATTCTCCGTAGAAGTTGTTAATCGTGTTGTTTGTGTAATGTATTAAAGCTACTGACTTCTTACCGTTGTCAGCTGTAGCATTACCACTACAAATATTTATCAATGCAGAAGTATCTCCACTAACACCAAGTCCTAAATAAGGGTCTTTAGCTCCTAAATAAGGATATGAACCGAACTTAGTGTGGTTTTCATAAGTAGAACCAGTAATACCAGCTATATCTTCTCCCCATACGTTATTCATGTTCCATACTGGTACGTCAGCTATTGATGCATCGAATCCACTATTGAAATCTAATGTATTTGTATTCCAGTAAGCTGTTGCTCCTGAACCGAATGCCGTTGCTACTTCACCTTGTGGGTAAACAATGTATTGAATGTCTGCACCTGCTGGAGTATCGATATCTGGTAATGGTCTGTCTAGTACTAAAGTAGTACCACCAATCGCTTGAATCTTGTAAAATAAATGTGGTATTGGTTCTACATTTGTGTTTAATCCAACAGTACCTAAAACCCCATTACTTAATTTAAATAAAATTGTATCACCAACCGATGCATTGATTACACCAGTTTGTATTGCGGAACCACCAGTAAATAATGTATTAACTAACACTCCACTTGCTTTAACATATGATGAACCTGTTAAAGTTGTGTAATTATCAGTTGTCCCAGTAAAGAAACCTCTTGGTTGTGCTTCATTGTCGATAATCGCTTTGATAGTTTGAATATTTCCAACTGTCAATGCGTTTAAAAAAGTCGAGCCAGTACTAACAAAGTACTTTAAGTTAGGTTGTTTGTCTTGTGGACGCATTATCATTGTAGATGCACTCAAAGTTACATCATTAGGGTTTGCGTCAACAATAGCCTCTCTGTTATAGTTTATTTCACTATCACCTAGTGCCCAAAATTTGTAATCTAACTTACCTTGCGCTAGTTTTTCTCTCCCTTTCTCCGTTAATTTAACGCTTATGTATGGGTCGGTTGTATCAATGTTATAACTCATGTTTTGCTTTATGTTTACCTTATTTTACTTATAAATACCTCAATGTAAATAATTGTTAGTATGAATTTACAACATTAGATGATATTATCACCGATACTGTGTCACTATAACTGACATTACTAAGCTTATCACCATTTAATGTTGTGTAAATTTTATTATTTTTAATTCTGTAGTACAATGTGTCTCCATAATCACCAGACAATAGAATTGATGCTGAATACGAACCTTGTCCTATTTCATAACTAGTTGTTGCTGAAGATGTGATAACCCCAAATGCTGAACCTGTTGACACCTCGATTGTGAATTCACCATCATCAGTTACTGGTTTTGTTGATATAGTCCAATCTATAATTGGGTTATTCGTAAATACATTACCTTGTATTGCCACAGTTGTTAAGTAATTAAGTATTATCTCATCACCATTTTTTATAACCCCATTTAAAATAACTCTTTTCGAATTAGTTATTGATTGGAAATAATCAACACCATTTGCTAATGTAACACCATTTAATGAAACAATAATGTCATTTGATGAAGTAGGTGTTAAAGATGTATATACTTCGTATTTACCCTCTGTTGTGTTGTAATAATAAGTACTACTACCTTCACCATTTGTTACCCCACTTGGTATAACACCCACACCTATTCGGTCTGTAGTAAATCCAATTGAAGTTTCACTTTCTGTTACATAAGCAAAAGTAATTATATCACCATCTACAGTTCCTTCGGTGAATTCTACAGTCCCACCAGATGTTATATTATAGTCTATCTGTAGAGCTTGTGTCAATCCATTTAAATTAACGATTATCGTACCTAGTGAAGGTGAAGGTGATGGTATGTCAGAAATCCCATCACTAATTACACTACTAACTTCAATTGCCCCTATTGTAGCTGGTTCATTAGTATTCCCCTCTATTACTGGTTTATCAGCAGCATTAAATGCAGTGAAATAGTAATCCAAGTCACTATTATAAAGGTTGTAAGAACTACCTTTTTTAAAATCTGATGTATTATTTTCATCTCCTATCGCTCCTAAAAATTTTGTACATGATGGATATTTGTAATAACCCTTAATTAAATAGTCTCCATCTAATGTCAACCTCGATACCACAATAGTTTGTGTTATTGCACTTGTCCCAGTTATCGCACTGTAGCTGAAATCTTCAGATGTAAGAATCGATGGGTCTTGGAATATATTTGTCCTTTTATCATGTTTATACGTCTCGTAATTAAATACCGCTGTATTCGATGAGAACGATTCTACATTTCCAGTAAAGTTAAACGTTAATGGAATAGTCGTAGCTGTTGTGATAATGTGTACGTATGTATCAGCAGTGGTTGTACCAGATTCTGGTATTTTACCAGCACCAACTAAATTGTAAGTCGGTTGGTTAAACGTACAGATGTCTGCACTCATATTAACTAAGTTATTATCAGTGTTTCTTAAACCGCTGGTTGAATTTCTATCGTATCGACTTCCTTCTCTAAACATTAAAATGAAAGTTTGTATTCTTTATACTCAGTAGTTGTTCTAACTCCAAAGTTTATTGGTGTGTCTGTTTCTTCGATTGAACTAGCTTGGCTAAGGTCAACTAAGTAGATTTTAGCATTATCTATTTCAATATAATTACCACTTCCGTATTGAACAACAAGGTTACCAAACCCAGAGATAATTGGTTCTGAGAAAGGGAATACTTCGGTTGTTATTTTTTGTATCAGTTTTGGCATATCAATAAATATTACGGTATTAAAATATATGGTACATTATTTGAGTTTGTTGTCACAGGAATTATTGGATTACCTCCATTTGCAATGGTAACTCTACCAATAAATTCAGAACCTTCATTAAAGTTTCCGATTACTACACCTGTTGTAACTTGTGTGTTTCCAGTGATATTACCTACATCCGTAACTGTAACTGTTGTTCCAGAATCAGATTGCCCGATTCCACTAAATGAACTACCAGATAATTGTAATGTGTATCTATTGTAGCTATATTTGTTTCTATCAAATTCAGTATTTCTAATTACATTAGTAGCACCCCATATTGTTGTTGATGGGACTACTTGGTCAACTAAGTCAACCCAGTGGTTACCAATTAAACTAGATACCCTTGATACATCACTGTATTTATATGAGTTATTTGGAATCGCACAAGATGCTAATGGTTCTAAATACCTATCGTATAGTGTATCTAGTGTACCATATGACTTAATTGTTTGTCTGTTTTTAACATCAATCAAAGAATTTCTAGTTGCATCAATAAAGTTATCAGTTGTTGTGATACCAGTTATTGGTTGTGTCATGAAGTCTTGTAATGTTTTAGTATCAGTACATCCAGACATATTCGTTACAGCTTTATTGTAACATACTGGCGTTCCGCCACTACATGTATATAAACTGAAACCTGTTGGACAAGTGTAACCAGCTGTCGTACCAATCGTAAATGGCGTTCCAATTAAATTACCTGTTGAGAATAACACATTAACAGTTGCAATTGATGTTGCCGCAGTTAATGTATTAATGTCATTATCATAAATTTCAGCACCGAAAGATGAGCTACCAGTTTGGTTTTTAGCTTCCATTTCAATTACATTTATCCCCGCATTTAAAGTTACTGGGAACATATGCCATTTTTTGAAGTTATGTTGTAGTGCATTATTATTTGAACCGTAAATCCCACCCGTTTCAGGGAATTCAACAATTAAACTACCATTCACTTTAAATCGTGAGAAGTTATCAGCACCCATCGCTACATAAACCGTTTTATTAGCAGTAAGTTCAATACATGAAGTCCACCCAATCCAACCTGTTGGTGCATCGGCTCCAATAGCGTTTAATCTACCGTCCACCATACCAACATTAAATGAACCCCATATTGGTCTGTTGAAGTCTATGTAGTCCTCAGCTAGTACAGTACCATCTGTATACAGTAAATTACCAGTTGAACCTGTGTAATATCTTCTAATTGGTAAGTTAGGGTCAGCTAAATCTATTTTTGGATAAAAATAACCACCTAAATAACCATAGACACCAGTTTTAGAACCAGGTTGTGATATAACTGTAGGACCTGTACTTGTTATTCCAGTAAACGTAATTAAATTACATTTCTTGTTTCCAATATCTGGTGTATAACCAGCTGGACAACTACATGGGTTACCTTCAATGATGTTACAACCAACTGATTTCTGGTAGTATTTAAACATACCACATTCAATTGCCTTTGCTGGGTCAATATCTAAATCAATCTCTTTTGTGTTAACAACTAATCTATTACTATTAACATCATAGTCAGTACCCCTTTTAGATAAGTCATGTTTTCTACTTTGTGTTTCATCAGACGTAATCCAAGATTTTTTATTATCTGGAATACGCTTTAATTCGAATGTAGGGCATTCAGTAACGAATACCTCATCGGTTTCTGTTTTTACACAAACTTTATTTATTTTAATGTTATCTAACATAATACTAAAGGGTGCGTTACAACCTTTAATGTTAAAACCTAATTTTATTTTATTGTTTGCAATCAACGCTAATGCATTTGCATCATTGATTACCATTTTATGATGTAACCAAGGTGATTTAAAATCACCAGAAGTAACTTCAATACCTAAAGCATCACCTTCTACAATTAAATTATTAATTATTTGTGTTTCATTAGCAGTTGAATTACCTGTGAATGCAGCATTCCAACCCAATGGAATTCCATTCACAGTTGTGAATCCACCAACAGTTGTTGTTGTGTATGTAGGTGTGCTCTCAAGGTAAAGTCCTGTTAAACCATCAGTATTGTCATCTAAATATGTTAATAAATCATCAACCTTAAGTAATGACTCTTCTAACGCACCAGATGGTACATTAGTATTTTGTAATTGAACAAATGATTGCACACCTAATGTACTACTACTATACACATCTAATTTAACGCAACTATCGAAACTAGACATCATAGTACTATAACTTGATGTTCCACTAAGTGTGTTGTTTAAATTATTAAGTTTGGTGTTGTTAGAATTAATTTGACTATCAAGTGCTACTATTTCCCCTTGTTTGGCAGTTAACTGACCCTCTAAGGTCGTTTTTTGACTATTAAGTACAAGTGCTTGTGCTTTTAAATTAGTTAATTGTGTTGTTTCTGAACTCGTTAAAACACTTTTAGATTCTAAAGTACCGATTTGTTGATTAACACCCATAATCTGAGTACTTAATGCATCTAACTGGGTTTGTAATGTAGTTACCTGACCTTCAGCAATGTTTTTACTTGTCTGTAAGGACGTAATTGTTGTTTGTGTTGTACTGATGTCATATTGTAGATTGGTTGCGTTAAACGCAGCTAATTCAACTAATTTATTAGCGTTCCATCCAATTAAGTAATCAAATTCTACTTCACAAGTACAATCTTCATTAGGTCCAACTTGGAATATAGCACCATCAGCAACTTTAGGAGCTATCGACACTGTAAAATCTTCTGTGCTACAATCTTTCTGCCAGATACACTCATCTATGTTTGTATCGTAAGTTAAATTTAAAGCACTACAACATGTTGGAGATAGTGATTCTGGAGTGTTTAGTCCCGCAGAGTTTATTCCACTAACTGTCCCGTCATCATTATAGATAACTTTATCGAACTTCCCGCTTGTAGTTCCAAAGCAACTGTTTAAAGGCATCCTTTTATGTTATTTTTTTTCATCATTATTGCCATTTACATTTATATGAAGCTACACCACCTGTGCTATTGTAGTACTCTGGTAAACCATTTATTTTATAACAACATTCCATCGAAATAATATCAGTTGGTTGTCCGTTATATACAACAGTTATGTAATTAGTTGGGTTAAATTGAATTTCATCAAACACACAAGTTGTTTCATACCCTGTTTTATTAATATCTATTTTCAATATATGGTCATCCTCTAAAGAAGTACACCCGCAATCTGTTTTTTCTGAAACTGGCATCGGGTCTTCCATGAACCATTCTTGAGTTTTTACACAAATTGATACATCTGAACCATCTAAAGAGTTAATTGCTTTAATACCACTAGTATCAACTTGAGTTGTACTACTACCTGCATATGTCTCTGTCGTACCACAAAACATATCTAAAGATGTTTGTAGTGTATTCATTGTTCCAGCACTGTAATTAGTGAACAAATTCGTTTTATCCGTTGTAATTGTGTCGAAATTAATAGTCGTTGCTGAGAAGTTATCAATAGTACACGTACTAAACTGTCTGATGTATTCACTACCCCAGTCGTATGGACCAGCATGTGGGTTATTACCAGAATTGATTGTTACTACTGCTCCATCTCCACCTGTCTCACGATACCACATTCCAGCTTTTTGGAACCACATATCAGGTGAGTTTGGTAATGTCTTAGGGTAACCATCATCATCAACAGTTATCCCATCTTTGCTTTGACTACCAGTTAATTTTGTTAATAACTTATTGAATATCGCCATGTTTAAAGCTTCATCAGCCACATAGACGTATTCGTTAAATCTAACTAGGTCTTCTGGAATACCCATAAAGTCTAATAAGAACTCAACTGATTTTCTAGTCCCCTTTGATTTCCATAACCAAGGTGTATTAAGAACTAATCTTCTCCATAGTTCAACTTCAGCTTCAAATGCTGTTAAACCAACTGTTTCACCAGATAATGGTGTTGAATATGGTTTAACTAAATCATTTACAATTGAGTCAGTACCAATACTACCAGCAATTTCCCATCCAAGTACATGTGCTAAGTTCTTGATAGTTAAATCAGGTGTATTGTCTTTTTTATCGTAAGTTGTACGATTAGCAAATTTAATTCCGTCAATATATTTTTTAAGTTCATCAAATTCGCGCCCATAAATACGAAGTGTTTTACTAATCTTCTGTGATGCTTCTACATCACTATCAGCGTTAATCGATATTGTATCAAAATCTGTGATTGATTGTGCTGTTAAAAACCTAACAATCAAATCAGTTTCTATTGTATCAAAACTATCTGCAATATTTAATAACGTTGATACGAATGTAATATATTCTGTTGTATTAAAATCTAAGTTGTACCCATCAGTAGTAGGCCATGTTAAAGCACGACTACTATAAATAACATTACCACCTTCCGTCTCAACAGGGAATGTGTACTCTGATGTATATTTAGGATATACCCTTCTATTAAGTAAGTTATCACCTAAATCACTAAGTAATTTAAAGAATTCCTCTACGTGGTCATTCTTTGGTCTAATATGGTAATCTAAAGCTATCGATGTTGTTGTGTAAGCACTAAATGGATTACCTTTAACAATGAATCTAGTGTCACTGTTGGTATCATTAGTCGAACCTGTGAATCCCATAATAGGGAACTCACCTGTTGTTCCTGATACAACATAAGATTGGTAATTAATACTTAAATTTCTTGGGTCATTAGTTGAACTGAAACCACTTAAGGCAACTGAACTAGCTAAAAACTTGATATCATACTTGTTATCAAAGTGACTTACGTTACTTGTGAATGTTGTAGTATCTTCAAGTGTATTGTAGGATTTGTTTTCAATAGTAAAACCAGTAACTGCATTGATATTTGATTTAACAAAAATTGATGCAGGCCACTGAGTTATGATATCTTCTAACGTTACCCTTATGTACTCTCTTAATGAGCCAAAATAACTATAATTAGTTAATTTTGATTTATCTAAATTTAATTTTAGTTTATCTTTATCAAAAAATGTGTTTACGAATTCACTATCTTCACCTGTATCTTCTAGTGTATAGAATTTTGAGAACTCATTAGTTCTGAAAAAACGATTTGCTTTAGATTCTAGATTAGTAGTTACAACAAAATTACTATTAGTTAAAATAGAGTCATTTTTGGACGCAATCCTTTGTTGCCCAACCAAATCTGGTGAGAAATTTCTGTATTGTATACCATCGTTATAAAATACCTTCTGTGCGTAACCGACTACTTTAACCTTATTTGCCATTTTTAAATACCAGATGTAATTGTAGCGAATTGCTTAGTGAAATCAATCGCAGTTGATGTTTTTCTAACCTCAAATAAAGGTTTACCTGTGAACTGGTCTTGTATTTCGAACAAGTCAGCTTGGTGATATATTTCGTCTTGGAAGTTGTACACTGTGTACTTACCATCTTCTAATGATTTAGATTGATTACCGAATAATCCAACTGCCAATGTTTCAATATCATGTTCAACCATTTCAATTTCAAGCATGGTTGGATTGAAGAATGTGTTTGTTATAATCACTTCTTGGTTTGGTGTTCCGATGAACGGTAAAGCATTTGGTTTAACATTTGATGTAGAACTCGGTGTTACCGTACAGAATGTTAATGTCGTCGCATCGTTTAATCTATATCTAATCGCTTTTTGATTAGTGTTTGTTAAGTTTTGATTAACAGGTTCAACTTTGTTGTTCGAAGTTACAATTCTAAAGAAGTTTTGTACCTTTTGTTCGGCAGCTGTTGGGTCTGTGTTTAAATATTCAATTCTATAACCAACTAACCCATTGTTTTCAAATCTACTAACAAAATCCGCTGGTAAAGATGCTGTGTCGAAAACTAACCCTTTTATACTAGCATCAGATGCTAATACACCACAATCAATAATCTTAGTTCTTATTTCGGCTGGTTTAATATAAACGCTGTAGAACCCTTTTTTACCGAAAGAACTCGTTGGTAAATTTAACGTATACATACCACCAAATATTTCACTACCATTAGTGTTATTAGGATTATCCACTTTAACTAATACTTGATTTGGGTCTAATTTAGTTAACACCACAGCAGTGGTATTTGCTCTAGATGGAGTGTAGTGTACAAATATCTCCACATCACTAGGTGAAACGTCCGCACCTCTTATTGTTCCAAAATTTCCTGTTGACATATTTTTCTTATTGTTTAATTATATTATAAAATCCATTCCCATATTTCAGCAAATGGTCTAATGACTCAATTTCTGACATTCTAAGATGATTTTCTGACACATTATTTGTACCTCTATCAATAAATACATCGCTCTCCACTTCTGGAGGAAAAACTTTCTTTAAAAGATACTCTTGTTTGATTAATCCATCTAAAGATACGTTGGTCGGATTCCATCCTTCACCTTGTATTTTGAAATTAGTAACTGGTATTGTAAATGTATTTGCACCATCTGTATAGTCCCTAGTTTGTGTACTAGTACTATACTGGATTCCTGTACTTTGTAAAGGTGTTCCAATAAATGCATCAGCTTTAGCGTCAATCGTATACGCTGTTGGATTTAATAATCCAGTTACTCGACTAACAGTATTAGTTGCGATTCCATAAGTGTCAAGATGACTACTAGATTCAGTGTCAAATCCAATTTGATATGGATTTATTAAGGTGTATCCTCTAACACGACTAAGTTTATCACTTGTAAATCCAGTAACTGGACCAGCAGGTGCATAATATGTGCTTACAGGTCTTCCTTGTAATCTTAAATCAACTGTAGATGCCGTTAATGAGTACACAGGTGATGTTGCACCTGTCATGAATGGGTATAAAGCCCCACTATTCGAAACCTTATTTGATAAAATATTTGAAAGGTTAGGTGCTGATAAAATACTGAATGCGTCTAAACCAGTAGGTGTTACATCAACAAATGGTTCATCAATAAAAATACCGATGTCCTCAATAGTTTGTATTAATGCAATGTTTAGGCTAATTGTACTCGCAGTAATTTGACCCCACGTTGTGTCAGGTCTACGACTAATAAAAGGTTCTAATGATATTTGTCTTTTAATTAACTCCATTACGATACATTAATTTCATACATATTAATTGTTTTTTGAGTCCCTGTTGTTGAGACTATACCAGCAATGTCATTAATACTATAGTAATACCCATCACCTAATCTTGTAAATGAATACCTACAAAATATTTTAGGGATTAAAGTGTTAATTTGTTGTTGTGTATTAGCAAACATCATATTTGTTGAGTTACCATTTTCAGCATTCATAAATGATGCTCTCATGAATAAATCTGTTGGTGCTAATCCTTGTTCAATTAAATGTTTGTAGTAATATGTGTAGTAACCCTCGGCAAATCCCTTTGGATTTTTAATTGGGTCAGACAATATAAATCTAACTGGTAAAGAATTAACTGGCTTTAAAATACCACTCGTTGCAGTTGTGTAGAAATCATCTCTAATAAAAGGGAAGATAGTCATCACCATAACTAAGTTTTGACTCATCGGGTCATCCGAATCGTAGAAACGTAACGTAATAAATGATTTTAAAAATTTACTACGTCTAAATTTGATGTCATCTTGTGTAAATCCAACATCACCCCATGTATTCAAGTACCCTGTCCCCGCTGGATTCAATATATTTACATTATATTCAATAGTATTGATTTGTGTCATAGTAGTGAAATCTACAACTGGTAAGAATCTAATTTTCTCATAATCAACAATTGGGTTAATGCTTTTCTCAATTTCTTTAGAGATAAACTCACGTTCGATTATTTCAGCTTGACCAATTGGTTGCGATTGTAGGGAAATAGGAATGTTCATGACACCTGCGGTATCACCTGTTGCATTCAATACTATTTTAATTCTATTAACACTCATCTCCCCCGTTGCTTGTTTTAAAGTCTCCGTTATCCGCTTCCTCTCCATAAATATCTCTAGGGAAAGTATTGTAATATAAATTGTAGTTATTAAATGGGTCTTGTCTTCTACCGTTAATACAAACATTACTATGTATGTAGTTAGCACCATTTAAAAATGGGTAATCTATTAACCCTTGACCATCATTGTAACCAATGTCCATGTAGTCTCTCCATAAATACCTACCATCCAATAAATCTTCAGCATAACTTGGTATTCCTATCGTAGAGTCATCTCCTTGCTCGATAAAATTGGAGAAATTCCTAATTTTTATTAAGTGATGAGGTTTGTATGTGTAACCTTCATATCTTGGCCCCAATTGGATAGTACGAGTTGTAGGTACGTTGATACCTAATATTGGTGATATTGGAACGAATTTATTTTCCGTTACAACAATTTGTTTACTAATTTCTCGGTTAACCGAATTGAATCTGTGATGTACATCACCTAGTATGTGTTCAGTAACTTCATACTGATTATATTCAGCAACATCACCATAATATGTAGTTTGCGATGGTTGTACATCAACGTCTAATGGACTATGACTAACCACTGGTGTACTTCCACCATTATGAATCCTATTGATATCTCCAATAGCTGCAAAAGCATTATTCGGTGCAGTTGGTGTTTGTACATTCAATTCATCGAAGAAAGGGATTTCTAACCCTGATTTCACTTTAGTGAAAGTACCGTTACTATCTGTTTTAACAAATGTATGGTATAACTCACTAAGTGGTCTACCTAAGTTATCAGTTAATCCATTGATATCAATGTCTTGGTTGAATGCTATTTGACTTTTCTTGTCGTTGTAAAAATTATTAGCAAATGCTAAAGGATATAATTCATAATCATCTAAATCAGTTAATTCATGAAATATTCTATAATAATATCTTGATTCTTTACCCGATACAGTTCTCTTCATTCTAGTTTGTGATGAAATAACTGGGTCAGTACTAATGTTTGATGTAAGTGTCTTTTCAACATCGATTACAAAATTGTATTCTGGTAAATCACCTTTATTATCACCTATTTTAACTACTCGATACATTTTATTAGTATACCCAGCATTTAATCCAGATATTGTAACGAATTCACCTTGCTTTAGACCGTGTTTAACTGGTGTAGTAAGACCTAACATATCTCTACCGCCAACAATCGATAAGAACTTCTTAATAATGATTAAACCATTAACAACTACATAATGTGAATCATCAATTGTTTTTGGATAAGTTATTTTTACTTTCCAGTTGTCGGTTAATGTTGTTCCTACTCGTTCTGGTAATATACTGAATTTATCAGCCTTTGGTGAGAATTGTGTGAATACCGCACCGTCAGTGTTAGTAAGATTAATCTTGTTTAGATTACCGTACCAACCACCTCTTACATTGATATTTTGTTCAATAGATTCCTCAAATGTTAGAATACCGCTTGGTGCAATCGAAGTATCTTTTAATACGTTCAACGTATCCCAAGTCGATAAATCAAATAACACATTATTCAATAACGTTATGGTTGTTGCTATCAATCGATAGATTCCACTGGCTTGACGTTCTTTATTGAATTGGTCATTGACATTCAAAGTTCTATTAACATCCGTTAAAGGAATTACTTTGACTTTGCTTTCTAAATTAATTGGTTGATTCAATTCTTCATTTACTGAAATCTTTGAATCACCTTTTGTTAACCTTTGTTTAAATCTATCCATTATACTATTGTTACATTTTTAGTATCTGTACAACCATTTCCGTCACTAACATAAGTTATATAAGTACCAGCTACTAAACCAGTGTGGTTAGCTCCAGCTACTAAAGTTCCACCTGTAGGTTTCATTGAGAATGTGAATGAACCATCCCCACCAGTTGCTGATAAAGTAATTGTACCATCATTTGATGGCCCTGCCGCATTAGTCTGATTAGTTTGATTAGCTGTTAATACCACAGCAAGTGCTGGTTCATCTACTTGTACATTACTAATAGTTACTTCACAACCACCACCATCTTTAACCGTTATATCGTAATTACCAACACCTAACCCACCAAATGTAGGGCTCGTTGTAAATGGTGTAGCAACTGTGTGGATACCACCAATAATGCTATAGGTGTAAGTTGGGAGACCTCCACTCGATGAAGCTGTAATTGAACCACTTGTACCGTTTTTACATAGTACATCGTTAGGTACTGCACTTATCGTTAATACTGCTGGTTCAGCGAATGTTTGTGAATCAATCAATTGACCACCAACACTATCTTTAAGTCTAACTACATATATACCCGCACCAACACTGGTTTGTGATACTTGAGTATTACGTAATGTTGCAATATTAAGTCCACCTTCATCAGCGTTAACTAATGCCATTAAAGCTACTTCACCTACATATGGTGTAATAACTGGAATGGCTGCACCATTATCATAATTACCAGTTAATGGGAATTCAAATGTCTCTAAAGTTAATGGAGGTTGACCACTTTTAGTAATTGTAAATTCACCAGTATTAGAACCGTTACACCCAACTACCGTATTAACTGTAATACTTAATGCTAATGGTGCTGGTTCAGCTACTGAAATAGGTTGTAATACATCTGGTGCTACACCTCCAACATCAGATACTGTTACAGTATAACTACCTAATGGTAGTCCTGTGAATACCCCCGTTGTTCCAATCCCAATATTAATTGGTAATGTACCAGCTGTTGGTGTTAGGGTTGCTATGTAAGGTCCTGTTCCACCAGCTACTGAACTAAC
>TARA_R110002111_G_scaffold204953_3_pt1 | contig 54185 bp, 55 predicted proteins | sample TARA_R110002111 | Tara Oceans TARA_R110002111 (sample SAMEA4397363) | marine metagenome | biome: Polar Biome; feature: [ZZZ] marine water layer (ENVO:01000295); material: water (ENVO:00002006), including particulate matter (ENVO:01000060) such as... | depth 199 m
ACCTTTGATTTTGCAAAAGCAAAATTTTGTTACGATAACTTATTTTTCTAAAGAATTTAATCATACTATCTTTCTAATGATTTAAGTTCAGCTCTAATTTCATCTCTAAGTGATTGATTGAGATTATAAAACACAATTAATTTGTCTAGTGTTCCGAGATTGTTGTCTTTAAAGGAGACCATTTCTCTGTAGAGCTCTTTTTTTAAATTCTCATCATTGTAATTAATAATGGTTACATTTTCATTTAGGGTGATTGACTCAACAAATCGAATAATCCCAGAAGTATCTTCTAAGACGTTAAGAATTGCATTTTCTATATCAATGATACTTCTATTCATTTTTTTCTGCTCATAATCGTAATAACGAGATATTTTAGTTGTAAGAATATTGTTTGAAAGTTGTAACCCTTTGGATTTTAAAATTTCATAAGCATTGTTTATAGGGAAATATCTTTCAAAGGTTAAGAAGTTTACAATGTCTTTTTCTAAAGTGTCTTTACTGATATTTTCTTTCTCTAGATAAATAAGCATATTTGCTACAGATAATCTGGCTTTTTTTCTTTGATTAATGATGTCGTTTAATATCAGCGCATCTTCATTTAAATTATTCAAAACTTCCGTTAAAACATAAATCTCTGTGGTTTTGATCTTTTTATTCTCATTCCAATTATTAATCTGTAAAGCAATGAGAATACCAATCACTACTAGAATAATTTCACCAATGGCGTATTTAAAGTATTTGCCTGTTTTGTTTTCCATAACTAGGTTTTGTCTTATTCTTCTAAAGAACTTTATCATAATTCTAGTTTCTATTTTTTCCGCAAGCGGCTATCTTCACCAAATATCCACTGGACATTCGATTTTGAAAAGGCAAAATTTTGTTTCGATAATGAAAGAATTTATTCATTGGTTGATTAGCAATTTATGATATTATGTTACTTATTAATTTCTATATTAATTAAATCCAATAAATGTTGCGTCGTGGCTTTTAACTCATTTACCCTAAATAAAGTATGTTCATGTCTTACAATAGCATTTCTTAAATGATTTCTACCTTGAGTAGATTCAATAAGATTGACAAGGTCATTCTTTCTTTTAGCCGGACTGTCTTTAAAAGGCAAAGAATTTGTTCCATAATAACGAATCGAACCACTTTCAAAATTGTTATTATAAGTCCAGAAATCTTCATCCTTAACACTACTGTTTTTATCCCATTGAAGTAAGCCTTCGTAATAGGAAAGTTGAATATTATAATAATTGTTTAATGCTTTATTAATTTTTTCTGTTCCTAAAGATTCTATAAGACCAGCATTTTTTATTCGTTCATAGGTGTGGGTTGAAACTCTATTGAGCTGATAATAACCACGAACAAGTTTAAAGATAGAGTCTGCTTCTAACTTTTTAAAGTCGTCATTTATAAAAAGCCGTTTGTTATTATCTAAATCTTGCTCATAATTTTCAATGTTATAGTCATACTGCACGATGTCAGATTTTAAATCTTCAGCTAGAGATTTTAAGTATCCTTCAGCTCTTTGGTTATTTATTCTTTCTTGATTCCAATTATTAATCTGTAGTGCAATGAGAATGCCAATTACCACAAGGATAATTTCACCTATGGCGTATTTAAAGTATTTGCCTGTTTTATTTTCCATAACTAGGTTTTGACGAATATGACGGAAGAATTTTATCATATCTCAGTAGGCATTAATTGATATTCTTTTTCAATATCTTTAATTAGTCGTTTAGCCACTTTTGTTGTCCAAGACATATAAAAAAGATAGGTTTTTAGGTCTATTTCGAACTGAGAAATCTCATTATAATAGTCAGATAGATATAGATCGTTTGGTCTTAATAACTCGAGATGCTCTAAGGTCAGAATCTGGTTAAAATCGTAATCTCGATCAAACGTAGTGACATTAATGACATTTAAGGTTTCAATGTATCCTTCTTGTTGCTTATAACTAATGATTTTTTTTTGCATGTCTAGCATCTTGGTATGACTAGCGTTAGGTTGAGACTCTGGCACTGTGGATGCTATTCGTTCATAATAATCGGAAAGCCCTTGCACCAATTTCTTATTATTAATATTTTTTATAGAACCAGAATTGGTCATTTCATTATAAGTAGCTCTATTTAAAACGGCTTGAGAAAAATCGTCACCATATTTTAAAGCATAGTAATAGATGTATGCTGTTTCATCCTTTCCGTCAATAGTATGACTAACAGAAGTTCTCAGTGAGTCTAAGCCTTTTATTCTTGAGGTATTAGTTTTAATATTCTTTTGGCATCTCACAATATCATACTTTAGGTTTTCTATGATTTCTTTCATGGAAGATACCTCTTGTGCTTTTGCCTTTCTTCCCTCATTCCAATTATTAATCTGTAGTGCAATGAGAATACCAATCACCACCAGAAGAATCTCTCCAATGGCATATAGCATGTATTTACTGAATTTGTTTTCGGTAAGTAAATTTTGACGAATGCGTCGTAAGAATTTTATCATAGACTAAAGTTATATAAGGATATTTTAACACATTACAACGTTAACAAAACTCAACAACTAAAATTTTAAATTAAAGTAGTGTTGTTGAGCAAGTTATATCTAAGTGTTATTTCAAATTTTCATTAAGAGCTTCTATAGCTACATCGAGACTTTCTAACAATTCCCTAGAATCTTCTATTATGTATTCCAAGTTATTTGTGTATTCTTCCATCAAATCCATTCGTGCTCTAAGCATATTTAAATAAATGGAACTGTTAACGTCCAAAGCATTTAGGCCCTCTTGAGTATTTCGGTTATAGTAATTAGCAAAGTTCTCTTTAAAAAAGGCTACATTATGTTCAATATCTCTTTCTATATCTTTCATATTGTCATGTAAATCTCTTTCTATATTAAAGTAATAATAGTCAATATTAAAGTTAGCCTCCTCTATTTTTGGTATTAATCTAGGGTACTCTTCTGTTTTTTCAATATTATTTAAATAAGAACTATTTAATTCGTAAAGTGGTAGTGCAGAAATTTTTCTAAATTTCTGTAAATTAATATGAAAATCGACTGGTGTAAAAACATATTGTATACACCTTAGACATTTTTTAAATTCGTTTGTATCAATAAGTCTATAAGCAGCAAAATCTAAAATTGAATCGTGTATGCTTTCAGTTTCTTTAAGCAAAACGGACATATTTAAGGTGTCATATACTATTTCACTCCTAATATCGAAATATGCATCCCGTAAATTTTCTTTATTCTTTTCAAAAGTTTCAGCTATTTTCTTATTCTCTTTATAATCATCTCTAATGCCATCGACGGTTAGTGCTAGTAGCATTCCTATAATGACTACAATAACCTCAAAAATTAGAGAATACTTTTCATTCTTTAAATAATCAACAAGATTCTTCATTTTAAAAATATTTATTTGGTTAATTTATTTATGTTTTAATTGCTTTAGGTTCTCTAAAATGATATGTTAGACATTATAAAAAGCGTCTCTTTTCTCTTCGGTTGTTTTTGTTATTTTACATAAGCGCTTCTCTTTTATCTGAAAATAATTTGTCATAGTTTTATTTTATCTTTTAGCATATTTCACCTTTTTAACTCTAATAAAGACCTAGTAGATCTTTGGTTTTGCTGTACTTAAACTGCGCCTAATATGATATAAAACTTTTGTATCGTTAATCTAAATATTTATTAATTGCAGTTACTAACCTTTTTATGGTATTAATAGTCTCATCATATTTTATAATATGGTTAACTTCTAATGTTATGAGGCGATAATCGATTATATTATGGTAAAAACGATCTGTCCAAATAAATTTAAAGTCATTTGGTGTTGCAAATTTGGCAAATGTTAAGTCATGAAAATTACTTAAGTAATAGGCTCTACTCACCTCATTAATAGACATTTCTAACTCATTAATCCAATTTAGTTGTTCGTAATCATTTTCAAAAAGTTGCACAATTTGTAACCTTATTTTTTCATCCTTAATAAGATTTAAGCCTGCCGATTTTAAGTATTCATAAAAAGCATCATTGAGTTTAAGTATGCGCATACCATAAATGACACCGAATAAAGTGTCTAACTCTTTTTTGTATTTATAGTTTTTATTTTCTATAAGAGTTTGTAAATAGTTTATATCTTCTACTGATTTATTTACTTCTTTTTGTTTATTGGTAATACGATCTAAATCTATCAATATGCTTTTCCTCAATTCAGTAAGAGCGCGAATCTCTGTTTGTGCATCAATTCTATCGTCATTCCAGTTAGAAATTGACAAAGCCAATAAAATACCAATCACCACAAGGATGATTTCGCCAATAGCGTATTTAAAGTATTTGCCTGTTTTTCCTGTTCCCAAGAGGTTGTATCTTATTTTACGAAAGAATTTTATCATAATAATTTCCCGAGAAAGCGGGAATCTTGTTGGTTATCTTTCAGTTATTTCTTTAATTCCTTATTAATTAATTCCATAATAATATCGATTTCCTTTTGCATATCTTCTAGTCTGTCAATAGTTTCGAGTTGAGATATACTTTTCCAACGATGTATCCCTTCATAGACTAAAATAAGTTCTTTTAAATTTTCATCAATATTTAAAAACGCTTTCATTTCGGGTTGGTTGACCAGCCTTTTAGGCAATGTTGTTGACCCTAACAAACCACTTAATTTTTGAGTTATATCCTGTTGCCCTTTACTTGTGTCTTCAAAACGATTTATAGTAAGGTTTTGTAGACGTCTTAGGTTCATTAGTTTATTTCTTATATGTGAATGAATTAAGCCAACATCACCACTGTTCTGAAGTGATTCGATAGTATTTGTATTGAATGTTAAAGGTGTTGATATTAAAGTAAGTTTAGAAATCTGGTCATAAACTATAATTGGAGTTAACCCTTCTTTATCATAAGAGCTTGTGTACTTGTTATATTCTTTTTGGTGATTGCTGAATTCTTTAATGGTATTTTTAGCAGAGACTATATCATTGTTCAGGTCGTCTAATAATTGCACGTAATAATCTTGTGTCTTTGTTTCTAATTTTTGGTTTTCATTCCAATTATTAATCTGTAAAGCAATGAGGATACCAATCACCACAAGTACAATTTCGCCAATGGCATAGATAAAGTATTTCGAAAATTTATTTTCGGAAAGGAGTTGTTGGCGAACTCGCCTAAAAATTTTAATCATTTACTTTCTAATGAAAGCAAATTAGGTTGATGGTTGTAGTTGAGGTTGGTTAACTATATGTATATAAAGATATTAAAATGTTACGGATTATTCTTTGTAAATTCCTACAGTTAATTTTCCTTCATCATTCATAGTCGCTCGATACATGCCAGTAGTGTTAAACTCCATAACCATATTACCATTTTTATCTACTGCAATAATACCGCCTGTACCACCTAAATCGGTCAATTTATCTTGTATAACAACACGCGAAGCTTCTTGCAAAGACAAGCCTTTATATTCCATAAGTGCAGAAATATCGTGAGCAACCATGGCTCTAATAAAATATTCGCCCCAACCTGTGCTCGATACAGCACACGTGGCATTGTTTGCATAAGTACCAGCTCCTATAATTGGAGCATCACCAATTCTGCCATAACGCTTATTCGTCATTCCTCCTGTTGACGTGCCTGCTGCTAAATTTCCGTTTTTATCTAAAGCTGCGCAACCAACCGTTCCGAATTTAGAATCTTTAATATATGGATCGTAAAAAGCGATTTTAGCGTCATGGTCTAACTCTGTTTTTTCTCTGTCCTTTATTCGCTGTAAAGATTTAAATCGGTTTTCTGTGAAGAAGTAACTTGGTTCTACAATGTCTAAACCTTGTTCTTTGGCAAATGTCTCTGCGCCTTTTCCAGAGAGCATTACGTGTTCCGATTTTTCCATAACGGCTCTTGCTAAATTAATGGGGTTTCTAACTGTTGTGGTTCCTGCAGAAGCTCCTGCATTTAATGTCTTCCCATCCATTATTGAAGCATCTAACTCATTGGTTTCAGCGTTAGTAAAAACAGCTCCTTTGCCAGCATTAAATAATGGTGAGTCTTCCATAACATTGATAGTTTTTTCAACTGCATCTATACTACTGCCTCCATTTTTTAAAATATCATAACCTACTCTTATGGCTTCTTCAAGTTTTGCTTGGTAAGCGGCTTCACGCTCTGGAGTCATATTCTTTTTTAATATTGTACCTGCTCCACCATGAATAACAATGGCAAATTTTGGCCTTTCCGTTTCAGAATCTGTTGTCGTTTGAGTATCTGAAGTTTCATTAAAATTTTCAATTTTTTTACAAGAAAAACAGATGAGAAGACCAAAAATAAATGGGATTAATTTTTTCATGTTAGGATAAAATTTATAACTGCTTTAAAGTTACATTTTTAGGGCACAAGCCTCAAACAAAACTGAGTTTTTATTAGTAACTTTGCATCAAAATTTAATAATTCATAAAAAACAAGCATATATGGAAGCAGTTGCTACCGATTTCGGAATAAAAGAAGCCTTAAGCCAATTAGGTGTTAAAGCCATAAATGAAGGCACTTCTACAGGTTCAAATAATTTTTCTAATGGAGACATTATAGAATCGTATTCTCCAGTAGATGGCAAATTAATTGGAAAAGTAAAAACAACAACAAGAGCAGATTACGATAAAGTAATGGATGCAGCTACTAGCGCATTTTTATCTTGGAGAGATAAGCCAGCTCCACAACGTGGAGAAGTAGTTCGCCAATTTGGAAACAAATTAAGAGATTTAAAAGAGCCTCTAGGAAAGCTAGTATCATACGAAATGGGTAAATCTTTGCAAGAAGGTTATGGTGAAGTTCAAGAAATGATTGATATCTGTGATTTTGCAGTAGGATTATCTCGTCAATTAAACGGACAAACTATTCCTTCAGAAAGACCAGGACACGTAATGAGAGAGCAATGGCACCCAATAGGTGTTGTTGGTATTATTTCAGCATTTAACTTTCCTGTTGCTGTTTGGGCTTGGAATACCGCTTTAGCATGGATTTGTGGTGATGTATGTGTATGGAAAGGTTCTGAAAAAGCGCCTTTATGTTCTATTGCTTGTCAAAATATTATTGCAGAGATTTTAAAAGAAAACAATTTACCTGAAGGGATTTCTTGTATCATCAATGGAGATTACAAAGTAGGTGAAATGATGACAACAGATCATAGAATTCCTTTAGTATCTGCAACTGGTTCTACTCGTATGGGACGAATAGTAGGCGCAACTGTCGCTGAACGTTTTGGTAAATCTTTATTAGAGTTAGGTGGTAACAATGCAATTATTATTACTCCAACTGCAGATTTAAAAGTCGTGGTTCCTGGTGCTGTTTTTGGTGCTGTTGGCACATGCGGACAACGTTGTACATCTACAAGACGATTAATAATTCACGAATCTGTTTACGATAAAGTAAGAGATGCTATTGTTGGTGCTTATGGTCAATTAACTATTGGAAATCCTTTAGATGAAAGAAATCATATTGGACCATTAATAGATCATGATTCTGTAAACACCTATTTAGCTGCGATTGAAAAAGCAAAAGCTGAAGGCGGAAATGTATTAGTTGAAGGCGGTGTTTTAGAAGGTGAAGGTTACGAAAGCGGATGCTACGTAAAACCAGCTATTATTGAAGCAGAAAATCATTTTGAAATTGTACAACATGAAACCTTTGCTCCTATTTTATATTTAATGAAGTATTCAGGAGGTGTTGAAAACGCTATCAATAAACAAAATGGTGTTGCTCAAGGCTTATCTTCTGCCATCATGACAAACGAAATGAAAGAGGCAGAGAAATTCTTGTCTTATGCAGGTTCGGATTGTGGAATTGCCAATGTAAATATTGGAACATCTGGTGCTGAGATTGGTGGTGCTTTTGGTGGAGAAAAAGAAACTGGTGGTGGACGCGAGTCTGGATCTGATGCTTGGAAAGTGTATATGCGTCGCCAAACAAATACAGTGAACTACTCTGACGAATTGCCTTTAGCGCAAGGCATCAAGTTTGATTTGTAGGTGTAGTAACAAAATAAAGTTCGCAAAAAAACCCGTTTCAATTTGAAACGGGTTTTTACTGTATAAATAAACCTTGTTTCAGATTCGACGTTAATCGAGTGAAACAAGGTTATATAATTGATTAATAGCAATACAAATATCTAGATTTATTTTTATCGTCCACAAAATTTATGATGAATGGTAAAAAAAAATGTATAATCTGTAGTGTTTTTACGCAACCCTCGATAAGATGCAGAAAACAAGGATATAATCTTTATAAATTCCGACAAACTAACTGTATTTCACCTTTCTTAATATTCTAATTGTTTCTTTATAAGAGTTGTAAAGGCTAGAATCGTGCTTTTTAATGTAGGGTTTGGCATATTCGAGTTTTGGTAAGGCTTCATCAAACCCATTGAGGTAACAAATTAAATAACTGGCAGCGAGATTTTGTAAATCATTAATTTCATGCTCTGTAAGTGAAATGTTTTTTTCAAGTTTTTCTAAAATAGCATTATTGTTATTGTATATGTGGTGCAACACCTTTTTGTCAAATCGAGGTGGCTCAAAAATTAAATTTGTGTCTATAGAATAGTTAGCATTATTATTAAAATGAATCGTTTTTTCTTCAAGCTTATGGTAATTGTGAGATTGATATAAACCAAGTCTTACATATTCAATAATCTTAAAAGAATCTTCGGTATAAGAAATAGCAACTTCATCTAGTGTAGAATAAAACAAGCGTACTTGTTCGTTAATAAGCTCAATGTCAACTCTAGAAAAGTACGTTTCATCTTTAATTTGTTTTTTATCTCCAGACCAACAAAGAACAAAGTACTCTTTAAACACTTTGTATTGTGGTTTAAAATCTTGCCGTTTATTCATAAAATCAAAAACACCATCTAGGGTGAGTTTAATATTATTCTGCGCATGATTTTCAATGGCTGAAACAATTTTTGAGTTAACGTCTTCTATTTCAACATCAAAAACCTTTGGCATGCTCATACTTCCATCTCTAAAAAACACAGAGCCACCATAATATTTCCAGATGTTTTTTCTTAATGATGTAATTTGGTCAATGGGTCTAATAGTAACTAGTCCAACGACTTTGTCATCTGGCAAATGAGGAAAAGGAATATTTTCGTATTGAACTATTGGTGGATTAGCTAGATATGCATTGATGAGGTTTTGAATTTTACTATCATCAAAAAAATCGACACCAATTATTTTGTTATCCTCGTCTTGCACACCAATAACAATGTATGAGTTGTTTTTAGGATTACTATTTGAGAGTGCGCAAATATGTTTTAAGAACTTAGCTTTACCTTCTTTATAGCCAATATCTATTTTTCGCTTTTTGTCGTAGAAACTGTTCTCATCGTTGTGAGCTAGAAGATGTTTTATGAGAAGTCTTTTGTTTATCATAATACCTCCTGCGAAAGCAAGAATCTTGTTAATTAATGTAATGAATCAATTTAATAAACAACCGCAAACAGCATCAAGGCACTTTATATCCTTGACTAGCCACTAAAATTAAAAACCAGTCTTCTAATTCTAGGTCAATCTTAGCCGATTCAGCAGCTAACTTCAATCTATCTTTATTTGTAGTGCCAACTACAGGGTGAATACCAGATGGATGTTTTAAAATCCAAGCTAACAATAATTGATCTTCCGTAGCGTTATATTTATCCATCAGCTCGCCAAGTTGTTTGTGAATGCGTCTGGTTTGTTCATTATCTTCTCTAAATACAGAACCTAAAGGAGACCAAGCCATTGGTTTTATTCCTGATGTAGTCATATAATCTAAAGTCCCATCATGCATTGCAGAATGTTGAGTGAGTGAAAACTCAATTTGATTGACATCAACATCTATACGAAGTCCAATCATATCCATTTGTGAAGAAGTAAAATTAGACACACCAAAATCTCTAATCTTCCCATCTTTTTTCAAAATAGTGATGGCTTCTGCGATCTCTTCTGCTACCATTAGCGGACTAGGCCTATGTAATAACAATAAATCTAAATACTCTGTGTTTAGATTTTTTAAGGACTCTTCAACAGACCAAATAATATAATCTTTGCTATAGTTGTAATGTTTAACCTTATTGTTGCGATTATCACACACATACTGAATTCCACATTTTGAAATCAGCTGAATGTCTTCACGTTTTATACCAGAATCTATGAAAGCTTTACCGAAATCAGCTTCTGTGGTATAAGCACCATAAATATCAGCATGATCAAAGGTGGTGATGTTATTAGATATACAATAGTGTATCAAAGCTGCCATTTCTTTTTTTGAGAATTGTTTGCCCCAACTTCCCCAAGTCATCGTACCTGCAATTAATCGAGAATAAGTCACTTTTTTTTCAGTTTATATAGGTTTTTATGCAATTGGTGTATAAAAATACTCAAAACATAAGGATTACTGTATTATTGATCTGTAATTATTCCATATCCCAAATCATGAAGCATTTACAATCTATAAAACCACACTTATTTACATTTATTATTTTGGTTTGTTTAACAAGCTGTAATAAAGACGACGTTAATGAAGACGCTAATCTTTCAACCGTTAATGTAAAATTGAAAAGTACAATTGGCGAACTTAATAAAGTTTATCTAGAAATTGAAGGTGTTCAATTAAGGGTAAAAGAAAATGAGAATGCACCTAATGCATGGCTAAGCCTAAATGTTATTAACCAAGGAACTTATAATGCTTACGATTTAAGAGAAGGTTCAGAATTACTTTTAGTAGATAATTTTGAAATAGAGTCCACCTTCATTTACGAAATCAGATTGGTTCTTGGTAATAATAACTTCATAGATTTAAATAATATATTATACAGTTTAGATGTTACAAATTCTGGTAATGCTTTACCCTCAAATTTGGTGAGAACAGAATTAGTTAAAAATCGTTTTTATGAATTTGTTATAGATATTGATATTGATAAATCGGTAAACTTTAATGAAGACGAAAACATGATGGTTTTAAACCCAAAACTTTATACAGAAATAAGACAAATTCAATATTAATTATCCTAATCCATGATTAATAGAACTCGCCTAGGCGAGTTCTGAAAGATAAAAGAGTAATACTTCGGTATTACTCTTTTTTTTAACCAATTGTTAACAGCAACTAACGAAAAATTTTAACACTTTGCATCTTCTAAAAAATTACTAAAAATAGTTTCATTCTTAAACCCTTAAAATCATGGAAGAAACGAGTACAATTGATATTAAGTCAATTAATGAAAAAATAGAAAAAGAAAGTGCATTTGTAGACTTGTTAACTTTAGAAATGAATAAGGTTATTGTTGGTCAAAAACATATGATAGAGCGTCTTCTTATAGGACTGCTTGGACAAGGACATATTTTGTTAGAAGGTGTGCCAGGATTAGCAAAGACATTAGCAATTAATACACTCTCTAAAGCCATCGATGCGAGTTTTAGCAGAATACAATTTACACCAGATCTTTTACCTGCAGATGTTGTTGGTACAATGATTTATAACATGAAAGAAAATGACTTTTTAATTAAGAAAGGTCCAATATTCGCAAACTTTGTATTGGCAGATGAGATTAATAGAGCACCAGCGAAAGTGCAATCGGCTCTACTTGAAGCCATGCAAGAAAAGCAAGTGACTATTGGTGATGAAACTTTTATTTTAGACAAGCCCTTCCTAGTAATGGCAACACAAAACCCTGTTGAACAAGAAGGAACCTATCCTTTGCCAGAAGCACAGGTCGATCGTTTTATGCTGAAGACGATTATTGATTATCCGACAATAAATGATGAGCAACAAATAGTAAGAGCTAACCTAAAAGGCTCTTACGAAAAGGTAAATCCTGTGGTTTCGGTTGCGCAGATATTGAGTGCGCAAGAAGCTGTACGTGAGGTTTATATGGATGAGAAAATTGAGAAATACATTTTAGACATCGTTTTCGCTACACGTTATCCTGAAAAATATAAACTAGGAGATTTAAAGCCGTTAATATCATTTGGAGCATCACCTCGTGGAAGTATCAATTTAGCTACAGCAGCAAAATGTTATGCATTCATTAAAAGAAGAGGTTATGTGATTCCTGAAGACGTTCGTGCGGTAGTTCACGATGTATTACGTCATAGAATAGGCATTACTTATGAAGCCGAAGCAGAGAATGTTACTTCAGAAGATATTATCAATAAGATAGTTAATGAGATTGAAGTACCATAGCATTGTCATTCCTGCGAAATCGAAGATTCATGAATACATTAATTTTGAATAACAATACATGAGTAAGGCAGGAATCTCATTATTATTTGTCAAAAGGTTAATTTGATAGATTCCGCATCTAGTGCGGAATGACAAAACAGAAAATGGATACTAAAGAACTTCTAAAAAAAGTACGAAAAATAGAGATTAAGACACGTCGTTTGTCTGATCATATATTTGGAGGTGAATACCACTCTACATTCAAAGGTCGTGGAATGACTTTTTCTGAAGTACGCCAATACCAATATGGTGATGATGTAAGGAGTATAGATTGGAATGTTACTGCACGTTATAATGAGCCATACATCAAAGTTTTTGAAGAAGAACGTGAGCTGACTATGATGCTCATGGCAGATGTTTCGGGCAGTAAGTTATTTGGAACTAAGAATCAATTTAAAGATGAAATCGTTACTGAAATAGCTGCAACTTTGGCGTTTTCTGCAACACAGAACAACGATAAAATAGGTTTGATTTTGTTTTCAGACGAGATAGAACTTTACATTCCACCTAAAAAAGGACGCTCTCATGTACTAAGAATAATACGAGAGTTATTAGAATTCAAACCAAAAAGCAAAAACACCAATGTTGCTGAAGCCTTTAAGTTTTTATCTAATGTGATGAAAAAGAAAGCGATTGTATTTGTGCTGTCCGATTTTATTGCAGAAGACTATAAGCAGAACCTAAAAATTGCTGCAGGCAGACATGATATTACAGGCATAAGAATTTACGATAAGCGCGAAGAAGCAATTCCTAATCTTGGTATGGTAGAGATGGAAGATGAAGAAACTGGTGAGCTGATGTTAGTGAATACGGCGTCAAAAAGAGTAAGACAGAATTACAGTAAGTATTACTATGAGAAGGTAAATTACTTTAAAGAAGCATTTACTAAATCTGGAGCAGGCACTATAGATTGTCGTGTAGATGAAAGCTATGTAAAGAAATTATTAGGATATTTTAAACAAAGAGGATAATAGATTAACGATTTATGATTAACGATTTTAGATTTAAAAAAAGCAAAACTCCCGTCTTCGGTCTTCCGTCTTTGGTTGTATTTTCTATGCTCTTTTTTCTATGCTCATTCTTTTCATTTGCACAGGTTACATCCAAAATTGATACTACTAAGATTAGAATTGGTGAACAAATTAGCTATAAAATTAAAGTTGAAGCAGATTCATCTGCCTTAGTTGTATTTCCTGAAGGGCAAACATTTATGCCTTTAGAAGCCGTTGAAGCTTTAAAAATTGATACCACAAAAAAAGACGCTAAGTTTTTATTATCGAGAATTTATAAGCTCACACAGTTCGATTCGGGCTCATATACCATTCCTAGGCAAAAAGTAATTATTGGTGAAAAATCATTTTTTACAGATTCACTTCGTGTTAATGTTAATACCATTGAAGTCGATACCACAAAGCAAAAGCTGTACGATATTAAACCTATTTTTAAAGTTGATAAAACTGGAGGTAATTGGTGGAAATGGCTTTTGGGGATTATACTCGCAATAGCTTTGGTCGCGTTCTTGTTATATTGGTTTATATGGAGAAAAAAACCTTTAACAGAAGAGGAAGAGATTGCTCTATTACCACCTTATGATCGCGCAAAATTAGCCTTACAAAAATTAGATGAAAGTCAGTATTTAATGCGTTCAGAAGTTAAAGACTATTATTCTGAATTGACTTTTATCATCAGAAAATATTTAGACGAAAAAGTTTATGATCGTGCTTTAGAAAGTACAACGGGTGAATTGATTTCTAGGCTTCAATTGCTAAAGGACGGTAACCAAATCCCACTTTCAAAAGACACTATTAAAAACCTTGAGTCGATTTTAAACCGTGCTGATTTGGTAAAGTTTGCCAAGTCCGCACCAGATACAGCACTTGCTGAAATGGATAAAGCCACTATAGATAAAGAAATAGATCATGTAAAGGTGAGTTTGCCAGAATCTACAGAAGAAGAAAAGCTTTTAGATATAAAATATAAAGAAGAACAAGAGCGTAAGAAGAAGCGTAGAAAAATCATTCTCACTGCTGCCATTTCTATATTCTTAGTAATTGCAACTTTTGTTGGTTTTGGTATGAAATATGGTTTTAATTATGTGAAAGATACCATCATAGGGCATGAAAGCAAAGAATTGCTCGAGGGTGATTGGGTAGAAAGCGCGTATGGTTTTCCTCCTGTTTATATAGAAACTCCAAGGGTTTTAAAGCGTGCGGATTCACCAGTGCCAAAAGAAGCCAAAGAACAGATGACTATGACGAGCTTTGTATATGGCACATTGTTAGATGTTTTTAGCATTGCAGTTAATACCACAACGCTTAATGTGCCTAAGCAAGAAGCTAAAACTAAAGATACCGAAAACCCAACATTCGATTTATTGAAAACTTCAGAAGTAAGCATTAAAGGTTTCGAATCTAAAGGCGCAACGGATATAACTGTTAAAAGAGAACAATTTAATACACCAAATGCCGCAGAAGGCTTAAAAACTTTCGGAACACTAAATATTAAAGTTCCTAATGCGGATTATGAAATGAATGCTGAGTACGCATTATTATTTTTCTCAAATGAAAATGTGTTGCAGCAAATTATAATTACCTGGCCACAAGATGATGATTATGCAGATGAAATGGTACAGCGTATTATAGACTCAGTAGAACTTAAGCAAGACGAAGAAGAAACCAAAGACTGATGTTTGATAATATAGAATTTTTAAATAAAGAATTTTTTTGGTTGCTATTGCTCATACCAGTAGCACTGCTTTGGTATGTCTTTAAACATAGTAAACAAACAGCTGAGTTAAAAATATCGAGTATTAGAGGTTTTAAGTCTTCATCTTCGTTTTGGTCTAAGTTTAAGCACTTACTTATTGTATTACGTTTAATTGCATTAGTCTTATTAATAACAGCATTAGCAAGACCACGAACAGTAGATGTATCTACAAAAACTAAAACTACACGCGGAATAGATATCGTTATGTCTATTGATGTTTCTGCAAGTATGTTAGCAAAAGATTTACGTCCAAACAGACTTGAAGCTTTAAAAGAAGTGGCTTCCGATTTTATAAATGGCAGACCAAACGATCGAATAGGTTTGGTAGAATATGCAGGTGAAGCCTATACAAAAACACCGATAACAAGTGATAAATCCATAGTGCAAAGATCACTTAGAGATATAAAATATAATACCATAATAGAAGGAGGTACAGCTATTGGTATGGGATTAGCGACTTCAGTAAATCGTTTAAAAGATAGTAGAGCCAAAAGTAAAGTGATTATTCTGCTTACGGATGGTGTCAATAATTCGGGTTTTATAGATCCTAAAATCGCGAGCGAATTAGCTGTTGAGTATGGCATAAAAGTTTATACTATTGGGTTAGGAACCAACGGAATGGCATTGTCGCCAGTGGCTATAAACCCAAATGGGACGTTTAGATATGGTCGGCAGCAAGTAGAAATTGATGAGGATTTACTTAAAGAAATTGCTAATGTAACTGGTGGTAAGTATTTTAGAGCAACCAATAATAAGAAGTTGGCAGAGATTTATAACGAAATCAATAAGCTCGAAAAAACTGAAGTAGAAGAAAAGAAGTATTACAATTATGAAGAAAAGTATAGACCATTAATACTTTTAGCAGGTTTACTTTTATTAATAGAATTATTATTACGAAATACAATATTTAGAAGCTTTGTTTAGACTCGACGAAAAAATATGGTTTTGGACTTTACTGGTTATACCTGTAATTATTTTGCTATTCATTTTGCTTCAAATATGGAGAAGATCTGCTCAAAATAAGTTTGCAGATAGTGAATTATTAAAACGATTGAGTCCTAATCAATCGCTTTTTAAAAGTACATTAAAAGTTTTAGTACTTTGTGGTGCCTTTGCATCTTTATCATTGGCGTTGGTTAATCCTAAAATTGGAACAAAACTAGAAACGGTACGAAGCCAAGGGGTTGATATTGTCTTTGCGGTCGATGTTTCTAAGAGTATGCTTGCAGAAGATATTGCACCAAACCGTCTAGAAAAATCAAAACAATTAGTTACTCAAATCATAAATAGTTTGGCTAGTGATCGTGTTGGTATTATTGCGTATGCAGGTAAAGCATTTCCACAATTACCAATTACAACAGATTACGCATCAGCTAAAATGTTTTTGCAAAACATGAATACTGATATGTTGTCTTCTCAAGGAACAGCTATTCATGAAGCTATACAGTTAGCAAAAACATACTATGATGATGAAGAACAAACCAATCGTATTCTAATCATTATTTCCGATGGAGAAGATCATGGAGGAGAATCCGTAGATGTTGCAGAAGAAGCTAGTGATGAAGGAATTAGAATTTTAACCGTTGGAGTTGGTGACATTAAAGGAGGTCCAATACCAATAAAGCGAAATGGAGTTGTCTTAAATTATAAAAAGGATAACAAAGGTGAAACCGTAATTACCCGATTAGATGAAACAACTTTAAAAGAGATTGCGAAGGAAGCTAATGGAGTATATATCAATGGTGCTAATACAACTGAGGTTGTCAATACTATCAAAGAGGTATTAGATAAAATGGATAAGAAAGAATTTGAGTCTAAGCAAATTGCAGATTTTAAAGATCAATTTCAATGGTTTTTAGGTTTAGGAATTCTGTTGCTGTTTATAGATATATTCTTCTTAGAAAGAAAAACAGCATGGCTTAAAAAATTAAATTTATTTAATGAAACATATATATAAAAATATGAATCGGAAGTATTAATAATAAATATGTTCAATGAGACCAATAAAAATAATAAGCACTAGCGAATTAAAATTTTTAGATTTTATTTAACGCAATCTACTGCAAAGCTTTATTAAATTAGAGAATAATAAATAAATAAAATTACCAGATGAAATTATACATAGTATTTTTTACTTTTTTAATTACATTTTCAGGTTTTTCACAAGAAGAAAAGTTACAATTAAAAGCAGAAAAAAAAGCAATTGATTTAGTATTTAAAGCTAACGAGTTGGCTGAAGAGGATAATTATGTAGAGGCCGAAATGGAATATAGAAAAGCCATTTCTGAAGCTCCTAGTAAATCTGTTGGGTCTTATAACCTAGCGCATTCTTATTTTAGAAAAGGCAGTTTTAACGAAGCCTTATTTAGAAGTCAGGAAGCCGCAAAGAATGCTGTCACTAAAGATGAAAAGCACAGAGCCTTTCACAATATTGGGAATATATTAATGCAAAACGAGCTGTGTAAAGAAGCTGTTGAAGCCTTTAAAAATGCCCTTAGAAATAATCCTAGCGATGAAGAAACACGCTATAATTTTGCCTTAGCCAAAGAATGTGCAGAGCAGCAAAAAGATGGTGGTGGAGAAGATGATAAAAAAGACGAAGACAAAGAAGAGGAAAAAGATAAAGAGGACAAACAAAAGAAAGAAGACGAGAATAAGGATAAAAAAGATAAAAAGGACGAAGGCGATAAAGATAAGAAAAAAGGCGATAAAGAAGAAGATGAAAACGGTAACCCAAAAGACGATAAAAAAGATGACGGAAAAGGAAAAGACGACAAAAAGGATAAGAATCAAAAACCAAAACCAGGACAAATGTCGCCTCAACAGATTAAGAATATTTTAGATGCTATGCAAAATCAAGAACAGAAAGTTCAGGAAAAAATAAATGCTGAAAAACAAAAAGGAGCTAAAATAAAAACTGAAAAAGACTGGTAGTTTAGTTGGTAGTCTCAGGAATCAGTTTACAGTATCCTGCGAGGTTTCAAAATCAAATGAATTGAATTGCACACTGAGTGCAGTCGAAGTGCTTTAATATAAAAATGAAAGTAGTAAAAAACATATCGATTCTATTCCTAATACTGGCAACAAGTATAGCTTCAGCACAAGTAAAGTTTGAAGCCAAAGTCAGTAAAAAGAAACTTGGAGTAAATGAGCGTTTGCGAATAGATTTTGAAATGAACCAAGATGGAGACAATTTTGTACCTCCTAGCTTTAAAAATTTCACAGTTGTAGGTGGTCCTAATACATCAGTAAGTAATTCTTGGGCAAATGGAAAACGTTCTTATTCTAAAACCTATAGTTATTTTTTAGCACCAAAAAAACGTGGAAAATTTACAATTAAGCAAGCTACTATTGAGATTAGAGGAGAAACATATAAAACATTTCCAATAACCATTAATATTACGTCTGCTGTAGATAGACCAAATAGTCCTCCAGATGCTTCAGATATTGCATCGGAGAATATTCATTTAGTTGCAGAAGTCTCTAAAGCTAATCCATACTTAAATGAAGCTATAACTGTTGTTTATAAGTTATATGTTTCAGCAGAAACAGGTGTTAGTAATTGGAGAGAAAAAGACAATCCAAGATTTAATGATTTCTGGAGCCAGAATATAGAAATTAAGGGTCTTAATATTCAAAAAGGAATTTATAAAGGGGAAGAATACCGTTATGTCGTTCTAAGAAAAACAGTACTCTATCCTCAAAAGACGGGAAAATTAAAATTAGAGCCTTTAGTATTAGATATTACCGTAGAAGTGCCATCGGGTAGAGCAGATATTTTTAATCGTCAAATAATGACTAAAGTTCCTAAAACGGTAACTGCTGGTAGTAGAACGATTGACGTAAAGCCTTTGCCAGAGCATGGTAAACCCGCTGATTTTAAAGGAGCTGTAGGTGATTTTTCATATAGTGTTAAGACAACCAAGAGCCAATTGAATGCTACAGAATCGCTTCAGGCTAAAATAGAAGTTACAGGAAAAGGAAACCTAAAATTATTTGAATTACCAAAGTTAACCGTGCCCAGCTCATTAGAAGTTTATGAGCCAGAGCATAATGAAAATGTGAGAACCAATTTAACTGGTATGCAAGGGAGTATTTCCGACACATACACTATTGTTCCTCAATACAGAGGGAAATATCCTATACCTACAATTTCATTTTCTTATTTCGATTTAAAAACTGAAAGCTATAAGCGTATCAGTTCAGATGAAATTGTTATAGATGTGTTAGAAGGTCCAACTGCAGCTATTAATAATGCAGATAACGAGTCTGCATTAAACAACAAACAGACGGTTAGATCCAATACCAATACTTTTGCTTTTATAAAAACATCATCTAGTTGGACTAATATTACTAGTCAACCTTTCTTCAAATCAAACGGGTTTTGGTTGCTATTATTATTACCATTTTTAGCAATTCCATTGGCAATTGTTGTAAGGAGAAGCAAAGATAAACGTGATGCAGATGTACAAGGTAATCGCATTAGAAAAGCGGATAGACTTGCTAAGAAATATTTGAGTGCAGCAAAGAAGACTTTAGGGCAAAAAGAGGCTTTCTATGTTGCTCTTGAAAAGGCATTGCATAATTATTTAAAGGCAAAACTAAATATAGAAACTAGTGATTTTAATAAAGAAAAAATTGAAATGCTACTTATAAAACGCGATGTTGAAAGCAATGTGATTTCAAACTTCATCTCAATTTTAGAGAATTGTGAGTTGGCACGGTATTCACCAATTACACAAGTAACTATGCAGAATGATTATGATAAAGCTGCAAAGACAATCTCATTAATAGATAAACAATTAAGATAGTATGAAAACAATTATAGGTCTTTTGGTATGTTGTTTTGGTCTATTGGGATTTGCCCAAAATAACGATGCTTTTGAGCAGGCTAATACGCTGTATAATGATGGCAAATATGCTGAAGCTATAGATACATACGAATCTGTTTTAAATTCTGATGTGCATTCGGCAGAGTTGTATTTTAATCTTGGTAATGCCAATTATAAGCTAAATAACATTGCACCAGCTATTTATTATTATGAAAAAGCCCTTCAACTTAGCCCTAACGATAAAGATATAGAAAACAATCTGGCCTTTGCGCAGAATATGACGATTGATGCTATCGAGAAAGTACCACAAGTAGGTTTTTCGAGAATCATTAATAATATAGTGATTTATTTTAATACAGATATTTGGGCGAAATTTGCAATTGTATTTGTTTTTGTATTTGTTTTACTATTTTTAATGTACCATTTTTCGTATTCTACATCCAGAAAACGCGTCGCATTTGTAGTGAGTATATTGAGTTTGTTTTTGGCGTGCTTTTCTGTAGTAATGGCGTTTCAAAAAGAACATTTAGATAAAATTGATAATCCCGCTATTGTGTTTACACAAGAAAGCAGAGTGAAGTCTGAAGCCAATCAACAAAGCGAGGAAGTGTTTAGACTTCATGAAGGAACCAAAGTTCAGGTTTTAGAGACCTATGAAAATTGGAATAAAATTCAATTATCAGATAATTCTACAGGTTGGATTCCTTCTAAGGACATTAAATTGTTGAACGTTTTTTAGAAATTATTTAACAGTTTGTTAATTTCTTAATATTATATTTGGCGCTTATGCTAAAAAGCTCAAAATATAATATAGCTGTTTTTTTTACCATTTTATTTATGGCAATAATAGTAGCTCCTACAATCATTACATCAATGGATGACTCTGTAGATATTTCGTGTTTTTTTGGAATTGGTGAAGAAGAAGAAGAAAACGAAAATTTAAAACTTCTTTTCGAAAACAACTTAGAACTTTCCGATGATTTTTTTGTAATTAAAACAAATACAAACCTTATAGGATATGCCTTTAAAACATATCCTAAACCACACCTTAATTTAATTTCACCACCTCCCGAATTCATTTCATAATTTTTAGAAAGGACATGCTTTGTCCAAAAAAATTATTTAAAAATCAGCTATTGAGTAATCTCATTAGCTAAAATGAATTCAGATATGTTTAAAACATTAAAAAATGACATACCAGCGAGTATTGTCGTATTCTTTGTTGCTTTGCCTTTATGTTTAGGGATTGCATTAGCTAGTGGAGCTCCATTATTTTCAGGTATAATTGCAGGTATTGTTGGGGGAATTGTTGTTGGATCTTTGAGTGGTTCTAAAATTGGAGTAAGTGGGCCAGCTGCAGGTTTAGCCGCCATAGTATTAACTGCTATAGGTACTTTAGGGAGTTATGAGAATTTCTTGGTTGCGGTAGTTTTAGGCGGAATTATTCAACTGCTATTCGGTGTTTTAAAAGCCGGTATTATTGGGTATTATTTTCCGTCTTCTGTAATTAAAGGTATGCTTACAGGTATTGGATTGATAATAATTCTGAAACAAATTCCGCACTTTTTTGGTTATGATGCAGATCCTGAAGGTAATTTTGCTTTTTTTCAAGTTGACGGAGAAAACACATTCTCAGAACTTATTAACATGGTTAATTATGTTCAACTAGGTTCTGCTTTAATAGGAATAATTTCCCTTGGTATTTTATTACTTTGGAGTAACGTACTATCTAAAAAAGGGAAGATTTTTCAAATTATTCAAGGCCCTCTCGTGGCTGTTGTAGTTGGTATTATTTACTTTGTAGTAACACAATCAAATGAGAGCTTAGCAGTTGCAAAGTCTCATTTAGTTAGCGTACCTGTCCCAGATGGAATAGGTTCTTTTTTGGGTCAATTTAGTTTTCCTAATTTTGCAGCCATTACAAATCCCGAAATATGGATTGTAGCCTTTACAATTGCATTGGTGGCGAGTTTAGAAACACTTTTATGTGTTGAAGCTACAGATAAGTTAGACCCTCACAAAAATGTTACACCAACAAATAGGGAGCTATTAGCGCAAGGAACAGGTAATATATTGTCTGGGTTAATAGGTGGCTTACCAATTACTCAGGTTATTGTGAGAAGTTCTGCTAATATACAATCTGGTGGTAGAAGTAAAGTGTCAGCAATCATACATGGATTTTTATTACTAATTTCTGTAATACTAATTCCTAGATTATTGAATATGATTCCGTTATCTGTATTAGCTGCAGTTCTACTAATTGTAGGTTATAAATTAGCTAAACCATCATTATTTAAAAAAATGTATAATCTTGGTTGGAAACAATTTGTTCCGTTTACGGTAACCGTTGTAGGGATTGTGTTTACAGATCTTTTAGTAGGTATTGGTTTAGGTTTGGCAGTTGGTATAGTGGTTATTTTAATTAAAAGTTACCAAAATTCTCATTTCCTTCATATTGAAGATAAAAGTAACGGTAAACATAAGATAAAAATGACTTTGGCAGAAGAAGTAACATTCTTTAACAAAGGTGCTATTCTAAAAGAATTGGACAGCTTACCAAGAGATACTTACTTAGAATTAGATGTAAGGAAAACAAGATATTTAGATAATGATATTATCGAAATTCTTGATGATTTTGCATTTAAAGCAAAGGAGCGACAAATTGATATAAAGTTAATCTCAGAACTAGGTATTGTTGAAAATCCACCAAGCTTCATTGAATTCTTTCAATTAAGACCAAAGACAGCTTAAATTAAAGCATCATGAAAAATAATAAATATAAAATATTAGTGCTTTCAGATTTAAAAGAAGGGACTAACATCGCCATAAAAAATGCAGTTAGTCTATCTAAAATTATTAGCGCTGACATAGAGCTTTTTTACGTAAGGAAGCCTACAGATATTGTAGAAAGAGAGAGTCAATTATCTGCAATGAGAACTATAAATCAGGAGTATTTAGTCATAGAGAGGAACATAAAAAAAATTTTAGAACCAATTTCAAAGAGTTATGATGTAAAACTAAAATCTTCTTTTGCTTTTGGTAATGTGAAAAGTGAAATTAAGGACTACATTGAAGCCTCTCAACCAGATATTATTGTTTTAGGACAACGCGTTTCTAATCCTTTTCAACTTAGAGGAACTAGCATAACTAGTTTTTTATTAAAAGAATACGAAGGTATTATTGTGATTTCGTCTAATAATAATTCTTTAATTCCAAATGAAAAAGTGGCTTTAGGAGTATTAAATGGATCAAAAAAAATGTTAGACACAGAATTTTTTAAAGAGCTAATACCGCATTCCAAAACACCTTTAAAATCATTTAAGATTATAAATAGTCAAAAAGAAAATGGAAAAACACCCAGACTTAATAAAAAAGAAATGGTTGAATTCGTGTTTGAGAAAAACATTAACTCAATTACCACACTCTCTAAATATTTAGTAAAAAACAAGATTAATTTATTATGTGTTAATAGAGTTAAAAATACTCAAAATTCAATAGAAAGTCCACTAAAAGAGGTGGTAAATAAGTTAAATATCTCGTTGTTAATTTCGAGAGTATTGTAAACTGTAAATCTATTTAAACGTAGTAACAAAACATAAAAACAAAACACATGAAAGCACATACAAAAGAAACACAGACCTCAATGACACCAGAAAAGGCATTACAATTTTTAAGAGAAGGAAATGAAAGATTTCAAAATAATCTAAAAGCTAATCGAAATCTATTAGAACAAGTTAATGATACAAGTGATGGGCAATTTCCATTTGCAACTATTTTGAGTTGTATAGATTCTAGAGTATCAGCAGAGTTGGTATTCGATCAAGGTTTAGGGGATATTTTTAGTGTAAGAATAGCAGGAAACTTTGTAAATGAAGATATTTTAGGAAGTATGGAGTTTGCCTGTAAACTAGCAGGCACAAAACTTGTAGTTGTCTTAGGGCATACAAGTTGTGGAGCTATAAAAGGTGCTTGCGACCATGCCGAAATGGGTAACTTAACCAAGTTAATAGAAAAAATTACACCAGCTGTAAATGCGGTTTTAGAGCCTGCAGATGAAAGTTCAAGAACCTCTAAAAATTTAGATTTTGTAAATGAGGTTTCTAAGAAGAACGTTCTACTGACTATGGAGAGAATCCATAATGAAAGCCCAATATTATCCGAAATGGAGAAAAATGGGGAGATTAAAATTATAGGAGCTATGTACGATATCAATACTGGTAAAGTTTATTTTTACTAAAAAACATGCTTTAAAATGATAATGAAAAATAAAAACTTAATTGCAACACTAACATTCTTGTTAGTGTTGCCTTTTTATGCAATAAGTCAGAACAGTAATTTAGGAAATTGGTTAATTTATATAGGAAACAAAAAACTAGATTCTAAATGGAATATTCATAATGAGGTTCAGTATAGAAATTACAATGCAGTAGGAGATTTAGAACAGCTATTATTAAGAACAGGTCTGGGATATAATATTACTAAAAACAGTAACCTATTACTTGGCTACGGTTATATTTTATCTGAAAACTATATTGGCGATTCAGATAAAAAAATATCTGTAAATGAACATCGTATTTTTCAACAGTTCACAACAAAGCAAAGCATAGGAAAAGTGAGTTTAAGCCATCGCTATCGTTTTGAACAACGTTTTGTCGAAGACGATTTTAAACTGCGTTTACGCTATTTTCTAGGAGTTAATATACCACTGCAATATAGAGAAGACGGAAAAAATCCGTTATATCTTTCAATGTATAATGAAGTGTTTTTAAATACAGAGTCTTCTGTTTTTGATAGAAATAGAGTTTATGGCGGATTGGGATATAAATTCTCTAAAAACTTGCGATTAGAACTGGGTTATATGAATCAGTTTTTTGAAGTTTCTGGTAGAGATCAAATTAATTTGATAGCCTTCGTTAATTTCTAATTAAACTTGAATTTTCAATGGTTATTTTATTTAAATTTAAGCGAACTTAAGAAACCACAAAAAACTAAACTATGAAGAACTTATTTTCTAATATCAAAGGAGATGCTTTTGGTGGTATTACAGCAGGTATTGTAGCTTTACCTTTAGCCTTGGCTTTTGGAGTATCCTCTGGATTAGGACCAGAAGCTGGCCTCTATGGTGCTATTTTTATAAGTTTCTTTGCAGCTCTCTTTGGAGGTACAGCAACTCAAATCTCTGGACCAACAGCGCCAATGACAGCAGTCAGCATGGTAATTATTGCAGGTATTGTTGCAGCAAACGACGGTAGTGTAGAAAAAGCACTTCCGGCTATTTTAATCGTGTTTTTAATGGCTGGTTTAATGCAAATTTGCTTAGGGTTGTTTGGCGTAGGAAAGTACATTAGATACATTCCTTATCCTGTAGTATCTGGTTTTATGACAGCTATTGGTTTAATAATTCTTTTAACTCAAATATTACCTTCTGTTGGTTATTATCCAAAAGAAGATGAGACGTATGTGCAAAAGTTTATACCACAAGCTGAAGAAGTTATTCTTGAAAATATTTTAAAAGACGAAGCTAAGGAGGGTATTTTGGTACTAGAAAACTATGAAGAAACTATTAAACGTGGATCAAGAATATCACCAGACGAAATTTTGCAGGAGTCTCAAACTTTGGCAGCGAAAGAAGCTTCAGGCACATTAGGGGCTTTGAGAGTGTTACCAAGAGCTTTAAAAAATATTAATTGGTTAGAACTGATTTTAGCTTTAGGAACTATTTTTATAATTTATGGATTTAAACGTATTACTAAAGTTGTTCCAAGCACTTTAGTAGCATTAGTTGTTATGTCTGGTGTTGCTTATGGTTTTAATTTAGGGTATAGACCTATTTCGGAGATTCCTGGCGGTATTCCAATTCCGAAGTTCGAAATGTTTACTGGTTTTAGCTTAGGAAGTATTACACCTTACATATTTATGGCTCTTACTTTATCATTGTTAGGCGCAATAGATTCTTTATTAACAAGTGTAGTCGCAGATAATATGACAAAGACAAAGCATAAACCCAATAGAGAATTAATTGGGCAAGGTATAGGGAACAGTATTGCTGCAATCTTTGGAGGTATTCCTGGTGCTGGCGCAACAATTAGAACTGTTGTAAATATCAACGCAGGAGGTAAAACAAAATTATCTGGAATGATTGCTGGTGTAATATTATTAGTAATTATGATTGCGTTAGGACCTGTGGCATCTAAAATTCCGGCAGCAGTTTTAGCCGGAATTTTAATTACCGTTGGTATTGGTGTAATGGATTATAAAGGCTTAAAAGCAATACCAAGTTTACCTAGAGATATGAAGTTTGGACCGATAAAATTAAGCTCTGAAGTAGTCATTATGCTTGTCGTATTATTATTATCGACGTTTTGGGATTTAATTTATGCTGTAGGTATTGGTTTAGTAATAGCCTCTTTAATGTTTATGAAGAAAATAGGGGATTTAACTGCAGAACGCTCTGATGTAAAATCATTAAAAGAAGAAGCTTGGGCAGATGAAACAGGTTTTCCTACAACCTTAAAAGAAGAAGTATTTATTAAGCATCTAAAAGGTCCTTTGTTCTTTGGTTCAACAAGTGACTTTCAAGCTTTAACAGAACAAATTCCAAAGACTGCAAAAACGGTTATTTTAAGATTAGGACGTATGCAATATATGGATCAATCTGGCCTTTATGCAATGGAAGATATGCTCCAAGAACTTAAAATAAATGGTGTTGAAGTTTTATTTGTAGGTCTATTAAAACAACCACGTTACATGATGGAGCGTATTGACATTATTCCAGATTTTATTCCTAATGAGCATATTTTTAAAGATTTTAAAGCTTGTTTACAGTGGGTTAAAAACAGTGTAAAAGATGAAAATTAAAAATATAAAATTATGAATATAGAAAACGTATTTAAAAATAATCAAAAGTGGATTAAAACTAAATTAGCTGATGATCCTAAATATTTTGAAGATTTAGGAAAAGGACAAAAACCAGAATTGTTATATATAGGCTGTTCTGATAGTAGAGTAACTGCTGAAGATTTAATGGGACTTGGGCCAGGAGATGTTTTTGTCCATCGCAATATCGCAAACATGGTTTCAGGGGTTGACCTAAACGCCATGTCTGTTGTAGAATATGCAGTAATACATTTAAAAGTAAACCATGTAGTAGTTTGTGGCCATTATGCTTGTGGTGGTGTAAAAGCGGCAATGCAGTCTGCAGATTTAGGCGTATTAAATGGATGGTTACGAAATATTCGCGACGTCTATAGAATACATCGTGATGAGTTGAATGCTATTGAAGATGAAGAAAAAAAATACGATCGTTTAGTTGAGCTAAATGTAAAGGAACAGTGTGTTAATTTAATTAAAACAGCAGCGGTACAGAAAGCTTATAGAGATAGAGGCTTAAAAGTACACGGTTGGGTGTTTGATGTGCATACAGGAAAACTAATTGATTTAAAAATTGACTTTGAAAAATTTCTCAAAGATATTATGGAAATCTATCACTTAGATTAATATTAAAAAGCCATTTGTAAGAGTGGCCATTTTATGCCTCTTCAGGTGATTCTTCAGCTTCGCTTTTTATGAGATTAGGAAAAATCATTGGAGCTAAAGATTTTACAGGTTTATAGAGAATACTCTCCTCTAAACCTTCTTTCTCCATAAATGGAAGTGTGTTGTTCAGCTTATTAAATACAATTAATAGTACACTAAGAATTAACCCTATTTTAAGGATTCCAAAAACACCACCTAAAAGCTTGTTTAATATACCTAAAGCAGCAAAATCAGCTAATTTGGTCAAAGCTTTTCCTGCTAAACTTATAGCCAAAACAATAATAACAAAGGTAATAGCAAAGGCTACAATGTTTATGGTTTTTTCGTCCCAGTTCACTTTAGATTCTAAAAATTCTGCAGCAAACCCACTAAAGTGAATCGCGCCATAAACACCCAAAACTAAGGCAACTAAAGATGCGACTTCAACAAAAAGACCTTTCATGGCTCCTCTTATTAACCCAAATAACAAAAGGGCTCCTAAAACAATATCAATGATGCTCATAATACTAGAGGTTTAAGCAAATATAAATTAACTTTGCCAATTATTAAACGTAACACTAGGGCGTTAAATTATGGCAAAAGACGAAGAATTAAAAGAACGATGGAATTTGGTGGTAGAAAAACTCTCTAACCAATTTGCTGATGGTGATAAATTAGACTTGGATTCTATTATTTATCTTATTGGTGTTCAGGAACTTGGGCAAATACATCGCGATTATAAAAAGGATCATAAGCTCGATTTAATGCATATTGCTATATGTAAGGTTTTAGAGCCTTATGGCTTTTACGAATTTGACTATGTTGATGATGATGGTTGGCCACATTATAAAGTACTGGCACAATTACCACACCTTAAGGCAGGTGAACAAAGTGTTTTAATGAAAGAAGCGATTGTGAACTATTTTATAGAAACTGAGTATATCAGTTAAGATTTTATAAATTTGCAGATTGAATTAAGGATATCATGATAGACAAGATAAAAGAACTCATAGTAGAAGCAGAAGCTTTTACAGCCCAATCTAAGGATGAAGTTGAAGCGTTTAGAATAAAGTATTTAGGATCTAAAGGGCTTTTGAAACAATACTTTGCTGAGTTTAAAAATGTCGCAAATGATCAGAAAAAGGAATTTGGGCAAACTATTAATCAGTTGAAGAAAACAGCTGAGGACAAAGTAAATACCTTAAAGGAAGCTTTTGAAAATAAGGAAGAAGGTAAAGGCATTTATGGAGATTTGTCGCGTCCTGGAGAACCGATTGCTTTAGGTGCTCGTCATCCTATTTCTATAGTAAAAAATCAGATTATCGATATCTTTTCTCGTATTGGATTTAACGTAAGTGAAGGCCCGGAAATTGAAGACGATTGGCATAACTTCACGGCTTTGAATTTACCAGAATATCATCCAGCACGAGATATGCAGGATACCTTTTTTATTCAAACGAATCCAGATATATTATTACGTACACATACCAGTTCGGTACAAGTACGTTATATGGAAAATAATAAACCACCGATTAGAACTATTTCTCCTGGTCGTGTGTATAGAAATGAAGCTATTTCTGCACGATCACATTGTTTCTTTCATCAAGTAGAAGGTTTGTATATTGATAAAGAAGTTAGTTTTTCAGATTTAAAACAAACACTACAATATTTCACAACAGAGATGTTTGGGAAATCTAAGATTAGATTGCGTCCTTCTTACTTCCCATTCACAGAACCAAGTGCTGAGGTCGATGTATATTGGGGACTTGAAACAGAAACCGATTATAAAATCACAAAAGGCACAGGTTGGTTAGAAATTATGGGCTGTGGTATGGTAGATCCTAATGTCTTAGAAAACTGCGGTATTGACTCTAAAGAATACTCTGGTTTTGCTTTTGGTATGGGAATAGATCGTATTGCAATGCTACTAAACCAAATTAGTGATATTCGTTTATTGAGCGAGAATGATGTGCGTTTCTTGGAGCAATTTAAATCCGCACTATAAAACTATTTACCTTAGTTATAAATCAAATCGTTTTAAATTTGAAGGTGTCGCTTTATCGAATTCATCAACATCTATAACATATACATCTGGTGAAGCAACAGATGAATAATCATTAAAAGTATAACCTCCCAGTAAATAGAGTTTATTTTGATGGTAATGCATTTTAGGACTTCTAAGACTTAAACGTATATCGTACGCTTCTAAAACTTTAGTAATAGTGTTGTAAATCAGCAATTTATCTTCATCAAAAATATAGATTATATGCTTATAAGTAGTTAATGCTGGGCTTTCCATTTTAGTAAACAATTTACCTTCATTTTTCCAGACTCCAGTTTTTAAGTCATAAGACTCAATTGTGTTTAATTTAGAACCATCATGTCCACCAACAAGATAGACCTTATTGTCTATAATAACACCCTGTGTTTCTTTAGCCGTTTTCATTTTTGGAAGTTTGTACCACTTTCCAGATGTAATATTATAGATATGCGATTCATCAGAATAGACTTTTCCCCCGTTCTTTCTTTGTTTAATAGAACCTCCCATAACAATGATATTATCGTTATAAGTCATGGATGCAAAGTTTGCTGCTTGATGAGGGTTTGTATGGTCTATAATAACTTCATTTGAACCCATTTTTAAAACCTCAATTTTTTCATCTAAGTATTCATATCTTCCAATTTTTGATAAACGTTTACCTCCTAAGACATAAAGTTCATTTCCGTAGGAATTAACATTGTGATTTGTACGCTTTCTAAATTTGGTTTCAGATACAAACCATGTATTATTTTCTATATCATAAATCTGTAGTAGATCACTGTAAGATTCTCGACTAAAGTCTCTACCTGCTTCTCAAAGGAACCATGCAAATGAAGGCATTTGCATACGACCTGCTTGTATAAGTGCTTTTTTAGATGCATCTTCTTTATATGAAGAATTACCAGCAATGGCATAAATTTGGTTACCGACTAATTCCGAGTCAAAAGCAAAGACTCCAGACTTTAGAGAAGCCAGTTTTTTATATCCTATTTCATCGTTTAATGTTTCGGATGCATTAACAACGACCTCATCAAGTTCTTCGAGTTTTTTAAAAAGTTTAATAGTATTCTTTTTTCTTCTGAATTTGGCAATGGTCATTTTTTTAGTGTAATAGCCTATTCGCGAGAATTGAATAACATCGCTTTTACTCACTTTAGAACTTGGAGTAAACTTAAATTTTCCATTACTATCAGAAGCTGTTCCGCTTTTATTTTTTTGAATATATACAGTGACATTTTCGAGAGGTTCTTTTGTTTTTGAATCTATAACGCTACCAGATATGCTTTGTGCAATCACAAATTGTGAGACAAAAAGAAATAACACAACTATATTTTTCATAGGATGAAATTGCTTAAAAAAGTCAACCTAACTAAGTTCGACTATTTTATTATAAATATCAAAAGCTTTAACTTTATGTATTAGTTTTGTCGTGATGAAAAAAGATATAAATATTCCAGAAGTAAAAGACGTCTACGTTGCTGTAGTGCAAGAAGAACATCCAGAATATAAAACCCAAGATTGGAATGCCTATATCATTAATAATAGTGATACTGATTTAGAAACCGTTCTTATAGTTTCACAAGGTTATAATGATAAAAAAATGACGCCTCCTATGCGTCATACCATTACAATGCTGCCATCAAGAAGTTATGCTAAAATTGAGTACTTACAAGAAAAGGTTTTAGAGCTCAATAACGAGTTTAAAATCACGTTTTTTGTAGGTAACCAAATGTTTGATAAGTCTTATCTATTTAGAAAGAATGCCATTAATGAAAAGGCTTTACAGACTATTTCTTTGATGCAATTAAAAGGTGTTTTGGTGAAGTAGAATTCCTGCGAAGGCAGGAATCTCATAATTAATTGCTACAACCACTAGTGTTGTCATTCTGAACTCGTTTCAGGATCTCAATAGATTGGATTCCGCATCAAGTGCGGAATGACAAACCAAAGTTTAATCCAACTTATCTGTCAATTTCTGAAACACTTTCTTAGGATTCTTATTCTCATAAAGAATCGAATAAACCGCATTGATAATAGGTAATTGCGTTTTCTTAACGTTTTTCTCATTCAATAGGTAAGCACTATTGGTCGCATAATAACCTTCAGCTACCATATTCATTTCCATTTGTGCAGATTTTACTGTGTAACCTTTACCTATCATGTTTCCAAACATTCTATTTCGAGAAAAGACAGAATAACCTGTTACTAATAAATCACCTAAATATGCAGAATTATTAATGTTACGTTTCATCTTATGCATCTTTTTTATGAAGCGTTTCATCTCTCTAATTGCATTACTCATCAATACACTTTGAAAATTATCTCCGTAACCCAAACCATGTGCAATACCAGCAGCAATAGCATATATGTTTTTCAGCATTACAGCATACTCTACACCAATTATATCATCACTGATTTTCGTTTTAATATAATTACTAGATAGATTATCTGCAATAGCTAGGGCTTTTTCAGCATCAGCACAAGAAATCGTGAGATAAGATAATCGCTCTAAGGCGACCTCTTCAGCATGGCAAGGACCAGCAATTACAGCAATATTTTCAAATGGAATATTATATTCATCATGAAAGTGCTCACCGACCAATTTTCCGGTTTCTGGTAAAATACCCTTGACAGCAGATACTATAGTTTTTTGACTTATATCTGTGGTCAATTTTTCTAATTCAGAATGCATAAATGCTGACGGAATTACAAAAATGAGTACATCTGCCCAATCCGCTATTTCGTTAATATCATTACTGAGTTTTAGTTGTTCTGTGTGAAATTCTACCGAACTTAAATAACTAGGATTATGCTGTTCTTTAAGGATGTGTTCCTTGGCATAAACGCTACGCATATACCAACCAACTTCATCTAAGTTCTCGCAAAGCATTTTAACAATAGCAGTTGCCCAGCTTCCGGCACCAAAGACAGCATATTTTGTAGTATCACTCATAGAATTAGTGTGAATTATTTATATCAAAAATACGTAAAATTTATAGATTTTTTTAATTCCTTATTGTCACACTAAGTGTGGTTCAAGCCACTTTAAACTAAGTACTCAGGCGCTTGGACAGCATTTAGCGTGTCTCTAAGTAAAACTATAAAAAATTTTTGGCATACGTTTTGAAACTGTAAAAGTAACAACCCTAAAACCGTTAGATTATGAGATGAGTATAAACAATTAAAATCATTTTTTTAATGATATGATTTTTAGCTGTTTTGCGAATTACATTCGACAATAGTCTTAAATAAATATAGAACAAATGAAAACATTAAAATTATTCTTAGGATTTGCACTTAGTGCAACGTTATTCACCTCATGTTATACAGAGGAAATAAATATAAATGATAATCAAGGAATTTCTTTAAATCAATTATTGAGTTCTTACGATTTGTGGTATGTAGATATTAATGCAACTCAAGGTTATGGTGAAACACCATTCTTACAAATTGCGTTCACTTTAACGTTTGATAATGGTCGTATGTATGCGAATAACAACTTGGTTGGCTTTGGTAGTCAAGGTGGAGGTTATGGTGTACAAATAGGTAATTACGATGCTTATGATATGATATTAGATGTAGATCATGTCATTGATGGCTTTGATAGCTTTGATGTGTATCAGGTAGATAATAATACCATTGAATTATACAACCCTTATAATGACACCTCTTATTTTTTAAATGGTTACCAGCGTTCAACATTTGATTATGATTTTGTGTTCTATGATAATATTCATTATTTCTTACAAGAATACGAAGCATGGGAGAAAGTATATACTAGTGATTTTGGAGCCTTAAATGAATTTGATAACGAAAACTATCTACAGTTTTTATCTGGTGGAAATGATGCTACATTTAGAAGCTCGCAAGATGAAAATATAAGCAATCCAGATAATTTATATTGGGATTATACTGGAGTTTATGGTGTAGGTGATATAACAGGAAATATGTATCTAAAAACATTAACATTAGATTATGATTTCTTTGACAATGAATTCTTCGAACTAAGCGTTATAGATGACGAAACTATAGAATTGTTACATGCAGATTCTGGTACTGTGTATCAATTTACAGGACGTGGTTATATACAATATTACAGAAATTCTGATTCGCAAGGGAAAGTTACTAAGCAAATGGATAAACCTAAAAAACGTAAACAAAAAACAAAAAAGGTAGAAAACAAAAGAACAAATAAAAGAAGCTAAATTTTGGTTGGTTATTTAGTTTCAAAACGCTCAGATGAAATTCTTATTTTACTGAGCGTTTTTCTTTTTAAAAAGAAGAATTTATTTCTACGTTGTTTTTTCGTTTTATCAGTTTGTTTATGACCTCACCCTCTATTCCATATCTTCTGAAATGACCAGTATTTTTATCAACGAAAGTTTTAATAATTCTGTCGCTAATTCTATTAACAAACAAAAAGTTAAGGATGTCTTTAATGATAGTAAATTGTGTTAGTAAAAATCCATGGCCTTGACTACAAGCCTACAAAAAAGGTAATTAAAATAATATTAATTTCCCTTTTTGCCCACAACTTCTGCATAGAATTAATTCATTTTTAGTTGTGTTCGAAACTATTAAGATAGTTTTATTGTATTGGTCTCAAACCCAAAGAGTGTCTTTTTTGTTGAGCATTTTGGGACAATTTTGATTTTGTATTTTATTGAGAAGATTTTTGCCCTCAACTCCTTCAAAGGTTTTGGTTTCTGTATCTACCCAATTAATAAGGATTTGATTAAGATTTTGTATAATTATTTCGTCCTTAAGAATCTGAAGAACTTCTTTTCTTGAACCTTTCGATTCATTTTAGCTATGTTTTCGATTTTGGAATCGGAAAATCCGTTATAGTTTTCCTTTATTTCTTCAATACTATACTTATAAGAAACTATAAGTCTTTCAAAACGACTTCCAAATCTTTATAATCATAAGGCTTAGCCATAATAATTTTTGATGAACTCAGTAGAAAATACATTGGTGTGGCGGCAATTCCATAAGTTTTTACCATTGGGTTATCCCATTTTTCTAAACCAATTACATGTGTAAAATTTGGGTAGTTTTTTATTTCTTCAGACCATTTAATGTTATCATCTTCTAAACCGTAAGCAACCACTTTAAGATTTGGTTTGTTTGCAACGAGTTTTTTAACTTTTGGGAGCTCATTTAAACAATGGCTACAGCCACTACTCCAAAATATTACCAAATATTGTTCTGCGCCTTTTAGTTGATGTAAACTGGTTTTGTTTCCTGTTAATGGAATTTCAAAATTTGGAGCTTTTGTCCCAACTGAGGTGTTTTTGTAAGATGTAATGGTTTCTGCCAATACTTTATTATTAGTCTTATTGGCTAAGTCTAATAAGTATGTATCTGTTATGTAGTTTGCAAGATTATGATTTTCTGCAACAACAAAATGCTGCCATAGAATTTCCATAAGACTTGTTTTAATATTTAAATCGTCTTTGCTAATGGAGGTAGCAACATCATTAACATGAGTTTTATAGGTGTCGTCGGTTGGGTTTTGAACGATATTAAACACATAAGACGTGACACGATCTACCAAAAACGAAGAACTCTGTAATAAGTAATTACTAAAGTCAATTTGACTTAGGTATTGGTTTTTTAGGTTTTTAGAGTAAGTGTTTATGTCTTCATATTCAGTTGGAATATACGGTTTATTAGCAGTTATAAAGGCAGAAACCAACTTACTGTTTGCCGATTCTTCGTAAGCCAACTGCGTATCTTTTAAAACTTTAAAAATTGAATTAAAACCATCTTTATCTATAGTCTCTTTTGAGTAGTAATTGCTTATGGTCTGGTTTACCATATCTATACTTTTTAAATAGGAAGCCCAAAGTTTGTTTTCTTCAGATTTAGTAAAAACGACACCTTCTTCGTAATTAAAATTAAAGGCAACGGATTCTTTCCCATCATAAATAAAATCGAAGTTGTTCTCTTCAGGTGGAATAGCATAAACAATCTTATAGATTCCTGGAGTTACTGTTGAGTCTAATGGAATTTCAAAATTTCCTGTAGTATCTAATCTGCCTCTACTAACATAGTTAGCACCTTCTGGTGTGGCCTGATATAGAAAGGCATGCGAAAAATTTTCAGCTGGTGAAAATGTGCCTTTTACAGATTGAGATATTGTAATAGCTGGTATTATGAATAGAATGAAGATTAGTTTTTTCATTTTTTATATGTTTTTATACGCACAATAACCTCAATAATTACGCCATTATTATCCTATTTAATTTTATTGGATCGAATACTCTCAATAACAACTGTTGCTAATATCAAAGTGCCTCCAACAAATGTATGGATAGTTGGTATTTCATTCAAGAAAAAGTAAGCAATTATAATTCCGAAGACGGGTTGTCCACTTCCAATAATACTCGCTGTACTCGCCTTAAAATATTTTAGGCTTTTTACGAACAAGGTATGTCCAATAGCAGTAGTTAGCAACGCTAATAAAATTACATATGGAAATTGAGTTTTTATATTAGATGTATCCATTACGTATAGTACTGGTGCTAAAATAACAGCAATTATCGAAACTTGATAAAACATAAGCATGGTACCATTATATGCTGTAATCAGGCGTTTAATAATTAGTATGCGTAATGCAAAACATAAGGCGGAAAGTAATCCAAAAAGAATCCCTTGTAGTTGATCGCTTTCTAAATCAAATTCTGGAGCTAAAATATAAATTCCGGTAAGCACCATAAATCCTAATGCGATATGTATTGGATCAAATTTTATTTTTGAAAATAAAGGTTCTAAGAGCGCTATAATAACTGGAAAAGTAAATAATGAGAGCATACCAATAGCTACATTAGATAATTTTAAGGCATAGAAATAAGTAATCCAATGGGCTCCTAAAAACACGGCTCCAAGAAAAAAGGTCCAACGGTCTTTTACAGTATGTACTTTTAGATTAATGCCTCTATAAAGACAAAAAATAAGTAAAAACAAGGCTGCTAGAGCCGAGCGCCACCAAATGACCACTGGTGTTGGTAAATCTATAAACTTTCCTAATGCACCCGAAGTACTAATAAAAATGGTAGCTATTGTAAGCCAAATCACATGTTTTATGTGACTTTGTTCTCTCATATTTGAGAAAGCGAATTAAGTGCTTGTTTTGTGGATCTAATACCTTCGAAAGTAATTAATAATCGTAAACCATTTCTAGTTTTCTTCTCCTTCATTTTGCACTTGCTAGCATTAATTTGTACAAATTGTAAGACTTTAGAAAAGTCATCACTTTGGTAGAATGCACTTTGTTGATCTTGTATAAAATAACCAATCAACTTACCTTGTTTCATTATGAGTTTCTCAATACCCATTTTGGTGGCAATCCATTTTAAACGCAGACTATCTAATAAATCTGAAACCTGAGTAGGTAAGTCGCCAAAACGGTCAATTATTTCGCTTTCAAATATATTTAATTCTTCTTCAGTTTTTATATCGTTGAGTTTGGTGTAGAGATTTAACCGTTCTGTAATATTGTTAATATAATCATCTGGGAACAACAATTCAAAATCAGTATCTATAGTAATATCTTTGACATATTGTTTTGGCTTGCCATCGTCCTTATATAAATCCGAGAATTCCGATTCTTTAAGTTCTTCAATCGCTTCATTTAATATTTTCTGGTAAGTATCAAATCCAATATCATTAATAAATCCGCTTTGCTCACCACCTAATAAATCGCCTGCGCCACGGATTTCTAAATCTTTCATGGCAATGCTAAAGCCACTACCTAATTCAGTAAACTGCTCTAATGCAGTAATACGTTTACGTGCATCATTGGTCATTGCAGAATATTCTGGAGTAATAAAATAGCAAAAGGCTTTTTTATTACTACGACCAACACGTCCACGCATTTGGTGAAGATCACTTAAGCCAAAATTATTCGCATTATTAATAAATATTGTATTTGCATTTGGGACATCTAAACCACTTTCTACAATCGTTGTACTTACTAAAACATCAAACTCGCCATTCATAAAGGCAAGCATAAGGTGTTCTAGTTTTTTACCATCGAGTTGGCCATGACCAATACCTATTTTGGCATCTGGTACCAATCGCTGAATCATACCAGCAACTTCTTTAATATTTTCAATACGATTATGGATAAAGAAGATTTGTCCGCCACGTTGAATTTCATAACTCACTGCATCTCTGATGGTTTCTTCGCTAAATCGAATGACATGACTTTCTATAGGATAACGATTTGGTGGTGCTGTAGTAATTACCGATAAATCTCTCGCAGCCATTAAACTAAACTGAAGTGTTCTAGGTATTGGAGTGGCAGTTAATGTAAGAACATCGACATTTTCTTTTATAGTTTTGAGTCGTTCTTTTACGGCTACTCCAAATTTTTGTTCTTCATCAACAATAAGCAAACCTAAATCTTTAAATTTCACATTTTTATTAGCGAGTTGGTGTGTGCCAATGATAATATCTACACTCCCTCTTTCAAGTCCTTCTAGAGTTTTACGTTTTTCTTTTGCTGTCCTAAATCGGTTAACATAATCTACTGTAACTGGGAAATCTTTTAGCCGCTCTTTAAATGTTCTTGAATGCTGATAGGCCAAAATAGTTGTTGGTACCAAAACTGCAACTTGCTTGCCATTGTCAACGGCTTTAAAAGCTGCTCTTATGGCAACTTCGGTTTTGCCAAAACCAACATCGCCACAGACTAAGCGATCCATGGGACGTTCACTTTCCATATCTGCTTTAATATCTGCTGTTGATGAGATTTGATCTGGTGTATCTTCATATACAAACGAGGCTTCCAACTCATGTTGCATGTGACTATCTGGTGCATATTGAAAGCCTTTTCTAAGCTTTCGTTTGGCATAGAGTTTTATAAGGTTAAAGGCAATTTCCTTAACACGCGATTTTGTTTTTTGCTTTAAAGTTTTCCAGGCTTTGCTACCTAATTTATAAATCTTGGGCGGCTTTCCGTCCTTACCATTAAACTTGGTAATTTTATGTAATGAGTGAATACTCAAATACAACACATCACGCTCACCATAGACTAATTTTATGGCTTCTTGTTTTTTGCCTTCTACATCTATTTTTTGAAGTCCGCCAAACTTACCAATACCATGATCTATATGCGTAACGTAATCACCAATTTCGAGATTGGTTAGTTCTTTTAATGTAATGGCTTGCTTTTTGGCATAACCATTTTTAAGATGGAATTTGTGATAACGGTCAAAAATCTGATGATCTGTATAAACCGCAATGTGGTGTTCGGTATCAATAAAACCTTGAAACAGCGAAAGGACTACTGTTTTATAATGAATTTCCTCCTGTTCAGCATCATCAAAAATATCATGAAAGCGCTTTGCTTGCTGTTCACTTACGCATGCAATGTAATTGGTTATGCCATTCTTGTGATTTTCATTTAAATCTTCAATTAGCAAATTGAATTGTTTATTGAAGGCTGGCTGAGGTTTTGTATTGTGTTGAATAGTTTGGTTGCTTAGAACAGCCGAAGTACCAAATTCTACTAAATTATATTCTAAAAATTGACGTTTCAACAATTCTGAATTACAGAATAATTCGTCTGGTGAGGCACGTTTAATTTCAGTAGATAAGGCATTAAACGCATCCACAGCTTTTCCGTAGAACTCATCAATTCTTGCAAATAAAAGTGGAGCATTCTTAGCAAAAATCACTGTTTTATTTGAAATATATTTTAAAAAGCTTTCACGCTCTTCTGCAATAAGCTTATTAGCAACATTTGGTATAATGCTTACCTTTTTAATACGCTCAGTTGAGAGTTGAGTTTCTACATCGAAGGTTCTAATGCTATCCACTTCATCACCAAAAAACTCAATACGATAAGGTTCATCATGTGAAAATGAAAACACATCAACAATACCACCTCTTACAGAGAAGTCACCAGGTTCTGTAACAAAATCGACACGTTTAAATTTGTATTCAAACAAAACTTCATTTACAAAATCGATACTTAAGTCATTACCAACAGAAATTTTAAGCGTATTCTTCTCTAGCTCTTTTTTAGTAACTACTTTTTCAAAAAGTGCATCAGGATAGGTAACAATTACACAAGGCTTTTTACGCGAATTAATTCGGTTTAAAACTTCTGCTCTTAATAAAACATTAGCATTATTGGTTTCTTCAATTTGGTATGGCCTGCGATAACTTCCAGGGTAGAACAATACATCCTTGTCATTAATGAGTTGTTCTAAATCATTAAGATAATAGGCTGCTTCCTCTTTATTATTAAAAACTAATAAAAAGGGTTTATCAGTTGTTTTAAAAACTTCAGAAATTACTATTGAAAAAGATGAGCCTACTAAGCCTTTTAAATGGACTTTTGTTTCGGCTTGGGTAATAGTATTTTGCAGATTTTGCAGTTGCAAAGTCTGTAAATAAGTTTGTGCAATGAAGGCTTTACTCAAGTTCCTTTATTTGAAGGTGCAAATATAAAATTTTTGAAGTGTTATTAATTGAAATAATCTATTATTAGATTTATATTTGTCCATACATTAAAATATAATATATGTCATTTTCAGATTTATTCGAAAGCGGATTTAAAAAGCGAAATGAAGAACATTTTGCGGCTATTGTGAGAGTTGCTATGAGCGACGGAATTATTAATGAAGCAGAAAAAGCGTTTTTAGATCGTCTAGCTACCCGATTAGATATTACAGAACGCGAATACAAAGCTATTGTTAAAGATTATAAATGCCATCCAATAAATGCACCACACTCGTACGATTTGCGTTTAGAGCGTCTATATGATTTAGCACGCATGGTTTGGGCAGACCATATCGAAGGTCCTAATCAGGTTGGTTTATTAGAAAGGCTATGTATTGGATTAGGTTTTAATCAAGACAATGTAAAATACATTGTAGATAAAGCATTAACGCTAGTACATTATGAAGTGGACTTAGATGAGTTTACTGAGAAAATGAAAAAGATGAACCAGTAAGAGACTCTTCTTAAGCATAAAAAAAGCAAACAGAAATGTTCGCTTTTTTTATGCTTTTTAAATAGTGTTAGTCTAAATTTATTTCAGAATCTAAACTACTGAATCAAATTCAGCACAGGCAAATTCAAATTAACACATCAAGAGTTATTATGCGTTTTGCATAAACTCCTCAGCTTTTTTTACCATGTTTTTACTACCACAAATAAAGGGCACACGCTGATGAAGTTCGGTGGGTTCTACATCCATAATACGAATAAAACCGTTGCTTGCTCTTCCATTGGCTTGTTCTGCAATAAAAGCCATAGGATTACATTCGTACAACAAGCGGAGCTTACCATTAGAATTCTTAGAACTTTTAGGATACATATAAATACCTCCTTTTATCATATTTCTATGAAAATCTGAAACTAAAGATCCAATATATCTGCTAGTATATGGTCTATTTCCTTCCTCTTGCTGACAGTATTTTATATACTTTTTGATACCTGTTGGGAAATGAATGTAGTTACCTTCATTTACAGAATAGATATTCCCATCTTCTGGAAACTGCATATTAGGATGTGATAAATAAAACGACCCAATTGCTGGGTTTAATGTAAACCCATTAACACCATCTCCTGTTGTATATACCAACATTGTTGATGTACCATAAACTACATAACCAGCAGCAACTTGTTGATTACCTTTTTGTAAAAAATCTTCAAGAGTTACGGGTGTTCCTACAGGAGTTACACGTCTGTATATAGAAAAAATAGTACCAACAGAAACGTTTACATCGATGTTAGAAGACCCGTCTAAAGGATCAATTAAAACCACATATTTATTCTGGTGATTTTCATCTTGGCTGTTTATTGTGATAAAATCATCTTCCTCTTCACTAGCAATACCACAAACAATATTTCGTTTGGTCATTGTTTGAATAAACTTGTCGTTAGCATAAACATCCAATTTTTGCTGGTCTTCACCCTGAATGTTAGTATCGCCTGCAGCACCAATAATATCTACTAAACCAGCTTTGTTCACTTCATGATTCACCACCTTAGCCGCTAAACGAATTGAATTGATTAGTCGAGAAAGTTCACCTGAAGTATATTTAAAAGAAGATTGGTTTTCAATGATAAACTCACCTAAGGTTTGATTGCGTTGAGACATGAGGTATTATATTGATTAGTTGGCACAAATATCGCATTTTTTAACAAACTATAACGTTTTCGTGATCTAAATAAATTGTTGTGTAAAGTGAGTTTAGATTATATTTGATTTCTTTTTTAAACAAGATATGGGCCAACCAAGATTAGCTGCTAAGCAAGATATGCAAAGAGTCTTAGAACTCATTCAAGAGTTGGCAACTTTTGAGAAGGAAACAAATGCCGTAGAAGTTACACTAACTGATTTAGAAAAAGACGGTTTTAGTGAAAACCCAAAGTTTGTTTGTTTTGTTTTAGAAGTTAATAATTCTGTTGAAGGTATAGCATTAATTTACACAAGATATTCTACTTGGAAAGGCGAAGTTTTGCATTTAGAAGATCTTATTATAAGCGAAAAATGTAGAGGTAAAGGGTTAGGAACAAAATTATTAGATGCTGTGGTTAATTATGGAAAAGAAATTGGAGTAAAACGAATAAGTTGGGAAGTATTAGATTGGAATGAAACAGCAATAAAGTTCTACAAAAGTAAAGGTGCAAATGTAATGCGAGATTGGGATGTAGTACAACTAAACGAAAACGGAATTGAAAATTATTTAAAGAATATATAATGCGAGTTTACAAATTTGGTGGTGCGTCCGTAAAAGATGCAGAAGGTGTAAAAAATTTAGTAACTGTCTTAAAAACGACTGGGCACAATAATACATTAGTAGTAGTTTCTGCAATGGGAAAAACGACTAATGCTATGGAATTAGTGATTAAAAATTACTTTGAGAATAAAGCTGAGTTGCAAAGCTCAATTTACGAAGTGATTAAATACCATAATGAAATTCTTTTAGACTTATTTGATAATGAACGCCACAATGTATATGGTGCTCTAAAGGCCCTTTTTGATGAGTTAACTATGTTCTTTAAAAGTAATAAGTCACCAGATTATAATTATGTATATGACCAGACTATAGGTTTTGCCGAGTTAATCTCGACTACGATTATTAGCCATTACCTAAATGAAATAGGCTTAAAAAACAACTGGATTGATGTAAGAGAGTTTATAAAAACCGATAGTTATTACAGGCGCTCTAATGTGAATTGGGAGCAGACTCAAGAAAGTATTTCGTCGAATTTCAATACTTCAATTCTTAATATCACACAAGGCTTTTTGGGTAGCGATGCTAATAATTTTACTACGACTTTAGGAAGAGAAGGTAGTGATTATACAGCGGCAATATTCGCTTACTGTTTAAATGCCAATAGTGTTACCATCTGGAAAGATGTACCTGGTGTGCTTAATGCGGATCCACGTTATTTTGAAAACGCACAGCTATTGCATCAGATTTCTTATAGAGAAGCTATAGAGTTGGCATTTTATGGTGCATCTGTAATACACCCAAAAACATTACAACCTTTGCAGCAAAAGGAAATTCCTTTATACGTAAAGTCGTTTTTAAATCCAAAAGAAAAAGGAACTTGTGTTAGTAAAGGCAAAGCTTTAGAACCAGAAATCCCATGTTTTATTGTAAAGAAAAACCAGATTTTAATCTCATTATCATCTTTAGATTTTTCATATATCATGGAAGAAAATATTAGTGAGATTTTTAGTTTACTACATTTATATAAAATGAAGGTAGATGTTATTCAGAATTCAGCCATTAGTTTTTCAGTTTGCATCGATAATTTATATAATAATCTTGAAAAATTGCTGCAACATCTAAAGGCAAAATTCAATGTAATATGTAACGATAATGTGAGTCTATATACTATAAGACACTATAATGACGTTGCAATAAAAGAGCTCGAAAAGGATAAAATTGTATTGTTGAAGCAGTTAACACAAGGAACTGTTCAGATTGTTACTAAATAAATAGTTATTACATTTGTTCTATGGGGAAATCATCTAATACAGGGCTAGTAACAGCTAAAGAAGTCGCTAAGGCAATCCATGCTGACAAGTACGGATTCCTAGGAACATTCTTTGGTTGGATATTAATGAAAGTCTTGAAGATTTCTACTCTTAACAAAATATATAATCGCAATAAGCATCTTAATAATCTCGAATTTTTAGATGGTATTTTGGATGAGTTTCAGATTAAGTTTGAAATTCCTGAAGCAGATATGAAACGCCTACCTAAAGAAGGGCCTTATATTACGATTTCTAATCACCCTTTAGGTGGTATTGATGGAATTTTACTCTTAAAACTGATGATAGAACAGCGGAGTGATTTTAAAATCATTGCTAATTTTCTATTGCATCGTATAGAGCCTTTAAAACCTTATATAATGCCAGTTAATCCTTTTGAAGACCGAAAGGATGTAAAAAGTAGTATTGCTGGGTTTAAAAATGCGATTTTACATTTAAGAGAAGGGCATCCACTAGGTGTTTTCCCTGCTGGTGAAGTATCAACTTATAAAGATGGGAAATTAGTTGTGGATAAACAATGGGAAGAGGCTGCTATGAAGCTTATTCAAAAAGCAGAAGTGCCAGTTGTTCCTATTTATTTCCACGCAAAAAACAGCAGACTTTTTTATAGGCTTTCAAAAATCAGCGATACACTGAGAACAGCCAAGTTACCTTCAGAATTATTAACCCAAAAAAGACGTGTTATTAAAGTAAGAGTTGGCAAACCTATTTCAGTAAAAGCTCAAAAAGAACATCAAAGCTTACCTGGTTTTTCTGAGTTTTTAAGACGAAAAACATATATTCTGTCACATGCTTTTGAGGAAAAACCAAAGATTTTAGATAATATTCAATCTCAACTAAAAGTGCCAAAACCGCCAAAACGTATTGTAACACCTGTAGATTCAGAAGTTATGATTAAAGAGGTAAAGACACTAAAAGTTAAAGATTGTAGATTGCTAAAAAGTAAAAACTATGAAGTGTATTTGGCTGCTGCGCCAGACATACCTAATATTTTAAGAGAAATTGGCCGTTTAAGGGAGATTACTTTTAGAGCAGTTGGTGAAGGTACAAATGAAGCTATAGATTTAGATACTTTTGATACGTATTATCATCACATGTTTTTATGGGATGATGATAAAAAAGTATTGGCTGGTGCATATAGAATGGGGTTGGGTTCTAAAATTTTTGAACGTTATGGTATAGATGGTTTTTATTTACAAGACTTATTTAGGTTTGAGCCAGAGTTGCATAAAATGATGAGTCAATCTCTAGAGTTAGGGCGTGCTTTTATTATTAAAGAATACCAACAAAAACCAATGCCATTATTCTTATTGTGGAAAGGGATAGTACACACCACTTTACGATACCCTGAGCACAAGTTTTTAATTGGAGGAGTGAGTATAAGTAATCAGTTTTCAAATTTCTCTAAGAGTTTGATGATTGAGTTTATGAAATCACATTATTACGATCCTTACGTAGCGCAATATGTGCACCCTAAGAAAGAGTTTAAAGTAAAGCTGAAAGACGCAGACAAAGACTTTGTTTTTGACGCTACAGAAGCCGATTTAAATAAATTTGACAAAATCATTGATGAGGTAGAGCCAGGAGCATTACGTCTTCCTGTTTTATTAAAAAAATACATTAAGCAAAACTGTAAGCTTATTGGGTTTAATGTAGATCCATTATTTAACAATGCGGTAGATGGTTTAATGTATATTAAAATTGCCGATCTTCCAGAAAGTACAGTACGACCTGTAATGGAAGAGTTTCAGGCCGAGTTGGAGCGGAAATTTATGGATAACCATGATAAATAAAATAGACATATTCGTCGTGTTATTTTTAATTACCATTATCTCTAATGCTCAAACTCTTTCAGGAAAAGTAATAGACGCTCAAACTCAACTACCTTTAGAAACGGTTTCTGTTTATTTTGACAATACAACGATTGGTACAACAACCGATGAAAACGGAATTTTTTCAATTGATTATACAGACGCCGTTCAATCTACACTCGTTATTTCGTATTTGGGATTTGAAAAAGTATTCATTGTAGAATATAGAAGTCAACAGAATATCACCATACTTTTAAAAGAAGCTATTAATGAGCTCGATGAGGTTGTTATTGATGCAGATGATGGTATGCCTAGAGCTCTAAAACTAAAATGGTTTAGAAAAGAATTCTTGGGTAAATCTAAATATGGTAAATCATGTAAAATTTTAAATGAAAAGGATTTAAAGTTTAGGTATAATAAAAGAAATAGAACCTTGATAGCTTGGTCTAATAAATCGATAATCGTAAAAAATAAAAGCTTACAGTACGAAATAAGTTTTGATATTATTGATTTTGAAATTGTTATTGGCAGCTTTAATGCTAGGTCTGTTACTTACACAGGTACGTCCTTTTATAAAGACCTAAATGCCTCAGGCAAAAAACGGATACTTAAAAACAGAAAAGACGTATATGATGGCTCTATACAACACTTTATGAGAGCCTTATATAATAAACAGTTAGAAGAACAAGGTTATATATTTGGTAAGGATGGATTTAAAGTTGATCCCTACGATTTCTTTACTATAGATAATATCAACAAATATGGCTACAGAATTGTGGCATTAAAAGAGAAGCTAGATATCTATTACAAAAATGATACAGAATCAGTTATACAAACCTCAGTCACTGAATTTAAAGTAGATAAATACGGTAATTATACTCCAATACCAGATGTGCTTTTTGGTGGTGAAATGGGTAGTCAACGCGTTGGTGATTCGTTGCCTTTAGATTATGGGCTAAAAGGCTAAAACAAAAAATCCAGAACGCTAATTCTGGGCTATTACTATTATTATAAAGGAGAAAAAATTTATCTAACATTAGATAAAAGTGCATTATACTTTTAAATTTATAAATCATGAGAACAATAATTTTAATGTTAAGCCTAATTTTTGTTGTGAGCTGTAATAATGACGATGATAACGACCCTGAATTTCAACCAACAGAAATAAATTTTTCAGGAGTAGGAAGAGGTTCATTATTAGGAAATGGGGATGAAGGTATAGAACAATACAATTTGCTGATAAACAATGATTCAGATTGGCAATATTTGATGACTCAGATGAATATTACCAATAATGTTACAGCGGGTTTTACAGAAACGGATATTGATTTTGAAACCTATTCTATTGTAGCTGTTTTTTTGGAAATAAAACCTGTAGGTTGGTACTTAGAGATTACTAATATCATTGAAAATGAAGATAACATTGCCTTAACAGTTGAGGAGGTTGAATCGGTAGCAGCAATAATAACCCAGCCTTTCCATATTGTTAAAATACCTAAAACAGAAAAAGAAATAGTTTTGCAATAAGAGCTAGAAGTTAATAAAAATAAAAAACCCAGAACGTTAATTCTGGGCTATTCCATTATTATATCTAAACTAAATGTTTAGAACCAAGGTTTTTTGCCTACTTGATACGTGTTATAGAATTCTTCATCCGATTTTGTTAAGTAGATGATACCTTCTATTAACCCAATTAAACTTGTTGCCCAAACCACTAAGACACCAACACCTACACATGACAAAATGATGCCAACAATTGTAATTCCTAGTAAAATGCCACCTTCTTTATTATAGCCTAAAATAAATTTATGTACACCTAACCACCCAAGAAGAATTCCTAAGATACCAGCCAAAACTTTTTTATTATCTCCCGAAGAACTGTTAAAAGCTTCTTTAGCATTATCTACAAATTCTGTAGCAGTTTCCTTGGCGTCCTCAGCAAACTCGGCTGCTTTTTCTTTAGCATCTCCGGCAAGTTCTTTAGCGTCATCGGCTAATTTACTTGCTTTATCGCTTACTTTGTCTGCAGCTTTTTTTGCTCCTTCTTTAGCATCACCTAACATATCGTTAAGGTCATCCCCTAAATCTTTATTGTCTTCTGACATAGTTTTATAGTTTTGATTAGAATGTTAAAGTTAATAAAAATGCTCTTAATGTTTTTATTTCTTTCCAAATAACTTTTGAAAGAAGCTAAGCCCTTGCTTCTTCGTCTAAACCGTTGTCTTCTATTATAGTAAAGTGTTTAATTTATATGTAGAAAAACCGATTAAATAGTTATAGTCTTACTTAAAAGCTTGGTCAATAGGCTCCCAAAGTTCTATTTTGTTGCTCTCGTTATCGAGTATCCAACCAAATTTACCGTAATCGTATTCTTCCATTTCTCCTACTATTGTAACACCTTCTTCCTTTAAAGTCACTAATAAGTCCTTCAAATTTTCAACTCTATAATTAAACATAAAGTCTTTTTTAGAGGGTTCATAATATTTGGTGTCTTCTGCAAACGGACTCCATTGCGTGGAGCAATCTTTTCCCTCTTTGTCTTTCCACCAAAAGGTGCATCCGTAATCATCAGTATTAAAACCTAGATGTTTTTTATACCATTTTTTTGAGGCTTTTGGGTCTTTGGTTTTAAAGAATAAGCCTCCAATACCTGTTACTCGTTTTTTCATTTTATCCTGAATTTATTTCAGAACCTCCTAAAGAGTTATCCTGAATATTATACATTATTTTTTTAGCGCTTTTTCATAAATATCAATCCATTCTTTCACAGACATTTTGTCCAAAAGCAATTTAATTAAATCATACGGAATATCCTCGATTTTCTTAAAACGAACACAGCTTTTCCCCATATCTAATTTGTATTTAGAATACTTAGGATATTCTGAAACAAACCAGTCGTACAATTCTTTTTTTGCATACATACCAGCATGGTATAATGCAATAAAGTTCTTTTGAGAAGCTAAATTTATAAAAGGTAAAGGAGGAAATGGTTTACAGTGATAACCATCCGGATAAATAGATTTTGGGACATAATACGCTAACATGCCATAGCCCATACCAGCTTCTAAGCCTTTAGGCATGTGCTTTTTAATAAGGTTGTTTAATTTAGTGATTGGTGCTTTACGCTCTTCTGGGAGTTGGGCAATGTATTCCTCGGCTGTTGTAGCTGCTGATGTCATAATTGAGTTAGTTTTTGCCTTGTAAAATTAATCCTGATATTAAAGATACAATAAACCCTAGAATCATTACAGATGAAAACATCATAAAAGCCATAAAACCAGGTGTTCCATAATCTTTCATTTGTTGTGTGAGCTCAGCACTTTTTACTTTTAATTCCATAGGAGACATAGTTGTTTCCATTTTTTTTATAGAATATTCTAAGTAGTCACTTGCAAAGTCTGGATTAATTTGAGCAGTGTATATATAATCAAAAAAAGCGACTCCTATAGCAGAGAATAATGCGATTAGCATTCCAATTCCAATGGCTTTAGCCAAAGATACTTTTCCGTTATTTACGTTGTCTCTGTAATGCTTAATTCCGAAGTAAACAAATAATAAAGAGAGCACCATGGACGTATATCCAATAAGTTCGCCGTAGTCAAAATCTACACCCATTCCAAATAAGAAAGGCAATCCAAAGAATACAAACCCACTTATTAGAGCATAGAGTCCGTACTTAATTACTGTATTATTCATTTTTTAAATTATGTATTTATTAGTTGACCAAAAGTAGGAAGAAAGTGATCTGCAAGTCTCATACTAAAGTACTAAATTGATAATACTTTAGTTGTGAAATTAAAAAATCAAATGATATTTAGACTTTTTGAAATTTGAATGGCTTGTGTTCGTCGTTTGGCATTAAGTTTTAAGAAAAGGTTTGATACATGTGTTTTTATGGTGCTTTCTGAGACAAATAATTTTTCTGCTATCTCTTGATTAGATAATCCTAGAGTGACTTCTTTTAAGACTTCATACTCGCGTTTGCTTAAACCTAATTCTTCAACTTTTTTTAAATCTATTTCGCGATTAGAGACTGGTGCTTGTTTCTGAGTTCTCTTATTTATCAATAGTCCAAGACCTAAAAAGGCAAGGGCAACAAATGCTAAAATGTATTCAGTTCGCAAGTCGCCACTAATTATTGTGTATTTACTAAATTGAAATAATAGCAACAACGCTAAAATTAGCAATCCAAAAACGAGAATAGTCTTCTTCATATTTATTTTCCGTGAAAGCGGAAATCTTTTTAAAACCTTTCGACTGTGCTTAAGGTGACATTTACTAACTTAAAATTAGCGAAATTTTGCTTTTATCTTATCTACAATAGTCTGGGCAAGTTTAATCTTACTTTCAATAGTCCAACCAGCAACATGAGGAGATAGCAAAACGTTATCTGCTTTAATTAAATACTGAAAGGCAGGTGGCATCTCTACTTCGCGCGATGTGACAGATGGTTTAAATAAATTCTCAAAAGAAGCCTTTTCATACTCCAAAACATCGAGACCTGCACCGAGAATCTTACCAGATTTTAATGCTTCCACTAAATCTTGAGTCACTACACTTCTTCCACGAGCTGTATTAATCAGCCAAAAAGGGTTTTTAAAATTAGTGATGAAATCTAAATTCACCATATTTAAGGTTAAAGCTGTTTGAGGTGTGTGCAAACTTAAAACATCAGTTTTTTCTTGAAGTTCTTCTAAAGAAACTTGCTTAGCATTTTTATCTCCAACTTTGGGTTTAATATCGTAACATATAACATCAATATTAAAACCTCGTAGTTTATTTGCAAAGGCTTTTCCCATATTGCCATAACCAATAAGACCTACCGTTTTACCGTCGAGCTCTAACCCACGATTAGCTTCTCTCAACCATTTGCCTTGTCGGACTTCGTTATCAGCTTTATTCAGTTTATTAAATAAAGACAGTAGCATTCCTAAAGCATGTTCTCCAACAGCATTTCTATTACCTTCGGGTGCAGAAATGAGATATATACCTTTTTGTTTGGCATAATCACAATCAATATTTTCTAAGCCAGCACCAACGCGTCCTATAAATTTTAGATTTTTTGCCGCATTTAAGAATTGCTTATCAATTGTAAAGCGACTGCGAATAATCATACCATCGTACTCATGAATTCTGGTTTCTATTTCTGATTTTGAAGAGGTGTAATCTTCATGACTTGTATAGCCTAACTCGTTAAGTTGCTTTATGAGTAATTGGTGATTACTATCTAGGTGGATAATTTTCAAATTTTTGGATATTTGGTTTGTGTGCGTTTGTGTTGTACATTACCAGTATGTGCGGTATTTAATTTTTCAAACAAAAGCACGTGTACTTCTTCATCGTTTTTGGTGGTAGGATTGTGCGCTACTCCTTTTGGTACAACAATAAATTCTCCAGGATTAATCACTTCAGTTCTGTCCCTAAATTGCATATAAAGTGTTCCTTTTACAACCTGAAATAATTCGTCTTCATTTTCATGGCTATGCCAAACAAATTCACCTTTTAATTTAGCGAGAATGACTTGCATATCATCAACCACAGCAATTTGATGCGGATGCCAGTTTTTACTAAACTTAGAAAATTTTTCTTTGATGTTTATTGTCTTCATGAAGTAAAGTTAACTATTATGAGATACTCAAACAAGTTCAGTATGACAAAGCAAGAAAGAATGTATAGAAATTAAATGCCTAGAATCAATTTAGAGATCATTAAATAGATAACTATTCCAAAGATGTCATTGCTCGTTGTGATAAAAGGACCTGTGGCAATAGCAGGATCAATTCCTCTTGTATCTAGAAATAATGGAATAAAAGTTCCTATTAGACCAGCAATAATAATTACTGCTACAAGTGATACTGAAATGGCTAGTGCTAATTTAAAATCTTGCTCCCATGCAAATACAAAAAGAAAGAGGAATAATGATAGTATAACACCATTTAAAGTTGCCAATAGCATTTCTTTAATTAGACGATTATTAATACTTCCTTTAACATCGTCATTAGCTAAACCTTGTACTATAATTGCACTAGATTGTACGCCAACATTACCAGCCATTGCTGCAATTAATGGCGCGAATAAAAATAGAATTATAGCTTGTTCTGGCAAGCTTTCTTCGAAATAATACATTATTATAAAAGCGCCAACGCCACCAATTAATCCTAGAAATAGCCATGGTAAACGTGCTCTGGTCAATTCTATAATGCTATCATCGGCTTCTACATCTTGGGTAATACCTGCAGCTAGTTGGTAATCTTTATCTGCTTCATCTTTTAAAACATCTACAATATCGTCAATGGTAATTCTGCCTAATAATGTTTGGTTATCATCAACAACAGGAATGGCTTCCAAATCGTACTTTGCCATAACTTTTGCAACATCTTCGGCATCATCATGTACATTAACCCAATCCACATTATCCTTAGCAATATCTGCGATTTTCTGTTCGCTTTTAGCAACAATTAAATCTTTTAGAGATAAACGACCAATTAATTTTTCTTCTTTATCAACTACATATATGGAATGTACTCTAGTGACTTCTGTTGCTTGCCCTCTAATACGACGTAAGCAACCAGCAACGGTCCATGTTTCATAAACTTTAACGAGCTCTTTTGCCATTAAACCACCAGCCGTATCTTCATGGTAAGCTAAGAGCTCTTGGATTTCTGCCTTGTGTTCTTTATCTTCTATTTGAGAAATTACAGCTTCTTGGCGTGCTTCTGAAAGTTCTGAAATAATATCTGCCGCATCATCTGTTTCTAATTCTTCAATTTCTTCGGCAATTTCCTTCGCAGAAAGGTTTTTAAGTATCCGTTCTCGATTATCCTCATCTAACTCCATTAGGATATCTGAAGTCAATTCAGAATCTAGAAGTTTAATCACATAAACAGCGTCCTCAAGATTTAATTCATCTAAAATTTCAGCAATATCAGCGTAATGAAAATCATTTAAAAGATTTTTGAGGTCGTTGTCATTTTTATCTTCTACAAGGGCTTCTACCTTTTCAATGAGCTCATCTGTAAGTTGAAATTGTATGTTATCTTGAATTTCTTTCACTTGGTATATTTTTGTCATTGCAAGAAAAGCGCGGCAACCTTTCTCTATACTCAACTAAGGTTTAAAGAGATTACCACGACCTTCGTACTCGCAATGACGTACGAATTAATTTTGGTCGTTTTCAATTAACAACGTAAGCTCAATAAATTGCGTAACACTTAATTGCTCTGGTCGTTGCCCAAATATAGTATTTGCTTTTAAATTATCCGACAGATTGAAAGTTTTTAAACTATTACGCAGTGTTTTTCTGCGTTGTTGAAAGCCAGTTTTTACGACTCTAAAGAATAGTTTTTCGTCGCAAGGCAGTTTGAAGTCGGCTTTTCTTTTTAGTAACAACACACCAGAATCTACTTTTGGTGGTGGATTGAAAACTGTTGGTGGTACAGTAAAAAGATATTCAGCATCATAAAATGCTTGTGTTAATACTGATAAAATACCATAGACTTTAGAACCTTCTTTAGAGCAAATACGCTTTGCAACTTCTTTTTGAAACATGCCTGAAAATTCAGGAATTTGATGTCTCAATTCCAAAGTTTTGAAAAGAATTTGTGATGAAATATTATATGGAAAATTACCAATGATAGCAAAAGGCTTATCCTTAAAAACTTGGTTTATGTCGTATTTTAAGAAGTCTTTTTCTATGATTCTATCGGCTAGATTGAGATAGTTGTTTTTTAAGTATTCAACAGATTCCGTATCAATTTCTATAACATGTGTTGTAATGTCTTTTTTGAGTAAATATTTGGTCAGAACTCCCATTCCTGGGCCAATTTCTAAGATGTCTTTATAGCCTTCTAAAGACAAACTATCTGCTATATCTTGCGCAATGGTTTCATCTTCTAAAAAGTGCTGACCTAAATGCTTTTTTGCTCTTACTTGGTGTTGTTTTGCCACTGATAGGAAGTATTAATTTATAGAGATTCTTCGCTTACGCTCTGAATGACAAACTTAATTGAAATTTACAGAATACTCATCAATAATTTCTAGTTCTGTTCTAAAGGCAAGAGATTTGTCTGCGAAACGTTTTATGCCTTCACTTCTTAATCGTTCAGCATCTTCTGCATAATAAGCATCTAAAGCTTCTCTAGAATGCGCTCTGTATTGAATGGAAAATGTATCTGCTTCATCATCATTAACCAACACTTTGGTCAGTTTAGCTTCTTTAAATTTACCTGTAGATAATACTTCTGGAATGTGTTCTTTAATCCAAACTAACCATTCTTTAGTTATGGTTTTATCGACGTTAACTGTGACGTTGTATATGATCATTTTTTAGGAATTAGGCATGTCGTGTTAAGGAATTAGTTGTAAAAGTAGGAATAAGAACTTAATTGCTTATGAATAAATTGTAATCAATAAGCGGTGAATTCTGCGCTTTTAATTTGTTCAGTAATAAATTCGATTTCTTTAAATATAGATTTAGCACCTAATCTATCTGTCAAAATGGTAAATGAAAAGTTGCATAATCGAACCTTATTTGGTTTAATATACTGAACTAATGACCAATAATAAATAGTAATTTCATGACCTGAATCTACTGTTTGCTCATAAAACATTTTAAATGCATTCTTATTTGGTAATATAGTTGATTCAGATCCTTTTGGTATAATTTCATTCAATATTGTCGTTGCATCAAGAGAACTTGAATCTACAAAGGTTTTTAAGGAGATTACTTTTAATCTTAAAGTTCCTGACTTAAGAGAATCCTCATAAAAGCTTCCACCATGTTCTTCGTCATATTCTTCTACCCAATTAACTGGAATTCTAAACTTCAAAATTCCTCGATAATTAATTTCTTTGGTTTTAATCAAACTTAATTTCGAATTTTTGTTATTACATCCATCTAATTAATAGCATCTCCACGAAGCATTCTAAACTTCTTCCGAGCT
>TARA_R110002111_G_scaffold1495_3_pt1 | contig 53186 bp, 51 predicted proteins | sample TARA_R110002111 | Tara Oceans TARA_R110002111 (sample SAMEA4397363) | marine metagenome | biome: Polar Biome; feature: [ZZZ] marine water layer (ENVO:01000295); material: water (ENVO:00002006), including particulate matter (ENVO:01000060) such as... | depth 199 m
TGTTACGTTCGTATTTGTCGTATCAAGTTGCGACTGCTCTACCAGAACCGTGTTGTCTGGTATGCCATTTGCTCCAAGGCCAGTTACCGTAACCGCAGCATTAGCGACCGAAACCACCATCCCCAAGAAAAAAGCCGCAGAGCATAAAATACCCTTTACTTTAATTAATTTATAGCCAAATTGATTTTTCATATTGTTTTCCCTTCTATTTAATTACTTAAAAAATTAGTGGATACCTAATTCTACGTTCCTAATGCACTATGTCCTTTTGATGCGAGATGATCAAAGTCCACCCATAATTTAGGATGCTGTTGTTAATAATACACAAATTAAGCCAAAGCACAAGCCTATTTAAACTTTTTATTTTTTAATAAGCCCTTAATGTTTAATTAAAAGTTTTGAAAACAATGGCTTATATAATAAATCTCATTAAATTTATTTTTTCTTTTTTTTTACAACAACAAACTTGATGTAACGCAGCTTTTTAACCACTCTTAAACAGGCATCTCGGTTAAACAAACCCTTTTAGGTTTATCAAAAAGTATCCCCGTTGTCGTCTACTTCCCTTTATTTAGCCTACGTTTTTTACCTTAAATTCAATTATCGCTTTGCCCCATTGGTATTAAGCTCAATACTTTTTGCGGTGGAATTTTAATTAGGCAATCCAAATGCCCCAGTGGGCACTCACGCTTAAAGCAAGGCGAGCACGCCAAGCCCAAAGTTATCACTTCGGCATTGTCGTGCAAGGGTGGTGTAAAGTTTGGGTCGGATGAGCCGTACACGGCGATGGTTTTTATATTAAGTGCGGCGGCTACATGCATAAGACCCGAATCATTACTAACCACTACATCACACAGCGACATTAAATCCAACGCTTCGGTTAAGCTGGTTTTGCCGGCAAAATCGCGACACGCGCCACCGGCTAATTCATTAATGGTGGCCGTTACGGGCTGGTCTTTGACCGAACCGAACAGGTACACCTGCCAACCTTTATTAAGTGCTTGCTTGGCGACCTCGGCGTAATGCTGTTCTGGCCAACGCTTGGCGGGGCCGTATTCTGCGCCGGGGCACAGCCCAAGTACCTTGCTGTCGCTTTCAACTAGGCCGAAGGTGCTTTTGGCCGTATCGACACTCGCTGGGTTAACCAATAAGCGAGGTTGGGGAATAACGGGGACCTGATCGCTGGGGTCTTCTGCTAAGGCGACAAAACGCTGCACCGTTTTAGTGAGCCGCTTTTTATCTAGCTTTCGTGCGTTATTAAGCAAGCCCCAACGCGCTTCACCGATATAGCCGGTTCGTTTAGGGATATGGGCAAAATAAGGAATCAGCGCCGATTTCCACGAGTTAGGCAGCACGATGGCTTGATCGTAGCCTTCGCTACGTAGCGTTTTTGCTAAGGCTTTGCGGCCTTTAAAGTCAAACTGGCCGTGACCAAACGGCATAACAATCGCCTTGCGTACTTCGGGCATACACTCGATTAAAGCCAGTGACCAAGCGGGCGCTAATACATCGATCGTGCACTGCGTGTGCCGCTGCTTAAGTGCCATAAACAGGCTTTGCGCCATCACCATATCGCCGACCCAAGACGGGCCAACGATAAGTATGCGATAGGTGTGGTTCAACTGTTGAGAATTAGATATAGGTTAGCCAATCGCTGTGTTGTGCTGAGCGCCCGTGAACCGCATCAAAATAAAGCGTTTGTAAGCGTTCGGTAATGGGCCCACGACCGCCACAGCCGATGGTGCGGTCATCTACTTCACGAATGGGCGTTACTTCGGCTGCTGTGCCGGTAAAAAAGGCTTCATCGGCAACATAAACCTCATCACGTGTGATTCTTTTTTCGACGATTTCAAGCTGGCACTCTTCCGCTAATTGGAAAATAGTGTCGCGCGTGATACCTTCTAGCGCAGAGGTTAAATCCGGCGTAATCAATTTGCCATTGCGCACGATAAAGATGTTTTCACCACTGCCTTCGGCGACAAAGCCTTCGTGGTCTAATAACATCGCCTCGTCATAACCACAGCTAATAGCCTCTTGCAGCGCTAACATTGAGTTCATGTAGTTGCCATTGGCTTTGGCTTTACACATAACGCTATTAACGTGGTTGCGCACATAGGACGAGGTGCGAATTCTAATGCCTTTTTCAATACCGTCTTCACCGAGGTATTTACCCCATTCCCAAGCTGCCACCATCACGTGAACCTTTAGCGCATCGGCACGGATACCCATGCCTTCTGAACCATAAAAACACATCGGGCGTAGGTAAGCAGATTTAAGGTTATTTTTAGACACCGCTTCACGCTGCACCTGATTTAAGGTGGCTTTATCGAACGGTATTTTCATATTCAAAATATGCGCCGACCTAAATAAGCGGTCGGTATGGTCTTGCAACCTAAAAATGGCGGTTCCATCGTTGGTTTTGTAGGCACGCGTACCTTCAAATACGCCCATGCCGTAATGTAAGGTATGCGTGAGTACGTGGACCTTGGCATCGCGCCAGTTAACCCATTTCCCATCCATCCAGATGACGCCATCTCTGTCATCCATTCCCATAATTGACTCCCAAATTTAATGTTGTAAAACCCTGTTGGGTTATACCTAGTTAGTTAAAATTATTTCTTCCCAAATCGAACTGACAGAGCCAATATGTGGCTCAACCAGATGAGCGTCGATCATCGTTGACGTCTCGGCTAATGCCGCATGATGAGTCGCTTCTCGGTACGTTTTATAGGCATTGCTGAGTGCTTGTTGCTGCTGATCAGACAAGAACCCAATGTTATTCAATTCGAGCAGCAAACGGATGTTATCGGTATACGTTAGCAGTGCTGCAAATTGACTTGCTTTGGCCAATACACCGAATTGTACAATAAACTCAATATCGACAATACCTCCATGACCATGTTTTAAGTCAAAACAGCCCGCTTCAGTCTTTAACAAGGCCGACCGCATCTTTTCCCGCATCTCGATAATGTCTTTTTTTAAGTCGCCCAATACCCTCTTTTTAGCTAACACAGCCTGCCGCGTCTGTTCAAATACGGCTTCTGTATGCTGACAACCGGCTATAACACGGGCGCGAATTAAGGCTTGATGCTCCCACGTCCACGCTTGATTTTGTTGGTAATTTTCAAAGGCCGTTGCGCTGCTGACTAACATGCCTGAATTACCATTAGGCCTAAGCCTAAGATCCACCTCATATAAGGGGCCAGAAAAGGTTCGTGTGGTGAGCAGGCTAATTAATTTTCTGCCCAAACGGGTATAAAATTCGGGCATAGAGATGTTTTTATCGCCGCCAGTGGTCGCGTCCAGTGGCGTATCTTGATGCACCAGCACCAAATCCAAGTCAGAACCAAAACCCAGCTCGATACCGCCAAGCTTTCCAAAACCGATAACGCAAAACCCGCTCACTTCATCGGCGTTTGCCTCCGCTGGCACACCATACGTGGCGCACACGGATCGCCAGCTGAGGCTTAATGCCTTAGCAATAATTACCTCAGCAATCTCGGTTAATTTGTCGCTGACAACCATTAAGGGAATAACGCCTGTCAGGTCGGCCGCCGCCACGCGCAACACATTGGCCTGCTTAAATAATCGCAAGGCTTCCATTTGCGCCTCGACATCAGCCGCCTCTATTTCGTTCAAGGTAATATCTAACTCATGCTGCAACTGCTGCTTAGTCGCTGGGTGATACAAGCTAGCTGGATCAATCAGCTCATCTAACAAAATAGGTGATCGGGTCACTTGGCTAACAATCCAGGGGCTTAATTTTGACAAGCGTAACAACTGCTCAAAAACCAGCTTGTTTTCAACTAACAAGACTAAGTAAACGGTTCGATTACAAATTTTTTCGAGCATGGTTAAAAAAGCCAGTAAGGTTTTCTCATCCGCCTTTGGCAACAATAACGCATCTAACAGCATAGGCATTAAGCGCGATAAATACTCACGCCCCTTTTGCTCCAAACGCCTAACCGCATAACTATGGCAAAACTCCAGTAAGAGGCGACTGGCCTCAGCGCTCAGACTCAACTGTTTGGTCAGCAAGTATTGGCTTAAAGCAGTATCGTCTAGGTCCATCCAATTGGGTTGATCGCTTTGTTGGTCAGGCGTTGAAAAGTCCACCAATGAGGCAAAATAGCCGTGTACCCGTGCCATCACCCTTTCTGTTTTTTGTAACAACGTTTGCCAATCATCGGCCTGCATGGCTATCACCAAACGGTATTGATTTATTTCATCTTGGGGTAGCTCGTGGGTTTGCTTGTCATCAATTTCTTGCAGACGGTTTTCCAAACGCCGCAGGTAAATATAGTCCTGCGTCAACTCTTCTGCCGCCAATGCTGGGATTTGGCCTTTTTCTGCCAATAGGGCAAGCACCTTTAAAATACCACGTGCCTGTAAGGGCTTATCACGCCCCCCGCGAATCAATTGAAATGCTTGACCGATAAATTCAATTTCTCGAATACCTCCGGGGCCTAATTTGACGTTAAATTGAATGCCCTTTTGCTGTAATTGCGATTCGATTTGTCGTTTCATCACGCGTATTGAATCAAATACCCCGTAGTCCAAGTAACGGCGATACACAAAGGCTCTAAGCATCGACATTAAACTGCTTATATCACTTGAATCACCCGTAATAACGCGGGCTTTGACCATCGCGTAACGCTCCCATTCACGGGCCTGACTTTGATAGTAATATTCCATTGCGTCACTGTTAAACACTAAGGCGCCGCTGGTACCGAAAGGCCGCAAGCGGGTATCAACTCGAAACACAAAACCATCGACCGTACGCTTATCTAATACACGCACCACCACTTGGCACAAACGGGTAAAAAACTCTTCGTTGCTGATGCTTCGCGCACCATCGGTATCACCCGCCGAGGAATAACAAAAAATAAGGTCAATATCCGATGAAAAATTAAGCTCGCGCGCGCCTAATTTACCCATGGCGATCACCATTAATTTTTGTTCACGCCCAGCTTTGTCTTTCGGCACACCCCATTTTTTACAGGCATGAAAATAAGCCCAGTCGACAGCAAAACGAATCATCGCATCGGCCAAGTCCGACAAGCTTTGCAGCACCAAAGACAAATCAGCACCGGCTAGATCACGCCAAGCGATTAGCATCATATGTTTATTGCGTTGCTGCCTTAAGCCTTTCATCAGGTCAGCCTCGTTCGACTCTATGTCAATCGAATGGCTCAGCTCAAGTGCATACTCATCCGCGTTATATTGCAGTTGTTCAATGCCTTCGGCCAAGCCTTGCAAAACCGTTTTTGTGTGTTTTTTTTGTTGTTCACAGATAAACTGACTGCTGGCTAATGCGGTAACAAGTTGATCTGCTCGAGCTGCATCGACCAAGCCATTTTGAGCAAGGAGCAACGCATTTAAATCGGCGACAGCCTGTTCAACGTTTTGTTGTATAGCATTTGGCAGTGATTGGGGAAAATTAATTTTTATTTTATCTTGCATAACCATACAATGAGTTAAAAAATGGCACACCAACCCTAAATGACGCCCAGGTGGCTCATGATAATAACAATAATTAAAGACTTGTATCGATTTTTTACTTTTGCAATACACCCTTGCAGCGCCGCCGTTGTTAACCCAAAATTTGTTTATTTTAAAGATGTCTAGTCACTCAGCAGAAAACCCAACCAATATCGCCGAACTGTTAGCGGAAAGAAAACGCCATCTAGCCATCCTGTCCTCGCTTAGCGAAGGGGTTATCTCAATCGACTCTGCCGGGTTGGTGAACTACCTCAATCCGTCTGCCGAGACTTTATTAGCCTTGTCAACTCAACACGCGATTAACAAACCACTCGCCGATATCTTTAAACTGGTTAACGAAGAAAACCAACAGCCCATTGTTTTGTCAGATTACATCCTGCTTGATAAACCCACGAACAATGGCGAGTCTTTTCTACGTCAATCCATACTCAAACGGCATGACAAAAATGATCTGTATATCGATTGGAGCTTTGCCAGCATTAAAGACGAGCAAGGCTTAGCCATTGGCGTTGTTATTACCTTTCGCGATATCAGTGATACGCATAATCTAACCCTACAACTTAAACACCAAGCCAGCCACGACTCGCTCACAGGATTGGTCAACAATGATGAGTTTAATAAACGACTAAATAACCTACTGGCTACAACCTTTGGTTCCGGCGCGATGCACAGTTTAGTGTTTATCGACTTGGATCAATTTACCACCATCAACGAGCAATGCGGCTATCAGGCCGGTGACCATTTGTTGAAACAAATATCCGCCTTACTCAAGCCCAAGGTGCGCGGACGAGATACCCTGGCACGAGTCGGCAGTGATAAATTCGCCGTTTTACTAGAAAATTGCCCAAAGAAAGTTGCCCTTAAGATTGCTAATGATTTACTGCTGACCATTCAGGATTTCCGTTTTTTATGGGACGAACGCCATATTGACATTGGTGCCAGCATGGGCGTGGCTTATTTTTCAAGCGACCCGCTGGATGACAGCAACGACCCCATTATTGCCGCTAAAAGAGCCTGCTCCGAGGCTAAAAACAGCGGTCGAAACCAAATTCGTGACGTGGATATTTCACACCCACACAACCCAAACGAACAGCAACACGCCGAGATGCATTGGGTCGGCCGAATTAAAACGGCACTCAACGAAAATCGTCTACTGCTTTTTCAACAAACCATTTTGCCATTAGAGCCTGAAAAAACCGATCGCTTGCACTTTGAAATTTTATTACGCATGAAAAACAAAGAAGGCGAATTGATCAGCCCCGGCGCTTTTTTACCCGTGGCCGAACGATATAATATGATCAATAAAATTGATCGCTGGGTGATTGCTACCACGCTTCAATGGTTGGCCGAGCACCCTAGTGTTCTAGCTAAAACTCACTTTTGCAGTATCAACCTATCTGGCTTATCCCTGTCTGATAAATCTTTGGCCGCCTTTGTAAGTGACTGCTTCAGTCAACACGCGGTAGATTGTCACAAGGTGTGCTTTGAAATTACTGAAACCTCCGCCATCCATAACTTAGATGCGGCGATAGATTTTATGGCCAAAATGAAAAAATTGGGTTGTAGCTTTGCGTTAGATGACTTTGGTACGGGTATGTCCTCTTTCTCATACCTAAAACACTTGCCCGTTCAGCACTTAAAAATTGACGGTACCTTTATTAGAGACATCCTTGATGACCCCATTGACCTCGCGATGACCCGCTCAATTAATGATATTGGCCACGTTATGGGCATGCAAACCATTGCTGAATTCGTCGAAAATGCAGAAACCCTGCGGTTACTAAAACAACTGGGGGTTGACTACGCTCAGGGCTATCACATCGCCCAACCAGCACCCTTACAGCAATTACTAGAGGGCTTGTGATTACAGTCTGAGGTGCTTTAAGCGTAAGGCATTGGCAATCACGGAAACTGAACTTAGACTCATCGCTGCTGCAGCGATCATCGGTGATAGCAGTATGCCAAAAAATGGGTATAACACACCCGCCGCCACCGGCACCCCTAGGCTGTTATAAAGAAAAGCAAACAGCAAATTTTGCTTAATGTTTTTCATTGTCGCGATGCTTAGTTGTTGCGCTCGCAAGATGCCCCGCAAGTCACCTTTTACCAACACAATACCGGTGCTTTCTATCGCCACGTCTGAGCCATTACCCATCGCAATACCGACGTCTGCCTGTGCCAATGCGGGTGCATCGTTAACCCCATCGCCTGCCATTGCTACTACTTTACCTGCGGCTTGAAGCTCTTTAACCACTGCAGCTTTTTGCGCCGGTAAAACGCCTGAACGATAATCCTCGATACCTAACTGTTCAGCTACTTGTTTAGCCGGGCCTTGCTGGTCACCGGTCAGCATAACGATGTTAATGCCGCTGTTTTTCAGCAAACGAACAGCTTCTGGGCTAGAGGCTTTAATTTCGTCTTTTAAAAATAGAATACCGGCCGCACGCTGATCAAGCGCCATATACAACGGGGTCGCTCCGCTATATTTATCACCTTGCAGCCCATCTAAAGCTTGTACGTCAATGTGTTGATTTTTTAGAAAGCTCAAATTACCTAATAGCACACTCTGTCCGTTTACCACACCCGCCACCCCTTGCCCGGGGGTCGACTCAAAGTCACTAACATCAAATAAGGTCTGTTCCGATGCTGCCCTAACCACCGCCTCGGCTAAAGGGTGCTCGCTGGCTTTTTCTAAACTGGCCGCCAGTTGTAATAACGCCTTTTCCTGCTGACCCTCAACAACCTTAATCGCCATTAAACTGGGTTTACCGGCGGTTAAGGTGCCGGTTTTATCCACCACCAGGGTATCTACTTTCTGCATTATTTCTAATACTTCTGCATTTTTAATTAATACGCCCATGCTCGCGCCACGGCCCATACCGACCATAATCGACATCGGCGTTGCCAAACCTAAGGCACAAGGACACGCGATAATCAGTACCGCCACAGCATTCACTAAGCCTAGGGCTAATGCTTGTTCAGTCGCTAAAAAGTACCACGCAAAAAAGGTGACAAGCGACACCAACACCACAATCGGTACAAACCAAGACGCCACCACATCGACCACTTGTTGAATTGGTGCACGGCTGCGTTGTGCTTCGCCAACCATCTTTATAATTTGTGACAACAGCGTGTCCCCACCTACCCGTTGCGCTTTAAACAAAAAACTGCCTGTGCCATTCACGGTGCCACCGACCACCGATGCACCAACAAATTTTTCAACCGGTATGGGTTCCCCGCTAACCATCGATTCATCGACCGAGCTATTGCCTTCTATCAACTCACCATCGACGGGGATTTTTTCGCCGGGTCTTACCCGCAAAATGTCACCCAGCTGAATATCTTGCAATGGAACGTCTTGCTCCTCACCTTGCGCATTAACCCGCCGTGCAGTGCTAGGCGACAGGCCAAGTAAGAGTTGAATTGCCTGATTGGTTTGTCCACGCGCTTTCAGTTCCAATACCTGACCCAACAACACGAGAGTAATAATGACCGCTGCCGCTTCGAAATAAACCGGAATAAGGCCGTGTGCATTGAGCATCGTCGTGGGGAATAGGCCCGGTGCAAACACCGCCAAAAGACTATATAACCACGCCACCGACACGCCCAAGCCGATCAATGTAAACATATTTAAATGCCATGTTTTAACTGATTGCACCGCGCGCTCATAAAACGGCCAGCCTGCCCACATCACAACAGGCGTCGCTAACGCGAGTTGCAGCCATAATAAAACTTTGGCCGAAACTAATTGGGTTAAGTCAATCCCCGGCAACATCTCCGACATGGCGATGACAAAAAGCGGCAAGGCAAACGCAACGCTGACTTTAAAACGGCGATTCATATCGTCTAGTTCAGGGTTTTCTTGTTGCAGCACCGTGGTACGCGGCTCCAAAGCCATGCCGCACTTCGGGCAGGCCCCTGGATGGTCCTCAACTACTTCTGGGTGCATCGGGCAGATATAATCGATGCGACTGGCCGGTGGCGTAAACTGTTCCGGCTCAAGCGCCATGCCACATTTAGGGCACGTATCAGGCCCGTCGCTTTCAACCCCTGGGCACATGGGGCAAATATACTTGGCACCGATAACGGCAGCGGGTGCTGGCCTAGGCTTAGTGGCGAGATAGCTTTGCGGGTCTTTATTGAATTTAATCAAACACGACTCGCAACAAAAGCCAATCCATTGTCCCTTATACTCTGTATGGTATGTAGCTTCCTTGCTCACAGTCATGCCGCACACCGGGTCTTTTAACTCGGCGACTGCCTCATGCTCCCCACAACAATCTATTTTTTCACTCATTACAATACTCTATATGTATCCATACATTTACTGGCATAGTTTTACTAAAAAAATTCTTTATAACGCTGGGCCACCAAGATCAGCCCATGTTTTCAAATCCCAATATTCACGCCACGCGCTAATTTTTCCATCCGCGTCAAATTCAAAAACACCCAGTACCGGTAATTCTTTCAGGGCACTACCATCCAAAAAATCAAAGCTATCCAGCCGTTCGGTAACGACCCGTTGGTCGTTAGCCGTTAAATTAAGGATTTCAAAACAACAACTGCTCGAGATACTAAAAAAACCGCCGACAAAATCAGCAATTTGCTGTTTTCCTACTAAGGGTTCTAATGGCATATTGTGATAAAGCGCATCATCACTCATTAACGCCAAAATACCCTCAAGATCTAACTTATCCCATGCTGTACAAAACTGTCTAACGGTGGATTCATGTTGTGCTGCTGACATATATACATCCTCTATAAGTAAATAATATTCAATTTATAATACACCTTATTAAAACCGTTCTAACAAATTTTTCCTTCTGCATCAGCCACACACATCCAGTAAAAAACCGGATGCTCAAACAATTTTAATCCTTGCCGCTGATGGTGATTATTTTTTAGTGAGTATTAAATTACCGTAGTCATCCACTGTGCATCGCCAATCTGCGGCAAGGTAGGTGGTAGCCACTTGCTCAACGATCAACGCCTCCCCTTCGATAACATCATTGGCCAGTAAATGCTGGCGTTGGTATACACGCAGTGTATTTTGTACTTGGAAGCTTAGCGGCAACCCAGCGTTGCGTTTGACTAGCTTAGTTAGCGCAGGTTGTTCCACCTGCGCCGACAAGGTCAGTCTTAACGTGACTAATTCTATCGGCAAGGCCAATGCGTGCCCATAACGTTGTTTATGTTGTTGGTGGAACAAGGCCATCACTGATGGTTTATCATCCCACGGTATAGATAAACTGTATGATTGGCCCAAATACCTTAAATCGACCCCATAGTTAAGCTTAATTTTTTCTACTGCCACCTCTTCTGCCAACAGCTCGTTAACCCCCTGTTGACGCAAGCTATCGAAGCCGCTTTCGATCTGCTCGTCGGGCACCTGCTGCAACTCGCCCAGTAAGCTATGCGATAAGGCCCGCGACCTTGGCGCGGTTAGCATACCGAAGGCGGACAAAACCCCCGAGTTGACCGGCACAATGGCCGTTTGCATAGTTAAAGCATCGGCCAAGGCACAGACGTGTAAGCCGCCCGCACCACCGAAGGTCATCAAGGCGTATGGTCGTGGGTCGATACCGCGTTGGATTGAAATGACCCGTAAGGCGCGCGCCATGTGTTCATTGGCTAAGTCAATCACGCCTTCGGCCGCTTGCTGAGATGTACAGTCTAATTGTGCGGCTAACTCAACAAGGGCTTTATTAGCAGCGCCCTCATCTAGAACCATACCACCAGCCAAAAAGTGTTCTGTACTAATACGCCCCAAATACAAGTTGGCATCGCTAACCGTTACCTGAGTACCCCCCCTACCGTAACACGCAGGTCCAGGCAAAGCCCCGGCTGATTCTGGCCCAACACACAACATGCCTGCTGCATCAACACGGGCAATAGAGCCACCACCCGCCCCAATGGTATGCATATCCACCATTGGCACTGCAACCGGATAACCCGCCACTTTGCCTTCATTGGTGAGTGAAATAGCGCCATCTAATAAGGCCACATCAGTCGACGTACCGCCCATATCCAAGGTTAACAAACGATCAAAGCCAGCTGTTTTACCGATATGTAAAGCAGCCACCAAGCCCCCCGCGGGACCCGAGAGCAACATACGAACGGCTTGTTCACCCGCCTGTTCAGCGGCAATGGTGCCACCTGAGCTTTGCATTACTGATACTGATGATGAGCTAAGCGATTGGGTTAACTTACCCAAATAACCACTCACTAACGGTCCCACATAGGCGTTAAGCCAAGTTGCCATGCCCCGTTCATATTCCTTATATTCGGGCAGTACCTTGGATGAGCGCGAGACGAAAACCCCCGCTGGCATGGCCGCCTCGATACGCTTTTCTGCCTCATCATTTAAAAACGAAAACAATAAATTAATGGCCACCGATTGAGGCGCCAACTTTTCTACCTGTGCGTGTAAGGCTGTCAACTGTTCATCTGTTAGCGGTGACAGCAGCTCGCCTTTCGCAGAGACACGTCCAGCTGTTTGTAGGCATAACGCCGGAGGTACCGGCGGGCTTTCGACTGCAGGATTAAGGTGATACAACTCTTTTCTCGCTTGCCGGCCAATCGTTAACATATCAGCCATACCCTCATTGGTAATAAAACAGCAACGGACCCCTTTCTTTTCTAACACCGCATTGGTTGCCACGGTTGAACCGTGAACGATCAGTAAGGTGTTTGTGTCGACACCCATGTCCTGTATGCCTTGTAAGATTGCCTGTTCTGGCGCGGCTGGCGTTGATGGTACTTTATGGATCTGCGTACCCCTTTCGTCCACATACACAAAATCGGTGAACGTGCCACCTGTGTCTACACCTAATAACATGCGATTAACCCTCCTTTTAAGGCCTTGTATTTTTACACGGCAGAAAAAATTTCATACAATTATTTTACTAAGTTTTACTCACTTGAATGAAAGGTCGTCACGTATACTCAAGCCATGAACACATTAATTGAAGTTAATAATTTAAGCCGTCAATTTGGTGAATACTGCGCCGTCAATGACGTCAGTTTTTCATTGCAAAAAGGCGAAGTATTGGGATTTTTAGGCCCCAATGGTGCTGGCAAATCAACCACCATGAAAATGATCTGCGGCAACCTAACACCCACCATTGGTGAAATTAAAATCAATGGCTACGATATTATCGAGCAACCTAAGCTGGCAAAAGCCGAATTAGGGTTTTTACCCGAGGTTCCACCGCTCTACCCTGAGCTAACCGTCGACGAGTATTTAAGCTATTGCGCCAAATTGCATGGCTTGCGAAAAATCGCCGTTAAACAGGCCATTGAGCAAGGCAAGCTAAAATGCGGTCTGGCCGATATGGGTCATCGTTTGATCAATAATCTATCCAAGGGCTACCAACAACGCATAGGCATCGCACAAGCTATTTTGCACAACCCGTCGGTGATTATTTTAGACGAACCCACGGTCGGTTTAGACCCGCTTCAAATCTTGGAAATTCGCCAATTAATCCGTGAGCTAGGCAAACAACACAGCGTTATTTTATCTACCCATATTCTGTCTGAAGTACAACAATCATGTAGTCGGGTACAAATTATTCATCACGGAAAATTAGTACTTAATGAAGACATCGCTGGCTTATCTCGCCGTATGACGTCGACCAGTTTATTATTGCGCCTACGCGAAACACCCGATTTAAACCAGCTACGCGACATTAACGGCGTTGACGCCATTGACGAGCTGGGCGACCAGCACTATCGCATCCATCATGCACAACAGCTGAGCCTTGCCGAGGCGATTGCCGAACTGGTCGTCAAGCAGCATTGGGGCTTACTTGAATTGATGCCAGAAAAGCACGATATGGAACATATCTTTCTTTCAATTACTAATGACTCAAGCACCCATGAATAGTTTTATTATTGCCGGCCGCGAATTAAGGAACTTATTTCTATCACCGCTGGCGTGGACCATACTCGGCGTTACCCAATTAATCCTTGCGTATATGTTTTTAACGCAAATTGATTATTACCTGACGATTCAGGCCAAACTAATCGGTATTCCGAACGCGCCTGGGGTCACCGACTTGGTTGTCGCCCCCTTGTTTGGTAACGCAGCTGTTATTTTATTGCTCATCACACCCCTACTTACCATGCGTGTTATTAGCGACGAACGGCGCAATAAGACCATCAGCCTTTTATTTTCTGCGCCAATCAGTATTAGCGAAATTGTCTTGGGTAAGTTTTTGGCGATTTTTGCCTTTTTACTGATTATTTTGCTGTCGATTGCCTTAATGCCGTTATCTTTACTCACGGTAGGCGACTTAGATCTGGGGAAGTTTTTTGCCTGCCTACTCGCCTTGGCACTTTTGATGGCCGCGTTCAATGCTTTGGGTTTGTATATGTCCGCTATAGCGACACAGCCAACAGTCGCTGCGGTATCCAGCTTTGGCGCATTGTTATTCTTATGGATAATCGACTGGGCGGGCAGTAACAGCGGCAATAGCAGCGCCTTACTTGACTATATTTCCATCATGCGCCATTTTGAAAATCTATTGCGGGGCTTAGTCAATACCACCGACGTAGCCTATTTTGTCTTGTTTACCGCTGGGTTTTTGATATTGAGTATTCGACGCTTAGATAACGACCGCCTACAGTCATGAAAATTTCACGCAAAATACACCACTTTATCCGCCTGCAAAACATCGCCTTTACGTTTTTATTTATCGGCGTTTTTGCCCTATTAGCCTGGCTCAGTTCACAATATAGTGCACAATCCGACTGGACAGCCAACAGCAGAAATTCCTTATCCGAGCCCAGTGTGCAATTATTGCAACAGCTCGAGCAGAACGTCGATATCACCGCATATGCCACAGAGAATGAGCTGCTACGCCAACAAATTTCGCAGCTACTAGAAAAATATACACGGCATAAACCCGATATATCGTTGAGCTTTGTTAATCCTGATATGCGTCCAGACCAGGCGCGAGAAGAAGGCATTACCAACGATGGCGAATTGGTGATTCGTTATAACGGACGCCGCGAGTCGATCAGCCGCTTGAATGAACAAGCCCTAACTAACGCCTTACAACGGTTGTCTCAAAGTGAACAACGCTGGGTGGCATTTTTAGCCGGGCACGGGGAGCGTAAGCCTGACGGCGATGCTAATTTTGACTTTGCCATCTTTAGCAAGGAGCTAAAGAACAAGGGCATCAATAGTCAAAGCCTAAACCTGATTAATACCCCGAGCATCCCAAAAAACACCTCCTTGCTGGTGATTGCTGACCCAAAATCGGTACTACTCGCCGGTGAAATTCAGTTAATCAACGACTACATCAACCAAGGTCGCCCCTTATTACTGCTAACCGAACCGGGGCAAGCCCGTTACGTTCAGGAGATTACCGCGCAACTTGGTGTCTCTTTACTGCCGGGCACGGTCGTGGACGCGACCACACAATTATTCGGCATTGATGACCCCACGTTTGCCTTGGTCACTCAATACCCCGACCACTTGGCGACGCGTCATTTGCAAACCATGAGCTTATTTCCCGGCGCCAACGGGCTGGCAATCAACACTGATTCCAACTATATGGCAACGGCCCTATTATCTACCTTAGACAGATCATGGACTGAAACCGGCAGTATAGAAGGTAACATTCAATTTGATAGCAATACTGATGAACAACAAGGCCCAATTGCGATTGCTTATGCCCTTAGCAATAAGCAGCCGATGGGCGATATTGACGTTGCGTCCCAACGCATTGCGGTGATCGGTGATGCCGACTTTTTATCCAATGCCTTTTTGGGTAATGGCGCCAACTTGGATTTAGGCTTAAGCCTAATACAATGGTTAAACCACGACGACAGTTTAATCGACATTCCGGCTAAAACCGCCAGCGATATTGCGTTAGAAATTAACCCAACATGGTCGATCATTTTTGGCCTTGGGTTTTTATTTCTTTTACCGCTTGTATTTATTGTGACGGGCATTGTTATTTGGCTTAAACGGAAAAAACGTTAATCTGATGAAAAGCCGCCTAATCATCAACCTGCTGTTATTACTGTTGGCTATTGGGCTTGGCTTGGTGGTTTGGCTAAAACCCGGCCAGCAACCGAACCAGCGCCTTCAACTCACCACGTTGGACCCTCGGTCAATTCAGTTAATACGCATCGATCGCCAGTCCGGCAATAGCATTGAGTTAACGCGTCAAAATGGTCAGTGGTGGCTAACTCAGCCAATCAAAGCTGCCGCCTTAAACGGCAAGGTGGAGCGGTTATTAAAAATTTCTCAAATTAGCCCCCCCGTTAGCTACCCGCTTGATGCAAATGCATTAAGCCGTTTTGGTTTATTAAACCCTGTGGTACGCCTTCGCTTTAACGACACCCACTTAGCCATTGGTTCGACAGAAAGCATGAACGCACGGCGCTATGTCAGCGATGATACCCAGCTTTACTTAGTCGATGACACCTTCTTGCACCATTTAACAGCACCAATAGATGACTACCTCGATACACGACTATTGGCAGATGGGGTACAAATTACGCAACTGCACACACCCAAACTTCAGCTGCAGCAAACTAAAAGCGGCCATTGGCAAAACCAATTACAGCCCAACGAGGAACTGTCGGCTGACGCAGTACAAATGCTGTTTGATGAATGGCGTTTTGCCCGCGCTATTCATGTCAGCCACCAACCTAGCAGCGCGACAATCGGCGACGCTGTTTTAATCACCTTCAGCAGCGGTGAAACAAAACGCTTTAACGTCATACGACAACAGAACGAGGTTATTCTAGTGGCTAACGATACAGCACTGGCCTACACCCTTAGTCTCGATAAGTACCAGAAAATGAGTCAATTAACCAAGCCTACTGAGCCCGATGCCTGAATTACCCGAAGTTGAAACCACCAAACGCGGCATTGCCCCCCATATTGAAGGTAAACGCGTATCCCGGGTACAGGTTCGACAAGGCAAACTGCGTTGGCCCGTTAGCCCCGAAATAGAACAGCAACTACCCGGGCTCATCATTCATCGAGTGAAACGCAGGGCAAAATATCTATTGCTTGAAACAGACCAAGGCACCTTGATTATTCACCTGGGTATGTCAGGGAGTTTACGCATTGTTGATGCAGCAGTAGAACCGGAAAAACACGAACACATTGATATCGTCTTAGACGATAACCGCTGCTTGCGTTACAAAGACCCCCGACGTTTTGGTTGTTTCTTATGGTCAGCAGGGGCAATTGAGGAACATAAGCTGATACACCACCTAGGTCCAGAACCCTTATCTGACGTATTTACTATTGATGATATTTATCCCAAAGCGCGTAATAAAAAAACGCCCATCAAAAGCTTCATTATGGACGGTAAGGTCGTCGTTGGCGTAGGCAATATCTACGCCAGTGAAGCACTTTTTCGCTCGGGCATTCACCCTAACCGCCCCGCTACTGATATTTCTAAAGCACGCATGACACACTTAGTCAGCGATATAAAAACCATCCTGAGCCAAGCGATTGAACAAGGTGGTACAACACTGAAAGACTTTGTTAATAGCGACGGCAAACCCGGCTATTTTCAACAAACACTTAATGTCTATGGTCGAGCGAAACAACCTTGCAGCACTTGCGATACACCCATCAAGCAGGTCACTATCGGCCAGCGCTCCACCTTTTACTGCCCGCATTGCCAACATTAAACCGTACACTTTTTACCCAAAAATAAATAAACGGATTAGAAATTTATCGTTTTTTACTATAAAGTGAGTCGCTCAGGAGGCGTTGTTTGTTTAAGGTAAAAAATAAGTTTTTCAGACAATTAATAGACAGCGTAAAGGACTTGATTCCTATTTTTGCTGTTATTTTTGTTTTTCAAATTTTTATCTTACGCCAACCTATCCCGGACCTTGGCGACATTGCCATCGGTACTGTGTTTGTTGTGTTAGGGCTCACGCTCTTTATTCAAGGTCTTGAAAAAAGTCTATTCCCGATTGGCGACAATATGGCCTATGCCTTCGCCAAAAAAGGCAGCCTTTTTTGGTTAATGGCATTCGCTTTTTCTTTGGGTTTTGGTACTACAGTAGCAGAGCCTGCATTAATCGCCGTAGCAAACGAGGCCGCACGCATCGCTGCCGAAGGCGGCATGATTGACTTATCCGATGCGGCAAAAACAAGCTATGCCCTAGGCTTACGTTATACCGTTGCCGTATCGGTTGGCTTCGCCATTTTACTCGGTGTATTAAGAATTATTCGCGGCTGGCCCTTACACTATCTTATTATTCCTGGTTATATCGGCGTCGTCGTGATGACTTTTTTTGCCCCCGACACCATCGTCGGTATCGCCTATGATTCGGGCGGTGTCACCACCGGCACCGTGACCGTTCCACTGGTTACCGCCTTAGGTGTCGGTCTTGCCTCTGCCATTCAGGGGCGTAACCCAATGACCGATGGTTTTGGCTTGATTGCCTTCGCCTCGTTAACCCCTATGATGTTTGTGATGCTGTATGGGATTTTAATATGAGCAGTTGGCTAAATGAAATCAGCAGCGTATTACTGTCTACGCTAAGGGATATTGCACCGATTTTATCGATCATTATATTTTTTCAATTAGCCATCATCCGTCGCCCTTTTAGTCATCTCAAAAATTTAATTATTGGCATGATCTACGTCATTATCGGCATCACTTTTTTCCTTGTCGGTCTAGACAAAGCCCTGTTTCCACTGGGCGCTATGATGGCAGAACAACTCACCAGCGATAGCTTTATTCAACCGAGCACCGATCAGTCGATTTCTATCGCATGGCGCGATTATATTTGGGTGTATGTGTTTGGCGCCTGCATTGGCTTTGCTACTACCTTAGCCGAACCCTCACTGATTGCCGTGGCCATTAAGGCACAACAAATTTCAGCCGGTGCCATTAGAGCCTGGTATTTACGCCTCGCCGTGTCGGCCGGGGTGTCTTTTGGCATCGCCTTAGGTACCTACCGTATCGTTAGTGGTACGGAATTGTATCTGTTCATTATTGTCGGCTATATCGTCGTTATTATACAAACCATGTTTGCGCCTAAACTTATTATTGGCTTGGCGTATGACTCTGGTGGCGTCACAACGTCGACCGTTACCGTGCCATTAGTCACTGCGCTAGGCATCGGTTTAGCGTCCTCCATTCCCGGTAGAAACCCCTTATTGGATGGCTTTGGCCTCATTGCCTTCGCTAGCCTTTTCCCTATAATAGCCGTGCTCGCATACGCCCAGTTAACTGAATGGCTAGCGCATCGAACGCAGCAAAACCCGCCTGATAAAGGAGATTAACTATGCACTTTAAACTGATTTTAGTATTTGTTGACGACAATAAAACAGACATTGTCCTAAAAGCTGCTCGAGAGGTCGGCGCCACCGGGGTGACCATTATTAATAACGCGAGAGGAGAAGGTTTAAAGCAGAAAAAGACGTTTTTAGGCCTTAATTTAGAAACCCAACGTGATGTTGTTTTGTTTTTAGTGGAAGAACATTTAAGCCGGAAAATTATTGAAGAGATTTCCCGTGCGGGACGATTTGATGAAGAACCAGGCAGTGGTATTGCCTTAAAAATTGACGTTGAAGACGCCATCGGCGTGCTTCATCAGGCTCAAGAAATAACACAGACTATTGAGGAAGAACTATGAGTGAGAAAAAAACCATTCGCGTTCGCGACGTAATGAAAACCGACGTACATATGATCGACGGAAAATGCACCGTAACCGAAGCCATTCGAGTGATGAAGCAGCACCAAACCTCGGTACTTTTTGTTAATAAATTTCATGAAGACGATGAATATGGCGTTATTAATGCCGGTATTATTGCGCGATTAGTGTTAGCCAAAGACAGGGCCGCTGACCGCGTTAATGTCTATGAAATTAACGAAAAACCACTTATCTCCGTGTCGCCCGATATGGATATTCGCTATTGTTCCCGCTTATTTGCACGATACAACCTAATGCGAGCACCGGTGATTGAAAACGGTAAAATTATTGGCGTGATCAGCCCTATTCAGTTGGTACTGGACGGCTTGTGTGAACTGTCTGGAATTTGTTAAACCACTTAAAAAATAACATTTAATGATTAGTTCACGCAATTAGCAATCACATTTAAAGTATGATTTTTTACTCAACGAATGACTGCTTATATTTATTCTAACTACTCAAGTAATGAAAACAAACCGACTGTTGGCCCGTGCAAAATCCCTTAAAAATAAGGGCAACTTCGAACAGGCCCGAGAACTTTATAATAAGATTTTAGATCAATCACCTCAAAACCCATTGGCTAAGAAGGGACTGTTAGCTATAGACGATCGATCTGGCGCCACGCAACACGTTTCTCGAGAGCTTGAGTTACAATTAAAATCTGCTACTACTTTGGTTTCAAATGGTCAGCTCTACGCGGCCGTCAAAGTTCTGAATAAACTAGCCCTTAAATACCCTGACTCGGCCACCCTCTTTTATACACGCGGTCGTTGTTTTCAGCTTACTTCAAAGCTTGATGTTGCTATTAGCGACTATAATCGCGCTATAACATTAGATCAAAAATATGCAGACGCACACGCTAATTTAGGTGTCACATTAAACGTGCTTGGGCAATCTGAAGCCGCGATAGAAAGCTTGCAACGGGCACTTAATATAGATCCGAATAATGTGTCTGCACTTTGTAGCTTATACCCTCTAAAGCTAAAGCAGCCCGATAGTATTCCTATCGAGGTGATAAACAAGCTCTATGACAATGAAAAACTGACTAACCGAGAGCGCATATTGGTTTGTTACACCTTAGCGAAGGCCTACAACAAACCAGGAGAAGAAAACACCGCATTTGATTATTTATTAGAAGCTAATAAACTCAGCAAAGCTGAAGTTGGCTACAAGTTTTATAAATCCGAGAACACCTTCTCATCCATAAAAAAACTTTTTAGTGTTAAACACCCGATCCTTAATGTAGACAATTTTGAGTCTTTATCGAAAATTCGGCCCATTTTTATTGTCGGTATGCCACGCTCTGGAACCTCTCTAACCGAACAAATTCTCGATAGTCATTCTAGCGTTCGTGGTGCAGGTGAGCTGGAGTTTATGAACCAACTGGCTCATATTATTATGCAAGAGCAGCAGGCCAACTTAACGAGACAATACCCAAAACCCTTATCAAAAAACAGTATGAGCGCCATTCGTACTAGGTACCAGGGCTCATTACAGGCACTGAATTATCCCGAAAACATCATTGTTGATAAAATGCCGCTAAATTTTAGGTGGGTCGGTCTCATATTATCGGCTTTTCCAGAAGCAAAAATTATTCATCTAAAGAGAGACCCTGTCGCTACGTGCTGGTCAAATTTTAACCGCTACTTTCCTGTGCATGAGCTTGGCTTTACAAATAATTTGAACGACTTGGCCAAGTTTTATCATCTGTATGCTGATTTAATGACGTTCTGGCACCAACGCTTTCCAAATAAAATTTATGACTTGTGTTATGAGGATTTAACCGAAAACCAAGAAAAAGAAACAAAAAAATTACTCGCTTATTGTGAGCTAGAATGGGAAGACGCCTGTTTAAACTTCCATGAAAATACACGTCGAGTCATTACTGCAAGCGCTAATCAAGTCGGACAAAAGATGTACCAAGGCAGCTCTAAGTCGTGGAAAAAATACGAGCAACAATTACAGCCTTTGGTAAAAGCGTTAAATTATTAATAATGCTATCACTCTCTTTACACTGCAGACGAAATTAATACGCCCTAGTATACTGGCGAGAGTGGCTTTTTAATAAGGGATCAGCGAGTAAAAGCGCTTTCACATCATCGGGAATAGCCACCGAATGATGCGCCTTTGGGTCAAAGAAGACATTGACACTGTGTGCCGTTGCCACGCACTCATCTGCAACAAACACACCGTAGCCGGTTGTGATTGATTTATTACCTACAGCAATAACCCTTGTGCCCACATCTACCATACTGGGGTAATACGCCTCTTTTATATAATCAATCGTTACACTGGCCAAAACAAAGTCGATATCGGGGTGTTTTTTTGCATCTAGCAAGCCCCCAATAAACATCGTACGACCTGCTTCAATATAGGCAGCGTAAGCAACATTATTGATATGCCCCAATGGGTCTTGGTCAGAAAAACGGCTGCTAACAGGCGTCCAAAAATGAAAACTTTCCTTTGATGTTAAATCAACGCTTACTTTGCTATCGTTTGTCATAAATAGAAACCAATCGTGTTATACAAAGTGACAGCAGGCTATTATTGCCTAGTCAAGCTCGGGCAATTCAACGTTGTGGTACACCTGTTGCACATCGTCTAACTCGTCCAGCATGGCTAAAAACTTGTCGAATAGGGCAACGTCGTCACCCTTAATGGTGGTGGTGTTTTGTGCAATAAATTGTATCTCGTCCACCTCAAAATCAATCTCACCAAAGCTGTCAAGTAAGGCCTGTTTAGCCTTATAGTAATCCGTATTGGGGGCAAATACAGAAAGTTTTCCGTCGTCACTTTCAATATCGCTGACGTCTACATCGGCGTCCATTAGGGCTTCTAGTACGGCGTCTTCATCGTCATGGCTAAAAACAAAAATAGCCGAATGATCAAACATATGGCTTACGCTGCCTTGGGTGCCAATTTTACAATCGGTTTTGGTAAACGCCATACGTACATCGCCAAAGGTACGGTTAGGGTTATCGGTTAAACAATCAATAATCGCCATGCACCCGCCTGGGCCATACCCTTCATAACGCGCGGGGAAAAAGTCCTCACCAGCGCCGCCTTTAGCTTTTTCAATCGCCTTATCTATCACGTGAGCTGGCACTTGATCTTTTTTAGCGCGATCGATCAGGCTTCGCAACGCCAAGTTACCCGTAGGGTCAAAGCCACCTGACTTAGCTACCACATAAATTTCGCGCCCATAACGGCTATACACCTTGGCCTTCATATCCGATGTTTTAGCCATGGATAATTTGCGGTTTTGGTAAGCTCTGCCCATGTGACTTGTGCTCCGTAATAATTAAAAGGGTATTTTACGCGCTAGGGCGTCTTAGTGAAACTAGATTAGCCGGTCCTTTTACTAGTAAACAATGATCGGGCGCGCTTCTCTTAACGCCCAGACTCTACGGAGGCCTTACCGGAATGCCTCGGATCACTGGCAGCGCTTACTGTATTGCTTTTTTTATCCCATAAAATCGCGTGCATATTGCCGTAACTTCTACCCACCGATTGTAGTTGATGGCCTTTAGCTTTGAGTTGTGCAATGGTTTGCTCACTCAGTGCATTCGGTTCGTGCTGTATCCAATCGGGCAAATATTGGTGGTGATAACGCGCTAAGCTTACCCACGATTGGGGGTCTTGCCCCTGCGCTGCATCCAACAAAGCCAATAACACCATACTGATAATGCGGCTGCCACCGGGGGTACCGAGTAGGCCCACTTTATCGTCCGTTTCAAAAAACGTGGGAGACATACTCGACAGCATCCGTTTACCCGGCTGGATGGCATTCGCTTCGCCACCCACTAGGCCGTACACGTTAGGTGTGCCGGGCTTAATTGAAAAATCGTCCATTTCGTCGTTCAATAACACGCCCGTACCCGGTGGCACAAAACCTGAGCCAAAGGGGTAGTTAATGGACAAGGTGGCCGATACCCGATTGCCCTGCCTATCCAAGACCGAGAAATGTGTCGTGTCATGGCCTTCTGTCGGATTAAGCCCATTGATCTGTGCGCTTGGTGTTGCCTTATCTAAGCTAATATCGGCTGCCAGCTGATGTGCATAAGATTTTTTTTGCAGCGTGTCGCTGGGCACACTCACAAAGTCACTATCCCCCATACTTAAGGCACGTTCAAAATAAGCGCGCCGCATCGCCTCTACAACCACATGGATACGCGTCGCTTCGTCCATGGCGGCTAAGTCGTACTGCTCTAGACTATTGAGTGCAATCGACAACACCAACCCACCTGACGACGGCAAGGCTGCACTGATAACTTTGATGCCTTTGTAATCAATAATAATAGGCTCACGCTCTTTAACTCGGTAATTCGCTAAGTCCTGATGTGTCCAGATGCCACCTGCCTGCTGTACACCCTGCACCAATTTGTCGGCCACTGGGCCTGCATAAAAGCCATTGAAGCCGTCTTTTCCTAGTTGCCTTAATGTCATAGCCAAATCCTTTTGGACAATGCTAGCGCCTAATTTCGGTACCTGACCCTGTTTTAAAAAAAGCGATTTTGCCGGTTCACTGGCGGCTAATACCGCGTGGCGAAATTGTGCGAGGCTTTGGTAATGTTGATTGACGCTAAAACCGTTTTCGGCAAGCCTGATCGCCGGGTTTAAGCTATCACCTAGGCTTAACTTTCCATATTGCTGCGACAAATGCACCAAGGCAGCTGGCATACCAGGAATACCCGCCGCTAATGCTCCATCAACCGAAGCCTGTTTAATCGGCTCGCCAGCGTGATCTAAATACATATCTCGATGGGCTTTTTGAGGTGCCACTTCACGCCCATCAAGCATCACCTGTTTACCGTCGCTGGCACGGTGTAACAACCAAAAGCCACCGCCACCAATACCGGAACCAAACGGTTCAACAACCGCTAACGCTGCGCTAACGGCCACCGCCGCGTCAAAGGCATTGCCGCCTTGATTAAGAATGTCCAGCCCCGCCTGAGTGGCTGCAGGATGCGCGCTGGCAACGGCTTGCGCCGGTGGGTGTGTTTCTGGCTTAACACAGGCCGATAAAAATATGAAAACCAGTGTTGCCAAGCTGAGTTGTTTCATTTTTAGCCTTCGTTTGACGCCATTAAACGGCTGTACTTCAGTTGTAATTGGTCCTGCGTTTCTTCGTGGTTTGGGTCTTTAGGGATACATTCCACCGGACACACTTCGACGCACTGCGGGGTGTCGAAATGGCCAACGCATTCTGTACACAGGTCCGGGTTTATTTCGTAAATTTCTTCGCCCTGATAGATCGCATCATTGGGGCATTCGGGCTCACACACATCGCAATTGATGCATTCATCGGTAATAATTAATGACATCGTTAACGAAGCTTTTGTAGCACGGCTTGTTCAATATTAGATGGCACAAAGGTACTAATATTACCTTGATGCCGGGCAATATCGCGCACCAATGTTGACGACAGGTCGGCCCAATCTGAGTGCGTGGTTAAAAAAATGGTTTCCAACTCGGGCATCAGTTTTCTATTCATACCCGCCATTTGGGTTTCATATTCAAAATCAGCAATCGAGCGCACCCCACGGACGATAATTTCTGCTTGTTGCTGTTGCGCCAAGTCCACCAATAAGCCTTCAAAATCAACCACCGTGACATTTGCATACGATGCTAGCGCCTGCTTGGCCAACGCAACCCGTTCCTGCATATCAAATAACGGTGTTTTGCTGGTGCTTTTTGCCACCGCGACAACAACGCTATCAAATAACTTGCAAGCGCGTTGAATAATATTCAGATGCCCATTCGTCAATGGGTCAAACGTGCCGGGGTATATCGCTTTTTTACGCATTAACTTTCTCGCTGAAATAAGTAGTAAGACACTTGGCCGTTGGTTTTACTGCGGTGTTGACGCCAATTGATGGGCAAAAAGTCTAAGTCCAACTTGCGTTCACACTCAATATAAATCAGTGCATCATCCGCCAATAGACCACTTTCCTCAAGTCGCTTAGTGCACTCAGGTAGACTATTATGCTTGAAAGGTGGATCAAGGAATACCACATCAAACGTTGGGTCTGTTGATTTTGGTTTGTCGCTTAAAAAATCCATCGCAGAGCGGTGCATCAATTGCACGTTATCTGCTTTAATTAAGTCCTTATTGTAGCGCAAGGACTTAATGATAATGACATCTTTCTCAACCATTAAAACACGTTCGGCACTTCTTGATGCGGCCTCAAAACCCAGGGCACCGCTGCCAGCATACAGGTCCAAACACGTGGCGCCAGATAAATAAGGCTGCAACCAATTAAACAAGGTTTCACGTATAGGATCTGTGGTTGGTCTTAGGCCTTCGACATTAGGAAAACCAATTTTACGACCGCGCCACTGGCCGCCAATAATTCGTACACGATTCTCTTTACCAGCCATTAGTTATTTGTATCCTTGTTTTCGCCAACCGTTACCAGGGTCATGCTTTTTATCCTCACACGACGCTGGAACGCCTGCTGTATTTGCTTTGCCGTTACCGCATTAATTTTTTGCACATAGGTGTTAAGGTAATCTAATGGCGCACCACTAACGACAATGCCCACCACGTTAGCTAGCAGTTTTTTATTACTATCCAGCTTTAACGCAAAACCACCGCTGATATTTTTCTTCGCTGCAATCAATTCTTCTTCGCTTGGGCCTTTGTCTACAAACTGCCCTAGGACCTGTTTTGTTGCTTTTACTGCTTCATCAAGCGATTCATTTTTAGTTTGCAAACCCATCATAAAGGGGCCTTTTTGTAACATTGGAGAGAAATAGCTATAAGCGCTATAAGCCAAACCCCGTTCTTCACGAATTTCTTTTACGATACGTGAACTAAAACCGCTACCGCCTAAAATATGATTACCCACGTACAACGCAAAGTAATCCTCATCGTTGTGTTTTAAAACCGGCAGGCCGTACAACACGTGCGTTTGTTGCGACGGATATGACTGCTGGATAACTGCCCCATTTAACGGTGTGTCAACCGCCGCTATGGGTGCAGCTTTTTCGCCAGACGCCAATTGTCCCACGGCTTGATCGACCAATAATTCGGCCTGTTGGCGCGAAATACCCCCCACCAACACCACGGTTAAATTGCTGCCCACATAATATTTTTTATAGAACGCTTTTAGCTCATTAACACTGAGTTTATTAACCGAGTCATACTGCCCTTGGATGGGGTTTGCATACGGGTGTTCGCCGTACATGTGCCGATACAAGGCCAGCTGCGCTAATGTGCCCGGTGATTCTTCACGTTGTTTGATACTCAACAGCGTCCGTTGCTTTTCACGCGAAAAATCCAGCGTTGGAAAACGCGGTGTATTAACCACCTTGGTCAATACGCCCCACGCCGTTTTTAATGTCTGCTGATCACTTAAGCTACGAAACGAGATAGACGTATAATCGCGTGAGCTAGAGGCTCCCATTCGCGCCCCGACGCTATCTAATTGCTCGGCAATTTGTTGCGCAGTTAAACCGCCAGCACCTTGATCAATCAACGCACTGGTTAAGGCCGCCAACCCTAATTTTTCGCCATCACGCGCGCTACCTGCGTCAAATACCAATTGAACATCTAATAATGGCAAGCCTTCCGTTGGTACAAAGTAAACGGCCGCCCCATTAGCCAACTGCCAGTGTTGGATCGTTGGTACTGCTTGGCTTTGCGAACCAAACATGGCCAGCACAAAGGCCAGTAATACGGGCAGCTTACTGTGCATGACGAGCCTCCTGTTTATTATCTATCGGCTGTGGTTGCATATGCACAACCGTTAAATGATCTTCAATCAAGTAATTATTCGCCACTGCCATAATCTGCTCAGCTGTTACCGCTTTTACCTTATCCAGGTATTCCGCTTCTTTTTGCCAACCGACTCCTACCGTTTCTAACATCCCCAATTGCATTGCCTGATAAAAATTGGAGTCTTTTTGATACACCGCTGCGGCGATGACTTGCGCCTTGATACGATCAAGTTCCTGTTGTTGAACAAGTGTTTTTTTCAAGTTATCTATTTCACTGATAATGGCCTCTTCTAACTCTTGTAGGCTGCGCCCATCTGCCGGCACCCCGTCGAATAAAAACAAGCTGTCTAATCTAGCATTCAGGTCATAGCCCGCGCTGGCGTTTGTCGCCACTTGCTGGCCCCTCACTAAACGGGAGTCTAAACGTGCACTATTGCCACTGCTTAAAATGCCTGACAGTAGCTCTAAGGCGTACACATCCGTTTCTTTATCAGTAGTATTAAGCACAGGCACCTTATAGCCCATCAGTAAGTACGGTAATTTCGCCGTTTGTTTAATAATGCTGCGTCGAACCCCTAGTTGGGGGACTTCTACACGTTGCTTGATTGGGGTAAATGACACCGCCGGAATCGCGCCAAAATGTTTTTCTGCCAGGCTAAACACATGCGTTGCATCTACGTCACCCACCACCACTAAAGTTGCATTATTAGGTGCGTACCATCGTTGATACCATTGCGCTAAGTCGGCCAACTGCATATCTTTTAAATCTTGCATCCAGCCGATAATCGGATTGCGGTATGGGCTACTGGTATAAGCCATCGCTTTAAAGTACTCGTAGGTTTGACCTTGCGGCTTATCCTCGGTGCGCAAACGTCGTTCTTCCATCACCACTTGTAATTCTTTTTCGTATTCTTTTTGCTGTAAGTTTAAATGCTGCATACGTTCGGCTTCTAGCCGTAGACTTACTTCCAAACGGGACGCTTCCATGGTTTGAAAATATGCCGTGTAGTCAGCACCCGTAAAAGCGTTTTCTTGCCCACCGTTAGCGGCAATAATTTTTGAAAACTCACCGGGCTCAAGATTTTGGGTGCCTTGAAACATCATGTGTTCCAACACATGAGAAACGCCTGTAATACCATCGTATTCATAGCTTGCACCCACTTTATACCAAACTTGCGACACCATAACAGGCGCACGACGGTCTTCTTTTACCAGAATTTTTAAGCCATTTTTAAGCACTTTTTCGTGTACCATATTAGACATTAATTCTGGCGAGGCAAACGCGGTCAATGAATACAAACTATTCAGTAAAAATACCGTAACGGATAACTTTCTCATATTGCTCTCACATAAACTGTAACTGTACTAAAATGGGCATTTTACGACAGCCCCCTCGGAAAGACACGATATCATGTTTGGATTTGGTAACAAAAAAAACACCGCCTCAACTGAAGCCGCCGAGAGCGAGCAGACCAAGACGGGGGTCTTTGAACGCCTTAAGACACAATTAACTAAAACGCGCGTTGGCTTAGCAGGTGGCTTGGCCAACGTATTTTTCGGCAAAAAACAAATAGACGATGAACTATTTGAAGAACTCGAAACCATTTTATTAACCGCTGATGTTGGTATCGAAACCAGCCAAGGTATTATCGATAAGCTAACCCAACGCGTCGCGCGCAAACAACTATCCGACCCTCAGGCACTGAGCGATGCACTACAAGAAGAACTGCACGCCATCTTGCTAGCCAACCAACAGCCGCTTCGTATTCCAGACAGCGATTCACCCTTTGTTATTTTAGTCGTCGGCGTTAACGGCATGGGTAAAACCACCACCATTGGTAAATTGGCTAAACGCTTAAAAGCCGAAGGTAAAAGTGTCATGCTCGCCGCTGGCGATACCTTTAGAGCCGCCGCCATTGAGCAGTTACAAGAATGGGGCAAACGCAATGACATTGAAGTCGTCGCGCAACATAGTGGTGCTGATTCGGCGTCGGTTATCTATGATGCCTTTGAAAAAGCCCGTGCACGAAAGGTCGATGTACTACTTGCTGATACGGCAGGGCGTTTACATACACAAACAAATTTGATGAATGAACTCAGTAAAATCAACCGTGTTATCAAAAAGCTAGATCAGTCCGCACCGCATGAGGTGATGTTGGTTGTTGATGCAGGCACAGGGCAAAACGCGATTTCACAAGCTAAAAACTTTAATGCAGCGACACCCTTAACCGGCATTACGCTAACCAAGTTAGACGGCACTGCTAAAGGCGGCATTATTTTTGCCATCGCCAACCAATTTAATTTACCTATTCGTTTTATCGGTATCGGTGAAGGCATTGACGATTTGCGCGAGTTTGACGCAAAGGAATTCACACACGCCTTATTCGAAAAACCTGAGTCAACTCACTGAGTTTATATGCTGCAATTTATTAACGTTAGTAAGCGATATCCCGGCGGCGGCGACGCACTTAAAAACGTTAGTTTTGACATTAAACAAGGTGAAATGGCCTTTTTAACCGGCCACTCGGGCGCCGGAAAAAGCACATTGTTAAAGTTAATCGCCCTACTCGAGCGTAGCACCCAGGGCCAAGTAATGTTAGATAATCAGAATGTTGGTCGTTTGTCTAAACGGCTGGTGCCGTATACGCGTCGCAAAATTGGCATGATTTTCCAAGACCATCGTTTACTCCATGACCAAACGGTATTTGACAATGTCGCCTTACCGCTGATTATTGCGGGCTTTAATCACCACGAGATTAAGCGTCGGGTTCGCGCGGCCTTGGATAAGGTTGGTTTATTGGGTAAGGAACAGCGCTACCCCATTACCCTATCCGGTGGTGAGCAACAACGTATTGGCATCGCCAGAGCAGTCGTCAACCGCCCCCCCATGATTTTAGCCGACGAGCCCACAGGCAATCTTGACCCCGCGCTATCAGAAGAAATTATGCAGTTATTCGTACAATTTAATCAGGTGGGGGTTACTGTCCTAATTGCCAGTCACGATATCGGTTTAATCCAACAAATGGGCTACCGTACGCTTCAGTTATCGCAAGGTGAGTTGGTGCAAGCACATGGCTAGTCGTCGTAGCAGCATCAAAAAACCGATGCAGAATTTTAATTTGCAGTCGTATATTCGCATTCACTTACACACATTTTTTGCTAGTCTCGGCCGCTTTTATCGCGCACCGTTCAATTTTATGATGACTGTTAGCGTTATTGCTATCACACTGTCCTTGCCGTCTGGCTTATTGGTTTCCATTAGCAATTTAAAGTCATTAAGCGACCAAATTGACCTAACGAATAATATCTCAATATTCTTACAACAAAACGTCACTTTTCAACAAGCTGTAGATTTAAGCCAATTACTGGAAAACGACGATAAAATCGCTAAAACAACACTGATTAGCAAACAAGATGCCTTACAAGAATTTCGTCAATACAGTGGTTTTGGTGCGGCCATCAGCGTGCTCAACGACAACCCCTTGCCGCATGTCATCCAAATAACACCCATCACCAGCCTAAACAATGCAACACAACTACAGCTATTGCTGACTCAACTTGAGCAACAACCAGCCATCCAACTCGTGCAAATGGACATGGGCTGGTTATCACGCCTACAAGGGATTTTAGATATTGCCCAACGCGCTGTCATTCTTATCACCGTATTATTGGGCTTTGCTGTGTTGCTAATTGTGAGTAACACCATTCGTTTAGAACTACAAAACAGGCGGGATGAAATTGATATTACTCGCCTGGTTGGTGCTACGCGATCATTCATTATGCGGCCCTTTATTTACAGTGGTTTTTGGTACGGTTTTTTAGGCGGTGTGTTGGCCTGCATTTTAGTCAACTTATCGGTTTGGTTGCTTGACGGCCCGTCGAGCTCGCTTGCCCAGCTATACAGCAGTTCGTTTACTATAGATTACATGACCATCAGCCACGCCCTGTTATGGGTGCTTTTTTCTATTTTATTAGGCATCGTCGGTTCTTGGATTGTGGTGAGCCGTTACCTCAGTGAATTAGAACGCTGATGGGCATGCCTTTCACATTTTTTTCAGTTGACACAATCTTTTGAACTTTTGCTATAATTAGCACTCTTATATGGCGAGTGCTAGACTTTAAATGACACAGCACGATGATTAATGGAAGGGATAATATGACTTACGCACTAACAGTACCTGCTAACTTATCAGCCGGCTCTTTGGATGCTTATATTGCATCCGTTTCTTCTGCGCCCATCTTAACCGCCGAAGAAGAAAAAGCCTTAGCCTATCGTTTACACAATTCTAATGACTTAGAAGCTGCGCGCACGCTGATTTTATCTCATATGCGCTACGTCATCCATATTGCCAAAAGCTATAGCGGATATGGCTTAGCTTTACCTGACCTTATTCAAGAAGGCAGCATTGGTTTAATGAAAGCGGTTAAACGCTTTGACCCTGAAATGGGTGTACGCCTCGTTTCGTATGCGGTTCATTGGATTAAATCTGAAATCCACGAGTTTGTTATTAAAAACTGGCGTATTGTTAAAATTGCCACCACAAAGGCTCAACGTAAATTGTTTTTTAACCTTAGAAAACATAAACGCGGACTGACCTGGTTAAATGAATCCGAAGCAGGTGCCATTGCCAATGACCTGGGCGTCGACAAATCTGCTGTTTATGAGATGGAAAAGCGCTTAAGTAATCACGACATGGCGTTTGACGGCCATCAAGACGACAATGCTGACAGCGACGAATTAGTTCACACACCCGCGAGCTTTGTCACCGATGAAGAGCACGATCCCGCTCGTATCGTTGAAAACAGCACCGAAGAGTCACGTAATAGCGCTCAATTACAAGTCGCCCTGAGTAACTTGGATGACCGAAGCCGCTCAATTTTAGCAGACCGCTGGTTGAGTGATGAAAAGTCTACCTTGCACGAACTTGCTGATAAATATCAGGTGTCGGCAGAACGTATTCGCCAGCTCGAAAAAAATGCCATGAATAAAATAAAACAGCAATTATTGGAATTACATCCCAGTTAACCCCCCTACTCGGTTATTTAACGGGGGCTTTGCCGTACAGTTAGCTGCTTGTCTTTTTGTAGTAGCTCAAGGTGCTTAAGAAAACTCATACCCAATAACACCTGATCGCCTGCCATGTGCGGGTTAATGTGCGCGGCTATATTTCTCAGCTCAATAGACCCTAGTTTTACTGTGTCTAGGCGGGTGCTATACACCATAATGTCACCATTTGCCGTTCGCGTTCTTTCAGCACGACCTTCGGTTAAATTTAAGGCCTTAGCAACATTCCCCGGTATACTGAGGCTGGTTGCCCCAGTGTCGATGATAAAGGTCACCCAGTGGCCATTAATCTTACCGTCAGCAATATAATGCCCTTGCCGATTTTGCACCAGTACAACCTCAGCAGCGCCCTCAGCTGTGTAAGCCAGCGCTGGTCGTTCATTCGGGTTAGTCCGTTTTTCAAGGTAGCGGTCAAAACCAATAACCAGCATGGCTAAAAAACTAATCCAAGCAAGCGATACCATTATTTGACTGATTTTATTACCCGGCCGATGTGATGTCATAAGTAACCGTCTAATTACCTCTTACAGTTATTACGCTTACGAGTAAAAACATGTGATGCTGTTATCGATACCACTTTTTAGATAACCTTAATCATTGTGCCTACTATGGTTGATTTCAATATTTAACGTAATGATCTATCAATAAAACAGCGAACAACACCATTAAATATACAATTGAGTATTTAAATGCCTTCATCGCGATGACGTCATCAGCCGTTCTTTTTAACAAAATAGCGTAATACAAAAACCCCAAGCCTAAACCAATTGCGGCGACTAAATACAGCAGACCACTCATCCCTGTCAAATAGGGTAACAGCGTGACCAAGAGTAATAGCACGGTATAAAACACGATGTGCAAGCGGGTAAAATCAGCACCGTGTGTGACTGGTAACATGGGGATATCTGCCTTGGCATATTCGTCACGTCTCGCCACTGCTAACGCCCAAAAGTGTGGCGGCGTCCAAATAAAAATTATTAAAAAAAGCAGTAAGGCGTATGGGTCAATGGTGCCTGTTACCGCGCACCAACCGAGAACTGGTGGCGCAGCGCCGGCAGCACCACCAATAACAATATTTTGCGGTGTCGCATGCTTAAGGTAGACGGTATAAACCACTGCGTAGCCAATTAACGATAAAAAGGTTAAAAAGGCCGTTAACTCATTAACCAAAAACACTAAAACCAACATCGCTATAATGCCCAGCGTAAAGGCAAAACCGAGCACTTGTTTACCCGTTAGGTCCCCATGAGGTAATGGCCGACCTTGGGTACGGGCCATTTTTGCATCGTACTTCTGATCCAGAAAATGATTAATCGCTGCAGCCGATGAAGCTGCCAAGCCGATACCAAGGGTGCCAAAAATCAATGGTTGCCACGGCACCATACCGGGGACCGCCAAAAACATACCGACAACCGCGGTAAATACGATAAGCATTACGACCTTTGGCTTACACAGCTCGTAATAGCTTGCCCAACTTAGTTGCTTTACCGGCTGATTAATCATTTCTTCTGTCAAAATTAAACCCTATTTAATATCTATTTTTTTTAACCTGAAATTAACGTACACCATACTCAATAGTAACAGTGCTGCTACGCCATTATGCGCTACTGCAATACTCAGTGGCAAACTCAAGACAACGTTTAGAATACCTAGCATAACTTGTGTGCATAATAGGGTTAGCAATATTGTCGCCTCTTTTCGAGCACGCATAGTAAATAGCTTTACCGCCAAATAAGCCAATATGGCCGTGGTGACTACGGCACCCAATCGGTGCACCCAATGAATTGCAGCACGCGCTTCATTGCTAAGTACGCCAAACTCATAGTCAACACCTAAGCCTCGCCATAGTACAAAGCCCTCGCTGTAATCGAGTGATGGAGTCCAATTACCCGCAAAGCATGCTGGAAAGTCTGGGCAGGCTAGGGCTGCATAATTGGTACTGGTCCAGCCACCTAGTGCAATTTGAGCGATTAATACAACCAAGCCGAGCTTAGCTAAACGCTTTACACTGTTACTTGCCTGACTGACCAATAAGCGCTTATTGTTAAGTCGTAGTAACAACCAAAAGAGCAAGCTCAATGTCGCCAAACCACCCAGCAAATGACTCACTACGATTGCCGGTTTAACCAACAAAGTTACCGTCCACATGCCCAAGGCGCCTTGAAAAATAACCAGCAGTGATAAACTGCTTGTCAATCCGCGCTGGCCTAATGAAGGCCGTCGCCATGCCATTACCATTAGAATCAAAATCACCAGACCCAAGCCACTGGCAAAATACCGATGGATCATTTCTTTCCAAGCTTTTGAGGCTTCAAAGGGTCGCTCTGCAAAGGTTTCATTAGCCTTCAACACCTCATCATGTCCTTCGTCAATAATGAGATTACCATAACAACCTGGCCAATCAGGGCAGCCTAGACCCGCATCAGACAAACGCACATAAGCGCCCAGTACCACAACAAATAACGCCAGCAAAATTGCAAAAATAGTTAAATTTCTAAACATGGTTTTATCCTATTTGTGAGGCCTTGAATAAAAGCTTTAAGTCCTTTTGCATACCATAGGGATCGGACTGTTGGGGGTACTTCATCATAATATTACCTAATGGGTCTAGTAATATCATATCGCCATCATTTAACCCTTGAACCCGCGCCTTAAGTTTAGCGATGTGTTCTTCTGACCAACTTAATACGGTTAACCCGGTATCCTGTGAAAACAAGGCTTGCGCTGCATCCGTGCCTGCTCCACCATTGTCAAAAAAAACACGTTTCAAACGATCAGAATCTTTATTTAACAAGACATGCAATTGATGTAACAATTTAACAGACTCGATACATCTGGTATCGCAACTCCCATCAAAATCCAGGTGAACAATCACCCAACGACCCTTTAAGTGTTGCAGTCCTTCTTCAGTGGGTTGATTAACAAAACCTTCAATCTGAGACGGAATGGCTGGCGTTATTAATTCACCATAGTTTTTCGTCTTACTGCCCTCCAGAAGCTGAGGGTTTAGATAAACAAACCAAGCCGATAAAACCGGCAGTGCAAATAAGCTTGTAATAAAGATAAGTTTTAGTCTGTTTTTAGTTAATTTATTCATTTTTTTTAGTCTTAGTTTTAATTTTTATAGTGACAACAAAATACAGAATCAACCAAGTTAGCGCCAAGGCAAACCACTGAAACGCGTAGCCATGATGTTTTTCTGGTCCCATTTCAAATAGCGTCCACTCACGCTCATAGCCGTACTGCTCATCATTATCCAATAATACTTGATAAGGCATAACAGGATAACCTAAACGCTCCGATACCTTGTTTAAATTAATTGTTTGCACAACGGCCGGCCATCCATCTGATAGCACATCTGCACCTTCTAGGGCGATACCAACACTTGGAAAATGGTCTAATCTGCCGTTTACCGTTAGTGTAACTGCGTCGATTTTAACATCAGGCAAGGTGTTACGGTCATCGCCCAAGGGGAGCCAACCTCTGTTTAGTAAAATAGCGCTGTTGTTAGTTAGTTTAATGGGCGTTAAAACAAAGTATCCCGCACGACCTTGCTTAATTTGGTTATCAATCAGTATTTGTTGATCGGCATCTATTGCGCCAGACACCGTCACTGGTAAATAACGTAAATGTTCTTTATTCATACGCACTGTATCAATAGCGACCGGTTCTAACTGTACACGCGCTGCTTGCAAATCCAACAAGGCTTGTTTTTGTTGTGCTCGATCTAGCTGCCAATAGCCTAAGGCTAATAATAAAGCCAGCACTAAAATAGCCAAAAGCGTTAAAATGAAATTAAATCTAAACTGCATACATTAAAGCGACCATTGCTTATTAACTTGCATTTATTCAACCATAGCCAACATTTGCTGAGAGCACCACATGCCACCTATCATTAAATACCTCGTTGTTTTTGCTTTATTTTTAATAATTTACCAATTGTTTAGGGCGTTTTATCACTTAAGCAATACCCAATCAAAACCTAAAGAAGTTGTTAAAGCTTTGGTAATTCGAATTGGCCTATCAATCGCATTATTTATGGCCTTAATTTTAGCAGCCAGCTTTGACCTTATTAGACCACATGGCGTTGTACCTCACTCGCCAACACTACAACAATCAAGCGGAAATGAGATCAATAAAAAAGGCGCTACACAGTAGCGCCTTTTTTAAAAAACCATTCTGACTACAGCCAGTAAACAAATATAAACAAGCCTAACCAAACAACATCAACAAAGTGCCAATACCAAGCGGCTGCTTCGAATGCAAAGTGATTCTCTGGCGTAAAATGCCCTTTAATACTGCGAACTAGCATAACCAACAACATGATGGCACCAACCGTCACGTGAAAACCATGGAAACCCGTCAACATATAAAAGGTTGACCCATAAATACCTGAGCCCATTGTTAAATTGAGTTCATTGTAGCCATGGCTGTATTCTAAGGCTTGTAATCCCACAAAAATAAAACCGAGTAGTACAGTAGCCGCCAAACCCATAATTAACTGTTTACGTTTGTTGGCAACCAAACCCCAGTGCGCCCAAGTGACAGTAGCACCACTGGTCAAAAGAATGAAGGTATTGATCGCAGGAAGACCCCATGCACCCATTTTTTCATACTCGCCACCCACTGCGGCTGGACCATTAGTTGGCCAAACAGCTTCGAAACCACTCCATATAAACTCATTGGTAGTGGCACCCGAACCCTCACCCGCCAACCAAGGCACTGAGAACACACGGATATAATAAAGTGCTCCGAAGAACACGGCAAAAAACATGACCTCGGAAAAGATAAACCAGATCATCCCGATGCGGAAAGACACGTCTTCTAGTTTTTTGTAGGTGCCTGATTCACTTTCATTAATCACATCACCAAACCAACCAAACATCATATAAACCAGCACTAAAAACCCAATAATCATGACATTAGCTGCCATGCTAGTCCCATTTAGTTGGCCAGCAAATCCACCTAAAAACAGGGTCAAGCCAATAGAACCAACAATTGGCCATTTAGCATCGTGGGGAACGTAATACGCGTTTTCTGAAGACATATGGTTACCTATTTCAGTTTAATTTTTTAATTAACAAGTTATCTAGTGTTGCTAATTATTGGTTAAAAATACAAACGAACCTAAATAAAATGCAGTAGCAATAGATATCAGTATAACGACTGCTATGACATTCTTTTTTTTCTGTTGATCCATTTTGATATATTACGCCCAGTTTTCACTGGGCGACTCGTTTTATTTAATCTCAGGCGCCGTTGTAAAGCTGTGGTACGGCGGCGGTGACGACAAGGTCCATTCTAAGCCTTCAGCACCTTCCCAAACTTGGTCCGTTGCTTTTTCGCCACCTTTAATCGTTTTATAAACGATATAACAGAAAAACACTTGCGACAAACCAAATGCAAAGCCGCCGATACTAGACCACATATTAAATTCGGCGAACTGAACTGAGTAATCTGGAATTCGGCGAGGCATACCCGCTAATCCCAAGAAGTGTTGCGGAAAAAACAAGACATTAACTGAAACAGTCGACAACCAAAAATGCCATTGCCCCATTTTTTCGTTATACATATTACCGGTCCATTTAGGCAACCAATAGTAGGCCGCAGCCATAATCGAATAGATTGCTCCGGTCACTAATACGTAATGGAAATGAGCGACAACAAAATAGGTGTCATGGTATTGAAAATCAGCTGGTGCAATGGCAAGCATTAACCCAGAAAATCCACCAATGGTAAACATAATGACAAAACCAATGGAAAATAACATTGGCGTTTCAAACGTCATTGAGCCTTTCCACATGGTAGAGATCCAGTTAAATACCTTCACGCCAGTAGGCACAGCAATCAACATGGTTGCATACATAAAGAACAACTCACCCTCAATAGGCATACCCACCGTAAACATATGGTGAGCCCAAACAATAAACGATAAGAATGCAATTGAAGCCGTTGCATACACCATCGAGCTATAACCAAATAAAGGTTTACGCGCAAAGGTGGGAATGATTGAAGACACTACTCCAAAGGCAGGTAGGATCAAAATATACACTTCTGGGTGGCCAAAGAACCAAAAAATATGTTGGAACAATACCGGGTCACCACCGCCTGCAGCACTAAAGAATGAGGTGTCGTAAAACCTATCCGTTAGCAACATCGTCACTGCGCCGGCTAATACGGGCATCACGGCAATTAACAAATAAGCCGTAATGAACCATGTCCATACGAATAGCGGCATTTTCATCAAGGTCATGCCGGGTGCGCGCATATTTAATATGGTTACGATAACATTGATCGCGCCCATTACCGATGAGATACCCATCATATGAATCGCAAAAATCATATAGGGAAAGCCATTACCACCTTGTAAAACCAGTGGTGGATACAGTGTCCAGCCGCCTGCTGCTGCCCCGCCATCCATAAAGAAGGTTGACAATAACATGGCAAATGCAAACGGTAGAATCCAGAAACTCCAGTTATTCATTCTTGGTAACGCCATGTCTGGTCCACCGACCATAATGGGTAGCATCCAGTTAGCTAAGCCAACAAAAGCCGGCATCACTGCGCCAAAAATCATCACGAGGGCGTGAACCGTCGTCATTTGATTGAAAAAACCCGGGTCAACAAATTGCAAACCTGGTTGGAATAACTCTAAACGGATTACCATAGCCATGGCACCGCCGACCATAAACATTACCAGTGAGAAAATTAGGTAAAGCGTACCAATGTCTTTGTGGTTAGTCGTTGTAACCCAACGCATAAAACCTTTAGCTGGACCGTGATCGTGATGATCGTCGTGTGTGTCTGCTGTAACAGTCGTCATTATCTCTTTCTCCTAATTATCTTAATGCTGCGATAGCAGATGGTTGTACTGAGTCACCGACGCTATTGCCGAGTGAGTTACGTTGATACGTAATAACTGCAGCAAGCTCTACATCGTTCAGTTGATTTTTAAATGCGGCCATCGCAGTGCCGACCTTACCGTTCATCACCATATCAATTTGTGCATCCATTGGGCCGTTAACGAGAGCACTGCCACTAATAGCGGGGAAAACGCCTGCGATGCCTTCACCTTTCATTTGGTGACAAGCCACACAATTAGCGCGATAGACCTCTTCGCCTTTCTGAATCAGGTCATCCGCCGTAAGGCCTTCTACTAGGGCCACTTCAGCTTCCACTTTAGCCACCACCTCTTCACCTTTTTGAGCGGCTAACCAAATGGCATAATCTGCTTCTGACTTTACTTCTACTACAATTGGCATAAAACCATGGTCACGTCCGCAAAGCTCAGCGCACTGCCCACGATAGACACCAGGCTCATCAACCTTTACCCAAGCCTCGTTAATAAAACCAGGAATCGCGTCTTTTTTCCAACCAAAATCAGGTACCCACCAGGCGTGAATAACATCACTCGCTGTTAATAGGAAACGTACCTTCTTACCTACTGGAATAACCAAAGGACGATCAACGTTGAGCAAATAATTATCCACCGTTGAAGGGTCGATCTTGGAGCCAACTTGGCGCGCTTCATTACTGGCTGCATCGAGCGAACTAAAAAAGTCAACATCTTCGCCGATATATTCGTAGCGCCATTTCCATTGGTAACCTGTTACCTTAATAGACATATCTGCTTCTGAAGCATCGTGCATATCAATCAATACTTTGGTCGCTGGAATAGCCATCACAATCAGAATAATAAACGGCACCACCGTCCAAACAACTTCTGCTGTCATATTTTCGTGGAACTGAGAGGCTACTGCACCCTTAGATTTACGATGAAAGATCATCGACCAAATCATGGCACCAAAAACAACTACGCCGATCGCCACACAAACCCAAAGGATCAGCATATGCAAATCATAAACCTGACGGCTTGTTTCGGTTACACCGACAGGCATGTTCAGCCCATACTCTGCATGTGCAACGCTCGACATAAATGTCAACAATGCGCCACCAGCAAATAATTGCTTTAGTTTATTCACAGAAACAGTCTCCCTTAATTTTTTGTACTTTAAACTTAATTGACAGATATACCTAATACCGGTCGCTATTGCCCTGTTTACTTAAAGAGTTAATAGTCCTCTCAATCATAAACTGCTGATCGACCTTCTTGTCGTTATATTCCGTAATTTTATACCTTTTTTGATCAAAGGCATTTATTGCCGTGCAATTTAACGAAAAACACCCAAACAATCAAGTACGCCAGACATATTTCTTCTCGATTCTATGCCGACGTGTTCACCGTTGACTTGATACTCAAGCACCCCTAAGCAGGGTGATTTCATTCTTTGTTTCAAGGTCTTTATATTGTCGCTTTTCGCCTCAAATCTTTCACTCAGGCTATTTCCAACCCAACCTGCTAGGTGACATCCTTGATCTAGAATTGCCTGCTCGCTTAATAACGCATGATTAATGCAACCCAGCTTTAAACCGACCACTAAAATAACTGGCAACCCTAATGTGTAGGCCAAGTCATCCACCCCCTTGGCATCGTTTAGCGGCACCTTCCAACCGCCAGCAGCCTCTACAACCACGACATCAGATACGGCCAAATGCCTCTCAAAATGAGCGCTTATAACCGAAAAATCTATCGCCGTATCAACGCGTTTTGCCGCAATATGCGGTGCAATAGCGGGCTCAAAGCAGTACGGATTAACAAGCTCATAAGGTATTTTGACTGACGATTCAGCCATTAATGCTAGTGCGTCTTGATTACACAAACGCCCATCGACCCATGCGCTACCTGAGGCAACCGGCTTAAAGCCAGAAGTACGCAAACCCGCTTCGCCTAAGGCTCTTAGTAATTCGGCAGCAACAAAGGTTTTACCTACATCGGTATCAGTTCCGGTAATAAAATAACCTTTATCCATCCTGTGTCTCTCGATGCATCCTAACGAACATTATTTTTTTGCATAGCCATACACCGCCTGAAAAGTCGCAGGAATTCCTTTTTCAGTACGCATCAACTCATACGTTTGCATCATGCGCTTAAAACCACCAACCCCAGTTAAGCCCACATTCCTGCCTGGGTTTATATTATGTGCACCCATCCCTTTTAGCTCCAACATCAGTTGCATGGGTGTTTGGTAATGCACCACAATATCTTCGCTCCGCACCACAATCTCACTAAACCCAGCCCTTTCTACGTAGCGCTCAATTGTTTGCTGGTCGATAAAGGTATTAACATGGACTGCTTGATCAACTGAACGCCAGGCATTTTTTAATTCAATTAAGGTTTTTTCACCAAACGTGCTAAAAGCAAACAGGCCGTGCTGACGCAACACCCTATTAGACTCTTCAAATGCTTGTTGTAATTCTGAACACCATTGATACGCAAGATTGGAATAGATCGCATCAACGCTCGCACTTTGTAATGGCAACTGTTCCGCGTCTGCACAGATACGCGCGGTTAAGTTTAAACCTCTTGTGTTTAACTCGGTTTGGTTCAACATGGCCGTTGAAATATCCAGTGCATACAAATGTTTTAGGCCCTTTAATTGGCTCAATTTTCGCGTTAAATACCCCGTACCCGAGCCAACATCAAGGACTGTTAACGCCTCAACGACGCTTTCTTTTTGTTGGTCGATTAAGCGGTCACCAATAAGCCGCTGCAAGCCAGTAAACTGATGGTATGACGTAGATGCAAGGTCAAATGATTGCTGCACCAAGGCTTTATCTATTTTTGGCATGACGGCCCTACACACACTCATTTCCCACCTAACTCATATGACATAAATTGCTTAATTGCCTGCAGTACGTCCGATGGGTGCGACAAAAACGGGACGTGCGAGGCCTCGTCTATCACCGTCAAATCAATGCTCTCATTAATATCGAGTGACGCCTTTCCCGCGGCTGCCGGTACCAATTGGTCTTTACCACCCATAATCATTAGCACAGGTAGCTTGATGTTTTTTAATGCGGCACGCAGATCGATATATTGCAGGATATCTAAACCACTTTTAAGGCCATTTTTAGACGCTTCCCCACCCGTTTTAAGCACATTTCTCAGCAACAGATTAAGTTTTTTTGCCGACCCAATACCCTGGGTTTGCAACATCAGAAAGCGTCGAATGGCAGCAAATGAGTCACCCATTAAGCCTTGTGAAAAAAGCGTCAAGGTCTCCTTCGGTTGGGCACTGGTCCAATCTTTAGATTGCACAAACTTAGCCGAGCTAGCCAACATGATTAATTTATCGACACGGGAGGGGTAGCGATCTGCATATGCTAGCGATACCATGCCTCCCAGTGACCAGCCTAAAATACTGCAACGTTCCGGCAACTGTTCGGCCATCGACGGCAACAAGTCCTCTAATTGCCAGGCCTCTGCGTATTGACTCTTCCCATGACCCGGTAACTCGACACAGATTATTTGATAGGTTTTTTTTAACTCATCCAACAAGCTCTTCCAAACCATGGAATTCATCGCCCAGCCGTGGATTAACACCAGAGCGGGACCACTGCCGAACGTCTGTAAGTTTAGTTCAATCACTGAGCCAACCCTTCTAGTGCAGACAGTAAGCGATCAAGCTGTTGCTCGGTATGACTAGCAGAAAAGGTAATACGCAGACGTTCGCTACCCTTAGCGACCGTTGGGTGACGTATAGCGCCCACTAAAATATTGTGTTTTTTTAACCGTTCTGCGGCCAACATAACCGCCTGGTTACTGCCTAAGATAATCGGCTGAATGGGTGTCGTTGACGCGATTAATTGCAAACCTAATTGCTCAGCACCGCGCCTAAACTGAGCGACTAAAGCCGCTAATTTTTCACGCCGCCACGTATCTTGTTGGCACAGTTTCAAACTAACTCGGGTTGCCGCCATGGTGGCAGACGGCATTGCCGTGGTAAATATATAACTGCGCGCGCGCTGAATTAATGTTTCAATCAGCGCCTCATCGCCTGCTATAAAAGCTCCAGCGGTACCTAGGCTTTTACCTAAGGTAGCCATCAAAATAGGGACCTGCTGTGAGTTCAAACCCAGCTTTTCCAACAAACCACCACCACGCTGACCCAGCACACCAATCCCGTGCGCGTCATCAATCATCAACAGTGATGTCGATTGTTGCGCCATAGAGGCTAACTCAACCACATTGGCTTCATCCCCATCCATACTAAATACACCGTCACTCGCGATAAGTTTCTTTTTACTCGTTGACTGTGCCAACAATTGACCCAAACGCTTTAAGTCACCGTGCGGGTATCGCTTAAATTGAGCCCCAGAGATTAACGCGCCATCGATCAACGAGGCATGATTGAGCTTGTCCTGAAACACCTCATCATTTTTACCCACCAACGATGCAATAGTACCCATATTGGCCATATACCCCGTCGAAAAAACCAGCGCGCGTTGGCGCCCAGTAAAATCGGCCAAGTCTTCCTCTAATGCATGGTGTTCTGCGCTATGGCCACAAATCAAATGCGCCGATCCGCTGCCAACGCCATATTGACCAGCCGCGTGCTGAAAAGCCTTTATGACGTCGGGGTGATTAGCTAGGCCTAAGTAGTCGTTACTTGAAAAGTTATCGAACCAAGCACCTGCTATGCGCACTTGAGCGCCTTGCGGCCCTTCAATAACTTGTCGCGAGCGATACAGTTGCTGCTGTTTTAAACCATCAAGCTGACCCGATAGATCCCATGGTTCCATCAATTGATCTATACCGTTGCGGGGTGTAGCCCTAAACGTTTAAACAACTGATGATCCGCGCTTTCAGAGGGGTTTTCAGTGGTCAATAATTGATCACCATAAAAAATTGAATTGGCGCCGGCAAAAAAACACATCGCTTGCATTTCATCACTCATCTCACTACGGCCCGCTGACAAGCGAACTTGTGATTTGGGCATTAAAATTCGTGCCACTGCGATGGTTTTTATAAACTCTAAAGAATCAATCGATTCAACGCCATCTAAGGGCGTCCCTTCAACCTGTACTAATTGATTGATTGGCACGCTTTCCGGTGGGTGCTCCATGTTCGCCAAGGTCTGTAACATTTTTGCGCGGTCAACAATTTCCTCGCCCATGCCCACAATGCCACCACTACAAACATTAATCCCCGCATCACGAACGGTATCTAAGGTATCTAGCCTGTCTTGAAAGCTACGTGTCGTAATCACTTCACTGTAATACTCTTCAGAGGTGTCAATATTATGGTTGTAGTAATCAAGCCCCGCATCTTTTAAACGTTTTGCCTGGCTTTCTTCAAGCATACCCAGTGTGACACAGGTTTCCATACCTAAGGCCTTCACTTCTTCAACCATACGGGTCACCTTATCTAGGTCGCGATCTTTTGGGCTACGCCAAGCTGCACCCATGCAAAAACGACTCGCGCCATTTTCTTTAGCCGCTTTGGCCGCATCGACTACTGCCTGAATTTCCATTAAGGCTTCTTTTTCTAACCCTGTATCGTAGCGAACGCTTTGCGGGCAATACGAGCAGTCTTCCGGACACGCGCCCGTTTTAATACTCAGTAAAGTACTGATTTGCACCGCATTAGGATCAAAGTTTTCACGATGAATAGTCTGCGCTTTGAACAATAAATCATTAAAGGGCAAGTCAAACAGCGCCTGGATTTTATCCAGGGACCATTGTTTTTTCATAATACGCACGACAGCTCTTTTTTGCTGACTGCTAACATCTGGTGATATGCTCATACGGTAACACCTAATTACAACACTTAATCAAGCGGTCATATTACCTTAGGGGGCAGGCTTGTCAAAGCGTTTTCTAGAAAAAATGAACAACTGGTCAAAATTAATACAGCTCCTGCTGTATCCCCCCACCTGTTTAATCTGCCAGCAAACAGCTGATCACGACCTTGATTTATGCCCACGCTGCTTAGCCGATATGCCTGCGCTCGAAACCACCTGCATGGTGTGCGGTATTGCGCTGACGATTAATGCTAACACCTGCGGTCGCTGTTTAAAAAAAACACCGTATTACGACAAAATAATAACGCTTTATCCCTACCATGCTTTGGCCAAATTTCTCATACATTCGCTTAAGTTTAATAAGCAGTACCACTGTGCGAGAGTTATGGGGACCTTAATGGCGCGGCACTTTGACAAGCTTGGGCATCAACCAGAGGCACTGCTCTCGGTCCCCTTACACCCAAAACGTCTATCTGAAAGGGGTTTTAATCAGGCGGAATTGATTAGCCATTATGTGCATAAAAAGCTCAACGTGCCACTGATTGAAAAACACCTACACCGAGTGATTAACACACACGACCAAGCGTCATTAAGTGCCGTTAAAAGGCGCAAAAACATACGTAACGCTTTCAGCTATATCGGCAAAACAACACCCTCTTTCGTTGCTGTAATAGACGATGTTGTTACCACCGGCTCAACCGCCAATGAAGTGGCACGGACCTTAAAAAAAGCAGGGGTTAAACGGGTTGAAATATGGGCCTTTGCCCGTGCTTAATAAGCCTTAGCGAACAAGATAATCCATAACAATCGCCATAAACACCACAAAACCCAACCAATTATTATTTAAAAAAGCCGACAAACACTTCGCTGGCTCTCGATCCTTGATCAGCCATTGGTGGTATAGGGCAAACCCGCCAGCAGCCCATAAACCCGCAAAGTAATACACGCCTAAACCCGCTTTTTGCCCCACTAATATTAAGGCTACAAAGAACAACAGTTGAAAAAAACCTATCAACACCTTATCCAAATCACCGAACAAAATAGCGGTTGATTTTATGCCAATTTTCAAGTCATCTTCGCGATCAACCATCGCATACATCGTGTCGTACACCACCGCCCAAATCACTGTTGCTACAAACAATAACCAAGCGATTGGCGGCACGCTATTGGTTTGTGCAGCGTACACCATGGGGATAGCCCAACCAAAGGCCAACCCTAAAAAAACCTGTGGCAGGTGGGTATAGCGTTTCATAAAAGGGTACAGCGCCGCTAAAAACACACCGCCAAAGGATAGCCAGATGGTCAGCTTATTCATCAACAACACCAATAAAAAAGACGCCAGCACCAATACTGCAAATAGTTGTAACGCCTCTGCCGCTGTTACCCGCCCTGTTACAATCGGCCGCTGTTGGGTTCTGCTAACGTGTGGGTCTAACCGCCTATCTGCATAATCATTAATCACACAGCCTGCCGAGCGCATCAAAATCACGCCTAGAGTAAACACACAAAAAACCAACAAATCAGGGGTCCCGTTACTGGCAATCCATAACGCCCAGTACATCGGCCAAAGTAATAATAAAATACCGATCGGCTTATTTAGCCGCGTTAACTCGTAATAGGCGGTTAAGTTTTGTGTCTTTAATTGAATAGTCATTATTGATACATTGCTGGCAAAAAAAACTCACTAACGATAAAAATATGTTGATTAATTTGATACGTATTACGTCGACCCCAAATAAAATTCTGCTCTCCTATGCTTTCACGAACCTCTTTTTTTAGCTGATTAACGTTAATTTTTGCAATATCCAAACTTAGTCGTTGTAAGTCGGGGTAGGCAAAAATAACCTCACCTAAGGGCTTATTGCCCAAGTGTGTCAACTCATTGAGCGCGTGCGCAGTTTTTTGACTCAGGGTACTGCGCGCAAAAACGAAGGGCTTATCACCTACTTCAAGCCGCACCTCACGGATCAGAGCATGGCACTGTTGCCGCTGTTTTAGTTGGCGCGCGTCCGCTAAAAAAGGTTTAGCCAAACCTTGCCCCGCCAGCTTAACGCTAAACGGCGCCGAAAAACTGTTTTTTAACCGTTGGGTTAACGAGTTAGGTTCCAACAGCCAACTGGCTAAACCTGGCGGTACGCCGCCGAGCAGACATCGATTGGCATCACGCCAAACCGGCTCTTTTAAAAAAAAATTATTAATATGGCTCAACGCATCAACACTTAATCAAACGTGTGCATATTCTACTGAATTACCCAACCAACGGTGAATTAATGGCTCTACTACCTTGGGATTATTTACTAACACACGCTCGGCCTCATCAGCGACCTGCTCAATCAGCTCAGCATCACGCAGCATATCGGCTATCTTAAAACGCATAAAGCCCGCTTGCCGTTTACCTAATAATTCACCCGGGCCACGAAGCTGCATGTCTTTTTCAGCGATTTTAAATCCATTATTGGTTTCACGCATCACCGTCAAACGCTCATTTGCATTATCAGACAACGGCGCTTGATACATCAGCACGCAATGGCTATCACGTTGACCACGGCCCACACGACCGCGTAATTGGTGTAACTGGGCTAAGCCTAACCTTTCGGCATTTTCGATGACCATTAAGCTGGCATTAGGCACATCAACACCTACTTCTATCACCGTGGTAGCCACCAATATATCCAATTGCTGCCGTTTAAACTGACCCATGACTGTCTGTTTTTCATCAGATTTCATCCGCCCGTGTACCAAACCAATGTTTAGATCTGGCAGTTGAGCAGTCAATAACCCCGCTGCCACTTCTGCCGCTTGGCATTGCAGCACCTCAGATTCTTCCACCAAAGTACACACCCAATACACCTGACGGCCGTCTTCAACCCCTTGCTTAATACGATCGATAACCAACCCTCGTTTACTAATAGATAAGACCGTCGTGGTCACCGGCGTTCGCCCTGGGGGTAACTCATCAATCACCGATAAATCCAAATCAGCATAGCCCAACAAGGCGAGCGTTCGTGGAATCGGCGTCGCCGTCATCACTAACTGATGCGGATACAGGTCGCCGACCACACCTTTATCCCGCAATGCCAGCCGTTGATGCACACCAAACCGATGTTGCTCATCAATAATCACTAAACCTAACTTATTAAAATCTACTTTCTCTTGTACCAAGGCATGTGTACCAATAATAAACTTAGACCGCCCTTCTCGTATTCCTTCGGTTATCGCTTGATAGGTTTTACCTTTATGTCGACCGAACAAACACGCTACCTCAATTCCTAACTGACTGAACCACGCATCAAAGTTTTTAACGTGCTGCTCTGCCAATAATTCAGTGGGCGCCATCAACGCCACTTGGTAACCCGCCCCAATCGCCATCAACGCGGCGCAAGCCGCAACAACCGTTTTCCCAGAACCAACATCCCCCTGTAATAAACGCTGCATCGGGTGAGCAGACAGCAAGTCTGTCGAAATCTCATTCACCACGCGTTGTTGCGCCCCGGTCAAAGAAAAGCCGACCACCTCTAAAAACTGCCGCTGAACCTTGTCATTTATTTTAAATTGGGGAGAAGAAAAATGGCTAACACCTTGTTTTAAGCGGCTTAAGCTCAGGTGATTAGCCAACAGTTCTTCGTAAATCAGCCGTTTAAACGCTGGTATCTGGCTCAACTCCCCACTGGGCACACTCGTAGGGCAGTGTAACTGCTGCAAGCACACCACAAGCTCGGGCCACGCATGCTCCTGTAATAGCTGTTTAGGCAAACAATCCCGTACTAAAAAGCCTTGCTCTAACATGGCGAAAGCCAGTCTGCTAAGTTTCCTAAATGTGGCTTGATTAAGCCCATCGGTCACCGGATAAACAGCCAATACGCCGCCGTCTACCTGCCCACGCTGATCTTCAGTAATTAACTCGTATTCTGGGTGTACAACTTCAGTTTTAATGGTCTGGCCATAGCTTCTAATATCGCCAAAACATCGCAGCCATTGGCCCCGCTGTAAGGCTTGCTTTTGACTCATCGAAAAATGAAAGAAACGCAGGGTGATAAAGCCCGTACCATCGCCCAAACGGACTAACATGGAACGTCGCCCGCGAAAGACGACCTCGGCTAGTTCAACCTGGCCTTCAAACAAGCTAGAGGTACCTGACTGTAACGCACCAATTGCAACCACCTTGCTTCTATCTTCGTAGCGAAACGGCAAATGAAACAAAACATCGGCAACTGATTCTATCCCAAGGCGCTGAAGCTTTTCCGCTACCTTTTCGCCAACCCCTTTAAGTTCGGTAACCGCTAAATCGTCAAGGTAGGTTTCTTTTTGCATGACCGTCACGCGTCCTAGCAAAAAAACTAGTCGCGACTAACAACCATAATCGCGTCCATTTCAACGGCACTATTTTTTGGCAACGCTGCCACCCCTATCGCGGCTCTAGCGGGGTACGGTTGGCTAAAATAAGTCGCCATCAGTTCATTCACAACGGGAAAGTCAGCCATATCAGTAAGGTAAATAGTCAGTTTGACAATATCCGATAAATCACCACCTGCAGCCGTTGCCACAGCGTTTAAGTTATCGAAAACTTGTCGAACTTGATCACGAATATCGTCTCCAACCAATTGCATTGTGTCGGCTACTAATGGTATTTGCCCGGACAGATAGACAGTTTCATCCACTTTAATCGCCTGTGAATAAGTGCCTATGGCCGCTGGAGCTTGATCTGAATGAATCACAGTTTTTTGCATGCTAAGGTATCCTTAATTTCTAACCCGAGAGATTTTTATTACCGCTGGTAGATTATGCAAGCGACGCATAACCCGCGCCAAGTGTTTTCTATCACGGACCGTAATTGTGAAAATATCGCATGACGATTCATTAGAACTGGTCGACATACTAATGTTCTCAATATTACAACCATACGACGAAAACAACGATGCTATTTGAGCTAACACACCCTTTTCGTTCTTTAACTCCATGCGGATATCGGTAAAGAACTCGCCTTCAACATCATCGGTCCATCGCACATTTAGCCAGTTTTTATGTTTGCGCTTGTATTCACGCGTATTTCTACAATGAATACGGTGCACCATCACGCCACGACCCGGGCTAAAAAACCCGATTACTTTATCGCCAGAAATGGGTCGGCAACACACGGCTAAATTAATCAACATGCCCCCCGCACCATGAATATTTAATGTCGCGGATGATTGTTTGCCTTTACTGATATCCACACTGGCTTGGGTCGAGTCTTTAGGAGAAATGAGCTGTTGCGCGACCAATAAGGGTAAACGGTTACCAAAGCCCAGATCCATTAATAAGGCTTCTACCGAGCTTAATTGTTGCTCAACTAAAAACTCTTTTAACCGTTCTTGATTTATTTCATCAAAGCTAACCCCCGCCTCTTTAAGCTCAGCATTTAATAACTGACCGCCTAGGGCTATCGCATCGCGTTCCTTAAACTCTTTTAAATGGTTTCTAATGGCATTTCTGGCCTTATTAGTCACCACAAAGTTCAACCAATTTGGGTTACAAACGGCAAAGTCACTGGTCATAATATCAATCGTTTGCCCATTCCTTAACACCGTGTGCAAAGGCTCCATCTGTCGGTTTATTTTAACCCCTGCACAGGTCATACCGATGTCCGTATGAACCGCAAACGCAAAGTCTACCGCTGTTGCACCCTTGGGTAACTTGACGATTTTTCCTTTCGGTGAAAACACAAAAATTTCTTGTGGAAACAAATCAACCTTTAAATTATCAATAAACTCAAATGAGTCGTCAGACCCTTTATGTGATTCCAGAAGGGTCCGTAGCCACTCATGCGCCCTAGCTTGAGTTTCATTCGAAATGCCTTCGGTTTTATATAGCCAGTGCGCGGCGATACCAGACACCGCCAACTGATCCATTTCAAGCGTTCTAATTTGCAACTCAATTGGCACTCCAAACGGGCCGACTAAAACCGTATGCAGTGATTGATATCCGTTGCTTTTTGGTAGCGCAATATAGTCTTTAAACTTACCTGGCACCGGTTTAAACAGATTGTGTACGATACCTAACGCTTGATAACACTGGGGAATGTTGTCCACAATTACTCGGAACGCGTATACGTCAAATACTTCGTTAAATGAAATCTTCTGCCGTTTCATCTTACGATAAATACTGTACAAATTCTTTTCACGACCATTTATTTGCGCTGGAAATGAGGTGTCCTCAAAACGGTCTTTCAATGACGCTTTGATTTTTTCGATCACTTCTTTCCGGTTACCACGCGCTTTTTTCACCCCCTTTAAAATAACCCCGCGTCGGTTAGGGAACATCGCTTCAAAACTCAGGTCTTCTAATTCAAGACAAAATTCGTGCATCCCCAAACGATGCGCAATCGGCGCATAAATATCCAGCGTTTCTTTTGCAATACGTCGTTTGCTGTCAGGCTTCATCACGCCAATTGTCCGCATATTATGCAAACGATCAGCTAGCTTAATAATGATCACGCGCAAGTCTTTTGCCATCGCAAAAAACATTTTCCGCATGTTTTCCGCTTGTGCTTGTTCGCGTGATTTAAAGTTAATTTTAGTTAGCTTGCTGACCGCATCAACAAGACTTGCTACTTCTTCATTAAAACCCGCCGCCATTTCGTCAAAAGTTACCTCTGTATCTTCTAATACATCGTGCATAATAGCGGCCATGATGCAGTCAGCGTCCATTTTCATCTCACTGAGAATTAGCGCAACCGACACGGGGTGACAAATATAATCCTCGCCACTTAAACGATACTGCCCTGCGTGCGCCTCACTGGCTAATTGGTAGGCTTGCTGTACTTGACTTAACTGCTGCTTTGGCAAATAGGCTGAAACAGCCGATATCAGCTCAGTAAATAACTTATCTTGAGGCAATTCCTCTTGCTTTGTTTCGCTTATGTTCATCAATACAATTAATTAGCAGGCATAAAAAATGCCCATGATGTCATCATAGGCATTTGAGTCTATCACCAAAACCAGCTAGGCGAATAGAGGCTTTTGACAATTAAGGCTAAGCACAGGGCTTAGTCTTCATCATCCGTTTGTTCGACATCCGCTGCACTGTCCACAAATAAATCCTCAATCGGTGGATTATCTACAGCGTCCAGCACGTCTGTAGTGATATGACCCGCCGCAATTTCCCTTAAGGCCACAACAGTTGCTTTATCATTTTCCACTTCCAGAGTTGTTTCAGCGCCTTCCATAATTTGGCGTGCACGTCTAGACGCCAACAAAACCAATTCAAAGCGGTTATCTACTTTCTCAAGACAATCCGATACTGTTACACGCGCCATTTGAACCCCTTATTAAAATTAGTCTAATCAACTTGGCATTGTACCCTATTTATCTAACTTATTTAAGTAGTTGCTCGATTAAGTCCGCGTGCAACACCTGGCTGCGATTTACGTTTAAGCGATGGCTTTGAACAATCGAACGTAAATCCTGCAATGCCAATTCAAAGTCGTCATTAACCACCAAGTAATCGTATTCATCAAAATGCGACATTTCGTCAACGGCCACTCGCATACGCTTTTCGATAATGTCGTCGCTGTCTTGCCCTCTACCCCTTAAACGGTCTTCCAATACCGCTTTTGAAGGGGGTAAGATAAACACAGAACAGCTACCGGCTAAGGTCTTACGAACTTGTTGCGCACCTTGCCAATCGATTTCTAAAATAACGTCAACGCCACGCTGCAAGGTTTCGCTAACTAATGATTTTGAAGTACCGTAATAGTTACCAAACACAGTAGCATGCTCCAAGAAACCCGCCTGTTCAACAATTTTTTGAAACGCAGCCACATCGCAAAAATGATAATCGACACCGGGCCTTTCATCCGCACGTTGCGCCCGTGTGGTGTGCGAAACAGATACTTCAATCTCACCTAACGCTGCGACCAACGCCTTTACTAAACTCGTTTTGCCTGCACCCGAAGGGGCCGACACAATAAATAACTGTCCTGTTGCTTTCACGATTATGTTTACCTTTATATGATCTATTTTTGTCTTAGCATAACGTAGCAATAAAACAAAAACACCTATTTCAAGTTGCCGCTTTAGCTGTAATGTAAAAACAGTTTATTAAAAAATTAATAACATTAATTATACGTCACACAAATCGCGCGTCAGTGTTAACTTTTTAATAAAAAGCCTGATCATTGAAAACGCCCGTTAATTTAATAGCTACTTACATCACGCACTAAAAAAGGCACCCTAGGGTACCTTTATTTAGGATCGGTTTTGCCATTTTCCTTAGTTTATATACCATCGTCTATAATGCCAATATCCAACCAATTATTAATAACATCCATCGCCACTGATGAATCAAGAACACTAACGTTATCCAGGTCAATTGTTTGAACGATATGACTATCTAAATCCATCACCTGTATTTGCAAATGACCACCCGATTCAACACCCGTTATAGTATGAGAGCTGTCAGATAGTAAATCAGCTAAATTTAGGCTATCACCGTCTGTTTCAGTAAAATCTAATACCGTATCAGCAGCAGGTGAAATATCTGTTCCTAGGTCCGCTTTATTCCAAACAAAACTGTCCGCCCCGTCGCCG
>TARA_R110002111_G_scaffold79504_3_pt1 | contig 52684 bp, 43 predicted proteins | sample TARA_R110002111 | Tara Oceans TARA_R110002111 (sample SAMEA4397363) | marine metagenome | biome: Polar Biome; feature: [ZZZ] marine water layer (ENVO:01000295); material: water (ENVO:00002006), including particulate matter (ENVO:01000060) such as... | depth 199 m
TTATTTTGTGCAACCGTGGATTATTTTAAAATGGGTAAATCATCTTCAAGAGTTAAAACAAAAAGGAGAGTTACCAGCAGATTTATGGATTACCAGTTCAGATGATTACACATCTTGGGGAGGAGGAGATGCTATTTATCATACAGAAGATTTAGTGAAGTTAGCGAATGCTGTAGATTATATTTCTATGCATACCTATGCTTATCATAATTCGCATTACAACCCACAATTCTGGAAAGTCCCTGAAAATGAAGAAAACTTAACTGATAAAGAAAAAATTGATGCATCCATGGTGCGTGCATTAGATTTTGCCAAAATGCAATATGATTCAGTTTCAAATTATATGAAAAGTATTGGAGTCAATAAACCTATTCACATTGGTGAGACTGGTTGGGCATCAATTTCTGGAGGTCATTATGGTAAAAATGGTTCTAGAGCAACAGACGAATATAAACAAGGATTGTATTATAAACATATTCGTAATTGGACGAACGAAAAAAATATCTCAGTTTTTTATTTTGAAGCTTTTGATGAGCAATGGAAAGACGCAGAGCATGAACTAGGTTCCGAAAATCATTTTGGGTTAATTAACTTAAAAAGTGAAGCAAAATATCCATTATGGAATTTAGTAGATGACGGAACATTCGATGGTTTAACCAGAGATGGAAAACCAATTACTAAAACTTATAATGGGAATTTAGAAGAATTAATGAAAGATGTATTAGTGCCAAATACAGATTATCCAAGAGATTAATAATGAAAAAAATAGTAGTCATAGCCATAAGTTTTATTACTTTTTTATCGTGTAAAAATGAATCTAAAAAAGCTATTACTTCAGTTAATCCTGAAGTGCAAGTAAGTGATGTTGTATCTGTTTCTGGGAGACAATTAATGGTAAATGATGAATCTTATTTAATTAAAGGTATCTGCTATCATCCAATACCAAAAGGAACATCTACTAAAAGGGATTTTGTGACTTTGACACAAGATTTAAAACTCATGGTCGAGGCCGGAATTAATACCATTAGGGTGTATGCGCCAATTGAAGAAGAGCATATTTTAGATGAGATAAATAAAGCAGGCTTAAAAGTAATTATTGGCTTTGGTTATAATCAAGGTGGTAAAAATGATATTGTTTCAGGTTCATTTGTTGATTATGTCAATAAATACAAAAACCACAATGCCATTTTAATGTGGGAATTAGGGAACGAATACAACTATCATCCAGAATGGTTTGATGGTGATATTAAAAACTGGTACACAGCAATGAATGATGCCGCAGCTGTAATTCATAAAAACGACCCTTCGCATCCAGTAACAACAGCACATGGAGATTTACCAAAAGAATTAGCACGTTCTATGAGCCCGAATATTGATGTTTGGGGAATGAATGTGTATCGTTCAGTTAGACCAGAAACCATTTTTAAGGAGTGGAAAGAAGTTAGTGACAAGCCCATGTATTTATCCGAAACAGGATCTGATAGTTATATGCAAATCGCTACGGATAAATATGAGCAAGGTGTTAATGAGCAAGCACAAGCAGATGCCACAGAAATAATCTTGAAATCCACTTTTAAAGGTCAGGATATTTGTTCTGGAGTTACATTATTTCAATTTACAGATGGTTGGTGGAAAGCTGGAAATAACAATGTGCAAGACACAGGCGGAACAGCACCAAATAGCACAGGAGTGCCGTTTGATGGTAGTCCGAATGAAGAATATTGGGGCATTGTGGATATTGATAGAAATAAGAAAAAAGTATTTGATGTTGTTAAAGAAATCTATACGTCTGAAAATAAAAACAACTAATTTATAAAACATGAAAACAACAAAATATAGCATATTGGCACTCTTAATTTTTACTGTAATGAGTTGTAATACTGAAAAAAAAGAAATTAAAGACTTAAAAGTTGAAGTCTATGAAACTTCAGAAAGCGGGAATAAACTAACTAGGATTACGGAGTTTTCTAAAGTAGATTCTTCAGCAGTTATAAAATTATTACCAGAGCAAAAATTTCAAACCATAACAGGTTTTGGAGGTTCATTTACAGAGTCATCTGCTTACTTAATTAATAAGTTGAGTAAAAAGAATCGTGATACTATTCTTCAGGCTTATTTTGCAGAAGATGGAGCACGCTATTCGTTAACAAGAACACATATTGCATCTTGTGATTTCTCATTAAATAATTATACATATGCACCTGATGCAGATGATATGGAGCTTAAAAGCTTCAATATTGAAGAAGATCGTGATGATTTAATTCCTATGATTAAGGATGCTCAGGCGATTTCAAAAGATGGTTTTAAAATCATCTCTTCACCTTGGACGTCACCACCATGGATGAAAGACAATAAGGCTTACGTTGGAGGTAAGTTATTACCAAAATATTACGATGTGTTTGCACTTTATTTTTCTAAATATTTAGAAGCTTATAAAGCAGAAGGTATTGATGTTTGGGGTTTAACACCAGTGAACGAACCACATGGAAATGGTAATAATTGGGAAAGTATGCACTTTTCACCAGAAGAAGAGACGGATTTTGTACAAAATCATTTAGGCCCTAAATTAGAAGCTGATGGTTTCGGGAACGTAAACATTTTAGGCTACGATCAGAACAGAAAAGGCGTAAATGAATGGGTAGACGAAATGTATAAAGATGAAGCGTCTTCAAAATATTTTGCCGGATTAGCTGTGCATTGGTACGAAAGTACGTATGATTATTTTCAAGAAGAATTACAATATGCGCATAATAAAGCTCCAAACAAATATTTAATTGAAACTGAAGGTTGTGTAGATTCTGAAATCCCAAAATGGCAAGACGATGCTTGGTATTGGAAAAAAGAAGCTACAGATTGGGGTTGGGATTGGGCTTCTCCAGAAGATAAACATTTACACCCAAAATATGCACCAGTAAACCGTTATGCAAGAGATATTATTGGTTGCCTAAATAATTGGGTAGATGGTTGGGTAGATTGGAACATGGTTTTAGATAAACAAGGTGGACCAAATTGGTTTGAAAATTGGTGTGTTGCACCAGTGATTGTTGATCCAGAAACTGATGAGGTATATTTTACACCGTTGTATTATACTATGGCACATTTTAGTAAATATATAAGACCAGGAGCAGAAGTTATTGGTGTAGAAAATGCAGATAACGATTTAATGGTGACTGCAGCTAAAAATCCTGATGGTACTATTGCTGTAGTCTTGTTCAATGAAGGGAAAATGTCAAAAGACTTCACTTTGACTTTGGGAGAGGAAACTGTAAAAGTTAAAATAAACGGACAAGCTATTCAAACGATAATAATTCCATCTAAAAATTAAAAAAATATGTCCACTATAACCAATAAAGTTTCGTTAGGTCAAAAAATTGCGTTTGGAGTTGGTATGCTAGCGAACCAAATGTTTCCTGCTGTTATTGGAATTTTTATAGTGGTTTTAGTTCAAGATTTAGGTTTTCCAGGTTGGATGTGGGGCGTTATTTCCTTAGTTCCAAGACTTTTTGATGCCATTACAGACCCAATTATGGGTTACATTTCAGACAATACAAAATCGCGTTGGGGAAGACGACGACAGTATGTTTTTATTGGAGCGATTTTAATGGGAATTGCATTTATTTTTATGTGGCAACTCTTTAGAGAAAATTCACTTGATTATAATTTTTGGTATTTTTTATTATGGTCATTTGTGTTTTATTTGGGTTTAACCATTTTTAGTGTGCCATACGTAGCTATGGGTTATGAAATGAGTGATGATTTTCATGAACGTACAAGTATCATGGCTGTTGCGCAGTGGATTGGGCAATGGGCTTGGGTAATTGCACCTTGGTTTTGGGTTGTTATGTACGATCCAGAATGGTATGCTACTGCAGATGTTGCTGTAAGAGAATTAGCTGTTTGGGTCGGAATTATATTTGCAATTTGTGCTATGGTACCAGCTATTTTTATTAATAGTAGTTCAACGGTTAATGAAAATTATTCGGCATTAACCATTAAAAATATTGGTGGTAGTTTAAAAGAAATTGGAAATAACTTCGTAGAAGCTTTTAAATCAGTACCATTTAAAAAGCTATGTTTCGCAACATTTTTCGTGTTCAATGCTTTTAATACGGTTGCAAGTTTTACTTTTTTTATAATTGTGTATTACCTTTTTAATGGAGATGCAGCTGCAGCTGGTATTTGGCCTACGCTATTTGGTAGTATTGGTGCTTTAGTGACTACGTTTCTTGTGATTCCTATTGTTGCTAAAATGTCGAAGGTATTAGGGAAGAAAAAAGCATTTATGGTATCACAAGGTATCTCAGTGGTAGGTTATATTATGCTATGGTTTTTATTTATACCAGGAAAACCCTATTTGTTTTTATTCGCTTTGCCTTTCTTTTCCTTTGGTATTGGCGGTTTGTTTACACTTATGATGTCTATGACAGCAGATGTCATTGATTTAGATGAGTTAAAAACAGGCAAACGACGCGAAGGTGTTTTTGGTGCTATTTATTGGTGGATGGTAAAATTTGGTTTTGGAATTGCAGGTGGATTAAGTGGTGCAATTTTATCCGTTATTGGATTTGATTCTGCGCTAGAAATTCAAACAGAAGGTGCAATAACAGGTTTGAGATTATTCTTTACAGGATTTCCAATATTGGGAACACTTGTTGCCATGTATATAATGCGCAATTATGATTTATCTGAAGAGCGTTCTAATGAGATTAGGTCTGAATTAGACAAGCGTAAAGCTGAATAATGAGTATTTAACAGAATAAATATAAACTTCATGTCTTTAAGAGAAGAGAAATTTTTGGCACTAGCTTCCATCGATTATGAAGGGAAGTCTATCAAAGAATTAAGAAAATTATTCAGAAAAGCATTAAAATCTGGAATGCATGGACTGTGCGCCAGTCCTTATGAAGAGGGTCAAGAGCCTGGAGATAGACTATCAGAAATACAAATACGTCGTAGATTAGAAATAATGAAACCGTATACCAAATGGGTGCGTTCATTTTCTTGTACGGAAGGTAATGATCTTATTCCTAAAATTGCAAAAGAATTGGGAATGAAAACTCTTGTTGGTGCATGGTTAGGTGATGACAAAGAGATCAATGAAAGGGAGATTGCTGGCTTAATAGAGTTGGCTAATCAAGGTTTTGTAGATGTCGCTGCGGTAGGTAATGAAGTTATGTATCGTGGAGATTTAACAGAGGAAGAGTTAATTGTACATATTAATCAGGTTAAGACGTCTGTTAAAGATATTCCAGTTGGTTATGTTGATGCTTATTATGAATTTAGTGAAAGACCTGCTATTACGGAAGTTTGCGATATCATATTAGCCAATTGCTACCCTTTCTGGGAAGGTTGCGACTTAGACTATTCATTACTATATATGAAGGATATGTATGACAAAGCGTTGCGTGCAGGTAAAGGAAAAAAAGTAATTATTACAGAAACAGGTTGGCCTAGTGAAGGAACAAATTTATATGGTGCTTTTCCTTCAGAAGCAAATGCGATTAAATACTTCATCAACACTCAAAAATGGTCTCAAGAAGACGATATTGATATTTTTTACTTTTCGGCTTTTGATGAATCATGGAAAGTTGGAAAAGAAGGAGATGTTGGAGCATATTGGGGAATTTGGGATAAGGATGAGATCCTCAAATTTTAAATGTTTTTAAAGCGCATAAACGCCATTATAAATTAAAAGGAGTCAAAATTAGTAATTAAAAATCTGATAGTTAGCTATACATCTTTAACTCTACCCAAATACGACCTATACATTACCACAACATTCTGTTTTTTATCCGATTTTTATAGCGTTACATTAATTTACATTGTTCTGTAATTCCTTCTATTTTATAGGCGAATTGGACAATGTTGTTTTTAATTTTAAAAAAAAATCTAGTGTTGTATGGTTTAGGTATTGTGCTATTTGTGAACATGTTAATTTATTGACAGTATATTTATCAGAACCGCAGTATAGAAGTGTGAATTTTACAAATACCGCAATTTTTTAATAAATATTAACTAAACTATAAAACGATGAAAAAAATTACATTATTTCTAATCCTTATGGCAATGTCATTTGGGTATTCACAAACATTACCACTCGATTTTGAATCAGCAACTACATGGATAGATTTTGATGGAGGTGCAGTTACTACCATTGCAAACCCACAAAGTAATGCAGATAATAGTTCTGCAAATGTTGGTCAAATGGTAAAAAGCGTTGGTCAAGTATGGGGTGGAAGTGCATTAGTAATGAGCTCTGCTATGGATTTTACTGCTAACAATACGTTTTCTATGAAAGCTTATTCAATAAAAGCAGGAACAAAAGTATTAATGAAGGTGGAAAACTCTACAGATGCCGGAATTAATTATGAAAAAGAAGTTACGATGACAACAACTAATACTTGGGAGACTCTAGTTTTTGATTATTCGGCAATACCGGCAAATACTTATGACAAAATTGTTATAATATTTGATTTAGGTACAATGGGAGATGGTACAGCGGATTTTACTTATTATTTTGATGATATTACATTATATGATAATGGAGGAGGTACAGGAGCTGCTGCGTCTTTACCATTAGATTTTGAAACGGCTACCACGTGGGTAGATTTTGATGGTGGTGAAGTTACAACTATTGCAAATCCACAAAGTAATGGTGATAACAATTCTGCTAATGTTGGTCAAATGGTGAAAAATGCAGGACAAGTTTGGGGCGGAAGTTCATTAGCTTTAAGTTCTGCTATGGATTTTACAGCTAACAACACTTTCTCTATGAAAGCTTATTCAGTTAAAGCTGGAACTAAGGTTTTAATGAAAGTTGAAAACTCTAGCGATGCAGGAATAAATTATGAAAAAGAAGTCACCATGACAACTACAAATACATGGGAGACGTTAGTGTTTGATTACTCAGGTATACCAGCTAATGCTTATGATAAAATTGTAATAATTTTTGATTTGGGAACTATGGGAGACGGAACAGCAAACTTCACGTATTATTTTGATGATGTTACTTTATATAATGATGGAGGAGCAGGTTCTGCATTAGCATTACCATTCGATTTTGAAACAGAACCAAACACAACAGATTTTGTTGACTTTGATGGTGGAGCAGCATCAGTGATTGCTAATCCACAATCGGTAGCACCCAACACAAGCGCCAATGTAGCACAGATAATAAGAGATGGTGGACAAATTTGGGGAGGAAGTAAAGTAACTTTAGGAAATAACCTTGATTTCTCTACGCTTGGAGGTATTTCTATGAAAGTATTTACTACAGCGCCAATTGGTACAACTGTTAAATTAAAATTAGAAGGAACTGGAGAAACTGAAGTAGATCAATTAACAACAGTTTCTGGAGCTTGGGAAACCTTAACTTGGGATTTTACAGGTCAACCTGCTAACTTTAATACTTTAGTATTTATGTTTGATTTTGGTAATTTAGGAGATGGTACTGCGACTTCCACATTTCTTTTTGATGATGTAGAGCAAATAGATGTAACAGGTGGATTGGATCAAATAGATCATCCAGTAGATTTTGAAGGAGCAACTACAAACTATGCAGTAACAGATTTTGGAGGAAATGCATCTACTTTAATTGTAGATCCAACAGACTCTGGTAATATGGTAATTCAAACAGTTAAAACCACAGGAGCTGCAACATGGGCAGGAACTACTATTGGAACGGCTACAGGGTTTGCTACAAATCTTCCGTTTTCAGGAACGGCCTCTAAAATGTACGTGAGTGTATGGTCTCCAGATGCAAATATTCCAGTTCGTTTAAAAGTTGAAGACGCAAATGACGTAACGCATACTTGCGAAACAGAGGCTATGACTAGTGTTTCAATGGGCTGGGAAACATTAGAATTTGATTTTAATAATCAAGCAACAGGAACTGAATCGTTAAGTGTTGGTTTAGCTAACGGTTGGATATATAACAAAGCATCAATCTTCTTTAATTTTGGAACTGAGGGAGCTACAGCAGGTGAAAAAATATATTATTTTGATAATGTATCTTTTGGAACTTCATTAGGAATTAATGATACTGAATTATCAGAATTTAAGGTATATCCTAATCCTACAAATTCAATTTGGAATGTAAAAACAAACAATCAAAATATTACTTCTGTTGAAGTATATGATATATTAGGCAAGCAAGTTCTTTTATTAAAAGCAAATGCAACAGAAGTTGCAATTGATGCTACAGAATTAGTAAATGGAATTTATTTAGTTAAGATTTTATCTACTAAAGGCTCTAAAACGCTTAAATTAGTTAAAAACTAATTTTTATATTCATTAATAGCAATTTAAAAGAGCGTATCAACTACGCTCTTTTTTTTTATTTAGAAATCATTCAATATCTTTATAAGATTAACTAAATAAAACAATAATTATGAAAAAAATTACTTTTTTAATTTCAATGCTATTAATTAGCATTATTTCTGTTGCACAAAGTAATATCACATTTAGTGTTGATATGGCTGGTGAAACTTTTACACAGGCTTATGTCAGTGGAAGTATAAATGGATGGAGTGGAGATGCCAATCCATTGACCAACACAACAGGTACAATATGGGAAGCTACATTACCAATAATGGATGGTGAGTATGAGTATAAATTTACTTATGATAATTGGGCAGGACAGGATACTTTTACTCAAGGGGATGTCTGTACAATTACAAATTATGGTAACACAAACAGACGCTTAGTTGTAGCGGGTTCTGATATGGTGTTGCCAACAGCTATGTTTAGTCAATGTGCAGAATCAACTGACGGTACTGATGGACCTTTTGTTATTACTATGTCTGTAGATATGAGTGCGTATTCAGGTACATTAGGAACAGTATATGTTAATGGTGAAAACTTTAATGATCAAGGTTTTGGTGCTTGGTGTGGATCTTGTGGAAATGAAATGACTGATATGGGTAATGGAATTTGGGAAAAAACATTAACATTAGAGGAATATGCGTATCAGTTTAAATTTACTGTAGATGGATGGGTTGATCAAGAAACTTTTGCTCCTGGAGATGCTCAAACATCAACAGACGGGACATTCACCAACAGATATATCAAGGTTGATGGTAATAAAACTATAAATTTTGTTTGGAATGCGCCTCAGCAAACATTAAGTACTCGTAATTTTGAAACGGCTGAGTTCAAAGTGTTTCCTAATCCAACATTAAACACATGGAATATTCAAGCAAATAACCAAGTGAAAAAGGTTGTGGTAGTAGATGTTTTAGGAAAGCAAGTGGTAAGTTTAAAGCCAAATACAACGGATATTGCAATTAACGCATCACAATTAAAAGATGGTATATATTTAGCAAAAATAACTACCAATGTTGGCACAAAAACTATTAAACTAATCAAAAATTAGTTTATATAATTTCTTAATACAATTAAAGAGTGTATATTTTGCGCTCTTTTTACTTTAAATTTAATATTATAAAAATGACAACACTTAAAGAATTAGCGGCCTTATTAAATATCTCTGTTTCTACGGTTTCAAAGGCTTTAAACGATAGTCATGAAATTAGTGAAAATACGAGAATCCGTGTTAAGGAATTGGCGACAAAACTAAACTACAAACCAAATAGAATTGCCCAACAGCTCAAAACAAATAAGTCTAAAACGATAGGAGTAATTCTTCCAACGGTTACAAATCCTTTTTTTGCTGAGGTATTGCATGGTATTGAAATGGCTGCAACAGCCAGTGATTATGATATAATTGTTTGTTTGTCTAATGAGACCTTACATAAGGAAAAACGAAGTTTAGAATTGTTGTCTAATGGAAGTGTTGATGGTTTTATTATGGCTGTGGCTAGAGAAAGTCAAGTTAAAAAAGAAACCGATCATATTAATGCAATCATAAAAAGTAAACTACCTGTTTTAATGTTTGATCGTGTGGTTAGTGATATTGAATGTAATAAAGTGATTGTAGATGATTTTCAATGTGTTTATGAAGCAACTGAGTATTTGATTTTAAAAGAAAAGCGTAAAAATATTCTGTTGGTAAGTAATATCGAAGAATTAAGTGTTGGTAAATTAAGAATAGAAGGGTATTCTAAAGCCTTAGAAGATCATAATTTAAAACCTGTAATATTAAAACTAGATAACGCTAAAGATGAGGATGTGGAGAATAAAATTTACAATTACTTAAAAAGTAATACATCCATTGATGCTATTCTTTCTATAGATCACGTAACAGGTATTGTTGCCATTAATATGGCTAAAAAATTAGGAAAGGTTATACCTAAAGATTTATCTGTTGTAGGTTTTGGCTATGAGCACACACAATTACTATCGAGTCCTAAAATTTCAATTATTCATCAGAAAGCTCATAAAATAGGTGAAATGTCTACCATGCTGTTAATAGATAATATCAAGGACGAATCCCTTAAGTCTAAAACTATTGTTGTGCCAAGTGAACTTAAATTAAGTGGGTCTACACAAACTAAATTCTAAAATTAAAGCATAAAAAAAGCCTGATTTACATCAGACTTTTTAATACTTTTATAAAAGTAAGATATTACATACCTTTAACTTTGTCAGCAGCTTTATTTACTGCATCACTTCCTGCTTTTTTAGCATCATCTACAGCCGTTTTACCAGCTTCTTTTGCTCCATCTACTGCATTTTTAGCAGCATCTTTTGCGCTATCAACTGCATTACCTGCAGCATCTTTAGCACTGTCTACTGCGTTTCCAGCAGCATCCTTAGCGTCATCTACTGCATTACCAGCAGCATCTACTGCATCACCAGCAGCGTTTTCAACAGCGTCACCAGCTTCTTCTAAAGCATCACCAGCATTATCAACTGCATCTTCAACAGCATCACCAGCATCTTCTAATGCGTCACCTGTAGCATCAGCTGCGTTTTCTAAAGCATCTCCAGCTTTATCTGCAGTTTCTCTACAAGATGTAAATGACAATCCTAATACAGCAACAAGTGCTAAACTTAATACAACTTTTTTCATTTTAATAGTTTTAGTGTTAATTATAGTTAATGTACGAAAATAGTAATTTCAATATAATTTTAACATTTTTTTTTGATTTATTCCTCGTACATGTCTGCTATATACGTTTAGATTAGTGATTTGGACTTTTTTAGATGATTTTTTTTCTATTTTCCATTACTTTTAAATTTATATTAATCAAGTCATGCATTTACAATAGCTTAGCCTTATGAATCTAGAATCGAATTTTAAGAATTTATTTTTTTTAATCACCATTTGCTTTTCAATTTTAAGCTTTTCGCAAAACAATAGAAATGAACGAAAAATTATAAGCGCTGTAGATAAATTTAACGAAAGTGCAATTAGCCTACTTAAAAAAGCGGTTAATATTAATAGTGGTACTATGAATTTTGAAGGTGTGCAAAAAGTAGGATCCCTTTTTCAAAAAGAACTTGATAAACTCGGTTTTAAAACAGAATTGACAAATGGTGACGCTTATGGAAGAGCTGGACATTTAATAGCTACAAGAAAAGGTAAAAAGGGTCCGAAATTTTTAATGATAGGTCATTTAGATACGGTTTTTGAATTAGATAGTCCGTTGCAAGAATACACCATGCAAAATGATTCTATAATGAAAGGCCCTGGAGTTGCGGACATGAAAGGTGGAGACGTGATCATTATTTTAGCTATGCAAGCGTTAAGCGAAGCAGGACTTTTAGACGATATGTCTATAGAAATTATTATGACTGGTGATGAGGAAAAAAGTGGTAAGCCTTTAGAATTATCAAAGAAGGATTTAATTGATGCTGCAAAACGAGCAGATATTGCCTTAGGTTTTGAAAATGGGGATAATAATCCAAAAACAATAGTGGTTTCAAGAAGAGGATCTACAGATTGGAAACTAAAAGTCTCTGGAAATCCTGCGCATTCATCACAAATTTTTACCGAAACTGTTGGTGCAGGTGCTATTTATGAAACATCCAGAATTTTAAATGAATTCTATATTCAGCTGTCAAAAGAAAAAGATTTAACTTTTAATCCTGGGTTTATTATTGGAGGCACTACTTTAAATCCAGATGATAATGGAACTGGTGGTTCTGCATTTGGAAAGACTAATGTTGTATCACAAGCCACTATAGTTAGAGGCGATTTGAGAGCTGTATCTTTAGAACAATTAAAAAAAGCGAAGGAAACTATGGTTAAAATTGTGTCAGAAAATTTTCCTAATACCAAAGCGGAATTACATTTTTCCCCAGGAGGCTATCCACCTTTGTCTTTAACCGAAGGAAATACAAAATTGTTAGGCTATTTTAATACTGTAAGTGAAGATTTAGGATTTGGGTCTGTAACAGCCGTAAATCCTAGAAATGCTGGTGCGGCAGATATTTCATTTACCTCAGAGTATGTAGATATGGCAATTGATGGTTTAGGTCTAACAGGAGGAGGTGGAGATCACACCATTAATGAATCAGGTAATTTGAATACTGTTGCTATACAAGCCAAAATAACGGCTGTTTTATTGTACAGATTGGTGAATTCAAAATTGTAACATTCAAAAAAATATGAAGAAAATTACGTTTTTCTGTTTACTAAGCTTACAAATTTGTTTTGCTCAAAATTATACAGAATATCATACAGGAAGTTCAACTAATATAACAACTAACCATCAACCTGGAGTTTGTTTAATGGGAGGAGCAACGGAGCAAGAGGATGCCATGATTTGGTTTTTAAACAAAGCAGATGGTGGAGATATTGTAGTACTCAGAGCATCTGGAAGTGATGGTTATAACGATTATTTTTATTCGCAATTAGGTGTAAATATTAATTCTGTAACCACTTTTGTTATTCATAATGAAACCGGAGCATTAGACCCTTATGTACTTCAAAAAGTAGCAGATGCTGAAGCGATTTGGTTTGCTGGTGGAGATCAGTATAATTATGTTAGTTACTTTAAGGATAATGCCATGGAAGATGCATTAAACAATTTTGTAAATACAAAACAAGGTGTTATTGGAGGTACTAGCGCAGGATTAGCAATTTTGGGAGGTTCATATTTTTCGGCTCAAAACGGAACAGTAACTAATGCAGAGGCTTTGAGTAATCCTTATCATTCAAGAATGACTTTAGGGTATAACGATTTTTTAAATATTCCCTATTTAAATAATGTGATAACAGATTCGCATTACGATGATCCAGACCGTAGAGCAAGGCATAGTGTGTTTCTAGCCAGAATTGCAACAGATAATTCTGCAAGGTCCTTTGGCATAGCATGCAATGAATACACAGCAGTTTGTGTGGAGCCAAACGGTAAAGCATATGTTTACGGTGAATATCCGGCTTATGATGAGTTTGCTTATTTCTTACAAGCCAATTGTACTACTGATTTTAATCCTGAAACTTGTATTTCGGGAGTGCCTTTAACTTGGGATAGAAATAATGAAGCTATAAAAGTGTATAAAGTGCCAGGAACGGAAAGTGGAGTCAATTATTTCGATTTATCTGATTGGGAAACAGGTAGTGGAGGAGAATGGAGAGATTGGTCTATCGATAATGGCGTATTTACGTCAGTTGTTGGTAGTAATCCACAATGTTTTTTATCTGTTTCAGAATTTGAAATGGCCAATATTAAAGTGCATCCGAATCCGTTTGTAGAAACTATTCAAATAGAATCTGATGTTGTATTAAACTCACTTGAACTCATAGATATTTTAGGAAATACGATGCCTGTAAAATTACAATCTGATAACACGGTTAATTTGGCATCATTAAGTTCTGGAATTTATTTTTTAAAGCTTAAAAGTGATTCTGCGACTCAAGTATTGAGGCTAATAAAAAAATAGTAAGGTTAGTTTGAATTTATTTGATTAATAAAATGGACTTATTTAATACATCTACAAATGCTAATCTTTTACCGTTTGATGGTGAAGTTAATTATTATGGTTCAATAATGTCTTTAGCGAAAGCACAAGATTACTATGAGAAACTACTTCAACATATTCATTGGGAAAACGATAAAGCCATTATTTTTGGAAAGTTAATTATCACAAAGCGAAAAGTAGCTTGGTATGGTGACAAGCCCTTTGATTATACCTATTCTAAAACTACAAAATCTGCTTTACCATGGAATAAAGAGCTTTTAGAACTCAAAGAAATGGTAGAACAGAAAACGGGAGAAACATTTAATTCATGCTTGCTCAATTTATACCATAGTGGAGAAGAAGGCATGGCTTGGCATAGTGATGGTGAAAAGGATTTAAAAAAGAATGGCGCTATTGCTTCATTAAGTTTTGGAGCTGAACGTAAATTTTCGTTTAAGCATAAGCACACAAAGCAGAGCATTTTTGTTCATTTAGAAAAAGGAAGTTTACTAGTGATGAAAGGAGCAACGCAAACCAATTGGTTACATCGTTTACCACCAACTAAAAAAGTAAAAACACCAAGAATTAATTTAACGTTTAGAACTATAGAATCTTAATTGAGATCATTAAATTAAGATTCTAAATAATCCATAATTTTAAGAACAGCACCAGTATTTGAATCTATAAAGGATTTAGTAATCTCACCTTGCTTTTTTCTTAATACATTATCTGTAATCAATGCATTTAAAGTTGAGTTAAATGCAGTAGAACTCGCTAAAGTTGTAACTCCTCCCAAATCTATTAGCATTTTAGCTTCTGGAAATTTGTTGTAATTCTGACCAATTAGAATAGGAATTCCAAATACGGCCGGTTCTAGTATGTTATGCAAACCTGTTGAGCCAGCTCCTCCTCCAACATAAGCAATATCAGCATAACTATATACTTTACTCAAATAACCAATAGTATCTAAGATAAAGACATTGTAATCAGCTAAATTTTCATTCTGGTTTAATTCCGAAAAACAAGTCGTTTTTACTTTCAATTGCGATTTTAAGGATGAAATATAACTAGGTTTTATATTATGAGGAGCAATGACAAATTTTACGTTAGAATTTTTAGAGTTATTGATAAAATCGAGATATAACTTATCATCATCTGGCCAGGTACTTCCGAAGACCATACACAATTGATTTGCTTTAAAGGTTTCAATGAATGAAACAGTGTTATCAACTTTTAATTGATTTGAAACCCGATCAAAACGTGTGTCTCCAGAAACGGAAACGGAATTATAATGAATGTTTTTTAGTAGTAATTTTGAGTTTTCGTCTTGTGTGAAAATATGATTGAATCCAAATAAAGCAGATGTCATATAACTGCCATACCATTTAAAAAATACCTGATCTTTTCTAAAAACAGCTGAAATTAAAATAGCGTTTAATCCACGTTTTTTTATTTCATGTAAAAAATTGGGCCAAATTTCATATTTCACAAAGAGAATATAATCTGGATGAACAAGATCTAGGAATCGTTTAGCATTGGTATTAGTGTCTAATGGAAGATAAACCACCACATCTGCAATTTTTGCATTTTTTCTTACCTCATATCCTGAAGGTGAAAAGAAAGATAAGACAACTTTATGGTTAGGGTGTTTTGCTTTTAAAGCTTCAAAAACAGGCAGCCCTTGCTCATACTCACCAAGAGACGCACAATGAAACCATAGGGTTTTATCTTGCGGATTAATAGCCTTTTTGAGTATGGAAAAGGTGTTTTTTCTGCCAACAATTCCTTGTTTCAATTTAGAATTGAATAAGCCTAGGGCTTTTAAAACAAAACTGGCAATATAAATTCCTATAGAATAGAGTCCTTTCAAAAAACAAAGATTTGTGCTAAAATACATTTCTTTCATTTAATTGCGTTGCCATAGCGCTTACAATTTCGTATTTTCGCTTAGAGCTTTTTGCTTTTTTATTTATATCCTAAAAATGTAGTCTTCAGAATGAAAAAAATACAAATGGTTGACCTTCAGAGTCAATACGCAAAAATAAAAGACGTTGTAGATCCTTCAATAGCAGAGGTAATGGAAAGTGCAGCGTACATCAATGGTCCTAAAGTACATCAGTTTCAGAAAAATCTTGAAAACTACCTAGGAGTTAAGCACGTTATACCTTGTGCAAATGGTACAGATGCATTGCAAATCGCAATGATGGGTTTAGGTTTAAAACCAGGCGATGAGGTAATTACAGCAGATTTTACATTTGCGGCAACTGTAGAGGTTATTGCATTATTGCAATTAACGCCTGTTTTAGTTGATGTAGATCCTGTAACATTTAATATAGATGTGGAAGCGATTAAAAAAGCGATAACACCTAAAACAAAGGCGATTGTGCCAGTGCATTTATTTGGTTTGCCAGCAGATACGGATGCTATAATGGATTTAGCTAAAGCACATAATTTATATGTTATAGAAGATAATGCACAAGGTATTGGAGCCGATTATACACATCATGATGGTTCTAAAACCAAAACAGGTGCTATTGGTCACGTAGCTTCAACATCATTTTTTCCTTCTAAAAATCTAGGTTGTTATGGAGATGGTGGAGCCATTTTTACTAATGATGATGATTTAGCACACAAGATTAGAGGTATTGTAAATCATGGTATGTACGAGCGCTATCATCATGATGTTGTTGGAGTAAATTCGAGATTAGATTCTATTCAAGCAGCAGTGTTAGATGCAAAATTACCACATTTAGATACTTATAATACCGCTAGACGCGATGCTGCAAGACGCTATAATGCTGCATTTAAAAATCACCCAAACATTACTATTCCTTCTGGTAGAGATGAGTGTAATGGTATTTGTGATACTTGTGATTGCCATGTGTTTCATCAATATACCTTGAACTTAAAAGGTGTAGATAGAGATGCTTTAGTTTCACATTTACAAGAAAAAAATATTCCTTGTGGTGTCTATTATCCAATTCCTTTGCATAGACAAAAAGCGTATTTAGATGAGCGTTATAACGAAGCCGATTTTACAGTAACCAATGCGTTAGTGAAATCTGTTATTTCGCTTCCTATGCATACTGAGCTAGATGATGAACAAATTGAATTTATTACTAGCACAGTACTTAATTTTATAAATAGCAATTCTTAAAATGAAAATATTAGTTACAGGAGGTCTAGGTTTTATTGGGTCACATACCGTAGTAGAATTACAAAATAAAGGTTTTGAAGTTGTAATTATAGATAATTTGTCTAATTCTTCAATTGAAGTTTTAGATGGTATCACAGCCATTACAAATAAAAAGCCACATTTTGAAAAGCTAGACTTAAAGGTAAAACCAGATGTTCAAGATTTTTTTAAACGCCATAATGACATTGTAGGTGTGATTCATTTTGCAGCTAGTAAAGCGGTTGGAGAAAGTGTAGCCGAACCCTTAATGTATTATGAAAATAATATCACTACTTTGATTTATATGCTTCAGGGATTAAGTGGTTTAAGCAAAAAGAATTTTATTTTTAGCTCATCTTGTACGGTTTATGGACAAGCGGATGAGTTACCAATTACAGAAAATGCACCAGTTAAACCTGCAGAATCTCCATATGGTAACACCAAACAAATTGGTGAAGAAATAATAAGAGACACTTGTAAGGTTAATGGAGATATAAATGCTATTGCTTTACGTTATTTTAATCCTGTTGGATCGCATCCTTCAGCTGAAATTGGTGAATTACCAATTGGAGTGCCACAAAATTTAGTGCCTTTTATTACTCAGACAGGCATAGGAATGCGAGAACAATTGTCTGTGTTTGGCGGAGATTACCCAACGTCAGATGGTACTTGTGTAAGAGATTATATTCATGTAGTTGATTTAGCAAAAGCACATGTAGTGGCTTTACAGCGTTTAATAGAAAGTAAAAATGACTCTAATTATGAGTTTTTTAATCTTGGAACAGGAACAGGAAGTACTGTTTTAGAAGCAATTCAATCTTTTGAACGTGTCTCTTGTAAAACTTTAAACTATAAAATTGTAGATAGACGAGAAGGTGATATTACTGCTGCATATGCAGAAACTTCTAAAGCTAATAATGTATTGGGTTGGAAAACACAACTGACTTTAGACGATGCAATGGATTCTGCCTGGAAATGGGAACAGAAAATTAGAAATAAATAAACCAAATAGAGATGAAATCATTACTCAGAATTATAGTACTACTATGTGCTTTGTCACTAACAGCGCAAAATACGTATTTGCATTGCGGAAAAATAATAGATACTAAATCTGGGAAAATACTTAATGAAAAAACAATAGTTATTTCAGGAGATAAAATTATTTCAGTTGAAAATGGCTATGTGAATTCAACTAATTCTGATGATATTACAGTTGATTTAAAATCTAAAACTGTAATGCCAGGTTTAATAGATATGCATGTGCATATTGAAGGAGAAACCAATCCTAAATCTTATTTAGAAGAGTATACTTTAAATGATGCAGATGTTGCCTTTAACTCTGTAAACTACGCTAAAGTTACATTAATGAGTGGATTTACAACAGTTAGAGACTTAGGAGGTTCTGGCGTAAATGTATCTTTAAAAAACGCTATAAATGCTGGTAAAATTGTAGGGCCAAGAATTTTTACAGCTGAAAAAGCTTTAGCAACAACAGGTGGTCATGCAGATCCTACCAATGGTTATAAAAGAAGTATTATGGGCAATCCTGGTCCAAAGGAAGGGGTTGTTAATGGAGTAGAGGATGCTAAAAAAGCAGTTAGACAACGTTATAAAAATGGAGCTGATTTAATTAAAATCACAGCAACAGGGGGTGTTTTGAGTATGGCTAAAAGTGGCCAAAATCCACAATTTACTGTCGAAGAAATTAAAGCTATTTGTGAAACAGCAAAAGATTATGGTTTTCATGTGGCTGCACATGCACATGGAGATGAAGGCATGCAACGTGCCATTTTAGGAGGTGTAAAAACAATAGAGCATGGTACGTTAATGAGTGCAGAGACCATGGAATTAATGAAAAAACACGATGTTTATTTAGTACCAACCATAACTGCTGGTAAGTTTGTTTCAGACAAGGCAAAGATTTCTGGTTATTATCCAGATATTATTGTACCAAAAGCATTAGACATTGGACCTAAAATCCAAGGCATGTTTGGTAGAGCTTATAAAGCAGGTGTAGGTATTGCGTTTGGTACTGATGCGGCTGTTTTTTATCATGGAGATAATGGAAAGGAATTTGGTTATATGGTTGAAGCAGGAATGCCTGCAATGGAAACCATTCAAAGTGCCACAATTACAAATGCCATGTTATTAAAAATGGAAAATGAAATTGGACAAATAAAATCAGGTTATACCGCAGATATTATTGCTGTAAATGATAATCCCATAACAACCATTTCTACCATGGAAAACGTTGTTTTTGTAATGAAAAATGGAGTGATTTATAAGAAATAGCTCATTTTTATCAATAATTCAATTATCGTATATGTAATTCGGAGTTAAAGCTACTGCGAATATGCTAATTGTTTTAATGTCTGATTTTCAATATGATAATATCAAAAGGTGTTAACCCTGTTTTAACATCGTTTCCTTGGAGTTGGTCATCTATCTTCGTTGCTTTGCATTGAATGATAATTGAACAATATGAAATTGATAAGTATTAAAAGAGAGACCAAAACCGAAGGTCGCTTCACAAAAAAAATGGGTGTATTACTAACGGATGTTACCTATATTAAAAAACAATTTTTAAGTATTCCTTACAAAACGCTTCATAAATATCGTGAAACATATTATGGTGAAGTGAAAGATTGTGACGATTGCCAATTGGCTCGTTAAGCAGAAATTTCTTCTTTTTTCTTGCTGTTAAAAACACCACTGAATAGTAACATTACCATTCCTATGGTTACAGAAAGATCAGCAATATTAAAGATTCCTGTTTTAAACACACCACCTAAGTTAATAAAGAAAAAGTCAGTGACTTGACCAAAAGCAATGCGGTCAAAGACATTGGCTATACCACCTCCTGCAATACAGCAAAAGGCGATAAGGCTTAGTCTATCTAGCTCTTTAGTTTTTATAATGTAGTATATAACATAACCTAAAACAAGAGTTGGTAATATTAGCAGGAAAATTAATCTTAAAGTAGGATCCATGTCACTACCCATACCTAAAAAGGCACCTTTGTTTTCAACCCAAATTAATTGAAAATAGTCACCAATAACGTTAACTTCTTCTCTGAAAGTTAAAGTATTGCGGACTATAACTTTAGATATTTGGTCAATAGCGATATTAAATATAATAAGAAGCGTAATAAATAGGTTTCTATTCAAAATACCAAGGTTTAGACGTTAGTTTCAAATGTAGCAGAAGTTGTCTCTGCTTCTCTGTTTATTTTTTTTACCAAGCCTTGAAGAACTTTTCCAGGACCAACTTCTGTAAAATGAGAAGCACCATCAGCTATCATTTGTTGCACAGATTGTGTCCAACGAACAGGAGCGGTTAATTGAGAAATTAAATTTGCTTTTATTTCGTTTTCATCTGTAATAGCAGAAGCTGTTACGTTTTGATATATTGGGCAATTAGGTTTGCTAAATGTTGTGTTTTCAATAGCTGCAGCTAATTCTTCGCGAGCTGGTTCCATTAATGGAGAATGAAAAGCTCCACCAACAGGTAAAACTAAAGCACGTCTTGCACCAGCATCTTTTAATGCTTCGCAAGCTCTATTAATAGCATCTACTTCTCCCGATATCACTAACTGTCCTGGGCAATTGTAATTAGCCGCAACAACTACACCTTCAGTAGTAGCGCAAATTTTTTCAACGATGTCATCTTCTAAGCCTAAAACAGCAGCCATGGTACTAGGTTGTAATTCACAAGCTTTTTGCATCGCTTGTGCACGTTGTGATACTAGCCTAAGTCCATCTTCAAAAGTTAAAGCTCCTGCTGCAACTAAGGCAGAGAATTCTCCGAGAGAGTGACCAGCTACCATATCTGGTTTAAAAGTATCACCTAAAGTTTTTGCTAAAATTACAGAATGCAAAAAGATAGCAGGTTGCGTTACTTTTGTTTCTTTTAAATCTTCAGCAGAACCTTCAAACATAATGTCTGTAATATGAAAGCCTAAAATATTATTGGCTTTTTCAAAAAGTTCTTGTGCTAAAGGTGAATTTTCGTAAAGGTCTAATCCCATTCCTGAGAATTGAGCACCTTGACCTGGAAATATATATGCGTTCATTTGTGTTTCAATTTAAGATGCAAAAATAGGAATAATATCTTGAAATAGAATCAAGATTGCGTTGCTGTTAGAAACAGGAATATAGACTGTTTTAATAGTATTAAAATTTTGAATAAAGTTAGTTATACAACTATTGCATTAAGTATCGTTGAAATCAACTTGATTAGAATACTCGTTTAGTCTTACTTTAAACACAAGCAGCTTCCGCACAACGCTCTCCATCCATCGCAGCAGATACAATGCCACCTGCGTAACCGCCTCCTTCACCACATGGAAATAAGTTGGTAATCTCAGGATGTTCTAAAGTTTCAGTTCTTGGAATACTAACAGGCGATGAGGTTCTAGATTCTACACCAATAACGTTAGCTTCTGCTGTGTAATAGCCTTTCATCTTTTCACCAAAAGCTTTAAAGCCTTTACGTAGTGAGCTACCAATTATTTTTGGTAATAAAGAATGCAATGGTGCTGATTTTAAACCAGGCTGATAAGAGGTTTCATTTAAACTTGAAGATAATTTTCCTTCTACAAAATCCGTCAGTCTTTGAGCAGGAGCAGATTGTCTACGTCCTCCAGCAGTGAAGGCTAAACGTTCCAAGTCTTTTTGATATTCTAAGGCTTTTAAAGGGCCGAAATGTTCGTATTTGTAAAGATCTTTATCAGCATTAATTTCTGTGACAATACCAGAATTGGCAAATTTATTATTTCGTTTGGAAGGTGACATGCCGTTTACTACAACTTCACCATTGGCTGTGGCTGCAGGAACTATAAATCCACCAGGACACATACAAAATGAATACACACCTCTGTCATTAACTTGTTGTACTAAACTATATGAAGCTGCTGGAAGTAACTCGTCGCGTTGCTCACCTTTACAATGGTACTGAATGCCATCAATGATGTCTTGCGGATGCTCTACACGCACTCCCATGGCAAATGATTTTGCTTCTAACTTTATCTTCTTATCATTTAACAAATAGAAAATATCTCTTGAAGAATGACCAGTCGCTAAAATGACTTTTTCTACGTCAATTTCTTTTTCATTTTGAAGTTGAATCGCCACAATTTTATTGTTCTTAATTGTGAAATCAGTCACACGCGTTTCAAAATGCACTTCACCACCAAACTTGATGATATTCTCTCTTATATTTTGAACAACTTTAGGTAATTTATTGGTTCCAATATGTGGATGTGCATCAACTAAAATTTGATCTGTTGCTCCGTGATATACTAAGTTTTCAAAGATTCTTCTAACATCTCCACGTTTTAAACTTCTGGTGTACAATTTACCATCAGAATACGTACCAGCACCACCTTCACCAAAACAGTAATTAGAATCTTCGTTTACAAAATGATCTTGGTTAATGGCTTTTAAATCACGTCGACGGTCTTGTACATTTTTACCGCGTTCTAAAACAATAGGCTTAAAACCAAGTTCTATACAACGCAATGCCGCATACATACCTGCTGGGCCAAAACCTATAATATGAATGGGTTTTGCGTTAGAAACATCTTTATAATCAAAATGATAATCTGAAGTTTCTGGTACAGGTTCATTAATGTAAACTTCTACTTTATAGTTGAACATGATATTTCGCTTACGTGCATCAATCGATTTTCTAAGAATTTTAATTCCCGAAATTTCAGAAGTTTTCATTCCCAAATCATAGGCAGCTTTATTAAGCAAACCATCGGGTTGTCTTTCTTGGTGTAAATTAATGCGTAGTTGTAAGGCTTTTATCATATTGCAAAATTAAAGAAAAGAAATGTTATCAAAATTTTTAAATAGCAATAAGTTCTAACGTTAGCGTTTCTATATAAACAAAAAAAAACACGTTAAGGAACGTGGTTTTATTTTTATCTTAGTTATAGTTGTGTACTAAGATTTTGTTTTAGGTTGATCTCTATTCATTTCTGTAATGTCAATTTCTGTTGCTTCTACTCCTAGTAAATGTTTACTAAAGTGATCGGCACGTAACCAAAAAGAATACTCAGTCATGTTTCCAAAACTATGACGTTGACCTGGCATAAGCATAAAATCGAAACGCTTGTTTGCTTTTATTAACTCGTTTGCCATTCTAATAGTGCCTCCAGGATGTACATTATTATCAACATCTCCAGTAATCAACATTAAGTTTCCTTTTAGATTTTTAGCTAAAGACTGGTTATTGTCAATGAGGTATTTGTATTTTACATTACCATCATCATCCATTTCTTCTTGTACACCATGATGCGTTTCACTCCACCAACTGTTATAAATGTTATTATCGTGGTTTCCGGCAGAAGAGACTGCCGCTTTAAAGAAATCTGGATACACTAACATGGCTGCGGTAGACATAAAACCACCACCTGAATGACCGTAAATTCCAACTTTATTAATATCAATATAATCATGTTTGTCGGCAAGTTGTTCTGCAACGTGTCTCTTATCGGCCAAACCATAATCTCTAAGGTTTCCATAGCCATAGTTGTGGTACCATTTAGAACGGTCTGGATGTCCACCACGATTTCCCATAGTGACTACAATAAATCCGACTTGTGCCATACGATCTAAGCGATCCATACGTACAGAAAATGATTTATTTACAGCTTCGGTTTGTGGTCCAGGATATACATATTCTAGTAAAGGGTATTTTTTAGTCTCATCAAAATCGTAAGGCTTATACATTACTCCGTAAATGTCTGTAATACCATCATCTGCTTTCATTTTAAACGTTTCTGGAAATTGATAACCTGTAGCCATTAATTGTGATAGGTCGGCTTCTTCTAAATTCATAATAAGTTTTCCGGTATGAGATCTTAGTTCTGATTTAGGTACGGTATTCACTCTAGAATAATTATTTACAAAATAAGCATTTGAGTCCGCCATGCTAGTATTTGTGTTGTAATCACCAGCATTTAAGGCTTGTAATCCAGAGCCATTTAAATTAATTTTATAAAGGTGTTCGTAATACGGATCTTGGTCTTTTGGAATACCATGAGCTGTAAAATAAAGTGTTCTACTTTTTTCGTCAACTCCTATAGCGCGTTCTACATGATAAAAGCCTGAGGTCACTTCATTTTTTAAGTTTCCTTCAGTATCATACAAATAATAGTGTGCCCAACCCGAACGTTCTGCCCAATGTAGCATTTCAGTTTCGTTATTTACTAATACTAACGGACGTGACTCTATATAGGTGTTGAAGCGTTCTTCAATTAAAACTTTTGTTTCTCCGGTATTAATATCAGCCACACAGATATCTAGTTTTTTACGATCTCTACTAATTGTGCTATAATAGATTTTACCTTTTTTAGATAAAAGTAATGAAGGTGAAAAATCATCATCGTAACTCGATTTTAATCTTGGCGCACGATACACTTGAATACTCTGTTGTTTAACAGTATCTAATTGTACTTTTATATTACTTTTTGAAGGTATATCAAAGACATGGAGTTCTGTTTTATAATACTCATCTTCACCAGGCATGTGGTATTTGTAAGTTTCTAAAGTAGGACGCTTGTTTGATGTTGTATTAATAACCCACAAATCGTTGATATGTCTAGAATCCGTTCTTTGGAATACAAACTTTTTAGAGTCGTGAGACCAAATACCACGAACATATTTACGTTTGTCTTTATTCTTTAATTTGGTTTCATTGTTTTCACCACGGCTACTTCCTCCAAAATCATAATTTTCTTCTCCATCAGTAGTCCATTTGTTTTCAACTATTGTAGAATCTTTTTCGTTCTTAACCGCTTTAAGGAAATTTTCTTTATCCATCCAATACAAATTGTAATGTTTAGAAAATAACACTACAGAACTGTCTGGCGCAATGTTTGCCCATTTTTTCCATTCTTCTTTTTTCTTCTTTTTATTATCTAAGACGGTTAAGCCATTACTTCCAAGTCGGTATTCAAAATGATATACTTTGTTGACTTTTTTAGCCTTTTTAGCTTTGTCTTTTTTCTTTGTTTTGGTAGAGTCGGTGTCTTTGCTGTCTTCAATATCTTTATCGTCATCGTCGTCATCTTTTGCTTCGTCTACTTTTTCAGTAGATGTCACATAGAAACGTATTGCTGTATCATTTTTTACAAACTCAAAGTTGAATTTTGGTAAATGTTTAGCATCATAAGGATCTTTTGTAATTTCAGTAAGCCATTTTGCCATTTTTTCATTGTCAAAAAGTTCTTTTTTGCTTCGGTTGTCTGCATCTACAATATAGTATTTAGAACCATCAGTTGTTTTATATTGGTACCAAAATCGATGTCCGTTCTTTAACCAATGTGGATTTACAGACGTTGAGTGCACTAGCTTTCCTAAATTTGTTGGAGAAAATTTAGCTGCCGCTCTGTAGTTGGGTATTGGTGTAAGATTTTCTTTTACGCTATTTTGTGCATTAAGTAAACTAAAGGATAAGCTTAATAGGAGTAGAAATGTTAATTTTTGCATGCGTTGTTTGTGGGTTTAGGTTGGGTTGGTTTCTTGATCTGACCAAAATACTAGGAATATTACAAAATTGGTAAATATTTAACATTAGCCTAACGAATTAATCGTGCTATTGCTTTTGTTGTAAAGTGATTTTAGTATCTTGAAAAATATAAAAAGTTAAGATAATTGAGCTGGTTAAAAAAAGATCCATTACAAATTATTACGTTTCAGAGTTATGGGACGGATTCACATTTTTACGCTAGAGGTAGAGCTCTAGAAGATGAGTCTATTGATTTAGAAGATCAGCATATTTGGCATCTTATTGTAAATACATGGAAACGTTTTGAAACCGACGAAATAAAACATGTAGGTTTAGATGTAAAATTACCAAACAATAAAATTCTAAAAGTTACAACTGACGAGAATGGTTATTTTATTGCTGAAGATATTATTGGGAATTTAAGAGATCTAACTAATGAGGAAGGTTGGTTGCCTTTTGAATTATCTTATAATGACGTCAATATTAAACGTACTATACAGAATAAAAATAGATTTCCAGGGGAACTTTTAATCCCATCTAATAAAGCAGATTTTTGTGTTGCAAGTGATATTGATGACACTATATTACACACGGGAGTTGTTTCTATCTTAAAATGGAAAGTAATTTATAATTCCATTTTTAAGCATGCCAAAAATAGAATTCCTTTAGAGGGTTCTGCCGATTTTTATCACAAACTACATCGTGGTGTTTCTGGTAATAATGCTAATCCTATCTTTTATGTGAGTCATAGTCCTTGGAATCTTTACCGTTATCTAGAGCTTTTTTTAAGACAAAATAATTTTCCTAAAGGTCCCATTCTCTTGCGAAGTCTTAGTAATCTACTTCGTAAAAAACCACAAGATGAAAAGCCTCAAAAGCAAAAGGAAATTATGAATCTTTTAAAAACATATCCTCATTTGCCTTTTATTTTAATTGGTGATAGTGGAGAACACGATCCTGATATTTATATCGAGATTGCTGAAGAATTTCCAAATAGAATTTTAGCAATTTACTTGCGTAGTGTAAAACATAAGAAGAAAATGCTGCGAGTAAAAGGTATTGTAGATAGTTACAAAACTACACCAATGTTATTGGTAGAAAATAGTCAGCAAGCCATTGAGCATGCCAGAAAAAGTGGATTCATCGCTTAAGAATGTTATCTACACGTTTTTTGTTATACTGCTGCAATAACGTAGGATAGAGATTGAAAATAATATTAAAACCCAACAGCAACAGTGCATATGTGTATTGGCCATTTCCTATTTTTATAAAAATGAACACAAGAATAAATAAAAAACCAATTAGGTGGCCTATTTCCGCATAAACCATTTCGCTTCTAATAGACTCCAAGTCTTTGCGAGACATTCCTTTTTTAAACTTTAATTTTTGATTAAATACCTTAAAGAAACTATTTTTAATGATCCAGCCAAAGATGCTTAAGCCAAGAATCTTGTTTGTAAAATCATTTTTAATAAAGGAGAAGTGAGAAAGATTTTTGTAAAATGCTCTCTGTTTTATAGCATTGTTAATCAGTAATCCAATAGTCCAAGATACAAATGTGAGTACTATAGCATTTAAAAAATAAACTAAAATAATCACTTAAAATAATCACTTAAAATAAGCCATTAATCTCAGCATCAATTCTATTAATAATATCACCTAAATCTTCAGGATTAGCCACAAAATCAAGATTATCTACATCAATAATTAATAAGTTACCCTTATCGTATTTAGAGATCCAAGCTTCGTAACGTTCGTTTAATCGGCTTAAATAATCGATACTAATGGTGTTTTCATAATCACGACCTCTTTTATGAATTTGAGCGACTAAATTAGGAATAGAACTACGTAAATAAATTAATAAGTCTGGACCTTTTACAAAAGACTCCATAAGCTCAAATAACGACGAATAGTTCTCAAAATCACGATTGGTCATTAAGCCCATGGCGTGAAGGTTAGGTGCAAAAATATGTGCATCTTCGTAAATGGTTCTGTCTTGAATGATATCTTTTCCGCTGTCGTGGATTTGGTTGACTTGGCGAAATCTACTGTTTAAGAAATAGACTTGTAGATTAAAGCTCCAGCGTTCCATCTGATTGTAAAAATCATCCAAATACGGATTGTCAACCACATCTTCTAATTGTGCTTCCCATTTAAAGTGTTTGGCAAGTAATTTTGTGAGTGTAGTTTTTCCAGCTCCTATATTTCCAGCAACAGCAACATGCATAATCTATTCTATTTTTAATTGGTAATAACGTAGTAAATTTTCGTCGTAAATATACACCGTTTCGTTGGTTACCAAAAACTGTTTTATTAACATTTTTGGAAGTTGAATAGGTTGAATTTTAGTATCATTTTTTTCTAAGATAAATAATGATGTCTCTTTTTTTAATACTAAATGTGCTTCGTTAAAGGCTAAACTTTCGTAACCTATATTTTTTATTTTATGAATTAAACTTCCAAAATAACTATATACAAACAGATAATTTTGGGTCAGTAAATAACAATAATTATAGTCGCTCTTTAAATCTAATACTTCAGATTGAACAGGAACCGTTTTAAGTTTTAGTTTTTTTGTTTTGTAATCGTACAATTCTAGGTATTGAAAATCTGCGTTAAAGATCCAAATGGTATTATCATAACCAGAAGATACAAAGGACACATTTTTATAAGGTTGTGTAGTATTAAAATCGATTTTTGAAATCTCAGCCAAACGATTATCTAAAATCACAACAGTATTAAAATCTTTATAAAAAAGATTAATTTTTAACGGATTAAATGTATTTGCAGAAGTTATTTCTCCCAGTTGAAAATTAGAATAAGTAATTATGGTATCCTTTGTTTTTTTGAAAAATGAATTGTTTTCAGTAGCATAATATAATGTGCCAAAATTATCAATGCCATAAAGGGCTTTCGCTTTTATTTTTAAAGAGTCTTTTAAAGTCGCTTTGATTTGTTGTTCTGTTTTCTCTTGAGCAAAGCAGAAGCAACTAAAAAATAAAACAAATAATAAGACGACCTTTTGCATGTTTGTGTGAGAATAAGCTTGAAAAATACGAAAATAAGATCAGTTTTTTCAGAAAGAATCGGTAGGTTTTGCTGTAACTGTGTAAAGCGAGAGTGAAATTTAGCGGGTATTTAAATTGATGTCAGATTTTTAATCCGTCAGTTTGTACCCAAACCCACGCACATTTATAATTTGAATGCTATCATCTTTTTTTAGTTTTTTGCGAAGTTTGGTAATAAATACATCCATACTTCTAGCAGAGAAAAAATCATCTGTTCCCCAAAGTTTATTCAAAATTAAAGAGCGATCTAAAACTTGGTTTTTGTTTTTTATGAGGTGAAATAATAAATGTGCTTCTCTATGAGTTAGTGGTGTACCGTCTTCATTTTTATACTTTAATTGTTGCTTAGGGAAATCGAAACTAAATGCACCGATCATTATCGTTTCTGATGCTTTTTGAGTCTTCGTCCTATCCACCAAATTATGAACTCTAACAATGAGTTCTTCCATGCTAAATGGTTTTTTAAGGTAATCGTTACCTCCAATAGAAAAACCTTCAACCACATCTGCTGTTTGCGATTTTGCTGTTAAAAATATAATAGGAATAGTTTCATCAATTGCTCTAATTTCTTTGGCTAGTGTAAAACCATCTTTCTTTGGCATCATAACATCTAATACTAAAATTTCAGGAGATTCTGATTCGTATTTCTTTAATGCGACTTCACCATTTTCACAAAGTGTAACTTCAAAATCTCTAGTTTCTAAACTTTCTTTGATAATTTGTCCTAAAGCGGCTTCATCTTCAGCCAATAAGAGTTTAATTTTATTCGCCATTTGGAAGTGTGATTTTAAAGGTTGTTGAATTTTTATTTAGTTCTAAGTTGATTGAGCCATTATGCTTTTCAATAATGGTTTTGGTGTAGTATAAGCCAATGCCAAAACCTTTTACATCATGTGTATTCCCTTTTGGAACGCGATAGAATTGTTCGAAAATCTGGTCTTTATTTGCCTTAGTTAAGCTGCTTCCGTTGTCTGAAATTAGAATGTCAAAATTATTGTTCTTAGTCAATAAGTCTATGGTTATAATATCTCCACCATATTTTACAGCATTATCTAACACATTATTTAATGCGTTTTCTATATGAAAAATATCAGCATTAATAACCATACTTTCAAGCTGCATATTGTTATTGAATGTTTTATCTGGAAATTGCATTTTATATCTATTAATTAAGGCTTCAAGTAATGTGATAAGTTCAAATTTTTCTTTGTTCAGTTCTAAACTGTCACTATCTAAGGTTGCGGTTTCTAATAGCTTCTCGACCATAACATTCAACTTTCCTAATTGCTCCGAAGACATGTTGAGGTATTTTTTAGTTTTGGCTTTATCGTCAATAGCATTAAAATTGCTAATACTTTCTAATGCTGCACTAATGGTGGCAATTGGGGTTTTAAACTCGTGAGTAATATTACTGATAAGGTCATTTTTAACTTCGGCGAGTTGCTTTTGGTGTTTAATGATTTTTAACAGATAGAATAGACAACTTATTATGGCTAAAACTAAGAGGGTTGAAATTAAGATGCCTCCGATCATGCGATATAAAATAGCTTTTGTTGTATTGGTAAATAAAATGGTTAAAAAGGTACCTTTTGGAAGGAATCTAGATTTTGTGTCTGTTTGCAAATAATCATCAGACATATGGTTAGGGTCAAATTCTGGCAAGGATCCGTTTACCTTAAAAAAATCAACGTCACGTTCGATGTCTTTATAATCTAAATAAAAATCAACATTAATGCTTTTGCGTTCTAACTCTTTAGCTATTAATTCTTCAACAGCCTTAACATCGAGTGTGTCATTTTTTATCGAAATCATCACTTTAGAGGTGAGAAATTCGGCGTTTTTTAAATTGACATCTTTATTGTTATTTTTTAGACTATCTATTTTTAATTTGAATTGCTCTGCTGATAAGGGGTTATGTTTTTTATCATATGCATTTGACATTGAATCTGCTTTAAATCCTCTAAACACAGTTATGCCTTCAATAGTATTTTTGTCTAATGAATCAAGGTTTGTAAACTCATTTTTAGATTCATCAATGGTTTTAAAAAAATTTTCCAGCTCACCTCCTTCTTCGAAAGCATTTTTTTGTTGGTCGCCTTCAAGAATAACACCAATAGTGGTACGCTCTGCTAAAGCTGCATAATAATCATCAACCGCTTTATCTAAGCTTATTTGCACGTCGTTTATCAGCTGCTGCTTATTGGTTTGATAGTTTTTGTAGTTCCAATAGAATTGTATACCAATGGTAGCTATAATTACAGCTACGATAGTATATAATATCCATTTGTATCTATTGTCATTCATATTTCAAATGTATAACGTAAAAATTTATAATCAACGCTCTGTTAACACACGTTAACACTCGTTAACTTAAAAGACTGAATAGTGTTCTGATATTTGTAAGGTATTAATTATAAAACCATATTAAAATGAAAAATGTACTTACTTTTTTAATAGTCTTAATAACTATTAGTGGATTTAGTCAAACAAATGATGTAACTAAAAACAATCAAGAAAATACAAAAATGGACTATAACAGTCTCGACTTTGTTATTACAGTCAATTCATTAAAAGAACTAGAGTCTGAATTAAACATTAAAGAATTGGAAGACATATTTGAAGACTCAAAAGAGTTTAAGAACGTCTCTTTTAAATTGGTTTGTAAAGCTATTGGATATACAGAAGACAATAAGAAATCAGTGTCTTTTAAAATTGAAAGCAATACAGATGATAAAACCTTTTTATTAAGTCGAATTCAGAAACTTAAAGACTTAGGTGTTAATTATTACACAAACAATAATTAAAAATCAATAAGATGACAACAATAATAAGAATTATGATTATTGCGTTTATGGTAGTCCTATCTACTGTTAACGCACAAGATTTTCAAGGAGTGGCGACTTACAAAACACATCGCGATTTTGATATTAAAATGGATAGCACCAAAATGAATGATGCTATGCAGAAGCAAATGATGGAAATGATGAAGAAGCAATTCCAAAAGACCTATACATTAACTTTTGATAAGTCTTCATCTCTATATCAGCAAGAAGCGGAATTAGATAAGCCACAAGTTGGTGATGGTTTTCAGATGTCTTTTGGGAATAGTGGATCTGATGTGTTTTATAAAAATATAAAAGACAAAAATTATGTTGATCAAAAGGAAACGATGGGAAAAAAATTCCTCATTAAAGATTCTATTTCGCCCATAGTATGGAAATTAGAATCTGATACGAAACATATTGGTGAGTACATGTGTTTTAAAGCGACTTATACCAAGGAGGTGCCTAAAAATAAGTTCAACTTTAATAGCAATTCAAATGTAGATGAAGAGAATGAAGAGGAAGAGGAACCCGAAATGATAGAACGTACTATTACGGCTTGGTATACACCTCAGATTCCGGTGAGTAATGGACCAGCAAAATACCAAGGGCTTCCTGGTCTAATTTTAGAAATACATGATGGAAAACTCACTATTATTTGTAGTAGAATTGTAATTAACCCAGAGGAAAAAGTTGACATTGAAGTACCAGAGAAAGGTAAAGAGGTTACTCAAAAAGAGTATAATGATATAATGGATAAAAAAAGTAAAGAAATGATGGAGAGGTATGCTCCTAGAAAAGGTAGTAAAAGTGGTGAAGGTATTTTTATAAGTATTGGAGGATAATGATCTTATTTATTTATAGTCAAAAGGTTAGTTGATTTTAGATTTGATAGACGTACTGTTAATTTTGTGGTAAATCGAAATGATTTGTTTAACATATCAATATATTTGTTAGACAAATAATTTAACTAAGTTTATTATGAAATCAATTTTACTAAAGTTCAGTGTAATCTTTCTCGTCATACTTTTATCTAGTGGTTTTACACCAAAGAAAAATAAAAGTGTTCAAGATTTTCAAGGTAAAGCTTATTATTTTTCAAAAGCTAAGATGGATTTAGGGACTTGGGGAGCGAGGTTAAATGAAGGTCAGAAAAAGGAAGTCGAAGCTCGATTAAAAAATCGATTGCAAAAAAATTATGTTCTAACTTTTAATAAAGAAGAATCGTTTTTTGAAGAAGAAGATCAATTAGATGCTATGTCTGGAGCAACGGATTCTTGGGGAAAAAACTTTACACCTGGTCATCAGTATAAAAACGTAAAAACAAATTTTCAGGTCCAAAACCAAGAGTTCTACGGAAAGAATTTTTTAGTAAAAGACAGCTTACAACCTATTGTATGGGTCATGGGAAAAGAAACTAAAGAAATAGGGAATTATACCTGTTTTAAAGCTACGGCTTTAATACCTACCAATGAGCTTACATGGTATAATTTTTCTTGGAACAGACTAAATGAGACCACAGATGATAGTGCAAAAGACGATATTGCTATGACAATTGTTGAGGCTTGGTATACACCACAAATTCCGGTAGGTCATGGTCCTTTAGAATATTGGGGACTTCCTGGATTGATTTTAGAGGTGAGTGCTGGCAATACAACTATGCTATGTTCTAAGATTATTATCAACCCTAAAGAGCAAGTTGAGATTAAAGCACCTGAAAAGGGAAAAATAGTATCAAAGCAAGAATATCAACAAATCATCAGCAAGAAAATGATAGAGTTTAGAGATAATAGAAGCGGACGGAGACGCGGTTAAATCTCTTAACACAAGTTTAACAAACCTAAACTTAACTTTTCTTCATTTTTGAAGTCTTATTGCAGAGAGATTAACCAAATTCGTTATTGAATTAAACTAGAATATTAAAAATGAAGAAATTATCACTTAAGATTGCATTACTATTAACTGTGTTTTTTGCAGGTTCTAGTTTGTTTGCTCAAGATTTTCAAGGAAAAGCTTATTACATGTCTAAAACTACAATGGATTTAGATCAATTTGGAGGGCAAGACATGAGCGCGGAACGAAAAAAGCAAATAATGGAGCGTATGAAGAGTTTCTTAGAAAAGGAATATACGCTTACCTTCAATAAATCTGAATCTATTTATAAAGAAGAAGAAAAATTGGAAGCTCCTGGTAGTGGAGGCAGAAGAGGTTTTGGATCTAGTTTAACTGGTGGACCAAAATATAAAAATGTTCAAACCAAAGAAATGATTCAGGATCAAGAATTTTTTGGAAAACAATTTTTAGTTAAGGACGAATTAAAAAATATTGAATGGAAGATGGGTACTGAAACTAAAAAAATTGGTCAGTATACTTGTTTCCAGGCTACTGCAACAATAGAGCGAACCGGAATTGATTTTCAGAGTTTTAGAGGTCCAAGAGGAAGAGATCAAAAAAAAGAAGGAGAAAAAGGTAAGGATTCTACTAATTCTAATGAGCCTAAAGCACCAAAAACCATAGATGTTGTGGCTTGGTATACTCCTCAAATTCCGGTAAACCAAGGTCCAGATAATTATTGGGGTTTACCAGGTTTAATTTTAGAGGTTAATGCAGATCGTACTACTATACTTTGTACAAAAATTGTATTAAACCCAACGGAAAAGGAAAGTATTGATAAGCCTAAAAAAGGAGAAGAGGTTACTCAAGCAGAATACACAGAAATTACGACTAAAAAGATGGAAGAAATGCGCGAAATGTACGGAGGTCGTAACGGCAGAGGCGGAGGACGCGGTAGAAACTAAGCATAAAACCCATTAGCTTCTATAAAACGCAAAATCTAACCACATTTTATTTTACCAACCAAAGAAAGTATTTATATGAAAAAAATTTTAACACTGCTATTTGCTTTAGCAGCAATGAGTTCTTTTGCTCAAATTAAAATGCAAGGCATTGTAAAGGATAGTATCGGTGCACCTTTAGAAATGGCTAATATTATAGCTATTAATAAAGATACCAATACATTAGAATCTTATGCGATAACTAACGCTAAAGGAAAATATGTTATTGCATTAGGAAAGAATGGGAAATATAGTATCCAAGTGAGTTATATCGGATTAAAGTCGGTTGATGAAACTGTTGAGACTAAAGACGTTGATATTACCAAGGATTTCAGTATGCTTGCGGATAATATGCTTGATGCTGTTGAGTTAACTTATGAAATGCCAGTAACTGTTAAAGGAGATACACTAATTTATAATGCAGACTCTTTTAAAAGTGGAACAGAACGAAAATTAGAAGATGTACTAAAAAAGTTACCTGGAGTAGAAATAAATGCCGATGGAAAAATTGAAGTAGAAGGTAAGGTTGTAAATAAGTTAATGGTAAATGGCAAGGATTTCTTTGATGGAGATTCAAAATTAGCAACTAAAAATATTCCTTCTAATGCAGTAGATAAAATACAAGTGTTAAGGAATTATGCCGAGGTAGGTCAGTTAAGTGGTGTTCAGAATAACCAAGATAATGTCGCCATTAATATTAAATTAAAAGAAGGAAAGGAAAACTTTTGGTTTGGAGACGTTACTGCGGGTGGAGGTTTTGCACCATCACCAAATGACGAGTTGTATTTAGTGCAACCAAAATTATTTTATTACAGTCCTAAATACAGCATTAACGTAATTGGAGATATAAATAATATTGGTGAGGTTGCATTGACTGGTCGTGATATTAGAAATTTTGGAGGTGGTTTTAGAAGACCAAGTTCTAGTAGTGGTACAAGTCTTAATCTAGGAGATAATGGATTAAGAGGATTAACTAACCTAGGTGATGCGCAAAAAATTGAATCTAAATTAGGTGCACTTAACTTTAGTTATGCTCCTAATAAAGCTTTAGATCTTAGTGGATTTGTAATTTATAATGCCAATAGATTACAAACTAGAACAGCAAGTTCTTACGATTATATTGAGGTTGAAGATGATCCAACTACAACAACTATCGATGAATCTGCAAGCGTCCCTCAAGACGAAACTATAGAACAAACAGGTAGAGAGGCTACTAATCAAGGTTTAGCAAAATTAAGTGCGAGTTATAAGCCAAACGCGAATAATCAATTAAATTATGATGTTTTAGGACGTATTTCGGATGATTCTGAAGCTAATAATCAATTATCTTCTGTAGTTGGAAGTACCAATCAGTTAGATAAAGCGAAGCCATTTAGTATTAATCAAAATGTGAACTATTACTACACGCTAAATGAGAACAATATTTTTGCTTTTGAAGCACAACATTTAATAAAAGATGAGGATCCTTTCTATAATGTAATAGGATTAAAAGATGAAGATACTTTTGATAGCACAGCCAGTAGTTTAGGTTTAGATTTAACCCAAAATAATTATAATTTAAATCAAGATCGTCGTATTAAATCGAATCAACTTGATGCTAAATTAGATTACTACAATATTTTAAATTCTAAAAGTAATATTAACCTTACACTAGGTACTATTTTGAGTACTCAAAAATTTAACTCTAACATTTTTCAGTTTTTAGATGACGGTTCGTTTTTTGATCCTACAGCCAATTTAACTAATGGTGAAGGTGAGGTATTGCTTAATGAAAACGATACAGAATATAATTTTAGTGATATTTATGTTGGTTTTCATTACAGACTAAAAGCTGGTAAGTTTACAATCACACCTGGGTTTTCAGTACATGCTTATGGCAATAAAAACACCCAATTTGGTGAGGTTTATGAAGATAATTTTTTCAGAGTATTACCAGATTTTGAAACTCAAATTCAATTTAAAAAGAGTGAGAGTTTAACGTTTAGATATAATATGCAAAATTCATTTACGGATGTTACTAGTTTAGCAGAAGGATTAGTTTTAAATAATTATAACAGCATACAATATGGAGAACCAGAATTACAAAATTCGTTATCGCATAATTTGAGCTTACGTTACTTTAGCTTCAATCTGTTTAATTACACTAATGTTTTTGCCATTCTTAATTACAACAAAAACATCGATCAGATTAGATCATTAACTAATTTTGATAATGTTATTAGAACGAGCTCTTACTTTAACTCTAATTTTGCAGACGAAAGTGTAACGGCTTTTGGACGTATACAACGTACTTTTGGTAAGCTGAGAGCTAGTCTTGGTGTTAACTATAATTACAGTAAAAACAATCAATTTGTTCAAGATACACGATCCGTAAATGAAACTTTTTCTCAAAGTTATACTCCAGAGCTACGTACTAATTTTAGGGAAGCACCAAACGTTAGTTTAAAATATCAATATAGAGTATCAAATACCAATCAAGGCTCTAATGATACTAAGTTTGTGACCAATGCACCTTCTGTAGAATTTGATGCTTATATATGGGATGCATTAACCTTTAAAACAGATTATTCTTATACAAGTCAAAGTAGTAATGTTGGACCTACGGATTCTTATCAAACTTGGAATGCAAGTTTAGCTTACAGAAAAGATAAGGATGCAAAGTGGGAATATCAATTAAGAGCAACAAACTTATTGAATATAGATTCTAATGTTAATAATGGATCAAGTAATATTTCAGTGTATAGTTCAGAAACTTTCATTTTACCTCGATTTGTTACATTTAGATTGACTTATACATTGTAGTCAACCATTATAATTATAAAAAGCCTCACATTCTAATAGAGAATGTGAGGCTTTTTTTTATCTAAATAATAAGGTTTTAATTATCTCCAAAAACATGTACAATACCAGTTATAGAATGTGAATTTCCATTAAAATTCTCATATGTGCCACTAAAGTTAATATCTATATACTCACCAACGGATCCAAGAGATGTTAAGTTATAAATTACGTTATTGTTGGTGTTAGACATACCAAAACATTCTTGAAGATTGAAATCAGTATTTCCATTATATTCAGAAAATTCATCAGAAATAATTTCTTGTTGTTCGCCTCTAGAATTACCATCGTCTTTTTGACAAGATGTTATGGTCATTAAAGAAAATAGAAGCATTAAAATATTTTAGATATTTTTCATAATGTGCTGATTCAATTAAGGTTTGTTCATCTAATAAAATATAGACATTTTTTGAATATAATAACTGAGTTTACAAAATTCTTACCTGAAGGATAAGTGGATTTATCAAAGAAAAAACCCTCATAAAAATTATTTATGAGGGTTTTTGTAAATCTAGTACTAGAGTTTTTAGACCTTAGTAATATCTATTTTTTCAATCACTTTTTCAATTTCACCAGCTTCGTTAGTCAATGATGCTTCAAAAGTTTTTAGCGAACCTTCTACTTGAGCTCTAGTGCCTTCAAAAGTTATAGTTTTTGATACTTTTTCGCCATCTTTTATAATAGAATAATCGACTGTTGCTTTTGTTGTAATTTCAGAATCAACAGTCATTTCAATAGAGACGTCTTCATCAATATTTGCTAAGCCAGTTTCATCAGCATGACCTCCTAAAATAGGAGCAATTACTAAACCTATTAAACATGTTAATTTAATTAAGATGTTCATTGAAGGTCCAGATGTATCTTTAAATGGATCACCAACAGTATCACCAGTTACAGCAGCCTTATGAGCTTCAGAACCTTTAAAAGTCATTTCTCCGTTAATCTCTACACCAGCTTCAAAAGATTTTTTAGCATTATCCCAAGCTCCACCTGCATTGTTTTGGAAGATGGCCCAAAGTACACCAGACACGGTAACACCAGCCATATAACCACCTAACATTTCTGCAATAGCTAAAGGATCCATTCCAAAAATCATAGGAATAAAGGCGATTGCTAATGGGAAACCAATAGTTAATAAACCAGGTAACATCATTTCTTTTAAAGAAGCTTCTGTAGAAATAGCCACACACTTATCGTATTCTGGTTGGCCTGTTCCTTCCATAATGCCTGGAATTTCTCTAAACTGACGACGCACTTCTTCTACCATTTCCATAGCAGCTTTACCTACAGCATTCATTGCTAAAGCAGAAAATACTACTGGTACCATACCACCTACAAATAACATCGCTAATACTGGTGCTTTAAATATATTAATTCCGTCAATTCCTGTAAACGTTACATAGGCAGCAAATAAGGCTAAAGATGTTAATGCAGCAGAAGCGATTGCGAAACCTTTTCCTGTTGCAGCCGTTGTATTACCAACTGAATCTAATATATCTGTACGCTCTCTAACGATAGGTTCTTGTTCACTCATTTCGGCAATACCACCTGCGTTGTCAGATATTGGTCCAAAAGCATCAATTGCTAACTGCATAGCTGTTGTAGCCATCATTGCAGATGCAGCCAATGCAACTCCATAAAATCCTGCAAAAGCATAAGATGCCCAAATAGCTCCAGCAAATAACAATACTGAAGGGAACGTAGAAATCATACCAGTAGCTAAACCAGCGATAATGTTGGTGCCTGCTCCAGTAGAGGATTGTTGTACAATATTTAAAATTGGTTTTTTACCTAAACCTGTATAGTATTCCGTTACTGAAGAAATAACAGCTCCTACAAATAAACCAACTAAAGTTGCATAAAACACACGCATAGAAGAGATTTCTTGTAAACCTTCTCCAAAGAAATTCATTTGCATGGTTTCTGGTAACATCCAAGTTACTAATCCAAAACATGCAGCAGCAACTAATATAATTGAAGTCCAGTTACCAATATTTAAAGCTCCCATAACCTGAGCTTCTTTGGCGTCGTTACTCTTAATTTTTACTAACATTGTACCGATAATAGAAATAATAATTCCTACACCAGCAATTGCCATTGGTAGAAGGATTGGTCCAATACCTCCAAAAGCATCAGAAATAGAGCCTCCCATATCTTTAATAACATAGTTACCTAAAACCATAGCAGCTAATACTGTCGCAACATAAGACCCAAATAAATCGGCTCCCATACCAGCAACATCACCAACATTATCACCTACGTTATCTGCAATAGTAGCAGGATTACGAGGATCATCTTCTGGAATTCCAGCTTCAACTTTACCAACTAAATCAGCACCTACATCGGCAGCTTTAGTGTAAATACCACCACCAACTCTAGCGAATAGCGCGATTGATTCAGCACCAAGTGAGAATCCAGCCAATGTTTCTAAAACAATCGTCATGTCCATTGTATTGGTCCAAGCACCATCCATAAAAACATGGAAAAAAACAATGAAGAATACAGTTAAACCTAAAACAGCTAAACCAGCTACACCAAGACCCATTACTGTTCCACCTCCAAAAGAGATTTTAAGTGCATTTGGTAAACTTGTTCTTGCAGCTTGTGTTGTTCTAACATTTGTTTTAGTTGCGATTTTCATTCCTATGTTTCCAGCGAATGCAGAAAATACAGCTCCAAAAATAAAAGCGATTACAATTAACCAGTGCGTTGTAGGTACAATAAATGAAACTACAGTTAATAACGCAGCAACAATTACTACAAAGATGGCAAGTAATTTATATTCAGCATTTAAGAATGCTAATGCTCCTTCGTATATGTGATCTGAAATTTCTTTCATTTTACCATCTCCAGCATCTTGTTTCATTACCCAAGATTGCTTAATAAGCATGTAAATTAATCCTAAAAGTGCCAAAGCTATTGGCATATAAATCATCATTGACTCCATATTATATTATTTAATTTGATTAGTTTTTAGCTGGGCAAAAGTAGTAAAATGAATCATATTTTTACGAAAAAAGCAATATCAATTAATTGATATTGCTTTTTTATTAGTTTTAAGTTAAAAAACTTTGGATTCCTAAATGGGGATATTAAATCGTAAATGTACGTTTCTTTTTATGCTCACTTTCATCATAACGTTGTACACATTCATGGTAGATTTTAATAGCTTCTTCAGCATCTCCCCATCCACCAACATCAACTTTCTTTTTCTCTAAATCTTTATATACTCTGAAAAAATGTTCGATTTCCTTTAATCTATGCGGATTTAAGTCGCTGATATCTTTGTTGTTACTCCAAATAGGGTCTGAAACTGGTACACAGATAATTTTTTCATCTGGTCCTTTTTCATCTGTCATATGGAAAACACCAATTGGTCTTACTTCCATAACAACCATTGGATATGTAGGCTGATGTCCTAAAACTAAAACATCTAAAGGATCACTATCTAAAGCTAAAGTTTCTGGAATAAAACCATAATCACCTGGATACATCATAGATGAAAAAAGCATACGGTCAAATCTTATTTTGTGTAATGTGAAATCGTATTCATATTTGTTACGACTTCCTTTAGGTATTTCAATTAATACGTCGAAAGTTAATTCTTCTGATTCTGACATGTTTTAAATTGTATTTGGGTGTTCTATTTTACTTAGAACCGTTATTATATTCTCTGTTAAATATTTAAGCATAGCAAAGATAATATATTGTGCGAGTTAAGCAATTAATTATGTTTGAGTTTAAGCATATAGTGACTTACTGATTTTTTTTAAAAATAATCATGATATTGATTTAGAGATTCATTTTTACAGAAATAGTTTATAAAGTGAATAAGTTAAATCAACTTATGAATATAAAATTAGAGTTTTTATAACATGAAACCTCTAATAAACAATGGTGAACTTTCCTTCTTCAAATTGTTTCACTAATTTCGTTTAATCTGTAATGTGCATTAGAATTACACGACATTTAAAATCGTTATTTAAGTATGAATTCGAACTTAATCAAAGTTATAAATCAACATAAACAAACAATTAAAGTTTCAATGACTTTAAAGGAAGAATCGCAACGTTTCACTAAATTGCTATATAAAGCTTTTTATGATTGTGATACAGATGCTGAACAAGCTTTACAAGAACTTGAAACGCTATTTGTAACGATACGCAACATGGCCTGTCCGCAAATTAAAAATATGCCATGTAAACGTTGGGATGATTTTAAATCTAATATTCCAGATTTATATGCTAGTTTAAAAAAAGATGCTGAAGCCATTTATAATAATGATCCAGCAGCGCAATCTATTGAAGAAATCTACTTAGCGTATCCTGGTTTCTTTGCAATTTCTATATATAGGATGGCGAGAGTTCTTTTTAAATTGAACTTACCGCTTATACCTAGATTAATGACAGAATATGCACATCGAATTACAGGTATAGATATTCATCCTGGTGCTACAATTGGTGCGTCATTTTTTATAGATCATGGCACAGGTGTAGTAATTGGTGAGACAACAGAAATACATGATAGTGTTAAGGTCTACCAAGGTGTAACTTTAGGTGCATTAACGGTTAAAAAACAACATCAAAATACAAAGCGCCATCCTACAATTGAGCAAAATGTTACCGTTTATGCTAATGCAACTATTTTAGGAGGTAATACCATTATTGGAGAAAATAGTGTGATTGGTGGTAATACATGGTTAACGGAATCTGTTCCAGCAAACTCTATTGTAACGCATAATCATCAAGTTGAAATTTTTTCGAAAAATAAAAAGTAATATGAATGAGACTTTAATAGATCAAATTGGAAATACACCTATTGTGAAATCAATAGCATTGAATACGAATCCTAAAGTGAGTTTGTATTTTAAACTTGAAGGAAATAATCCTGGTGGAAGTGTTAAAGATAGAGCGGCTTATAATATGATTAAAAGTGCTCTAGATTCTAAAAAAATTGATCAATCATCGAAATTAATTGAGGCAACAAGTGGTAACACCGGAATTGCATTAGCAATGATATCAAGTATATATAAATTGTATATAGAACTTGTAATGCCTGATACAGCAACCAAAGAACGTGTACAAACTATGCGTGCTTATGGTGCAACAGTTACATTGCATCCTGATGGTATAGAAGGAGCGAGAGACTATGCCATAAACAAGGTTGAAAATGAAGGTTATTTTTCATTTAATCAATTTGCAAATGACGATAATTGGAAAGCTCATTACAAAACTACAGGTCCAGAAATTTGGAGAGATACCGAAGGTACTATTACGCATTTTGTATCTTCAATGGGAACTACAGGAACCATAATGGGAACCTCTACATTTTTGAAAGAACAAAGCTCGGCTATAAAAATTGTTGGAGTACAACCCACAGATGGATCAAAAATACCAGGCATTAGAAAATGGCCATTAGAATATTTACCTAAAATATTTGATGCTTCTAAAGTTGATCAAACTATTGAAGTCAGTAAAGAAGAAGCTATGGAAATGACACGCAGATTAGCTAAAGAAGAAGGTATTTTAGCAGGCATGAGTAGTGGAGGAGCTACAGCTGCTGCTTTAAAATTAGTAAAAGAATTAGAAAGCGGAATTGTGGTTTGCATTATTTGCGACCGTGGTGATCGCTACTTGTCTTCTGACTTGTTTGAATAATGTTCGGATAAGTAAATGAAATGATTTTATAATTAAGTAAAGCGCTTTTGGCTAAAAATAAAATCCAAAACTACCAGTAACTCCAAAAGGTCTAGCGTTTGGACGGCCTAAATAGTTTCCTCTAAAGTTAAAATCTAGACGTAAGACTTTAAAAATATTAGCAACACCAACACTATATTCGTAGTACATACGAGTATCTGGAGCTACTAATGGGAATTCAACTGGGTTCATTCCCGTTTCACTTAGTGCTTTGTTTTCTTCAGACAATTCTCCCCAAACACCTCTTAAGCCTAAAATGGCTCTAAGATTGTATTTTTTTAAGAAAGGAATCCTAGAGAAAACACGACCATTAAAATTGTGTTCAATATGCACAGAGCTATAAGTATCTGTTACAAACTCGTAAAAATCTAACTGTGGAAACGTATTGTAAATTGAGAAATAACTCTGATTACCAGGAACAATACTTAGTAAACCAAGAGGTACTTCACCAAAAGTTTTACCTAATTCTACGGATGTAACTAATCTTCCAAAACCACCAACTTGCCATGGTTGTATATAAGAAAATTGCAGTTTGGTATAATCAAAATCACTACTAAACCAATCGCGATCTCCACGACTTATTTGTGCAAATAATGTGGCAAAATTGTCATTTTTATTTTTTCGTTCTACTCCAAATCCTGTCATTTGACGTTTAGGAAAGTAGGCGAGTGATAATCTAGATTCAAATTGTTTAATTTCTGAAGAAATTCCGGTTGATGATTCAGGATCTAAATAATCTAAACTAAAAGTTGGTGACGCAGAACTTAACGTGCGAAAGCTACCATCTATTCGAATCTCTAAATTTCTAAAAGGCTCAATAGAGGCTCCTAGATTAGTTAAATTAATATTGGTTAACTTATCATTTGTACTTGTGCCAATAACAGCAGAAGATGCCAAACTACGGCCTAATACATCGGTAGAGCTAGTTAAACTTGCTCCAATTTGTTCTACATCACGTCTATTACCACCAAAAAGGGTAAGTCGTGTTCGTTTATTTAATAGCCATTTACCAGAAATGCCGTATTTGAATTTATCATCTTTAAAGCCGTAAGCTAAAAAACCTTCTAATCTCCATAAATCATTTGGACCAAAGTAAGTTCTACCTCCAGTTCGTAATCTTACGCCTTCAACTTCATTATATCCAAAGGTTGAAAATATAGGTCCATAATCGAAATTGATACTCGGAATTTCAATATATCCTGATGCAAGAATGCTTCCTACATTATACAAACGCTTAAATTTCTTAACCGTTTTAAGCGTATCTAACATTTTATATACGCCTTTTTCATCTTTGTTTAAGGCTTCAAGTCTGTTGGTTTCCCAAAAATCATCTTCTCTATTATAGACATCTGCATCATAATTATATACCACTTTATCATAGAACTTAGAATCTTTAGGTTGGTCAAATTTATAGTTATCATAAATTGTTGTCCGCTTTCCATAAACACCTCTTGAGACTTCTTTTTTGTTGAAAGCGAAGTCTGATAAAAAATAATCGCGTTTAATAAGAAAAAGAGAATCGTTAAGTACTTCAAACTCTTGTTCTATATAAATCTCTTTAACCCAGTTTATATTAGCACTCTTTGAAGCTTGAAGATTAATTTCCTTAATAGCAAAAGTGGAATCATTAACCCAAAAATCGCCTTTAAAGGTTAATTCATTTTTTCGTCTAGGATAATATATGATGTTGTAACACCATTTGTTGTCAATAAATGCACTGTCCGATAAAACGTAATTATAGGTTTGTATTCCCGTTCTACTTAATGGGCTAACAAAACTTTTATCGAAAAACTTTAAGTAATTATTGTAAACATTATATTCAGAATATAAATCGTCTATAAAATCGATAATGATTTGATTATTACTAAACCCAGAGTTCTTATTACCTAATAAATCTTCTCGTTCTTTATTAATTAAATTATCACCAGATATTTTTTTAACGGATTCATTTAAAAAAATAGGCAAGTATGTTTTTCCAGTGACATTGGATGTGTCTACTTCTTCAAAAACAAATTCCATACCTTTAAAAAGTTTACTCTTTATTAGAGTACTGTCAATGGTGTTGAGGTCAAATTCTACTTTCTCGTATTGGTCGTATTCGTATTGCTTAAATTGGCTTAAGCCATTTTGCCGTTTACGTTCCCAAATCTTTTTAAGGATTCTAATAGCGGGATTTTCGGATGCTTTTTTAGATTGTTTTCCGGTAACAATAAGTACTTCATCTAAAGTAGATGTCTCTTCTTTTAATATAAATTTTAAATCGTAGTTAACACGTTTGGTTAGTGGTATCTCTAACATTTCAAAACCAACAAAGGACACAATTAATGTGTTCCAAACGTCATCAGATTCTAAATAGAATTTTCCGTCTTCATTAGTAATTGTTCCAATGGTAGAGCCTTTAAATAAGACATTGGCGAAAGGAATAGGTGTATTATTTTCATCAAAAACATAACCACTAACTTTAGTTTGTGCCCATGTAGATAAAAACCCTAGAACTAATAAAAATGTAAATAGTTTTAATTTCATATTAAAAAACAAACTTCATCAACAACCATGCTAAACTTTATTTAGAAGGTTATTAATGAAGTTTTCTAAACGCAGTAAACTGCTATTTATTTATACATTACTTTTTTCACAGCTTTAACAACATCGTCACTATTAGGTAACCATTCTGCTAATAAAACAGGTGAATATGGTGCAGGTGTATCTGCAGTATTTATTTTTACAATAGGAGCGTCTAAATAATCAAAAGCTTCAGATTGTACTAAATAAGTGATTTCAGTTGAAACATTTCCAAAAGGCCATGCTTCTTCTAAAACAACTAATCGGTTAGTTTTCTTTACAGATTTTAAAATAGTGTCTCTATCCATTGGACGAACCGTACGTAAATCTATAATTTCACAAGAGATGCCTTCTTTTGCTAATTCATCTGCTGCTTTGTATGCTTCTTTTATAATTTTACCAAATGATACAATAGTAACATCGGTGCCTTCACGCTTAATTTCAGCAACTCCAATTGGTACAGTGTATTCACCTTCCGGTACTTCTCCTTTATCACCATACATTTGTTCGCTTTCCATAAAAATAACCGGATCGTCATCTCTTATGGCAGCTTTTAATAAACCTTTTGCATCGTAAGGATTTGAAGGTACAATTACCTTTAATCCTGGAGTATTAGCAAACCAATTTTCAAAAGCTTGCGAATGTGTTGCTCCTAACTGACCAGCAGAAGCTGTTGGGCCTCTAAATACAATAGGACATTTAAACTGTCCACCAGACATTTGTCTGATTTTTGCAGCATTATTTATAATCTGGTCAATACCAACTAGAGAGAAGTTAAACGTCATGTATTCTACAATTGGACGATTGCCCGTCATTGTAGATCCAATTGCAATACCAGCAAAACCAAGTTCTGCAATTGGTGTGTCAATAACACGTTTAGCACCAAACTCATCTAACATACCTTTAGATGCTTTGTAAGCACCATTATATTCTGCTACTTCTTCACCCATAAGATAAATACTTTCATCTCTGCGCATTTCTTCGCTCATGGCTTCACAAATAGCTTCTCTAAATTGAATTGTCTTCATTGTCTTATTTTTAAACGAAAAACAAAAATAATAATTATTGACTATATAATGACATTAAATCTTAAGTGAAAAAATAAATTATTTGTAACTTGAAGAACTTTGTAAAATATTTAGTGTCTATGAAAGCAAAAAATTACATTATAATAGGTTTATTTGTGTTAATATCTAATGTTTTAATTGCTCAGCAAGCAGTGCTTTGTGGTTTGCAAACAGATACGTTTAGAATTGAAAGTTCTGAAAATATTCCTGCAATTACGTCTAATGGTGATGATACAGTTACTTTAATGTTTCCGGATGCATATGTGTCAGCTATTTTTGCTAATTATACCGTTTATGATTTTTATCAATCGTTCCCAAACACATCAGAAGCGTTAGAGAAATACTACAATGTAACTTATGATACTAGATCTTTGATAGAAGATATTGTTGCCAATGTGCCAACCACTATTTTAGAGTATTCTGGAGCTAATATTAACGGTATTAGTTTACCATTTAATTCAAATGTAAATCCTGATTTAATTTTGGCGCTAGATGATAATACTTTTGAGCTTACTAAATATAGAGTCACGTCAGATACAGATGAATGTTATGGTAATTGTACGCTAATTGATGTGCCAAATGATTTTGTCTTTAGGGTTAAATTTAATTATAATTCTGAAACTGAATTGTTACATATGGAAACTGAAAGCTTAACACCTTGTGGTAATACATTTTCAATTGGCTTAAGCGGAGGGAATCCTAATGAATTTAATCAGACAGATTATAATTTACAATTGTGGGAGTCCACATCTGTAACAGCTACCGAAACCGAGTTTTCTCAACCTTGTCATGAAATTGAAGCAGCCGTATTTGCTGTTTTGAATATAGTTTGTTCGCCATATGATTATGCTATTGGAAATATTTCAGTTACACTAGATTCCGAAAATGAATCATTTCGTTTTAATAGGTCTAATATGGTTTTCGGAGAACATATAGTAGAGTTTTCGAGAACTAATTTATCTGTTGTTGACGAAACTCTTCAAGTTATGAAGCCGTTTCAAATTGAAGGGAATCCATATTTGCAAATTTCAAACTTGAATAATCAATCGGTTAATGTTGATATTTATAATACTTCAGGACAACATATAACTCAAGTAAAAAACTTCGAAGAAAACAGTCTTAATATTTCAGATTTATCTGTTGGTTTATACTTCATTCGGATTTCAAACTTAAACAATCAGCAAAAAATCTTTAAATTTTTCAAAAATTGATAGTTTAATCGATTAAAACTGTCATTTTGAAAATTTTATTATGCATGCATAGTAAAATTTCGAAATTTATATTTATCTTCGTCATCAGTAAAAAAGACGTTTAAAATAAATCATTTTTATATGAAGATATTAGTATGTATTAGTCATGTACCTGATACAACCTCAAAGATTAATTTTACAGATGGAGATACAAAATTTGACACTAATGGTGTTCAGTTTGTAATCAATCCTAATGACGAGTTTGGTCTAACGCGTGCCATGTGGTTTAAAGAAAAACAAGGCGCAAGTGTAGATGTTGTTAATGTTGGTGGAGCAGAAACTGAGCCAACCTTAAGAAAAGCTTTAGCCATTGGTGCAGATTCAGCCATTAGAGTTAACACAGAAGCTACAGATGGTTTTGCAGTTGCAAAGCAATTAGCCAAAGTGGTTAAAGATGGTGGATACGATTTAGTGATTGCTGGTAGAGAATCTATTGATTATAACGGATCCATGGTTCCAGGTATGTTGGCAAGTTTAATTGATGCTAACTTTGTTACCAACTGTATTAGTTTAGAAGTTGATGGCACTAATGCAAAAGCCGTTAGAGAAATTGATGGTGGTAAAGAAACAGTAAGTACATCTTTACCTTTAGTAATAGGAGGACAAAAAGGATTAGTAGAGGAAAGCGATTTACGTATACCAAACATGAGAGGAATTATGATGGCGCGAAAAAAACCTTTAACTGTTGTTGAGCCGGTAGATGTAAGTGCAGAAACAAAAGCGGTAAGTTTTGAAAAACCAGCTCCAAAAGGTGCCGTTAAATTGGTTGATGCAGATAATATAGATGAATTAGTGAACTTACTTCATAACGAAGCTAAAGTGATTTAACGAACTTAAATCATTCCGAATTTGTTTCGGAATCTTATGAAGTTAAAGGAAATATTAATAAGTTCCTGAATTAAGTTCAGGATAAATTTTATAAATAAAATTTTATGTCAATTCTAGTATATACAGAATCCGAAAACGGAAAATTAAAAAAAACAGCTTTAGAAGTTGTGTCTTATGCTAAAGCTATTGCAGACCAAATGGGAACTTCAGTTACTGCAGTTGCTGTTAATGCAGATAGTGTAGAAACACTAGGAAACTATGGAGCAACTAAAGTACTTTTAGTAAAAGACGAAAGTTTAAAAGCATTTAACGCGAAGAAATACGCAGCCATTATTGAAAATGCAGCAAAAGATGAAGGTGCAAAAGTAGTTGTAGTAAGTTCTAGTGCAGATAGTAAATATTTAGCACCATTATTAGCTGTAGGTTTAGATGCAGGTTATGTGTCTAATGTGGTTGAAGCACCATCTAGTGTGTCTTCATTTACAGTAAAACGTACAACTTTTACTAATAAAGCATTTACAAATACAGAAATTACTACAGATGTAAAAGTTGTAGGTTTATCTAATAATTCATTCGGATTGGTAGAATCTGGAGGGAGTGCTTCTGTTGAAGAATTCTCACCTTCTATACCAGATTCTGGAGTGAGCGTAGAATCTGTAGATAAAGCAACAGATAAAGTAAGCATTGCAGATGCAGAAATTGTAGTTTCTGGAGGAAGAGGTCTTAAAGGACCAGAAAATTGGGGAATGGTTGAAGAATTAGCAGAGGTATTAGGTGCAGCTACGGCATGTTCTAAGCCAGTGTCTGATTTAGGTTGGAGACCACATAGTGAGCACGTTGGTCAAACAGGAAAACCTGTAGCATCCAACTTATACATTGCAATAGGAATCTCTGGAGCCATTCAGCACTTAGCAGGTATCAACTCTTCTAAAGTAAAAGTGGTTATTAACACAGATCCTGAAGCGCCTTTCTTTAAAGCTGCTGATTACGGAGTTGTAGGCGATGCATTTGATGTTGTGCCTAAATTAATAGAAAAATTAAAAGCTTTTAAAGCTGCAAACGCATAATTTTATTACCTTGTAATCCTCAATACCAAATTAGTAATAAAATTGATAAGGTATTAATAAGGACTGTTTAAATTTTGAAATTTCCTGGTTTGCTTGCGTTTTATCGAAAGTATAAGGGAAATTAGCCAAATCTGTAAATTGCAGTTGGTAAAGTCCAAATTTAAACAGTTCTTTGTGTTTTATAAATTATGAGTTTAGTTCGTTTAAATATCAAAGGCATTTCTTATAGTCAAACCCAGAATGGTGCCTACGCTTTAATACTTAATGAGGTTGATGGAGACAGAAAACTGCCAATAGTCATTGGTGCGTTTGAAGCACAATCAATTGCTATTGCTTTAGAAAAGGAAATTCGTCCTCCTCGTCCTCTAACTCACGATTTATTTAAAAACTTCGCAGACCGTTTCGATATTGTTGTTAAGCAAGTCATTATTCATAAGTTGGTAGATGGAGTCTTTTATTCTAGTTTAATTTGCGAACGCGATAAGATAGAAGAAATCATTGATGCTAGAACAAGCGATGCTATTGCTTTGGCTTTACGTTTTCAAGCTCCAATTTTTACTTACAAAAACATTTTAGACAAAGCCGGAATTTATCTTAAAGTCAACCCAAAAAAGGATGATGAAGAGGAGGATAGTATTCTTGTAGACGACCTTATTGTAGAAGAAATAGAAGCTGCAACAAGTGAACAAGAAGGTTATAAAAACACATCTCTCGAAGAACTTAATAAGCTCTTAGATGAAGCCGTTAATAATGAAGATTATGAAACAGCTGCAAAATTAAGAGACGAAATTTCTAAACGCTAACTAACACCACATTTTATGAATCAGTTTTTCAAGGCTTTTCTTGCTATCTTTATTGGACTTTCATCAATTACAGCACAAGAACTTGAAAAAACGTGGGAATCGACAACTCCTGAAAGTGTTTTTAATACTTTAGAATTTAAAGAGGGAGAATTCAACTTTTTATCAAATTCTAAAAATAATCTTGAAGGAGATTATATGTACCAAAATAACTTGTTGGTACTTTACCATAACGATTCTTTAAACTCAATTAAGAGATATAAAATAACGGAACTTACTGATTCTACTTTAGTTTTCTCAGGAAATGAGATGCGTTTTAATTTGATCGCTAAAAAAGAAGAATCCGTTGCACCAGCCGAAACAACTATAGCCCAAATTATACCTAATCAAGGCTTTTCTATAACTAGTTTATGGAGAGGTGTTTTAGGTATGGTGACTTTAATCTTTATTGCTTTTTTATTTAGTAGTAACAGAAAAGCCATTAATTGGAAAACCGTTGGAATAGGATTATTATTTCAACTCATTATAGCAGTAGGAGTTTTAAAAGTAGATTTTGTAAAATCGGCTTTCGAGTTTATAGGGCAAGGTTTTATCGCGATACTTGGTTTTACACAAGCTGGTAGCGAATTCTTATTTGGAGGCATGTTAGATGTTACTTCTTTTGGTTTCATATTTGCGTTTCAAGTATTACCAACAATTATCTTTTTCTCTGCTTTAACATCTGTATTATTCTATCTTGGATTGATTCAGAAAGTTGTAAAAGGCATGGGTTGGTTACTATCTAAAGTACTAGGTATTTCAGGAGCTGAAAGCTTAAGTGTTGCAGGTAATATTTTCTTAGGTCAGACAGAAGCACCTCTACTTATTAAGGCTTATTTAGAAAAAATGAATAAGTCTGAAATTCTACTAGTTATGATTGGTGGAATGGCAACTGTTGCAGGAGCTGTTTTAGCAGCTTACATTGGTTTCTTAGGAGGTGAAGATGAGGCATTACAATTGTTTTATGCTAAACATTTACTTGCAGCTTCCGTAATGGCTGCACCCGGAGCTATTGTGATTTCAAAAATACTATTTCCACAAACTGAAGATATTAATACAGAGGTTGCAGTTTCACAAGACAAAATTGGTTCTAATATCTTAGAATCTATAGCAAATGGAACTACTGAAGGTTTAAAACTAGCAGTTAATGTTGGTGCAATGTTATTGGTGTTTGTCGCTTTCATAGCTATGATAAATGGTATTTTAGGAGGTGTTGCAGGCTTTAATGGTTTTAGTATTGAAGCTTTAAATATCGATTGGCATTTTACATCACTTAATGAAGTTATTGCTAATAATACTCCATATAAAAGTTTATCCTTAGAATTTATTTTAGGATATGTTTTTGCACCTTTAATGTGGTTAATTGGTGTGGCATCTGAAGATATGGCGTTAATGGGTCAGTTATTAGGAATTAAATTAGCAGCAAGTGAGTTTATAGGTTATATTCAGTTAGCCGACTTAAAAAATGCAGCAAACGCAACACACCTTACTTATGAGAAGTCTATTATTATGGCTACTTATATGCTTTGTGGGTTTGCAAATTTCGCGTCTATAGGTATTCAAATTGGTGGAATAGGATCTTTAGCACCAGGACAACGTACACAGTTATCTAAGTTTGGTATGAAAGCTTTAATTGGTGGAACACTTGCTTCATTAGTTTCTGCAACCATTGCAGGAATGATAATTGGTTAGAGTTAGTTAATAACTTTTAATATTATACAAAGCTTCAAGCCTAATGATTTGGAGCTTTTTTTTATTTTCGCTATAAGTTCTGCTAATCTTATTTTAGCATTTCATTCCTCAAGATTTCAGTTTAATTTAAAGACATTTCCACTTTGGTGGGAAATAAGTATGAAACAATATCACGACCTAGTAAAGCATGTTTTAGCAGAAGGAAACGACAAAGGAGATAGAACAGGTACAGGCACAAAAAGTGTTTTTGGTTATCAAATGCGTTTCGATTTAAGTGAAGGTTTTCCCATGGTAACCACGAAAAAGTTACATCTAAAATCTATTATTTATGAGCTACTTTGGTTTTTAAAAGGAGATACAAACACCAAGTATCTTACAGAAAATGGAGTAAGAATTTGGAATGAATGGGCTGATGAAAATGGTGACCTTGGACCCGTTTACGGACATCAATGGAGAAATTGGGCGAGTGAAGAAATAGATCAAATTAAAGAAGTAATTACTACTTTAAAAAGTAATCCTAACAGTCGTAGGATGCTAGTTTCTGCTTGGAATCCATCTGTTTTACCAGATACATCTAAATCATTTTCAGAGAATGTGGCCAATGGGAAAGCAGCTTTGCC
>TARA_R110002111_G_scaffold238757_1_pt1 | contig 51747 bp, 45 predicted proteins | sample TARA_R110002111 | Tara Oceans TARA_R110002111 (sample SAMEA4397363) | marine metagenome | biome: Polar Biome; feature: [ZZZ] marine water layer (ENVO:01000295); material: water (ENVO:00002006), including particulate matter (ENVO:01000060) such as... | depth 199 m
TTCTTCTCAGGAATCTAGGGAATGACCGACTATAAGCTCGACAACCGTGCCAAGAAGTGGATCAAAGAAGGAAGAGGCAAGGGAAGTGGTAAGGACTACCGCCCTTGGCTCACTGTCAGAGATTTACCCTCCCAAGGTCGTTCACACCGAGTAATGGGCCATCTGACGCAACGTACTCATCACTTTCTCTCCGACATGGAGCTGGCGACTTTCTTTTTGCTTGAATGGAACTCAACGGTCAGTGACATCCGAGAGCAATTTCCCCTCCACGTAGAAGACACGCTGCACCTCGCCGGAGAAGCCAACATACGGCACCCGGAAATCGGTGGATATACACAAGTCATGTCCACTGATTTCGTTGTTGATTTCTCGGCCTCTTCAGGGCCACAGCGAATGGCCATTCAGGTTAAAAGCTCATCCGATCTAAAAGATTCAAGAACCATCGAGAAGCTGGAGCTTGAGCGCCGGTACTGGCAACAGAAAGGCGTCCCCTGGTGTCTGGTGACAGAGAAGCAGATCCCAAGAACGGTGGTGAGGAATCTGGAGACGCTCTATGCCGCCAGAGCGCAAAGTGACAGTCTGGATATACTCTTTAACGGCCTCCCTGTATATCTGGACTTCCTGGGTGCTCATCCCAACACCAAACTCCCTGATATAGCCATGTTAATTGACCAGTCTTATTCTCTGGAGCCGGGTGCTTCTCTCTCGCGACTGCGATCCTTGATGGCTTTAAGGGCATTGACGTTCGATATTTCAATTCCCTGGAGTCAATTGGTGGCTGCAGATATCCAGATTGTTGAAGACATAGCATTGTTGAGGGCAAGTCATGCTGCGAATCAATGATGTGGCTCAGGTAGGTGAAGAACGATACCGGGTGCTGACAATCTCCGGCAGCTTTATCATCTGGGTGAACATTGATTCAGCCAAAGCCTTTTCAGAGGTTGTTACGATAGCCGACATTGAGCAGTGGACGCTTGATGAATCTCTCAAGCGGGTAGAAGATCCTTTTTCGTATCTAGCGTCTGTTGCTGTTCAGCAAGGGACAAAAGCGCAGAAAATACGCGACAACAGGTACCAACTGATCGCACCATTGCTTGTCGATGAGGAAATTTATTATCGCAGTGGCAGAGGTCCGTTGGTTCAAGCCCGCAGTGAGGAAACCAGCACGCCGAGAAAAACGCTTTATAAGCATTTGCGACAGTACTGGCAGCGAGGATCGATACCCAACGCTCTGCTCCCTGATTACAGCAACTCCGGCGCTAAAGGCCAAAAGAAAAGTTCCAGCAAGAAACTGGGTCGCCCTCGAAAAACCTCCCCGGGGACCGGAACAACCGTTGACTCGGCCATTGAGCGGATGTTCCGAATCGTGATTGATCGACACTACGTTAACGACAAGGGGCACACGATGCCCTATGTCCACAGACGATTTACAGATATGTTCGAGACGGCAAATCCCGAAGTGCGTCAAGAAGATTACCCAACGGTGGTTCAACTCCGGTACTTCTACGAACGCGAGTACAAAAAAGCGGATCGGATTCGCTTACGAGCCAACAGAATTACCTACCAGAAAGACATTCGCCCTCTGATAGGTACCGCTACAGCGGGTGTTCTTGGGCCAGGGTCTCGGTATGAGATCGACGCGACGATTGCCGACATTTACCTGTTATCCGCAGACCGCCAAAGTGTGATTGGCCGCCCGACGTTATACGTGGTGGTCGATGTATTCAGTCGTATGGTGACTGGCTTTTATGTGGGGCTGGAAAACCCATCCTATGTGACAGCCATGAGCGCGCTGACGACCTCCATGTCTGACAAGACCGAGTTGTGTGGTCGATATGGGCTGGAGATTATTGGTGACCAGTGGCCCACCGTCGGGATACCTGATGCAATCCTGGCAGACCGTGGGGAATTGCTTGGCCATCAAATAGAGTCGCTGGAAAAGGCTTTCGGCGTCCGGATCGAAAACACCCCGCCATACCGCGGTGATGCAAAAGGGATCGTCGAGCGTTATTTCCGCACGTTGCAGGCCGAATTTAAACCGTTTGCACCGGGTGTAGTTACCGGTACCAGGGTCCGAAAACAGGGCGGTAAAGACTATCGTTTGGATGCAACGCTGACCCTGGATGACTTTACCCGCATCATGCTGGCTTCCATTCTGCACCGGAATCAGTACGCAGTGCTGCCGAAGTATGATCGTGATGCGGATATGCCCAATGATATGGCACTAACCCCGCTCAACATCTGGAATTGGGGAATACAAAACCGGACCGGCCGATTGAGGACTGCTTCTGAAGAGGCTCTTCGAATCGCACTGTTGCCGCGACAAAAGGCGTTTTTGTCCGATCTGGGGGTGAGCTGTTTTGGTGCTTACTACACATCCAAGGAGCTATTGGCATCCGGTTGGCTGCATCGCAACGGAGAACGCAGGGTAACCAACTTGTATGCGGCCTATGACCCAGCAGTTGCTGACAATATCTATCTTTTCCCCGAAGAAGGTAGCTCGGAATACTGGGTGTGCTCTCTGACAGATCGTTCACGCCAATATCGAGACAAGTCGATGTGGGAGCTGTGGGCCAGTCAGGAACAGCAGCGGCAAGCTGCCAGCGCCGCAAAGGTTACTGAAACCACAAGCAAGCGAAACCTCGAAAATCTGATCAGACAAACAATCAAGGACGCTGAACGTTCACGTCCCACGGTGTTTAAACAATCCAAAGCAGAGACAGTCAGGGGTATACGCGACAGTCGAAAGCAGGAGCGGGATGCCCAGAGGACCGAACAAACAAAAGCACGGCAGCCTGACAAGACCAAGCCAAAGTCTGAGGTAACCTACCTACAGGGTAAGCCGGATGACGGCGCCTTCCCTGACTTTATCGACGAGCTGTTTGGAGACGACGAATGACTCTCCCCTCAGGCATGGTGAGTGCGGTTTACCGGGAGACGGGCGTTCCGAGCTACCAGGGAAATCCGTTCATCGAGGCGTTGCCACCCATCCTTGAGCGCAAGCAGCTTAGAGACGGACTTGGCGGAACCATAAAGCTCCGACCGGCTGACAGCTATCTCGATGGCGAGACCAGAATACATATTATCTCTCATCTTCTGGATGGTTTCTTTCAGCCGTTAGCGCGACACGTAGAACTGGAATCCAAGATCTCGATAATGCTGCGTCAGGGTTACGTTGGAAGAAATCTGGCCACCGGAGATCTCTCGACCCATATCCAGAATGGGTACGAGCGCATCATGCAGGGAAATTTGTCAGCATTCCGGTTTGACCATGTTGAATCGACAGCGAAAAGTCTGGCGTTTATCGGGTGTTCTGGTTCTGGAAAGACCAGTTCGCTTAATCGCATTTTGGCAACCTACCCGCAGTTGATACACCACCCAGAGCATAACTTCACACAAATCGTATTTTTGAAAATTGACTGCCCGCACGATGGCTCCCTCAAGAGCCTGTGCCACAATTTTTTCCGGGAAATTGATTCCGTTTTAGCCACAAATTACGTCAAGCGCTATGCTGAAAAGCGCCATGGCGTAGAAACACTGATTGCCGTGATGTCGCATTTGGCAAATACCCACGCCATCGGGCTGCTGGTGATTGATGAGATTCAACATTTGAGTATTCGGGCATCAGGTGGTGCTGAAAAAATGTTAAATTTTTTCGTGACCTTGGTAAATGAAATCTCTATCCCGGTTGTGATGGTCGGCACGCCAAAAGCCAGACCAATATTTGAAATGGACCTGCGCTCTGCACGTCGTGGCGCCGGGTTTGGTTCTATATTGTGGGAGCCTTTGGGAAAGCCTGCAGTTGGCGAAAATGTACTGCGCACCGAATGGGGCGCGTTCACGAGCAAGCTCTGGAAATATCAATGGCTGACTAAGGCCAGTGAGGAGATCGCCGACGAATTAAGAGACCTGTGGTTTGATCTTTCTCAGGGCATCATGGACGTTGTGATCAAGTTGTTTGTGCTTGCACAAATACGTGCTGTGGTGACGGGTACGGAACGGATTACCGCCAACATTCTGAAGGCGGTCTATCACGATGAGCTGAAACCAATTCATCCAATGATGGATGCGTTGCGATCCGGCGATCCCAGTAAAATTGCCCGCTATTCTGATCTCACGATTCCCGATATTGATAAGAAAATCCTGGAGCTCAGTAACCTGTTGGAATCCAGCAAAGGCCATATTCGAAAATCAGTTCGCTACGGTGGCAACGACCAGGCAATCAGGCTGCACAATATGCTGGTTGATATGGGCTACGAGTCGGATTTATTGGAACCCCTGATTGAGAGAGCGTTTGAGCAACACCCTGATTTACAAATAAAAGATCTGATGCCCCTCATCCTGAGCTGGTATCAGTTTTCAGAGCAGTCGTCACAGGCGAAAAAGCAACGAAAGCCCAAATCGATCAAGGCAAAAGACTGGCATACACTCGACTCAGATGATCTTCGGTTTATGCACTCTCAGGCCGCCAACGAGGAGCAGATGCTGGAGGCTGTTCAGCAATCCGGCTTGGTGTTTGACACCGATCGGTGGCTCACCTCTGGCGAGTAGGCGATAAGTCCGTATGCTGAATTTTCCGAATCCCTACCCCGAAGAATTGCTATATAGCACATTAGCCAGGGCAGGTATTCGGCATGGGATTCTTAGCCCCAAGCAGTTGTTGGACGAAATCTATGGCAACCGCAAAGTTATAGCAACGCTGGATCTACCCAATCAGCTGGAAAAGGTTGTGCGCTGGCTGCCACAGGGCTATGACCTGGAAACCATAGCGTACCGGCACACCCTGTTCCCCATGTATGCCCCGTTCATCCCCGAAGAGCGCCGCAAACGTTGTCTGAAATGGATATCTGGTGAGTCTCAGGGTGCAGTCCACCTCGCGATGGGCGTGGCAGCTTCAGTTGTGAAGGCGCCGGACCACATTCGATATTGCTCAGGGTGTCTCAAAGAGCAAAAACACTCTGTTGGCGAGTATTTCTGGCAACGTGAATGGCAAGTGGCCGGGGTGGAGTGCTGTGAAAGACATGGAGCGTTGCTGAATACCGCTTTTACCCGACCTCTGAAAGATCGCCACCGTTACCATGCAGCGTCGCCTGACGCATGCCCGTTGTTTCCCCAAAAGCTGGTTTGTGACGAATCAGTGAGGATTCTGGGCCAAGCCCGACAGCTACTGTTACAAAGGCCGGCTATTTCTCCGAGCTTTGAGCAGTGGACTGCCCATTACCGTTGCCTGGCTCGACAGTATGGCTTTATCCGTGGGCATTCCCAAATTAACCATACCGCTATCCTTGAGGCCGTGTCAGTCAAATGGTCTTCAAAATTTTTGCGACGGTATGGATTGGGGATAGAAGGCGAAGCAGGCAATTTTTGGCTGCAGGCCATATTCCGAAAACACAGGAAATCTTTCAGTTACCTCCAGCACATTATTGTTCACGAAGCGCTGTTGCCGGAGTGCTGGCGTATTGGTGATGTTATTGATCGTGTACGGAATTTACCTGTGCAATCAGCGGTGGCAATACTTGCAAGAGCAAATGTTGAAGCCACACTTGATTTAACAGAAGATCAGCAGGAGTGGATGAAAGCACTGGAGGAGTGGCCACCGAAAGCAGCGAGGGCTGCCAAGCCGGCGCTCTATGCAAGACTGTACCGATCTGAACGACTCTGGCTGAAACAGGTAAATCGTGATCAATGGCGAGTAAGAACAGTAAACAGAAAGCCGCGAGTCGACTGGGGACAGCGAGATCGGTATTACTTGGCAAAATTGCGAGAAATACTCCGGTTTATACGAGCAGGTACGTCTGGGCCCCGGCAGTCCCGAACCTACCTCCTGAAACGGTTGGGGAAGAGCTCTACCCTGGAAAAGAGACTCCATCTGTTACCGCGAACCAGGCGGCTTCTGTTGCGGTATTCTGAGAGCGTTGCTCAATATCAGGTGCGTCGGTTGCAGAACGCGTGGTACGAAATCCAGCAGAATTTTGACCACCCGCCACGTTGGCGATTGTTGCGTCGTGCCGGGCTCAGTGAAATGCGACTTACCAATGAAGCACGGGACTACCTGAATGGCCTCGAGAAAAGCTCCACTGCGTATCAAGAGAATCAAGGATAACAGTCGGATTAAAGAAATCGGTTTAATGTATCGACGTGTGGGTGGCTCAGACTGGCGTATCAATATCAGTCTGGACCCAGGCCAGTACAAAAAGAACTTCGCTATTTCACAGCTGACGGTGCTGGCCAGGCGACGGGTTTTGAATGCGACGGAGCATTTCAAGCCAGCCGGGTATCCAGCGACGGTACACGTAGACGATGCAACTACGTGGTCGCATCTCAGAATAAGTGAATGTCCGATCAAGAACGTCAGTGAACAGGAAGATCAGGATCAGTGGTGTTTCAGTTTTGAGTCTGAAGGTATCGAGTTTTTCTTGCCCCAAATAGAACTGGCACGTGTACTCTTTTTTCACAGCGCTTACATGACCCGCCTTGCGATGCTTCCCAATGGATTGAGCGAAGAGTTTGATATCCAGGCGGGCGATGAGCCAGACATAACAGAAATTCATATCCTGCCGACCAGCACACTCCCTTTGAAAGCGCGAGGGGATCACGAACAGCGCAGAGTGTTGGCCTGGATTCTGCTGGATGAAGAAACTCGAAGTTCCTTCCGCAGCATTGCCCAACACCAACTAAAAGAGGGTGAAGAGTCAAATGGCCATAGACGTTGGAAGTTTCGATTTGATCCTCCGGCATTGGCGAACGTGGAGCTCACGATGCGGGGGCAGTTTCAAAAGGAATCGCGGACGTTCTTTGTTTATGAGATCGACAGTGTTGAGAACCTGACCGTTCAGAGTTCTACAACGGTTGAGTTTTTTGATCCCAGGTTTGCAGAACAACAGGCAAGTAAGGGCGCGGGTTCTCAGGGAGCATCAGCGCCTGTAACTGAGCCACTGATTGATGACGATGAGCTGCCTTCGCTGGACTCGGAGGAATACATTCTTGATGTTCCACCGGTCAAACTTTCATTCTCCCAGCCAGTTATGACGACTCGTAAAGCCTATAATGGCCGTCGTCGTTCTGGCGCGGAAAAAAGTGAGGAAACAGAGAGCGAGACAGGTGACGACCAAACAGACGTCAGTACAGACGAGCCGACAATCCGGGGTCAGTTACCGGCTGCCGAGTTTGATGCCATTGACGACCAAAGTGATGACACGCATCTGTACGCTCGTAAATTTGAGGCGTTTTCTGCCATGGTTGAACTGCTCAGAACAAAGGGGTGTCGACAGGTGTCTGGGGGTATCAGAAAACTGCCAGCACTTGCAGGTTACTCGAAACACTTGCTGGAGGATGGTAATCCACGGTGCATAGCATTTCACCTATTGACTAAACATGGCCAGAGCTATGCTCTCTTGGAGGTTGATACATCGGATAATAAAAACCGTCTGTCGACGTTGCTTTTAAAGCAACCTTCTCCGCGTTTCGATTGGCAGGCTGAGATAATTACCTTAGAGCAGTATTTATTAAAAAAATCATTGAATTGGCCAACCTCTCACCTAAAGTTGGTATTTCCTGACCGTCACAAGCGAATTCCGCATCCCAGAACGTCTTCAGAAAACAAAGGACTTTTAGAGCCTGATTCACTGCAACATTGGGTAGATAGGGTACTTGCGGCGATGGCATGAGGGGTAATACCCCCCATTTTAAGAGGGTTTTTCGGGAGGGGGGATACCGCTCATTTCTGTAGTGTTTTTGATTGTCGCGGGTTATGGAGAAGCCACCGGTGCGGTCAGCGCCGCCAGTGTTCTCTTTGTGCTAGGTCCCCTGATCACTGGATGGGCAAAGCTCCAGCCAGTGCCCGAATCTGAACCCCTTCATTGATTGATCTTTGTTCTGTAGGAACTGAACATGACAAGTTGGCGGGGCTTTTAAAACGCACCGTCCTTGGTGCCTCGCAAAAAATCAAACGCTTCTTATTTAACGATGCCTTTCAGTGTGTATTTCACCTCGAATCACAGTTTGGCCGCTGTATGGAGCCGGTTCGGCTGGCTCTACTCTTGCCTCGTCTGATTTCCGGTCTGCCAGAGATGCCTGTACAGGCAGGGCTGTGATTGCCACAAGGGATGCAATAGTGAGCAGGGCAGTCTTGCGCATGATTCTCTTCTCCGATCTTTACATGAATAAATGTTCATCCCGATGTCATAAATGACTCGAGACCAGATGGAGGGAAGTATGCGGTTGGGGAGTCTGAGTGAATAATTCGGAATCAGTATGCGATATATCACCTGAGGTTATGTCAGGTGCGTGCAATCTCTACTGATAACGACAGCTTCCCCCCGACCCAAACAGACAAGGACTATATCGCAGGGCTGGCGATAACCTTCTCGTTGGTTCGGAAGCCTTTATTGACAATGCACTCTCCGCCCTCATTCGAAGTATTGATTGAAGCGATCGTTCATTAGAAATTGCGCCGGTATCATGCAGGCGAATACAACTTATACGTTCGTGAAATTGGTTTCCCCGGTAAGTTGGTCACATAGTAGAGCGATGTTATGACATTACTGGAGGATTTAAGATGACTGATATCATTCATGTAACTGACGCTAGTTTTGACGAAGCCGTCTTAAAGAGCGATCAGGCGGTATTGGTTGATTTCTGGGCACCTTGGTGTGGCCCCTGTAAAACCGTCGCCCCACTTCTTGAAGAAATTGCTGACGAGTTTGATGGGCAGTTGACCGTTGCCAAAGTAAACGTTGATGATAGCCCGGAAATTACCGCGAAACTGGGAATCCGGGGCATTCCGACGTTGGCACTCTTTCAAGATGGTGGTGTTATTGCCCAGCAAACAGGGGCGAGCAGTCTGAGTCAGCTTCGCACGTTCGTGAAAGGCCATCTGTAACGGTGATAGAAGCGAGCCCCAACCGGCTAGCGAGCGGTAGCACATCTACTCAGGTATGTTTTGATGAAAACTCAAGAGCTCCAACTGCTCTACATTTTTGATGCCATAATGACAGAGCGCTCGGTTACCCGGGCAGCCGAGCGGCTGGCCATGACCCAGCCTGCTGTGTCAAATGCGATTTCCAGAATGCGCCATATCTGGAACGACCCGGTTTTTGTGCGTAAAGGTAGAAATATTGAGCCCACATCATATGCATTGAGCCTCTGGGATCAAGTCGGTGGGCCTATGTTTGCATTAACGAACGCCGTTAGCGCCACTCAGTTTGACCCCGGCACGTCGAAAAGAAAATTTCGTCTGGCGGTAACGGACATGATTGTCGAGATGATCTGGCGCCCGCTAATCAAGTTGCTGGAGGAAGAAGCGCCGGGCGTTGATGTTCATGCCGTCCCATATACCCCCGACGGCACCCATGAGAATTTGCGTGAAGCCAATGTTGATCTTGCCGTCGGTATGCTGAACCAGCATGATCACAGTCTTCGCAGTACCTGGCTATTCCAGGGAGGCTATGTACTGGCTATGCGTGAAGATCACCCGCTCGCGGGGAAAAAAATCACTATGGAGGAGTTTCTCGAAGCGCGCCACCTTTTGGTGACCATGTCTGGGGATGCGCACGGCTTCGTAGACAGCTATCTCGACCAGAAAGGTCTGAGTAGACGGATTGCTACAACGGTCAACCACTTTTCAATCGTTCCCCAGGTCCTCAGGGAAGCGAATCTGATTGCAGCCGTGCCTGAACTCATCAGCCAGGATTGTGGCTTTGTAAACGGCTTATGGATGGGTGAGTTGCCATTTGAGGTCGATCCCACAAGCCTCTATCTGATTTGGCACGCACGTCATGATCGTGATCCTGGCGTGATTTGGATGAGGGGGCACATCGAGCGGCTCCTTCAACAGCGTTGGCACGAAATCATGGCATCCCCGAAGTGCTGATGTCCTCGGCGTCTATCAACTGGCCGTACTTCATGGCCGGTTGATGAGGCCTCTCCCTTCTAACGAAGCAATTATCACTCAAGGTGATAACTTGAATATCGGCTAGTAATTATTACTTCCCCCTCCCTCTCAACATAATCCCCGCACATTATTGGGTCGCCACAGGCTGACGCGTCATCGTTAGTTCGGTTGGTCCCATAGCCTCGCCTATCGAAAGTAAAGACAAAAGGAATGAGTCAATGAATTTAAGGCTATCTACGGTGCTGGTTTTAGCGGGTTTTATTCTGTCTGGCTGTGAGAGTGCCAGCTCAAGCCAAGATACGCTGGGTGAACCACAGCCACCTTCCGTCGAAGTTGTCACTGCTGTTCAGACGTTGGTTAAACCTCAAAAAACGTACACCACCCGTATTGAGGCCACAGAAAACGTGATCTTACGCCCCCGCATTTTCGGCGTTATTGATCGAGTTCTTTTTGTTGAGGGAGAGGAGGTCGCTAAAGGCGATGTACTTTTTCAATTGGATGGTCGTCAGCTGGAAGCTAGGGTAAGCCAGCTCCAGTCTGAACTCGCGCGCGCAAAGGCTGCGCTTGGTCAGGCCGAAAACGAATCACGGCGGGCATCTCGCTTGCTGGTTCGCAAAGCCATCTCGGAGGAGCTGGCGGAGGTCAGAGAGTCCGAGCGTCAGCAGGCACGAGCAATCGTTTCATCCATACGGGCGCAGCTCAGGGAAACTGAGTTAAATTTCAGCTATACCATCATCCGGTCGCCCATAGATGGGGTTGTCTCACGCGCCAATATTACGGCCGGCAATACGGTTTCTGCCAACCAGAGTGTTCTCACAAGTATCACATCGAATCAGGACAGGTATGCGTATTTCGATATGGATGAGCGTACGTGGTACCGGTTTTTTAGTGTTCGGGAACGCGCGCTGGGTTCTGTTGTTCGGCTTCAATTGACAGGGGAGGGTAGCTTCCCGCACGTCGGCCAGATCGATTTTGTAGACAACTCAATCAATATAGATACCGGAACGATTCGTCTCAGGGCGTTGATAGCAGGCTCTGGAGAGGCGCTTGTGCCGGGTGCTTTTGCGCGGCTTCAGGTCTCTATAGCTGAGGCAGAGCAGAAAATTGTTGTTCCTGATCGTGCAGTAGCGACCGATCTGAACAGTCGTTTCGTGCTGACCGTGAGCGACAGCGGCGAAACACGGTACACGCCGGTGAAAACAGGCGAGCGTTTGGGCGCTCTTCGGGTGATAGAACAAGGGCTTTCGCCAGGGGATACCTTGGTTGCAAACGGTGTCGCCAAAGTGGGCCCTGATATGACCATCACCCCGGTATTGCTGGACGAGGCTCAGTTGCAGGCTACAGCACAGCACTCAAGCGTTGGATCGTGAGGTCATCATTATGAAATTTCCCCACTTTTTTATTGATCGCCCGATATTCGCAAGCATGCTGTCGTTGATCATTTTGATCGGCGGCGGGCTGTCTCTTTTCCTGCTACCCATCAGCGAATACCCGGAGGTGGTTCCGCCAACCGTAGTTGTTACGACCAATTATCCAGGCGCAAACCCTAAAGTTATTTCTGAAACCGTAGCCTCGCCCCTGGAAGAAGAGATTAATGGCGTGGAAAACATGCTGTACATGTCTTCACAGGCAACCGCGGATGGCCGTATGACGCTGACAGTAACGTTTGCGCTCGGTACCGATTTGGATAAGGCGCAAGTACAAGTCCAGAATCGCGTTAGCAGCACGCTGCCCCGTTTGCCGGAGGAGGTACAGCGGCTAGGTGTGGTGACGGAAAAGTCATCACCGAACCTTTCGATGGTGGTTCACATTTATTCGCCCGACGACGATCGTGACACAACCTACCTGGCGAACTTTACAGAGTTGAACCTAAAGGATCAGATTGCCCGGCTAGACGGAGTAGGTGACGTAAGGGTGTTCGGCGGCGGAGAGTACGCGGTGCGGCTTTGGCTGCGCCCTGATGAATTGGCAGCACGCGGCTTAACGGCACCTGATGTAGTGGCGGCCGTGCGTGCGCAGAACCGACAGGTAGCTGCGGGGCAACTGGGCGCCGAACCGGCGCCGGATGATAGCCAGTTTCAGTTGCTGCTGAATATTCGGGGGCGGCTGACGTCTTTGGAAGAATTCCGGGATATTGTGCTGAAGGTGGGTGACAACGGTGCCATTAGCCGCTTGTCGGATGTTGCCCGGGTTGAGCTCGGCCAGAACACTTACGCACTTCAGGCGATGCTTGATGGTAGGCCAGCGGTTGCAATGCCTATCTTCCAGCGTCCGGGCTCGAACGCTATTGAGCTGTCTGACAGTGTGCGCGCAACCATGGAGCGTTTGTCTAAGACGTTTCCCAAGGGCATTGCCTATGAGATAGCGTACGACCCGACCGTGTTTGTCAGGGGCTCGATTGACGCGGTCATTACCACATTAATGGAAGCGATTCTTCTGGTTGTGGTTGTGGTGGTGCTTTTCCTCCAATCCTGGAGGGCATCCATCATTCCTCTGGTGACCGTGCCGGTGTCGTTAGTGGGTACCTTTGCGGTCATGCAGTGGTTTGGTGTTTCCATCAATACCTTGTCGCTGTTTGGGTTGGTCCTGGCGATAGGCATCGTCGTGGATGATGCGATTGTCGTGGTCGAAAACGTTGAGCGGAACATTGCCAAAGGACTGTCGCCGAAGGAGGCCACAAAGGTGGCGATGACCGAGGTGACAGGCCCGATTATCGCCATAGGCTTGGTGCTCTGCGCGGTGTTCATTCCGACAGCGTTTATTACCGGGCTGTCGGGGCAGTTCTACAAGCAGTTTGCTCTGACGATTACTATTTCGACTGTTATCTCTGCGCTTAATTCGCTCACATTGTCACCGGCGTTATCCGCGCTTCTGCTTAAGTCCCATGAAGACGCTCCGGACCGTCTGACCAAGGGGATTAACTGGTTGTTCGGGCGTTTTATCTTCGTACCGTTTAACCGTTTCTTTGAGCGAACCGGGCAGGCTTATGAAGCTTTGATCAAAAAGTTGATCCGATACACGGTGTTGGTGGGCGTGCTTTATGTGGGGTTGACGGCGGTATCCGGTCATTTGTTCAACATTGTGCCGGGCGGATTCATTCCTCAGCAAGACAAGCAGTATCTGGTTGCGGTAGCACAACTACCGGACGCCTCGAGTCTGAATCGCACTACCGCGGTAGTGAGCGAGATGGAAAGGATTGCTTTGGAAACTGAGGGTGTCGCTAACACCATCGCGTTCCCGGGTTTGTCCATCAACGGTTTCACCAACAGCTCGAATAGCGGAATAGTCTTCTTGCCGCTGGATGCCTTCAGTGAGCGTCAAACGGCTAAACTGAGTGCCGGCGCAATTGCCGGGAAACTGAATGCGGCTTTTGCGGGCATTGATGAGGGCTTCGTCGCTGTTTTCCCGCCACCACCCATTCTCGGTCTCGGCACCACGGGTGGCTTCAAACTGCAGATTGAAGATAGAGCGAATAAGGGCTTTGAAGCGTTATTCGCCGCGCTTGAAAGTAGTTTGAATGAGGCGCGGAAGCACCCTGCGCTGATGGGATTGTATTCAAGTTTTAGAGTGCAAGTGCCTCAGTTTGATCTTGAGGTTGATCGTGAGCAAGCGATGCTGCTGGGGATTCCGGTTGAGTCATTGTTCGATACGCTGCAGGTCTATCTTGGATCGGTCTATGTGAATGATGTGAACTTGTTCGGCAGTACCTATCAGGTTATTGCCCAGGCAGAAGCCGAGAAACGTTTAGACCCCGAGCATATATTGAACTTGAAGGTGCGTAATCGGCAGGGGCAGATGATTCCGTTGTCTGCTGTTATGACTGTAAACGCCACGACAGGGCCTGATCGGGTAATGCGCTACAATGGCTATCCGACGGCTGAATTAAACGGTTCACCTGCCCCCGGATATAGTTCTGACCAAGCGCAGACTGCCATTGAGGATGTGTTGGCGCGAAGCCTGCCTGAGGGTATAGCGTTCGAGTGGACGGACGTGACGTATCAGCAAGTATTGGCAGGTAACACGATGGTGTACGTATTCCCGCTGGTGATTCTTTTGGTATTCATCGTGTTGGCAGCCCAGTACGAAAGTTTGAGATTGCCTTTCGCCATCATTTTGATTGTGCCGATGACGTTGCTCTCTGCACTTGCTGGAGTTTGGTTGGTGTCGGGTGACAATAATATCTTTACGCAGGTTGGCCTGATCGTTCTTGTTGGTTTGGCAAGTAAAAACGCAATACTTATGGTGGAGTTTGCTAGAGATCTGAATCTTCAGGGGAAAAGGCATTATGAGGCAATTGTGGAGGCGTGTCGTTTGCGGTTACGGCCCATTTTGATGACGTCAATTGCCTTCACTGCCGGTGTGGTTCCACTTGTTTTGAGCACGGGCGCCGGAGCAGAGATGCGTCACGCCATGGGTATTGCAGTGTTTTCCGGAATGATTGGTGTGACGGTTTTCGGGCTGCTCTTTACGCCGGTATTTTATGCCGTTATTCAGCGAGCGAAGGTCCCTGCCGTGGATGACTATCCGGAGACGGTGAATTAATAAAGCACTGGGAATAATGTCGGTAAGGCTGACTGCAGGGTTATCCTGAATAACGAGGAAGGCGTTGATTGAGGTGTTTAATGGATCTGCCATTCACACTAAACACCTCAATCGAGCCTACAGGTTTTATACTAGTCGGCTAAACGGTAGGTGCCACCTCTTGTTAAGGCAGATTGGTATGCTGGGCGGGCTTGGAGCCGCTTGATCCAAGCTGTCAGGTTAGGACGTTGGTGTAATAGGCCAAACGAGCCTGCGATCTCCCCAACAAAGCTCATCTGGATATCTGCGGCACTGAACAGTTCGTCTAGCAGAAAGGTTTTACCCTCCAGCGAAGCCTCTACAAAACCCAAATGATTATTGAGTTCACTGTTTATGCGCGGCTGCAGAGCTGCACCTCCATCTCCCAGAGGATCAACATAAACCTTTAACAGCAGAGGAAGCATTGCCGATCCCTCAGCGTAGTGAAGCCACTGCACATATTGCTCATACGCCCGGCTTTCAGGAGTAGGGTGCAGGAGGTCTCCAGCATACTTTCTGATGAGATAATCAATAATTGCCCCGGATTCATGGATGATGAAACTGCCGTCTTCAATGACCGGCGACTTACCCAGTGGGTGAATGCGCAACAGCTCTGGTGGCGCCAGATGTGTAACCGAATCACGCTCATAGCGTTTAATGTCGTACTCAAGGCCCAGTTCTTCGAGCAACCAGAGAATACGCTGTGAGCGCGAATCGTTTAAGTGATGAACGAGGATCATATGTATAACTCCGGAAGATTTGTGCGAGATGAGTGAAGAGGCGGTTTTGCCGGGTGGCTACCCACTCAAACGTGAGATTATTACTATCTCACATCATATACGACCGGTCTAATCATAATGCATCGCCGTCTTGCGATATGGCAGCCAAGCGTAATAAAAGCAGCTGGTCGAGTGTTTGTTTTCCATAGGTCTCCGCGCACAACCAGAGTCTCTCGTCTAGACAATTGGTCTAGTCCGGCTTAGAATCTGTTTATGGAATCAAAAGCTAATGTTCACGATGTACGTAGTCATATCCTGGAAACCGGCCAGTGTATTATCAGTGGCAAAGGGTTCAGTGCTGTCGGATTGAGTGAAATTCTGCAGACTGCTGGTGTGCCCAAAGGGTCTTTTTATCATTATTTTGGGTCCAAAGAAGCCTTTGGTGAGGAGTTACTCAAGAGCTATTTTTCGGACTACCAAGTCTCTCTTGAGGCACTACTCTCGCGCCCGGGCTTGTCCGGAGCAGAGCGATTGATCGGTTATTGGAAAGTTTGGCTGGAAACTCAGTCGGCCTGCGACCCGAAAGGTAAGTGTTTGGCAGTAAAACTTGCAGCCGAAGTTAGCGACTTATCCGAAACCATGCGCATTGTGTTGCAACAGGGAACGGACCGAGTTATCGCAAGACTTGCCCGGGCAGTTGAGGACGGCATTGCTGATGGCTCGTTACCTGCTCACCTGGATGCAAAAACGACAGCGTCAACTCTCTATCAATTATGGTTGGGTGCAAGCCTGCGAGCGAAAATCACACGCAACCGTGAGCCCTTGGAGTCTGCGTTTGAGGCAACACAAGGGTTGCTGGGGTTGAATTAAGAGCTAGCCGGAAAAAATTTAATCTAACTATAGACGACCGGTCTATTTATGAAAATAGAGGAATCCTTATGAGAGCGGTTATTCTTCGGGCCCCGGGTGGGCTGAATCAATTGGAGCTGAGTGATCTGCCCGACCCTGGCCAACCCGGACCGGGACAAATACGTGTGGCAATACATGCAACCTCCCTGAATTTCCACGATTTACTGGTCGCTAATGGCAGTATCCCAACCGCCGATGGGCGGATTCTGATGTCCGACGGTGCGGGAGTGGTCGAGGCTGTTGGTGAAGGCGTGACTGAATTCGCTGTTGGCGAAAGCGTTGTGTCTGGGTTTTTCCCTCAATGGCAGGACGGTCGGGCATTTGATGATGTAGGCAATTTCCGGGGAACTCCAGGTGATGGAATAGACGGCTACGCAACTGAGTATGTGGTGCGGCCAGCACACTATTTTACCCATGCACCTGCGTGCTGGGGGCATTCCGAAGCGGCAACGATCACCACAGCGGGCCTCACAGCGTGGCGGGCGTTAGTGGTTGAGGGCGGAATCAAGGCAGGGGATAGCGTGCTGTTGCTCGGCACCGGGGGCGTATCCATTGCGGCCTTGCAGATTGCCAGAGCCATGGGGGCGCGAGTCATTATTACCTCGTCTTCTGACAAGAAGCTTGAACGGGCTCGGGCCCTTGGTGCAACCGATGTTATTAACTATCGGACAAGTCCGAATTGGGGTGCCGAGGTGCTCGCATTAACCAAAGGGCGGGGTGTTGATCATGTTGTTGAGGTTGGTGGGCCCGGAACGCTTGGGCAGTCATTGCAGGCTGTTCGCGTCGGTGGAAATGTAGCATTGATTGGCGTATTGACAGGGCGCGGTGGCGAGGTGCCCACTTCGTTGTTGATGGCGAAGCAGGCTCGCCTGCAAGGGTTGGTGGTTGGCAGTCGCCGCCAGCAGCAGGAATACGTTGCAGCACTGGAACAGAATAATCTTCGCCCCGTGATCGACTGCAGCTACCCTCTGGAACGTTTGTCAGACGCGTTCAAATTCCAGGAAAGCGGCAGTCACTTTGGCAAAATCGTTGTTGAGTGGTAACCGTCGGGCGCCCCTATTGGTTAGCGCTCTGTTGCGCCGGGAATTCCTGTTGGAGAAGTGAAAGTATCCACTTGTGCAGCGGGTCCTGGCTTGAGCGAGGGTGCCATGCGGCAATGACATCGAAGCAGGGCGGTGAATCATCAAGCTGGATCGGACGAACAAGTGGGTTCGGAAGAATGCGTGAGGGCAAGAAAGCTATGCAGTCAGTTGAGGCGATACAGGCCGGCGCAGCGGCGAAGCTCGGTACCGACATAACAATGTTTCGGCTGTAGCCCTTGCTTGCAAACCAGTCATCCGCTGAACCGATCAGGTTTGCTCTTGTCGGGGAGACAATAATCTGGGGCAAATCGGCAATGTCACCAATGGTGAATTGCCGGCTTTGCATCGGAGAATCACTCCTTGTTACGCAGATGTGGTGTTCGGAGAACAACCATTTCGTTTGACAACCATCGGGGACGAACGCAGGAAAAGTTAATGCAAGATCGAGGTCTCCCGATGTCAGAAGCGGATACAGTCGATCGCTTTCAAAGTCCCTGATGATCAGTTTTAACCCCGGAGCTTGGGCTCTTACCTTCGCCATCAATCTTGGCAATATAACCGCTACAGCATAATCCGTCGCAGATATCACAAAGGTCGTATGCACTTCGGCAGGGTCAAACCTGTCGGGTGGTGATAGTGCCGCAAGACTCTCGAACACTGCATTCACTCTTGGCTCAAGCTGTTCAGCCAGCGGCGTGGGAATGAGGCCCTGTGCGGAGCGCAGGAACAAGTGATCTTGAAACGTATCCCTAAGCTTGCTCAGTTGAGCACTTACAGCTTGCTGGGTGAGGCCCATCTGGGCGGCGGCACGTGTCACGTTTCGCTCTTTTAAGAGTGCTTTAAAAACCCTTAGCTGTTTTAAGTCGATCCGACTAATACCATTCATATTTGTAGTTGTAACCAATAATTACTGTTTCTGCTTGTAAGTATGCCACCGTAAGATCGCTTTTGTCATGACTCGATACCAGGTGAACGCGCGAGCTCGAATGCGGGTTTGCTATGGATTGTGTCCACAACGATGTTTCGACAAAGGTAGGAGCAGAGAATGAGTCATAGTTTAACGAAAGAAAACGTTCAGGAATTTATCAAGCCGAACTATAGCATGCTGATTGGCGGTCAATGGGTGGAAAGCCGGTCTGGCAGGACGGTCCAAACGGTTAGCCCAGCAACAGGAGCAGTTCTCTCTAATCTGCAGTTAGCAAATAGTGAAGACGTGGATTTGGCAGTAAAGGCCGCACGTGAGGCTTTTCCCCGCTGGAGCGGCACTTCCCCTGTGGAGCGTCAGCGCGCGTTGCTCTCGATAGCTGATTTACTTGAGGCTCGAGCACAAGAGTTTGCGTACTTGGAAACTCTGGATAATGGCAAGCCGTTGCGGGAATCCAGTCAAATCGATATTCCGCTGGCCGTTGACCATTTTCGTTATTTCGCAGGTGTTATTCGTTCTCATAGCGACGAGGCCGCACAACTTGATAACCAGACTCTGAGTATAGTGTTGAGCGAGCCTGTTGGCGTTGTTGGACAGGTTATTCCTTGGAATTTCCCTCTTTTGATGGCTGCGTGGAAGTTGGCTCCGGCCCTGGCAGCTGGCAACACGATTGTTATTAAGCCATCAGAGATGACCTCAATTACTCTGCTTACTTTGGGGGAAATCCTTAACGAAGTTTTACCCCAAGGAACCGTCAACATCGTAACTGGCAACGGCCCGGAAGCCGGGCAAGCACTGCTTGATCATCCGGGGGTTGATAAGTTGGCCTTTACCGGGTCTACAGCGGTTGGATACCGCGTAGCTAAGGCCGCGGCTGAAAAGCTGATACCGGCGACTTTAGAGCTGGGTGGGAAATCAGCCAACATTGTGTTTCCTGATGCAAATATCGAGAAGGCTTTGGAAGGGGCTGTCACATCGATTCTTCTCAATCAGGGGGAAGTGTGTGAGTCCGGCGCTCGACTGTTCGTCCATCGGTCTATCTTCGACGAATTTGTTAATGCGCTTAAGGAGCGGTTTGAGGGGATAAAAGTTGGAGATCCATTGGATCTTAACACCCAAATGGGAAGCCAGGTCAGCCAGCAACAGATGGAAAGGATCCTCGGCTATATCGATCTGGCTACCCAGGAAGGCGCACGGATTGTTACTGGGGGGGAGCGACTGGTTGGTGCGAATCTGGAACGTGGTTGCTTTATCTCTCCGACGATTATCGTTGATGCCAGCAACAAAATGCGGGTGGCACAAGAGGAAATTTTCGGTCCTGTCTTGGTGGTTATGTCGTTCGAAGATGATGACGAGGTGATTGAGCTGGCCAATGAGTCTGAGTACGGCTTGGCAGGCGCAGTTTGGACGCAGGATATCAATCGCGCTCTCAACATTGCTCGCGCTATCAAAACAGGACGGGTATGGGTGAATACCTATCACGAACTGCCTGCACATGCGCCTTTTGGTGGATACAAAAAATCCGGTATTGGTCGGGAGACCCACAAAATGGTGCTGGATAGTTACACCGAGAAGAAAAATATCATTATCAGCCTGAATGAGTCCGGTCCGGGCCTCTTTTAATGCAACGGAGCACTGCTTGCTCCGGTATGAAAACTTTATTTAAAGGAAATAGCGTTATGAATGTAAGTCCTCTTTTTGAGCCCTTGAGTCTGGGTTCGCTTGAACTGAAAAACCGTATTGTCCTGCCACCTCTCACGCGCTCAAGAAGCTCTCAGCCAGGAAATATTCCGAACGAACTGATGGCTGACTACTATGCGCAGCGGGCTTCAGCTGGCTTTATGGTCACAGAAGGCACGCAGATAGAGCCTAGAGGTCAGGGTTACGCGTGGACGCCAGGAATTTTCACGGCAGAACAGATTGAAGGTTGGAGAAAAGTAACCGATGCGGTTCATCGGGAAGGTGGCAAGATCTTTTGTCAGTTGTGGCATGTAGGGCGAGTTTCTCACCGTTCTCTTCAGCCAGACGGGCAGGCGCCGGTGGCGCCCTCCGCCATTCGTGCTGAAGGTGTGAAAGTGTTCGTAGAAACAGCGCCCGGGGAAGGTGCGCTAGCTGATCCCGATGAGCCTCGAGCACTTACAACCGAGGAAGTTCAGCAGCTTGTAAAGCTATACGCTCGCGCCGCTCGTAATGCCATTGATGCCGGGTTTGATGGCGTAGAAATACACAGCGCGAATGGCTACCTGGTGAATCAGTTCATTTCAGAGCATACCAACCACCGGACCGATCAATACGGCGGCAGTTTGCGGAACCGGTTGCGTTTCCTGGAGGAAGTTGTGGCCGCAATCTCAGAGGAGGTGGGGGCCGAGCGCCTGGGAGTGAGATTTGCTCCCTTGTTTGAGAGCACGGAAGAGGAGCGCGTCTATCTTGGGCTGGTTGAATCGGACCCTCACGAAACCTATCTGGAGGCCGCAAGGGTGTTGGATCGGATGGGTGTTGCCTACATTTCAATTGCTGAGGCCGATTGGGATGATGCGCCAAGACTGCCGGAAAGCTTCTGCAGTGCACTCAGGGAATCCTTTAGTGGCATTTTGATTTATGCGGGCCGCTACACTCCGGAAAAAGCACTTCGTATGCTTGATGCAGGATACGGCGACCTTTTCGCTTTTGGAAAGCCGTTTATTGCCAACCCGGATTTGCCGTATCGGATACGGCAAGGGCTGCCCTGGAACGAGGTTGATCCCACAACCATGTACGGTGGAACTGACAAGGGATATATCGATTATCCCACCTACGACTCGCAGGCTGCCTCGGAGCCCAGAACACCAGAGAGGGTGACAGGCTAAGGAGCTGCTGGATGAGAGGAGCCTCCTTGATAGGGGGCTCACTTTTAGTATTTCGGGAACATTATCCCGGCTGCGCGATAACTTTGGTCTTTTCGCTGGACCCCATCATTCATAGTGATATCGCGAATATCGCTACAGAATTATTCAGGCTCTCAATTCCTCGCAATAATTTCTGCTCGGAGTCATCGAGATGACGGGGTGATATAAAATGATTGGTAAGGATCAAGCAATGAGCTTTGATAAAGGCAACTCATTGGATTGTCTGGATGTGCATGCTCACGGTACTTCTGGCTCAAAGCGCTGGCACAAGCCGGCTACCGTAGTCACCGTAGACCAGTGCGGTGAGAAAAGGATTATGAAAACCTATCCCTTGTTGTTTTTCCCGCTCAGTTATTGTTTTCGATTGTTGGCCCGTCATGAATATAAAATGCTCAAAAAGGCTGAGGAGTTAGTATTTACGCCAAATCAGGTACGTTGGAACGCCAACGGTGGTGGTGGAGTTTGTTATCAGTACCTCAAAGGTTTTTCATTGAAGGAGCTCCAGGAAAACGGCGAGATTCCAAAGGAATTTTTTGTAAAGCTTTACGCTGCAGTGCAGCAACTTCATCAAACTGGAATGGTCCACCTTGATCTTGGTAATTCCGGCAACATTTTGATGACTCCGTCAGGGGAGCCGAAGATTATTGATTTTGGCTCAGCTGTTTTGCTCAAGCACCTCCCGATAATGTCAAAGAATTGGGCTCGTAAAAAAGACCTGCTCGGTGTGTTAAAGCTTTGGTATCGGTTTGACCGCAAGAGAATGCCGGGAGGATTGCGGAATTACTATCGAACGCATTACAAGAAAAACCTTTACACACCTAAGCGCTTCTATAAGGCCCTCAAGCGAAGCCTTTTCAGCCAGCAACAAGAGATTCAGAGCTTTAGCCCGATTATCGGTATTCTCGCGTTGTTCTTTGGCTTGCTGATGCTCTTGTCATTGCTATAGGTCTGTCTGCTCTTGGCGACGACAACATCGAACGTACTGTGAACGTACCGTTCTCTAATATACGACCGGTCTAATTTCTGTTAGCATGACAACAGTTTAACGATATCGCTATTTAGCTCGAGTATTTCGCGGAATGCTCGATATTCAATTTTTGCTCCGGACTGCCAGGCCGGATGAGTTCAACGTTAGAAAGGAGAGCGTGCCAGTGAAGGGAATACGGGCGAGGAGACGGCCACAATGTTGACATTGAATGTAAATGGTACAACGCATCAGGTGGATGTGCCCGGGGACATGCCGCTGCTCTGGGTAATACGGGATATTTTGAAGCTCACTGGCACTAAGTTCGGATGTGGTATCGCCCAGTGTGGCGCGTGCACGGTTCATATGGACGGGAAACCTGTCCGCTCTTGTGTGTTGCCGGTTCAAAGTGTTGCAGGGCAAGAAATAACAACGATTGAAGGTATTTCTGAAAAGCCCTTGGCTCGAAAGGTGCAGCGCGCTTGGTTGGACCATGAGGTGGCGCAGTGCGGGTATTGCCAGTCAGGCCAGATCATGTCGGCTTTGGCTTTGCTGAACGACCAGACATCAATCAATGATCATGCGATCGATCTTGCGATGGCAGGCAACCTCTGCCGATGTGCAACGTATACGCGTATTCGGGAAGCAATCAAAGATGTGAGTGAAAGCGTGGGAGTATGGCAGCCATGAAGGATCAGCAGGTGAAACTTGAGATGGCTTCCCGGAGACGTTTTCTGAAAGGTATTAGTGCAGCTTTGGGCGGGTTGGTGGTTGGCGCCTGGTTACCGCCAATGGCGCCTAAAAGTGCCGCGGCAGAGGCGGTTGCACAGGGAAAGGCTTCGCTCGGGGATTCTTTGGCCGATGGATTCGGCGCTTTTGTCCGTGTTGGGCATGACGGTCGCGTCGCGTTGATTTCGCCCAAGGCCGAGATGGGGCAAGGCATCCAGACGGGCATTGCCATGATGGTGGCAGAAGAGCTGGAAGTCGGTCTGGATCAGATAGACATACAGGAAGCTCCACCCAACGCGGAACTGTACACCGACGCTTTGCTTCAGTTCCAGGCGACCGGTGGTTCTACGTCAACGCGTTACACATGGGAACCGTTGCGACGGGCCGGTGCTACTGCTCGAATGCTGTTGGTTCGAGCAGCAGCCTCGGTTTGGGAAACGGATTCCAACCTGTGTCATGCACGGGACGGCAAGGTTTTTGGCCCGACTGGGCAGAAAATCAGCTATGGCGACCTGGTTGATCTCGCCGCGACCTACGCTTTACCCGACGATGTGATCTTGAAGCGACCGGAAGATTTTCATCTGATCGGCACCCCGGCCACACGTCTGGATACACCGACCAAAGTGAATGGTCAGGCAAAATTCACCATCGATCTGGATATGCCGGGCATGTTGATAACGTCGGCACGGGCCTGTCCCGTTTATGGTGGGAAGGTGCGGCAGGTCGATGACAAAGCCGCCCGACGTGTGCCTGGAGTGAGAGATATTGTGATCCTCGAGGATGTGGTTGCGGTAACAGCGACCAACACCTGGGCCTGCTTTCAGGGCCTCAAGGCATTGAATATTGAATGGGACTATGGAGCCAACAGCAAGATCGACTCCGCTGTGGTCGATCAGAAACTTCAGGATGCAATTCAGCGGGATGGTGTAGTTGCCACTGAGAAAGGGGCTATAGACGCATCGCTTCAAGCGGCGAGCTCGAAGTTTGAGGCCGTTTATGAACAGCCTTTTCTGTCCCGCTCACCGTTAGAGCCAATGAGTTGTGTGGTGCATGTGCGGGATGACGGATGCGATCTCTGGGTAGGAACGCAAGTGCCTGGATTTGCGCAGCAAACCGCAGCAGCAGTAACAGGCTTGAAACCCGAGCAAGTCAAAGTGCATAACCAATGGATCGGGGGAGCTTTTGGGCGGCGCCTGGATTTTGACTTTATTACCCAGGCGGTGCGGATCGCGAGCAAAGTTAGCTATCCAGTCAAGCTGACCTGGAGCCGGGAAGAGGACATGACCCACGACCTCTACCGCCCACAGTATGCCGATCGGATGACCGCTGCTGTTAACGGCGAAGGGTTTCCGGTTGGTTGGCAGCACCGCATTGCAGGGGGATCTATATTTGCCCGTTATGTGGGGAGCCTCCCGGCCAGCGGTGTCGACCCTGACGCCGTAGAAGTGGCCGTTGACCCCATCTACAAACTGGACAGCCTGAAGGTCCACTTCATTCGTGAAGAGCCTGAAGTGGTGCCCGTTTCCTGGTGGCGAGGTGTTGGTGTTCTGCGCAGCACTTTTGCCATTGAGTGTTTTGTTGATGAGTTAGCTCATAACGCCGGAAAAGATCCACTGAGCTACCGAAAAACCTTGTTGGCCCACAAGCCCAGGGTGCTGACGGCATTGGATCTGCTGGCCAGCAAGGTTGCGTGGGATAGCCCGGTGCCCCGTGGTCGCGGTCGAGGGCTGGCTGTCGGGGAAGTGTTCGGCAGCATTGTGGTTACGATGGTTGAGCTATCCGCCATTGGAGAAAAGGGCGTCAGAATCGAGCGTTTGGTCACCGTCGTTGATTGCGGACTGGTGACGAATCCGACCTCGGTGAAAGCACAAATGGAGGGCGGCACCTTGTTTGGGTTGTCAGCAGCGCTGTTTAATGAAATTGATATTAAAGGCGGTCAGGTGCAGCAAGAAAACTTCCATGCATACCGCCAGTTGCGCATCAGCGAGGCACCGCCTGTAGAAGTGCATATAGTACCCAGCGCTGAAGCGCCGGGAGGGGTGGGAGAAGCTGGTACCGCGCTAATAGGGCCTGCTTTGCTTAACGCGGTCAACGCGACATTCGGAGATCGGGTTCGCCGTCTACCGCTTGTTCGTTCGGGCTATTTTATTGCATAAGGAGGGCGTTGTGAGAAAGATTATTTTTGGCCTGCTCGCGTACCTTCTGGTGTGTGTTGATGTTATGGCAGTTAGCAGCGACAAGGCGTTAGTCGCCGAAGGCGAATACCTGGCAACCGCTGCGGATTGTGTGGCTTGCCACACGGCTCCGGGTGAAAAGCCGTTCGCCGGAGGGCTTGCTTTTGAATTGCCGTTCGGGACGCTCTACACCCCGAACATTACGCCAGATGCTGAAACGGGTATTGGAGACTGGACAGATGACGATTTCGTCAGGGCGTTGCAGGAGGGGATAAGCCGAGAGGGTGAGCATTACTACCCCGCTTTCCCATATACCTCGTACACCAAAATGCCAAGGGAAGATATTCTTGCAATCAAGGCGTATTTGTTCAGTCTGGAACCGGTGCACCAACCAGCGAGGGAGAACGATATTGGCTTTCCTTTCAATCAGCGCTGGGGAATGTACCTTTGGAATTTTGTCTTCTTGGATGACAAGCGCTTCCAGCCTGACCTTGATCAAAGCGAGGCCTGGAATCGCGGTGCCTACCTGGTGAATGGGCCCGGGCATTGCGGCGAATGTCATACCCCGAGAAATATTTTTCAGGCGACGCAGTCCAGCGAGCTGTTTGCTGGTGCCGATATTGGGGGCTGGCGAGCCTATAACATTACCTCAAGTGATTCGCACGGAATTGGCCAGTGGTCAGAAGATCAGTTGGTATCCTATTTCAGGGAGGGGTATGCAGAAGGTCATGGCGTAGCTGGGGGACCAATGGCCGAGGTGGTTGAATATAGCCTGAGACACCTGAGTGAGAGTGATCTCAGGGCCATAGCTACTTATCTAAAAGCAACCGACCCCAAAGCTGTTGGGGTACCGAGGCCCGCCGTGAAGCCGAAACTAGCGGGAGCACCGTTGAATGAAGATCTGGGCAGTAAAATCTTCGCCGATGCCTGTGTTAGTTGCCACCAGTGGGATGGGCGAGGTAATCAGAGCCCCACAGCTACACTGTCGGGTCTGAAGACAGTAAGCGACCCTCGTGCTTCTAATCTGCTAGGCATATTGCTGGAGGGGAACCCTGCATCGTCGTTGCCGGTGAATCATAGAATGCCCGATTTCGGCGCTATCTATAATGACCAGGAGCTGGCGGCCTTGGCGACGTTTGTACTGAGCCATTTTGGCAGGCTTGATACTGCAATAGAGCCGGAGCAGGTCGGCGAGCGTCGGTCGTTGTCATTGCACTGAAGGTGAACGGGGTGTTGAGGTATGTCGGGATTAGTGTCGTTGATAAAGACGATCGACGAGCAGGAGCGCCTGGGCGAGGGATTTGTCCTCGCAACGGTTGTTAAAGTCGAAGGCTCGGCCTATCGCCGCCCCGGGGCCAGAATGTTGATTTCCGCGCTTGGACAATCTGAAGGAACGGTCAGTGGAGGCTGCCTGGAGCAGGATGTCATCAAAAAGGCTTGGTGGCTGACCTCCGATGGCCCGGTGGTTCGCAGCTATAGTACGGCTGAAGATGGTGAAGAAAGCGAATCCTCTTATCACTTTAGTCTCGGTTGCGATGGCAAGATATTTCTGCTGTTTGAGAGAATTTTGCCTGCCGCTGCGTCTCCACTTGTCCGAACCCTGAAAATGGTTCATGAAGAAAAACGAAAGGCAGCGATCGCTACCGTAATCTCGGCGGATGACGAGTCCGCCTTTGTTGTCGGAGACCGTCTGATAGTTCCCCCTGAAGGAGGTTTAGACGGCAGTTTGGTGGATAGCTCATTGGAGCAAGTGCTTGCCGACGATTTACGTGAGGTAATGGCAAGCGGGAAATCTGCGCTGAATCAATACAGCGACCAAGCGGCTGAGGTTGAGGTGTTCCTGGAAGTTGTATCGCCACCTCAAAAGCTTGTGCTGTTTGGCGCGGGGCATGATGCTCAACCACTGGTCCGGTTGGCGAAAACTCTAGGCTGGCATGTCACCGTTATAGACGGAAGGGCAAACTTCGCGATGGCACACCGCTTCCCTGAAGCTGATGATGTTCGGGTGATGAATGTTGACGAGCCGCTGTCCACGAGTTCCTTGCTAGATGGCGCCGCTGTTGTCGTGATGACCCATAGCGTGACTCAGGATACACGGCGGTTGAACAAAGCCCTGAGGAGCGGTGCTTGCTATGTTGGGCAGTTGGGGCCTCGGTACCGAACAGAGCGACTGTTGGCTGACATTGGTGATGATGCACAAACTGCTCAGGCTCGTGAAAAGCTCTATTACCCTGTTGGTCTTGATCTTGGGGGAGACACCTCAGAGAGCGTTGCTATGGCGATCCTCTCAGAGATCAGTGCGGTGGTAAACGGTCGAAACGGTGGCATGTTGAAATACAGAGCCGCGAGAATTCATGAGGCGGAGTAGCGGCCTTTTGGAGGGTGTTACTCTTAAAAAAACATGGTTATTCCAAAAAAACTGTAGACGACTGGTCTATTCATCGTTAAGCTAAAAATTAGCGTGATAAGCAAGTAGATTCCATTTTTTTATTTGCCCTGCCTCTAGACGACTGGTCTAGGAGTAGGCAAATTATGAGTAACCTCGAGTTTTACAACCTAACCACGTCCCACGAGAAAGGCCTTAATTATGGCTTATGAAACACGAAACCCTTACACCGGCGAGCTCTTGGAAACATACCCGGACGCGACCGATACTGAAGTCCATCAAGCGATTGAAAATGCTCATGCGGCATTTTTATTGTGGAAGGAAATCGGGTTTGCGGAACGTGCCCGTGTAATGCACTCCGCTGCAACCATATTGCGTCGTGACGTCGATTTCTTTGCAAATTTGTTAACGACTGAAATGGGCAAGCTTGTCTCTGAAGCTAAAGCCGAAATCGCCCTGTCAGCGGATATTTTTGACTATTATGCCAATAATGCAGAAGCCCTGCTGGCACCTGAAAAGCTGCCCGTAGCCAATCCTGATGAAGGTGATGCCGTTTTGTCCGCAGAGCCGCTGGGGGTATTGCTGGCAATTGAGCCGTGGAACTTTCCGTTTTACCAGGTGGCCCGTATCGCCGCGCCACAATTGTCCGCAGGCAATACCATGTTGCTCAAGCATGCTTCAAATGTTCCACAAGCTGCTGCCGCATTCGAAAAATTGATGCTGGAGGCTGGTTTGCCCCAAGGGGCGTTCAAAAACCTGTATGCAACACGCTCGCAGATCGAAACCATCATTAACGACCCACGTGTTCATGGCGTCGCGCTGACCGGATCGGAAGGCGCAGGTTCGGTAGTTGCCGCGCAGGCCGGTAAAGCACTGAAGAAATCGACGCTTGAACTTGGCGGTGCAGATGCGTTTGTGGTGTTGGCCGATGCGGATATGGAGAAAACCATCAACTGGGCGATCGTTGGGCGGCACTGGAATGGCGGCCAGGTCTGTGTGTCCTCCAAGCGAATGATCGTCGTTGATGACGTTTATGATGAATTTCTTGAGGGTTACACCGCTGGCGTTGCGAAACTTAGGGTAGGGGATCCGACGGACCCAACCACAACGTTAGCGCCCCTGTCTTCTGAGGCAGCTGCAAACGAGATTAAAAACAAGATACGCCAAGCGGTTTCCTACGGAGCCACGGCAACCGAAGTTGGACCAAAGGTTCCCGGTTCGGGTGCATTCGTTCAGCCGACCATTCTGACCAATATTTCAGAAGATAACCCTGCTCGGTATTGGGAGTTCTTCGGCCCCGTCTCAATGCTGTTTCGCGCGAAGGATGAGGCGGATGCCGTGCGCATTGCCAATGACTCACCATTCGGGCTTGGCGGGTCTGTGTTTACTGCCGATCCAAAGCATGGTGCCGATGTTGCGAAGCAGATTTCCACCGGCATGGTCTTTGTCAATCACCCGACCATGGCCAAGGCAGACTTGCCTTTCGGTGGTATCGGGCGGTCGGGGTACGGCCGAGAACTGATCGGCTTGGGAATCAGGGAGTTCGTCAATCACAAGCTCATCGCAGTAGTTGATATTGACGCGCCATTCTAGGTGGTGACGTGTTAAACGATGCCCTCGAGGTATTTTGCTTTTAACCATTCGATAGTCGACCGGTCGAATAAGGAGTGATAGATCATGAAGATTTTCTACAAAACCGCTGCGACGGCAACGGGCGGACGCTCAGGAACTTCAACCCTGAACGACGGCAGCTTTTCGGTCCAAATGGTTCGGCCCGATAGCGATGAAGATGGCGTAAACCCTGAACAACTGTTTGCACTTGGTTATGCCGCCTGTTTCGACAGTGCGATGGAGATCACCGCAAAACAGCTCAAGCTGAATGCCAAGGGGGCAAAAACTTCAATCGAAGTGGGTATCGGCCAACGATCCGATGGCGGATACGGGCTTGACCTCGACATCACTGCTCACTTGCCGGGCATGGCCCGCGAGGACGCTCAACGCCTGGTCGAGGCGACACATCAGCTTTGCCCCTACTCCAATGCTACCCGCGGAAATATTGATGTCCGCTTACATATTGAAACTGAAGGAAACTGATATGAAAAATTTCAACTTTCACAACCCTACCCGAATTTTGTTTGGCAAAGGCAGCATTGCAGAACTGAAGGATCAGGTTCCCGCTGATGCGAAAGTTTTGATTCTCTATGGCGGTGGCAGTGCCGAACGCACGGGTGTGCTGGACCAGGTGCGCGAAGCTCTTACTGGCCGGGCAATGCTTGAGTTTGGAGGCATTGAACCTAACCCACGCTATGCTACAACGCTAAAAGCAGTTGAGATGATTCGCGAAAATGCCGTCACTTTCCTGCTTGCCGTTGGCGGCGGGTCGGTCATCGACGCCACCAAATTTATTGCGGCGGCGGCAAAGTATGATGGTGATGCCTGGGATATTCTCACCTCACGTGGATCAGTCATTACCCAAGCAGTGCCGTTTGGCTCTGTGTTGACGCTACCTGCCACTGGGTCTGAGATGAACTCTGGCGGGGTGATTACCAACCCTGAAAAAGAAGCAAAACTGCCGTTTAGCAGCATTCATTGTTACCCGGTGTTCTCGGTGTTAGATCCAGAGGTGACCTATACCTTGCCACCGCGTCAGATTGCCAACGGTGTAGTGGACGCCTTCGTTCATACGATCGAACAATATCTAACCTATCCAGCTGCCGCGTCGGTTCAGGATGGTTTTGCCGAAACCCTTCTGCGCACATTGATCGAACTTGGCCCCAAGGCGCTTGAGACACCCGAAGATTACGACATTCGTTCCAATTTGATGTGGACCGCGACAATGGCTTTGAATGGGCTTATTGGCGCAGGTGTACCTCAAGACTGGGCCACTCATATGATCGGGCATGAGATTACTGCACTGAAGGACACCGATCACGCCCGTACCCTAGCCGTTGTGCTGCCCTCATTGTTGAATGATCAGCGCGAGCCTAAGCGTGAGAAGCTTCTTCAGTATGCCAACAATGTCTGGGATATCCGCGAAGGATCCGATGATGAACGAATTGACGCGGTAATCGAAGCAACGCGCGGTTTCTTCGAACAGATGGGTATCAAGACTCGGTTAGGCGACTATGACGTTGATGCTGACGGAATTAATCACATCGTTAGTGCCTTAAAGGAACACGGAATGACTGCACTTGGGGAACATAAAGCTATCGGCCCCGATGATGCTCGTCGCATTCTTGAAGCTGCTTTGTAGGAGGAGTCGAACATGAAGCAAGCAGACACCGCAAACCGCAAGCTCGTGTTGGCGGAGCGCCCTAAGGGCGAGCCGACTCTGGACACTCTAAGGCTAGAAGAGGAGGCGATTCCTTCTGTCGGTGACAATCAGATGCTTTTGCGTACCGAGTACTTGTCACTCGACCCGTATATGCGCGGCAGAATGAGTGATGCGCCTTCTTATGCTGCACCGGTTGAGGTTGGTGATGTGATGGTTGGCGGCACGGTTGCCAAAGTGGTTACTTCGAAGCTTGATGGCTTTGCAGTGGGTGACTGGGTACTCAGCCAAAATGGCTGGCAGGACTACGCTCTGTCAGATGGCGATGGGGTTACTAATCTTGGTGCTTCGCCTGAGCATCCATCCTGGGCACTCGGCATCCTGGGCATGCCCGGTTTTACCGCTTGGGCTGGCTTGACACAGATCGGTGAGCCCAAACCCGGCGAGACCATTGTGGTGGCAGCTGCGACTGGTCCGGTCGGCGCAACCGTGGGCCAAATCGGCAAACTGCTGGGCTGTCGTGTTGTTGGCATCGCAGGCGGACCAGAAAAATGCGCCTATGCGGTTGACGAGCTGGGTTTCGACGCATGCATTGATCACAAGGCAGAAGACTTTGCTGATCAGCTTACCAAGGCCAACCCTGACGGCATTGATGTCTATTTCGAAAATGTGGGCGGCAAGGTTCTTGATGCGGTGATCCAGCTGTTGAACCCACATGCGCGTGTGCCGGTGTGTGGACTGGTATCGCAATATAACGCCACCGAACTGCCCAGTGGGCCGGATCGAATGAATTGGCTGATGGGGCAGATCCTGCGCAACAAGATCAAGGTGCAGGGTTTTATCATCTTTGACAGTTTCGGTCACCTTTACCCGGATTTCGCCAAGCAGATGGGTACTTGGGTTGAAGGTGGAAAAATCAAGTATCGCGAAGAGGTCATTGATGGTCTGGAAAATGCCCCAGAAGCTTTCTTCGGTCTGCTCAACGGCGAGAACTTTGGCAAGCGAGTGATCCGGGTTGGCCAAAACTAACAGTAAAACGAATGTACGTTCTGATGGTGCCGACGTAGCAGCTTTCGTAGCTGATTCATTACGGTGTCGTTGACGCGGAACCATGCCTGCGATTTTCCGGCCTGGAAGGTTAGCGTCGAGACTCTGGCCGCGGCGGTAAGCCATTAGGCCTCAACTCATAACAAATGGAGTAGACAATGAAAGTTCTTGTCGCTGGAGCTACCGGAAAAACCGGGCTTCGCTTGATTGGTGAGCTTAAATCTCGTGGCCATTATCCGATTGCGTTGGTTCGTGAAAGTTCCGACACGTCCACACTGTCTTCTGATGTTGAGCTACGCTATGGCGATTTGACCGACTTGCAAGAGGATGTCTGTGAGGGTTGTGACGCTGTCATCTTTGCAGCAGGTTCCGGCAGCCACACGGGTGCCGATATGACCGACAAGGTCGACCGCGATGGGGCGCAGCGTCTCGTTGATATTGCGGCGAAAGCGAAGGTCTCCCGTTTCGTCATGCTCAGTAGTGTTGGCGCAGACAATCCCGATCCTGAGAGCAAGCTCGCACATTATCTACAGGCCAAGCATGACGCTGACGAATACCTGAAAGCCTCCGACCTGAGCTATGCCATAGTGCGACCGGTGCGGTTGACCGATGAAAATGGGACCCGAAACATGCGCTTTGGCGACACGGTTGATGTTGATGGAATCGCTGCGAGAGGCGATGTCGCCGCAGTTTTGGCCGAGGCAGTGGATGATGAAAAGTGGAATAACAAAGCGCTAACCATGCAGTCAATTTAAGGAAAGTACATGAAAATTTTAATGGTACTGACATCGCACGATGAGATGGGCGATAGCGGCAGGAAGACCGGCTTTTGGCTGGAGGAGTTTGCCGCGCCCTATTACGTCTTCAAGGATGCCGGAGCGGATATTACTCTGGCCACGCCTAAGGGTGGGCAACCACCCATTGATCCGTCCAGCGATAGTCTGGAAGCGCAAACCGACGACACCCGTCGTTTCAAGGGCGATGTTGAGACGCAAAAGCATCTTGCGACTACGGTGAAACTTTCCGAGATGACAGAAGACGGGTTCGATGCAATCTTCTATCCTGGTGGCCATGGCCCTTTGTGGGACCTCGCCGAGGATGCAGACAGCAAACGCCTGATCGAAGCCTTTGCCGCCGCTGACTTGCCTGTTGGGGCCGTCTGCCACGCCCCCGCCGTATTCCGCCACACTCAAGGCACAGATGGTAAGCCCTTAGTCTCAGGGCGACGAGTGACAGGCTTCACCAATACAGAAGAAGAGGTTGTTGGCCTGGTCAACGTTGTGCCCTTCCTGGTCGAGGATATGCTTAAAGCCAATGGTGGCATTTATGAGAAAGGCGCTGATTGGGCCAGCTTTGTGCTGCGGGACGGCAAGCTCGTCACCGGTCAGAACCCGGCTTCATCAGCTGCCGCCGCAGAGGAGCTACTTGCGTTGCTGAAATAACGGAAAACGATGACCGAATTAATCTAGCTCCGCTGTGAAGCCTCTCTCTCTTCCGAACAGGTCGTAATTCTGAGGGGCGTGAGTGCTTGAGCTGTCATGCAGCTGGCATGAAATACGATTCTTGTTTGGGAGAAAACATGTGAAAACTCGTAACTCGCGCGTCAATACGACTAACGTTCCTGAAACTGACCTCTTTTCTCCGGTTGAAATAGGGCCTTATGCTCTGACAAACCGCGTTGTTATGGCACCGCTAACGCGGGCGCGCTCGCCTGAAAGTATCGCCACATCGATGATGCAAGAGTATTACACGCAGCGCGCATCGGCAGGACTGATCATCAGTGAGGCGTTGAACATTTCACCGCAGGCAGTGGGTTACGCCTTTACCCCAGGCCTTTGGACCACTGAACAGATCGAAAGCTGGCGCCCTGTAACAACGGCTGTTCACGATAAAGGCGGACGCATATTCGCTCAGCTTTGGCATGTTGGTAGGGTTTCTCACCCGGACGTGCAACTTGGCGGCGTGCTACCAGTTGCTCCATCTGCTGTTCGCCCCAATGTCGAAGCGTTCACGGCAGAGGGAAAGAAACCGGCACTGACGCCAAGAGCACTACGTATGGACGAGCTGCCGGGAATTGTGGCGGATTATGAGCAGGCTGCCCGCAACGCTCTGGACGCAGGATTTGATGGCGTTGAAATTCACGCCGCAAATGGTTACCTGCTTGATCAGTTTATGAGGGATGGGGCCAATCAGCGCACTGATGCCTATGGTGGGTCGGTCGAGAATCGTATTCGGCTGACACTTGAGGTTACCAAAGCTGTTGCAGCAATCTGCGATGGAGGGCGTACGGGGCTGCGGATATCTCCGGTCAGTACCGCCAACGGCCTTAGTGACAGCAACCCTGAGCCGGTCTTCACGGCGCTTGTCGACCAACTGAATGATGTTGACCTGGCTTATCTTCACGTTGTGGAAGGAGTGACAGGCGGGTCGCGAACCGTTGAAGGCGGGTTTGACCTGAATGTTTTGCGGCAGCGCTTCAAAGGGTTGTACATGGCCAACAATGGCTATGACCGCAACCTGGCTCTATCAGCGCGGCGTAGTAATACCGCTGATCTGATTGCTTTTGGGCGCCCCTATATTGCCAACCCTGATCTTGTAACTCGACTTGAGCGAGACGCGCCTCTCAATTCGCTTGACAGCGCAACGGCTTATGGCGGAGGAGTCGAAGGATATATCGATTACCCTTTCCTGGAAGTGAATACTCCTGGTTGAAAGCATTTATGACTGGTTTCTGGAAGAAAAAAGAGGGGAACGACGATGAAATCTCGTAATTTAGGCGCCGGACTGGGCTCTGTCTCTGCTATTGGCCTCGGCTGCATGGGAATGTCTGAATTCTATGGGCCCGCTGATAGGGCGCAATCGCTCGCGACGCTGGAGTATGCATTCGAAAAAGGCGTAACGTTTTTTGATACTGCAGATACCTACGGCCTTGGCCGTAATGAGAATCTTCTCAGCAGCTTTCTCGCCCGACACCGAGAGCAGATCACTCTGGCGACCAAGTTCGGCATTAAGCGCGATGGCCCACTTGCGGATCGCCGAATTGACAATACCGCGACCTACATGGCCAGCGCCTGTGAGGCTTCGCTAACGCGGCTGGGTATAGAAACAATCGATCTCTACTATGCTCACCGTCTAAATCCGGGTGTACCCGTCGAAGATACGGTGGGTTCGATGGCTGAACTCGTCAAGCAAGGCAAAGTACGGGGCTTGGGGTTGAGCGAGGTGTCCCCTGAGACTTTGCGCCGCGCCCATGCTATTCACCCTATTGCTGCAGTGCAATCGGAATACTCCCTGTGGACGCGCGATCCAGAAGACGGAATGTTGCAGACCTGTAAGGAGCTCGGTGTAGCTTTTGTTCCATACAGCCCGCTTGGTCGGGGGTTTTTGACGGGTAAGATTAGATCGGTTGACGACATGGCTGTCGACGATTTTAGGCGGACCTCTCAACCACGGTTCCAGGGAGACAATTTGCAGAAGAATCTGTCTGTGGTTGATGCACTGACCAGATTTGCGGATTCAAAAGGCTGTACACCGGCACAGTTGGCTTTGGCGTGGGTTCTGGCGCAGGGCGATCATGTCATCCCTATTCCTGGAACACGTACCGAGCGATATATCGATGAAAATATAGGTGCGGGGTCATTGTCTTTGACTGCGGAAGACATTTCTGCCCTTGATAACCTTGCTCCGAAAGGCGCGGTAAGCGGTGAGCGTTATACGATTGAAGGGATGCGGCACGTCGATATTTAATGGTCCTAAACCTAACAAAACCAGCCATGAAGAGGCCACGGCAGACTGAACTGGCTTTCTCGTTAACCGAATGGCTCTGCAATGCGGAGTGATATCTTGTAACAGGCGTTTGAAGAACCAATGAATAGATTACTCATCCTGGCTTTAGGAATGTTTTCCATTGGCACGGCCAGTTTCGTTATGGCAGGCCTTCTGCCGGAGATGGCAGCCAGTTTTAATATCAGTGTTGGTGACGCGGCGAGTATGATCGCTGCGTTCGCCGTAGCTTATGCTCTGGTGATACCGATCGCAGCAACTCTGATGGTGAACTTGTCTTATAAGCCAATACTGGTGGTGGGCATGAGCATTCTTGCCGCAGGCCATGTGGTTTCAGCGCTGGCGCCAAATCTGGAAGTGGCGATTGCCGGTCGTGCGCTGGGAGGCTTGGGCGGGGCACTGTTTATGCCAATTGCCGGAGCAGCGGCGACCGCGATAGTCGCGCAGGAACATTGGGGGCGTTCATTGGCTATCATTACAGCCGGCTTGAGTGCGTCAACCGCAATTGGAGCGCCGGTGGGAATTGCTCTCTCTACGAGTTTTGGTGACTGGCGGCTGGGTATGTGGCTTGTCGCTGCACTAGCCGGTGCAGCGGCTATTGGGGTTGGTACTTTACTAGAGGCCATCCCAAGACCGGATACAAAGAAGAGATCCAGGGATTTGTTGGCCTCTGTGACGAAACCGGCGATATTCGGCGTGTTGGGAACGACACTGTTTTTAATGATCGGATCCTACATCGTTCACACCTATGCCAGTGTAATTCTTATGCCCGCTACTAATGGAAGGGGTGAGACATTGGCGCTTTTAATGGCGGCTTGGGGCGTTGCGGCTACTATTGGAACCTTTACCGCGGGCAGGCTGACCGACCGATGGGGTGCGAGGCCAATTATTGTTGGCGGGCTCACGGTTTTGAGCCTCAACTTCTTACTGTTTCCAGTGCTTACCTATTCTCCGTTCATATCGGTTTTGCCGCTTGCCGTTTGGGGGGCGATTGCGTGGAGCTGTCTGGTGCCACTGCAGCACCAGTTAGTGAAAGCGGCGCCCTCTAGCGCATCCATCGTTCTGGGGCTGAATACTTCAGCTATATATCTGGGGGTTTCGCTTTCTGCGTCTATTGGAAAGCATGTATCTCAAGCGTTTGGGAGCGAGTATCTGAGCGTGGTCGCGGCCGGTTTTACGATTCTGGCTCTGGGGATATATGAGGGACATCGGATAATTGTAAACCGGGGTTCAGGAAGCTCGACTCACTGCTTGGCTAGTGGTCGTTATCATTCTTAGTCTTGTTTTCGGAGTCAAAGTCATCGAGATTTTTCTCTACGCAGCCAAGCGCATCTGACGCCTATTCCTTCACAATAAACGTGATTGGAAATCATGGGAACTTTGAGTAAAACGAAACTAATAACTTTATCGTAGCTTACCCCCCCCCTTCTGCCGTAACCAGAGAGCAGATGGGCGAAGGAATGGACTCAGCTTATCCGCTGGTCGGCACCTTTCCCTTATGGCAGAAAATACGCTCAACAGATTAGTTGCAACCAGTTTACTGTCGTTGTCGCTAGTTGGTAACTATCGAGCCTTGTGGCAAAGTCGGGGCATTCTTCTCAGGAATCTAGGGAATGACCGACTATAAGCTCGACAACCGCCAGTCTAAGCCTACCTTGATTGCTAGCGACATGATCCGGACACGCCACGACTGGGAAGGAAAGCATGATTATTGTTCATCATCTAAATTATTCACGCTCACAGCGGATTCTCTGGTTACTCGAAGAGCTCGGCCTCGAATACGATATTAAGTGCTACAAAAGAGACCCAGATACACATTTGGCACCACAGGAACTATTCCAGGTTCACCCACTGGGTAAGTCCCCGGTCATTGAAGATCGCCAAACCGTCATCCATGAATCTGGCGCGATTATTGACTACCTCATCAGGCACTATGGAAGAGCTAACTTGCACCCCTCCCGCACCAGCCAGGAGTATGACCAATACATTCAGTGGCTCCACTATGCAGAGGGATCGGCAATGCTTCCATTGCTCCTGAAAATTTACGTTGATCCTCTTGGCAATAATGGCGCACCGCTGCATCCTCGGATCAATAGCGAGCTGGATAACCACCTGGGTTGAACGGCTTCATGCCCGACCTGCGTACCAGTCGGCTATTACCAGAGGTGGCGTGTACAATTTGGCGTGACCTTTTGATGATTCGAGCGCAAGCGACTAATCGCGTTAATCTGAACCCATCATTTCATCTGATGTGTGGTATACCACAAAGCAATTTTTCCTAAAGGCGGTAAACCAAGAGAATATCCATCAAGCCAATGAGGCGACATGGTTTAACTTAATTCTCTTGAACGGTGGAATATCACATGAACGCAATCAACAAGTTCTTTCTCGTTTTCTCTGTACTCGCTTTCTCTGCATTTGCACAAGCGGAAGGTGTTAGCCAGGAAGATATCGAGCGTGGCAATAACCCTGCGATTGAAACTGTCGAGTTGGGTATTTGCAACTAAGCTGCCCCAAACGATAAAGGGCGGTCCTGAGGACCGCCCTGATCATTCAATCTTCCGAAAAGCATGGTGCTGATCGACAGAATATTCCTTCCCTTTGCAATCACTTTGGAGGCGAGGTGGCCGCACGGCGAGTTTGTCGTGATGTCATGCCAGCGCCCCTGAAGAAGCCCTTCAACGTGTGTTCTTAACCAGGCTATCCCGGGATCCACGCCAAAAGGAAGCTCTCCCGTCCACAAGCCGTTCACAAAACCGCAATCCTGACTGATCAGCTTGGGAACCGCGGCAATCAGGTTCGACTCTCTCAGTACCTGCGGAACAATCGAAAAATGGTTTACCGTCGCAGCTATACGCCTGCTATGACCCTTCTGATTGAGATAACTATCCACGAAACCGTGGGTATCTCCAGCCCATATCCGCCTTCGAACGGCCACGTACTCCGCAAGCTATGGTCGTGTTGATTCAGCATACCCACAGCCAGATCGACATGAGCTTCCCGTAGATCATCGTGCGTCGCTTCTGGGGTGTAGGGAACGGCATGGATGTCAACTCCCGGTGCCTCACGTTCAAGCAGTTTTCCTCGGGAGTGATAGGGAATGGCCGACTACAAACTCGACAAGAAAACCCATAAGTGGATCAAAGAAGAACGCGGTAAAGGCAACAGTAAGGATTACCAACCTTGGCTGACAGTCCGAGACCTATCCTCCAAGGGGCGCTCGCACCGGGTGATGGGTCATCTGACAGGGCGAACTCATCATTTCTTCTCCGATACCTAGATACTGGATCAACGAGATGTGAAGGCAGATTTTACCGCCGTAATGGCATGCATCGCCGCCGGAACGCCAGCGTACACCGCCACTTGCAGGACGATCTCGACGATTTCATCATGGGAGGCGCCGGTGTTCAAAGCTGCGCGCATATGAAACTCAAGCTGACCGGGTGCCGTCCCCATGGCCGCAAGCATTGCGACGGTCAGCATCTCGCGGGTCTTCAGCGGAAGCCCCTCGCGTGCAACCGCGTCAGTGAACCCGAAACCCAGCAGTATCTCGACCGCTTCGGGATGAAATTCATCGAGATTTTTCGCTACGCGTTTAGGCGCACCGGACTCAAGTTGTTCAAGCAACGCCAATGCCTGTGTGCGGCGATCGGAGGGTCTGGCGCTCATGCGTTCACCCCCTTCATGCCTTCCGGGGTGTAGCGTTCGCCCATTATCGGCAGGCGTGCGGTCGCTGTTTCGAGTTGTTGTTGCTCCTTCGCACTCAGCGTGAGCTGCGCTGCAGCTACATTCTCTTCGAGATAGCGCAGTTGCTTTGTGCCAGGGATCGGCACGATGTCGGGCCCTTTTGACAAGAGCCAGGCCAACGAGAGCTGCGCCGGGCTGCAGCTCTTCTGCCTGGCCATTTCGGCGATTACGTCTGCGATTCGGCGGTTTGTGTCGATCGCCCCTTCAGTAAAACGGGGGAGGTTGGTACGGAAGTCGCCATCGCCGAGCTCTGCTGTATTCTGAAACCGTCCGGTCAGGAACCCGCGGCCGAGTGGTGAGTAGGGCACGAAGCCGATATCTAACTCACGACAGGTGGGCAGCACTTCTTGTTCTACGTCGCGCGTCCAGAGAGAGTATTCGGTCTGCACCGCTGTGATCGGATGAACCGCATGGGCTCGACGTAGCGTCTCAGCGCTGACCTCGCACAGTCCGACGTGGGCGATCTTACCGGCCTTGACTAACCTCGCAAGCCCGTCGATCGTCTCTTCGATCGGCTGCTCGGAGTTGATGCGATGCACGTAATAGAGGTCAATTTGCTCTACTCCGAGACGACGCAGGGAGGCCTCGCAGGCTTTGCGCGCATACTCAGCACTGTTTTCTAGACTACGCCTGTATTCTCCGGGATTGCGCACAATACCGAATTTTGTCGCAATGTGGACCTGCTGCCTATTGCGGGCCAAAAAACGACCAATCAGCTCTTCGTTGTGATGTGGCCCGTACATATCTGCCGTATCGAAAAAGTCGACACCAAGCTCGACAGCGCGCGCCAAAACGCGTAGCGATTCGCTGTCATCTCTGGGGCCGTAGAACTCGCTCATCCCCATGCAGCCCAATCCGATGGCAGATATAGACAGGTTGGTGCCAAGCCTTCGTTTTTTCATGATGTGTCTCCTTGAATACCGGAATTGCAGCGTGGCACTATCCATAAATGAAAAAAATGAACGATTTAGGTAAACCGATTTCCAGATTTGAAAAACAGATGCCGCGAGGTTGGGTCTGGGATGACACTCGCGCCTTTCTTGCCGTCGCCCGCCGCGGCACGCTGAGTGGTGCGGCGTCAGAGCTCAATCTGGGGATTGCGACGCTTTCGCGACGGATTGAGCGGCTCGAAAAGGCGTTGAAGCTACCGCTCTTTGTACGCCAGCAATCGGGCTACCAACTAACCGAGGAGGGAGCCGACCTGGTGGAAAAGGCCCAAGCTCTGGAAACTGCTGCGGTGGCCTTCTCCTCTGGCGTCTCGGCCCAAGCGCAGATGGTCGGTAAGGTGCGCCTAGCCACGGCCGAGAATCTGGCCACTGGGCTAATCCTTCCGGCACTGCCGGAATTCTGCAGAAAACACCCTGATCTCACGATTGAGCTTGTGACTGATATTCCGACCGTTAACCTGCATCAGCGGGATGCGGATCTTGCTTTGCGAATGGTTAAACCGGAACGTGGCAACGTCACGCTGCGCCGCCTCGGTGTCTTGGGATACGGGCTTTACAGCAGCTCAGACTACGCGGCTCAACGCGAAACCGATCCCAATCTGGGATGCTATGACACGGATGCGTTCATTGCTTGGAGCGAGAGGCAGTCGCACCTACCTGCTGCGCAATGGGTCGAGCGAATCCTGCAAGGGCGTGAGCCAGTGCTGACGACTACCTCGCTCTCGTCTCAGGTTGCGGCGACAAAGGCAGGGCTCGGGCTTGCGGTGTTACCTCATTTCGTCGCCCTAAATGCAGGGCTGATCTGCGTCGCCTCAGACATAGGTGTCGATCAGCCAATCTATCTGGTCATCCAGTCTGATTTGGCGCAGTCGCGTCGCACGCGTGCATTGGCTGATTTTCTCATCGATCTGGTGAGCCGCAACCGCACTCGACTACATGGTTGAACATAGAGAAGTGGCATACGCCTTCTGTAGTAGTGTAGCGGGCTATCCTGACCTTACTTTGAAAATACACATCCCGCGGCAGGTTTTCTATCTTATTAGAGCCAGTAGGTGGGCCATTGCTTCCCATTGCCTAAATTGTTTATAAACAGAGCAATAATAACCAGCAACATAGACCCGGCCAATACTGGGGTTAGCAAAAATGAATAATCCTGTACCCCGGCGGTAATTATCACTAACGGATTGGCTCCAGCTGGTGGGTGAACAGCCCGAAAAAGCTGCATTAATGCTATTGCGCTTCCAACGCCTATTGCCATCTGCATGGGGCCATCACCAAGCAGTTGCAAAACCACCAACCCCACCAGTGCTGAAATAAAGTGCCCACCGATAACGTTGCGTGGTTGTGCCAAAGGGGCTCCCGGCGCTGCAAAGAGTAAAACGCACGTCGCACCAAAAGGTGCCATCAATAATGGAACTCCTGCCAGTTGGGTAAGATAGGCGATAGCGCCGATTCCTGCGATGCCACCCAACAGGCCCGTGATGATCTGTAGTGTTTCTGGTCGCTCTGGACATATTCCTGATCCTTTCATTTTACGAATCATTTTTACCTCTCTCGCTTGTGTGCTAGTGTGTGTACAGATCGGTATAGTACACGAATGTACTGATCTGTACAATTTCTATTTAACGCTGACGTGTGTTTTATGATAGGTATTAACTATGAGTAAGCGTGATGATATTCTTAGTGCCGCTATGTCGCTATTTAATCAGTATGGATATCACACAGTGGGCGTGGATTGGATCAGAGACGAAGCTCAAGTCTCAAAAATGACTCTCTATAAGTACTTTTTAAATAAAGAGGTTTTGGTTGAAGAAGTGCTTAAACTTCGCCATGAAGCTTTTAAAGCTTCCATTGAAAGTGCGGTATTAAAGAAAGAGGACGCTAAAGAAAAATTCGTAGAAATATTTAATTGGCATCTCCGCTGGTTCTCTTCGGGGTCTTTTCATGGGTGTATGTTTATTAAGGCCGCGGGGGAGTTCCCACAAACCAAAAAAGTGGCAGATATATCCATAAAGCACAAAGAATGGATTTATTTTTTTGTCCTGAATGTACTGCAAAAAATGAAAGCCGAGAGCGCCGAAGAAAAAGCAAGATACATCCAGATTAGCTTGGATGGCATGATTGTTAACGCAAATATATTTCAGGATATTCAGTATATGTACATTGTGTGGGAATCAATTTCCCATGAAATGGGCATTTCACACATGAAGCTTGATAGATTTGTGTTGGAAGGGCGAGATATGATGCTTTAACGTCATTTGGTGCTGAAGGTCTTCGGCAGCATTGAGTAAGGAACAAAACGCAGGAAATACACGGCAATAGATACCAATGTATCGTGCGAGGGCTTGTCGCCCGAATCACTTCGTTGTTTCACGTATCTCGAAGAAGCTTGCGGTATTGTGCCGGAGTTCGGCCGGTGTGCTCGCGGAAAACGCGAGTCAGATGGCTCTGGCTTGAAAAACCGCAATCGACGGCAACTTCTACAAGGGGTGCGTCTGAGCGCAGAAGTTGCTTTGCTCGGCGCACTCGCTGTTTGGTAATCCAAGCATGAGGAGGGCAGCCCTGCACTAGACGGAACATTCGGTTGAAGTGAAACTCGGACATATTAGCCTGCAGCGCAAGGTCACTCAGATGAATGGTCGAAGCGAGGTGGGCTTCAACATAGCCCTCCACTCGACACAGGATATGAGGCGCGAGCCCGCCAAGAAGGCGTGTATGGCGGCCAGAAAGCGCCCCTATCAGATCTGTTAGAGCGCCTTCCGCGTGAAGCAGGTTGTTCGACATGGCTGCATGGGCGAGTTCGGCAAGCGGTTGTGCCACATGCGGTTTATTGGCGAAGTTGGCTTCAGGTAGGTCCAACCGGCGTGCGTCGCAGTCATGGGCCTCCGCAAACATACTTCGCAGCTTTTCGTCTGAAAGATAGAGGTGAGCGAAGCGAAATCGCGCGGTGATCTCCCACTCTGAACTTTGTCCCGCTGGCATGATACAGACCGCGCCGGGCCATCCCGATACCTTACCTGCATCAAGCCGTCGTGTTCCTGTCCCGCCCTTCAGGTACAGGCTAAAGGTATTATTGTGTGGCGCGTCGTATCGTACGTGATCGTTTTGATTTTCCCAGATTGCCACACCGCACCCTGCACCCAGATTCATCTTGGTGGAGAGATTTTCGGCATTTGAAAGGCTGAGAAAATGTTCAACGGTTCGAGTCATGACCTTAGCTTACCAAAGCGCAATCGAAGTTGATTAACGCCTATCGAACTTAACCGCAAGAATATGCAAAACCGGAATAGGAAAAGAGGGTAGCGTAAAGGCATCAAAATCCAGTTGAAGGCCTATCATGAACAATATCACCCTGTTTATAACCACTGTCCTTATTTGGGGGACCACCTGGATCGGTATTGTGGCGCAGATCGGTGAGATACCAATCATCGTGTCCATTTTTTTCCGCTTCGCGCTAGCAGGGCTGATAATGCTGGCCGGGCTTGCACTGATGAAACGGCTTAAGCGCCCGTCAATCTGGCGCTTTGTCGTTCTTCAGGCACTTTGCCTGTTCTGTTTCAATTTTATAGGCCTATACAAAGCCTCCGCGTTGATCCCATCGGGGCTTGTATCAATTGTCTTTTCGTTGGCATCAATCTTCAATGCGATCAACGCACGGCTATTTTTCGGCGACCGGATCACTCTAAAAACGCTTCTAGCCGGTGGTGTTGGTGCAACAGGCCTGGTGCTTATCTTCTGGACCGACCTCGTGGTCAGCTTCGACGCAGCTACGCTTGAGGGGATCGGCTGGGCCGTATTTGGAACGCTGATGTTTTCCCTCGGTAACATGGCCTCGCGGCGCAATAGCAGCATCGGAATCACGCCCGTCATTGCCAACAGTTGGGGTATGGGCATCGGCGCGCTTGCGCTGCTAGGTTTAATCCTAGCGAGCGGACAACCTTTGGCCCTCTCGACCAAGCCTGAGTATTGGGTGGCGCTGGTCTACCTTGCGGTGATTGGATCAGTAATCGGCTTCACGACCTACCTCATGCTTGTCGCAAGAATCGGGTCTGCAAAGGCGGGCTACGCGACAGTATTGTTCCCGATGGTTGCGCTGGCAATCTCGACCCTATTCGAAGGCTATAACTGGACACCGGTCGCCATAATCGGGATCGCTCTGACTCTTACAGGGAATGTGATTATGTTCTGGCGTCCCCGAAAGCGCGACAGTGGCGAGTTAGTCAGCGATTAACTGTAGGTGCCAGAAGGCACCTTTATGTATCGCCTCTCGACGTTATTCTGCATCTATCAACAAGTGATGAAGGGGCCCAGGAAAACTTTGCAACTCCTAAGCTCGCATTTGCTCGGTTTGTTGAATCGCTGTCGCAAGCCTTTTGATGGCTTCGTCTGCCAGAGCGGGCGTGATCGTTGAGAACGAAAGACGTATCGAACTTAAGTCCGGTGTTCCGCTATAAAAATATTTTCCCGGCACGAACATCACGTGATGATTGAGGGCCTGTTCAAGAACGAGAGATGCATCCAGTCCATTTGAAAACCGTCCCCAAAGGAACATTCCACCCTCGGGTACGTTAAGTTCGAGAGTATCTGGCAGATGTTCCGCAATAGCTTTTATCAGCGCATCGCGACGGGATTTGTATGCTTCTTTAAGAAGTTTAAGCCGGTTATCAAGGCGTCCGCTTTGCAGATAACAGCCTGCAATATATTGCGATAGCGTACTGCTGTGGAGATCCATAGATTGCTTGGCACGGCACAGAGGGTGGAAATAGCTTTCTGGAGGGATGCACCACCCCAAGCGTAATCCAGGGGCGAGTGTTTTTGAAAAAGACGAAATGTAAATAACTCGGTTTTTTGCGCTAAATGATTGCTCTGCAATTTCGAAGAGTGATGCGACGTGTTCCCCCTCGTATCGGAGATCACCGTAAGGGTCGTCTTCAATAATAAGGATGTCATGACGGATAGCAAACGCTATAAGATCCATTCTTTCAGCAAGAGACAAGGTTCTTCCGGTGGGGTTGCTGAAGTTCGGAACCAGATACATTAGCTTAATGCGCCGCATGGCAACCAACGATTCCAGCTGCTCGAGGTCAATACCCTGCTGATTGACTTGGAACGCTGTTGTGTTCGCTCCTGCTATATCGAAAACTTGTAATGCTGCCAGATAGGTGGATTCTTCAACCAATACGTTATCGCCCTCATCAAGAAAGGTTCTGGCAACCATGTCGAGCGCTTGCTGCGAACCGGTTGTGATAAGGATATTGTCTGGCTTTACACAGATACCCTGCGTGATTATGCGAGCGGCGACTTCTTTGCGTAAGAACATTTCTCCTTCGGTCAGCCCATACTGATAGACGTTATTTGGTGCGCTTTCTATGGCGCGGTATGTGGCCGCTTCGAGTCCTTCAGTATCTATGAGGTCTGGTGCTGGTATTCCTCCGGCCAGTGAAATCATATTTGGTATTTTGGAATGCCTGAGCAGATCCCTTATCGCAGAGCTGCTTGCTGACTGCATTCGATGAGAAAGAATGCTCTTGGAAAACGTAGATGTCTGGCTGCTCATTTTAAGCCTTTTGGGTTATTCCTCAGTATGGTTTTGGCGAACAGATAACGCTTGGCACAATCAAGGAATTATTGATGTTTTAGTTCACAAGCGCGCTTTTAGTATCGCCTTCACTACTATTCGATAAGCTCGGACAGTCCCCGGTTAAGTGGAGCATAACGGCATCGTATAGTTGGTCGCATATCGCGTTACTGCTTTTGTTTGGGCTTGCTAGATTCACGTTCAAAGATGGCAGCCGTGGGAGCCGGTGCTGACTATCAAGACGTTTGAGTGTGGAAGGTATTGTCGATCTGGGCAGAGCGGAAACTACGGCTCCGCTTTCCACCGCCGCCACAAGCCCCCCATAGCTGTAGGTCTCGAACTCAACTCGATACTCACGTCCTGCACCTTTGAGCGCATTAAGCATGATTTCTCTGTCAGGACAGCCGTGCTCAAACAAAGCTACGGGCACCGTACTCTGTTGCCAAGCTAACGATTGTCTGGCACATACCCATTCTAACGGTTCGACCCTGATGGGCTCTGCGTTGATGTCAGAAGGACAATGCTGAGCAAGAGCGATATCGAACTCCCCTTTTTTATAACGCTCCCAGATACCAGTGCTAAAGCTGCAATCCAAAGTTACTTGCACGTTGGGAAACTGGCATTTCCAACGCTCAAGTAGTTCTGGTAATAGACAACTTGCATAACAATCGGTTGTGGCGAATCGAATGATCTGTCGGTCAACGGTGTTCTGCGTCAACCACAGCTCAGCTTCATCGTTTGCGGTGACAACCTTTTGTGCCCTCAGGTAGAAGGCCATGCCTTTTTCAGTGAGGGTGACGCCATTCGGATTCCGTTGGAGCAACGGCGAGCCAACCTGGCGCTCAAGCTGCTGAACTTGCCAGCTGACAGTAGACTGGGCCAGGAAGAGTCGTTCTCCTGCCCGCGAAAAACCGCCCGTATCCGCAACATATATAAATGTACGTAGCTGATCCAAGCTCCATTTCATTTTGATATCTCCTATGGCCGGCTCGTCTCACCTGCTTGATGTGCGCATATTGGGGGGAACGGCAATCGAATGAACGAAAAGGAACTCTGATTGAGTATCGAATAAGTTGATACCCCCAGACAAGTTTTTTCGTTTCCAACTTACCTGTGTCCCTTTGTACGCTCTGCTCCACTTGTTTTGGAAACAAACACATGGACGCGACTATGACAGCGATGACGAGTTCCCTTGGCAACAGAAGTTTGGGCGGAGTTGCTCAAGCAGATCTCTTAAAAATGCTCCCCCCTCAATGCTATACCCAGGGCGAATGGTTCGAACGCGAACTGCAAGCTATTCATTTTCCAGCATGGCATTTTGTCTGCTTGTCGTCTTCCATTCCTGATACCGGAAGTTTTGTCACACGTCGGTTTTTGGAGCGCAGCGTCATCGTTGTTCGCAGTGAAGACGGCACAATCAGAGCATTTCTGAACAGCTGCCGGCATCGGGCAGCTCCTTTAACAACACAAAAATGCGGGAAAAACGCCCAGTTTAAATGCCCTTTTCATGAGTGGACTTATGACACATCTGGCAATTTGATAAGCGCTCCCGGTTTGGGAGGGTGCGTAACTAAAAGTGACCTTCCAGGGCTAAACCTCAATTTGGTGAGCGTTCAATGTGAAGTCACCGCAGGCTTGGTGTTCATTAACCTGAATGACGAAAACGAGGTCCCGCTTGACGCCTATCTCGGTAACTACATCGACAAAGTCGCCCTTCCACACCAAATCCAGAGAATGCACTGTGTTCAAGAAAAGGCTTACACACTGACGACGAACTGGAAGCTGTACATTGAGGTAGATATGGAAACCCTCCATACGAACTTCATCCACAGTCGGTCGATTGGCAGTCAACCGGTTAGGCCGATAGAGCACGATCGTAATTGGTTTGGTGTCTACCATAAAAATTCGCTTTCGCCAGCGCTACTCCCTGAAAAGCGCAACCTCGCCTTTTCACCACCCCGTGACATTATCGGCGAAGCCGCAGAGGGCACCCATTTCTGCGTCATTCTGCCGGGCTTCTTCATTGTAACCGCACCAGAAGTCATGTGGTGGATTCAGAAGACACCCATTTCAGCCACTCGCACTAGTGTCAATGTTGGTTACGCGTTCCATGAGGAAACGCTGGCTCGAAGCGATTTCAATGATATTGCTCCGCTCTATTTCGAACGTCTTGATCAAGTGATTCTTGAGGATGATCAGATTTGCGAGTACCAACTGGAAGGATTGAGCAACCAAGTGCAGGGACACTACACGCCGGTTGAACCGATTGCTGCTTACTTCTCAGCGCTCGTCGGGTCAAGACTGAGGGAAGCGGGGTATGAATAGCACTCGTACCGTTGCTGGGGCGCCCCTTTTGGTTCCGACGAGCTGGCTTAAATGGGGAGGTTGGTGCCTGCTTATTAGCATTTTCATCAGTGGCTTCTTTTTCCGTTTCGCGCCCGCGACATTGTCGGGGAGTATGCAGCAAGAACTCAGTTTGACAGCCACTGCACTCGGTATTGTGGCATCAATGCACTTCTGGGTTTACACACTGATGCAGGTGCCCGCTGGCATTTTTACCGACTCGGTTGGGGTACGAAATGGTGGGCTTATCGGGGGGGCTGTAACGTCGATAGGTGCTTTTTGTTTTGGTTTTGCCCCAAATCTAGTGGTTTTGCTCGTGGGGTCAGCTCTGATGGGGCTTGGGTTATCTGCAGTTTTCGTCGCCCTGATGACTTACAACGCTACTTGGTTTTCCTCAGATCGCCATTCGCTCGTCATGGGCATAACTATGCTTCTGGCTGCACTGGGGAGTGTGATAGCGCAGAGCCCGACCGCGCATCTACTGAACTGGTTCAGCTGGAGAGATATTGTTCTCTTTTTTGGTGGCCTGACGTTTTTGGCCTCCGCCTGTCTTGTTGTTTTTTGTCAAGATGCCCCTAAGCGAAGACAAGAGCACTCACCGAAAGCCAAGGCAACAGTACATCAACTACTGCAGGGAAATCGGCGCGTACTGCGATCCAGCCAAGTATGGCTGCTTTTTCTTTGTGTAGCTGCCACTAATGGAACGCTCTATGCGTTTCTAGGATTGTGGGCTGCGCCACTCTTAATAGACGGCTTCGGCCTGCAACCTACACAAGCCGCACAGTATGCAACTGTTGCACTTATTGTTTACGGTGTGGGCTCTTTATTTGCAGGGTGGGCAGCTGATCGTATTGGAGCGAATAAGCCGGTAATTGTTGCGGCGGCACTGATATCGGCGACTGTATGGGGCGTAATGGCTTTTGGTGAATGGAGTCCTGGGTGGGGGGCAATGGTTCTGTTTGTACTGTTGGGACTCTCAGGAGGACAGGTAAGCGTCATTTTTTCGGCCACCAAGAAGACGGTAGCCCTGCAGAACGTCGGGTTTGCAACAGCGCTTGTAAATATGGGTGCATTCTTGGCAGCAGCTTTGGTTCAATCGGGCTTTGGGATCATTCTGGATACCATGTCTGTTGTAGAAAAAGGAACTGGCCCAAGTCTTCAGAGTTATCAATTCGCGTTGATTCTCCCCTTAATCATAAGCGGGCTAGGGGTAATAGCATCTTTGTTTTTGAGAGACCGAACACATACATGAGAGCATTTTGGTCTTGTTCGATAACCCTTCCTCCACTGGTTAGCGACGCAGTATACCGAGCGCTAAGGCAATGGATGTATAGCTGGGTGTAGTAGAGCCCTTTCAGATTTAAGGAATAAAGTTATTTTCAATATAGAAAAAGCTAAATGAAGCCCCGAAAGCTCGCGCTGACTCATAGTCTTAAAGTGAAAATGCGTTTTGTGAAATTGCCGAAAGAATAGTAGTTCGATCCACTCAGTAATGTGTCTGAAAAGGAGATAGACCATGACCCGCCACTATCCTAATATAATTGTTGGTGGAGGCCCAGCGGGCCTCAATTTAGCGCTCGAGTTTAAGAAGCGCGGCATCGATTACTTATTGCTTGAAGCCAGTCCGGCCGTTGGTGGCCAATGGGATAAATTACCTGTATGTGGCCAGCTTATTTCTCTAAACAAAAAGTTTGTACCCGGTAAGGCTCACACGTATCGGATGCGTTATGACTGGCATACGCTAAGCACTATCAGCGCAGAAGACATTCAGAAGGACGCAATGCTCCGATTTACCGAATGGACATCAGAGCATTGGCCCTCGGCCAGAACGTATAAGAAATATCTTCAATATGTTGCTGAGAATATGGGGTTAATGCCCGTAATTCGTACAAACTCACCCGTGCAAAGCATATCGCGTGTAAGCGATAATGGGAGGTTTGTCGTTCGGGTGTCAGACACACTTGACTTCACTTCAGATAGAATTTTCTGCGGAACGGGTAGATCGGAATCCATTCTTCCAAACATCAAAGGATTAAACCAAGATACATGTACGTTTTACGAAGATTTCAATCCAGAGGAAGCCAACGAGCGTTACGAAGACAAGATTGTCGTGGTGCTTGGCCGCGGCAATTCGGCATTTGAAATTGCACATCACCTTGTAAATATAACTGCGGAAACAAGAATCGTAACTCGATCCTTGCCAAAATTTGCTCGCCAAACACATAATGTACACGACATACGTGGGCAAATATCTGATGTTTTTGATTTAATGCAATTGAAGTCTAACAATAACATCGTCAGTGACCGGATCGTTGAGGTAAGCCGAATATCAGGCGGAAAACATAGCGGAAGGCTTTTGGTTCGTTACGAGACACCGTGCCCTCATTGGACTCCGCCTCGCTGGATGCGTCGAACAGGAATTGTTGACGAAATTATTGTTTGCTGTGGATTCAACTATACCATGGCGAGTATATTCGACATGGAGAGTGTCCGTCCGGAATGCGATAAGGCCGGTAAATATTGCCTGCTTAATTCAAGATGGGAATCCATTAACGAGCCCAATTTATACTTCATTGGTGCCCCGACGCGCATAAACGATCCAGACGCTGCATCCGGCTTTGTCCATGGGTTCCGCTGCAACATACAGGCACTTGGTCATCTCATCGCCGAACAACAGGGCATGCCACTTGAGCCCCTATTCGTATGTACACTACCATCAAACGAAGCTTCGAGTGGGCTTACCTCCCTCGCCGAATACCTGGTCAGTATGGTTAGTACTACAATGCCATTGTTCGAGCTTTACAGTTATTTCGGTAGTATGGTTACGTTTGAACGCGATGATGGCACCGGTGCTGTACATGTCAAGGTTTGGCCACCATTCCCACGCCAATATAATCGAGAGCGATGGGATGGGACCAAAACCTACGTAGAGGTTGTGTTCGAGTATGGTTTCTCTCGCTATGGTGATGGGACGCTGCCAACACATTACTTTACCCTTCCCGCAGATCATTTTGATTCATCCAGAAGTGCTTATATCCACCCTGTTTTCCACGTCTTCCGTGACGGCGTCGAAGTGGACCAGTTCCATATGCAGGAGAGCTTGATAGGCCGGTGGGATCTCGACGACTACGTAGATGAGGAAACCAACCCGGATCAATATAAGAATGTTGCTTTCAACGCTTGTGCGTGTGCGCTTGGGCTTAATGAGCGGCGAAGCATGCTGCCCGTGTTAGATGAATTTTTAGATGATTGCTATCCGTTAATGACCGACAAAGAGGTAGTAGAGGCGCTTAGCATACAACCGACATTGGCGTTGCTCTCGAAGGCTAACCAAATAGGGAAGTCAAGACAATAGGCTGTTGCCCCGCTCATAGGCATGATGAGCGGGGCAACACGCACATCGAAGGGAATATTTACATGCAAGATATTGGGGTATCTGTCAGTGGGCTGCTGGGGCTAATTATAACCAGCTCGATACTCATTGCTGTACCTGGCCCAAGCATCATGCTTTTTATTGGGCAGGTTATCATGAAGGGTAGAAGTCATGCGTTGCGTGGCGTGATCGGCAATGCAATTGGCATGTTAAGCATTGCGATACTTCTTTCGTTTGGACTTGGCCCTCTTATATTGAAGTCCGATTTCGCTTTGTCTGCCATCAGAATGCTGGGTGCGATCGCCTTGCTGCTCATCGGCATAGGATACCTCGTAGCTTCGAAAGCGGCGAGTCCAGTTGCTGCCGAACAGCCAACAAGGAGAAAATCACCGCTCACTGCGGGAGTGATAGTCGGTATAACCAACCCCAAGGC